>Ga0075115_10001319_pt1 | contig 12151 bp, 9 predicted proteins | sample AntAceMetag02UKH_FD_69785 | JGI IMG/M metagenome (GOLD analysis project Ga0075115, IMG submission 69785) | Saline lake microbial communities from Ace Lake, Antarctica - Antarctic Ace Lake Metagenome 02UKH | ecosystem: Environmental > Aquatic > Non-marine Saline and Alkaline > Saline | place... | reverse complement strand
CCTGACGATGTTTTTATGCTGAACCCATGGGAGATCGAATCAACCATACTTTTACCGCACATGAATGATTTGCGGTGGGTAACAAGGAGACGTCGTGCTGACTGGGAGGGATGGGTAAGCAGGTTTGAAAAGGAAGGCGAATGGAGGCCTCCTGTTTATACCGACCGTCCCGGTGGATTACAAGAGGCAGTAGGTGAGGATATGCTCCCGGCATTAGACCCCATTGCAGTCAAGATCATCATTGGTGATATGCCTGAATCGAGACCGGAGCTTAAGGCTGATATTATGGGTATTTGTGGATGCCCGGGTGAGGCTGAGGGAATTGCCCGAGTAATAATAAACTACAAGGACCTTAGTGAATTTCAGCCGGGTGAAATCCTGGTGTGCCCTGGCACCAATCCATCCTGGACCCCTGTCTTTGGGATAGCTGCAGCGATTATTGGGGATAGAGGAGGAACCCTTTCCCACACTGCTATTATCGGTAGGGAATATGGATTACCCACCATAATAAATAGCTTCGTTGCCTGCGAAAAGATTAAAACAGGCCAGCGGATAAAGGTGGATGCCACCAATGGGGCAATTTACATTCTGGATTGATAAAGGGCATCAGGAACAGGATTTTATTGATAATAACACCAGAGGTTGAAGTCTAGAAGGGGGTTATTTGTATGAAGCCAGATGTAGATTGTGCTGCGTGCATATTAAAATGGGTATATCAGAGGGCAAGAGTCTTAGCTGATGAGAAGGAACGTTTTCACTTAATTAAAGATATGTTGGGTGTGCTTTCCAGGGAATTTAGCTCGGAATCTAATGTGGGTTTGTTATGCAATAAGACCACTGAGTCCATCAGTGAGTTCATGTTTGCCTCTGCCGAGTACTATGAGGAGCTTAAGTTCAAGAGCAACAGACTTGCGGATGGATTATTGCCAGCGGCAAGAGACTTTATAAATAGAGGAGAAACGCCTGATAAACAGTTTGAGAGGGCATTCTGCCTCGCATCCGCTGGCAATGTTGCTCCTATTGGTGCACCGTCCGGCGCCTTTGAATTTGATGAGGTGGAAAATATTGTAAAAGGCCGAATCCCATTACCTGTCATGATAGGCGATGTTTATAAGGCGGCCCAAGGCGCTACTAATGTTCTATATATTGCCGATAATGCTGGGGAAATAGGATTTGATTCCCTTGCAATAGCAAGTCTTAAGGAAATGGGCTTAAAGGTAACCCTCATTGTGAAGGAAGCGCCATTTTTTGAGGATGCCACAATAAAGGACGCTTCCTTCTTTGCCCTGAATGAGTTAGCTGATAAAATATTAAGTGTGAGAGGGGTGTTTGTGCCGGGCGAGAGTATACCAACCTTGAATGATGCCTTTAGACAGAGTGATCTTGTCATTGCTAAGGGCACTGGGAATTATGAGGCCTTGGCCGGCGAGTTAGTTGATAAGGCCACGATATACATGTTGAAGGCAAAATGTAGGCCTGTGGCCATAAGTATCGGTGTGGAAATGGGATACTTTGTTGTAAAGCTTGAGAAATGACTTGATTTTCCTGTGCTAAAATTCGTGGGCGAGGTGGCGACAAGATTTTCAAAAACCAGATAAAAGGTATTAAATTTGAGATCTTTTATTGAAAGATTCTCAAGGGGGATCGATTTTCATTCATCGTCATGCATTTAAAGAATTTATGAAAGAGAAAAGGTATGCTTTTGCGCCTAACGTTTTTTTAAGTGAGGCAAGGAAAGATGGATAAACTTCGTCAGCCCTATATCAAGGTGGTTATACCGATCTTTACCTCGCAGGCATGTGGATCAAGGCGACCCCCATCTATGACCTCAGAACATGCCAAAAAGCGGGGCTTATTCTCGTTGACTTCGATGGAGAACATGATGCCATGCTTCCATCCTACACCCGAGATGGTCGACCTCATATCGAGTACGTAAAGGACCGCGGACCGTGTAGGGATCTTCCCTTCAGGAAGATACAGGAGGCATCGATATTAGCAAAGAAGATGTGATAAAAGGGATAGGCAATCATTATGACCAAATCGATTCTCATTGTGAGCTCTCTCGACACAAAGGCAAAGGAAGTCCAATTCCTCAGGGGATTGGTTGAACAGAGAGGACAAACAGCAATCATTCTCGATCTGAGCTCCCTCAAGGAGCCACTCATACCGGCCGACATTACATGCGAGGAAGTGGCGAAGGCCGGGGGTGCGAGCATTCACGAAATCAGAGGCTCGGGCAAGAGAAGGGATGAAATAACGTCTATAATGACCAAAGGAGCAATCAAGAAGACTGACGAAATGTACCAGGCGGGCAAACTCAGTGGTATTGTTGGTTTGGGTGGCGTGAGCAACACCACCATGGCAACCGATGTGATGAAGACACTCCCCTTTGGTGTGCCGAAATTAATGGTATCCAGTGGTGCTGCCATGCCGAGCTATGCCGGTGGATTCTTCGGCTCCTCGGATATCGCGATATTATCATCGGTTGCAGATATGTCAGGCCTCAATGAGCTGACCAAGAGCATACTGACGAGAGCAGCTGGTGCGATTTGTGGGATGGTAGAGACAGGTGCGGGCGCAATTATAGATGCACTTAAGCATACAGAGTTGCCCTTGATTGCGGTGACGGGGTTTCAATACTCCGAGAGGTGCTGCAAGCTGGTGAGTCAATATCTCGAGGAAAAGGGATATACGGTGATCCCCTGTCACGCTCAGGGTGTGGGGGACAGGGCTATGGATGAGTTATTACTTCAGGGGATCTTTGACGGCGTGGTGGATATTGTGCCGAGTGGGTTAAGCGAGGAGCTCTTTGGCGGCAATCGCGCCGCTGGACCAGATAGGCTCATGGCAGCAGGAGTAAGGGGGGTTCCTCAAGTGATTACTCCCTGCGGGTTTGAGATGATAAGTTGCGGACCTCTTGAGAGAAAAGATAAGGGCGATCCACTATGGATTTCCCGCGGTCTCGCGAGTCGAAACTACTATGTTCAAGACTCAACACGAGTGCAGGCTCGAACTAATTCAAAAGAACTGAGGCTCGTGGCCACAACTGTGGCTGAGAGACTGAATAGGGCAAAGGGACCTGTGAAAATTTTCATACCAAAAAAGGGGTGGTCTACCCTAAGCGTCAAAGGCCAACTACTCCATGATCCCGGTGCTGATAAGGTTTTCGTCGAGGAGCTTGGGAAACGTCTGAATCCGGATATTGAGGTTCGGGAGCTTGACGTGGCCCTTAATACACCAGAATGTGCGATGGCTATAGCAGAGACGTTCTATGAAATGATCGAGGCAAAGAGGGTTATGTAAGCAGGGAATCTGCACTGCTTAATGATTCTGGAGCAATAATGGAAGAGAAAGGCCTGAGATAAGAGAGGGTTTTTATGGAACTAGTTACTCCAATAAAAGAAGCATCAGATGCAATAAAAGAGGCAGGCGGTGGAATTTTCGACCTATGCTTTCAATGTGATCTTTGCACTGTCAGTTGCCCATGGAATATGGTCAGGACCTTTCTTCCTCATAAGGTAATCCGCCAGTCACAGTTTGGTCTGATTGATCTGGAGGATGAGTGGTACTGGCTTTGTACCACATGTAATATGTGCGTCAGTCGCTGTCCCCGTGGTGTCAGCCCAATAGATATTATGGTGGCCCTACGGCGTACATTGGTCGAAGAAGGACGCGTACCAATAACCATGAGGGATGCATTAGGGGCTGTGTTTACACAGGGCAATCCTTGGGGTAGGGCCCGGAGCAAGAGGTCGGAGTGGGCAACGGATCTCGGAATAAGGGATTTCACTAAGGGAGACAAGGCAGACATGCTCCTTTTTGTGGGCTGTGCCCCGTCCTATGACCCTCGGGTGCAGGAGGTCTCAAAGGCCTTGGTAGAAATCTTTTCCAAGGCAGGGATCTGCATTGGGATCCTTGGGAATGAAGAGACCTGTTGTGGTAATGAAGTCCGCAGGATGGGTGAAGAGGGACTCTTCGAAATGCTAGTCGAGGATAACTTAAAGGTTTTCCATAAGTATGGCATAAGCCAGATAGTAACAATCTCACCCCATTGTTACAATGTTCTCAAGAACGAATATCAGGATAGCAAGATCGAGGTTAAGCACTACACCCAATGCATAGCCGAGCTCGTTGAAACAGGAAAAATCACCTTCTCTAACAAGCTGGAAAAGGTAGTGACCTATCACGACCCTTGCTATTTAGGACGACATAACGGCGTATACGATGAACCAAGGAGAGTCCTGAAGAGTATCCCCGGGCTGGAATTAGTGGAGATGCTTGACCATCGGGAAAACAGCCTCTGTTGCGGTGGTGGAGGGGGCAGGATGTGGATAGAAACCAAGAAGGAGGAACGATTCTCTGACATCCGCATAAATCAGGCGCTGGAGGTAGAGGCGAAGGTGCTGGCTACCGCGTGCCCTTTCTGCATGCTCAACTTTGAGGATAGCCTCCTGACCATGGATAAGGGCGATGAGCTTGAAATCAAGGATATCTCCGAAATCGTTCGAGAGGCAATATAGCAAAAGATATTGCATTGTTTAAGGCATTGCTAATCTTTGAAAATGAGCGGTGTAGTGGAAGAAGATTATGACCAATACTGATCATGACATTGAAATCCCAGTTCAAAATGAAGGCAAGGTGGGTGCAGTTATGGTGGTTGGAGCTGGAGTCAGCGGAATACAGGCCGCACTGGACGTGGCTAATTCTGGCTTCAAGGTATATCTAATAGACAAGGGACCAGCTATTGGTGGCAAGATGTCTCAATTAGACAAAACCTTTCCCACTAACGACTGTTCTATGTGCATCTTGTCTCCCAAATTTATCGAATGCGCTGCAAATCCAAACATTTCGATCATAACCGATGCTCAGATTGACAGCATTGACGGCGATGCAGGGAATTTTCAGTTAACCCTGGTACAGGAACCTCGATACGTTGATATAGAGAAATGTACTGGCTGTGGAACTTGTGCTGAGTATTGTCCTGTAAATATCCTTGATGCCTATAATGAAAATTTAGCCTCTGTTAAATGTATTCATGTCCCTTTTCCACAGGCGGTACCAGCAGTTTCGATAGTAGACCCTACGCAGTGCCTTTTTCTTCTCAGAAAGGAATGCCAGATTTGTGTGCCTACCTGTAAGAATCAGGCCATAGATTTCCACCAGCATGAGAAAAAACTCGAGATCCAGGTTGGCAGTGTCATTCTCGCCCTGGGTTATGAACCATTTGAACCCGAACTCCAGAGCCAGTATGGGTACCACCGGTTACGCAATGTCGTGACGAGCCTTGAGTTTGAGCGCATTTTGAGCGCCTCGGGACCGTATCAGGGAGAGCTGGTGCGCCCTTCGGACGGGAAGCTGCCACAGAAAATAGCCTGGATTCAATGCGTTGGTTCTCGGGATAACACCGTTGGCAACCCCTACTGTTCGGCAGTATGCTGCATGTATGCCATAAAACAGGTGATTCTCTCCAAGGAACACGATCCTGACCTTGAGGCTGTCATACTACACAATGATATCCGTGCCTATGGCAAAGGCTTTGAGCGATACTATGAGCGGGCAAAAAATACCCAGGGAGTTTCCTTTATTTGGAGCAAGGCATCGATTATCCGGGAGATGCCAGAGACAAAAAATGTATTGCTTCGATATCTCTCCAATGGCACCGAAGTGATAGAGGAAGAGTTCGATCTTGTTGTACTATCCGTAGGGTTGACCTCGACTGACAGCACCAGGCAGCTGGCAGATAAAGTCGCAATTGAACTTAATTCATCCGGATTTTGTGAGAGTTCAAGTTTCTCACCTGTTGAGACATCCCGGCCTGGAATCTATGCCTGCGGGGTCTTTCACGCCCCTATGGATATTCCTGATTCGGTAACTATGGCAAGCGGTGCCGCCTCACTCTGCTCACAACTCCTTTCACACGAACGACATACCTTGACTGAAGAAAAGCAGTACCCACCTGAACGAGATGTAACCGGAGAACCACCGAGATTAGGGGTATTTGTGTGTCACTGTGGCACCAATATTTTCCAGACGGTGGATGTAGCAAGGGTGAGTGAGTACGCAAAGACATTGAGTGGTGTTGTTCATGTTGAGGAGAACACCTTTAGCTGTTCCATCGATTCGGTTACCCACATGGTTGACACCATCAAGGAAAAGGGACTCAACCGGGTAGTTGTTGCCGCCTGTACTCCGAGGACGCATGAGACCGTGTTCCAGGATGCCTTGAGGGAGGCCGGGCTGAATCCGTACCTGTTTGAGTTTGCCAATATCCGGGAGCAGTGTTCTTTGGTGCATATGAGGGATCGGCAAGCAGCCACAGTCAAGGCACAAGACCTGGTAAGGATGGCAGTAGCAAAGGCGAAACTACTCAAGCCCCTGTACCAACTACCCTATGATATAACCCATGCTGCTCTCGTCATTGGGGGTGGGATCTCGGGAATGGTAAGCGCTTTAACCCTGGCGAGTCAAGGGATCAAGGTTCACCTGGTTGAAAAGGCTAAAGAGCTTGGAGGAATAGGCAGGAGAATTTACTATACTGTGGAAGGGGGAGATGTCCAGGCCTATCTCCAGGAGCTTATCCAGAAGGTTTATAAAGAATTTTTAATCCAAGTACATACTGAAGCCAACATTATTGAATTTGCCGGTTATGTGGGTAACTTTACCACGAAGATTGCGGTGGGAGCAAAACGATTTATCAAGGAAATTTCCCATGGTGTCACCATTGTCGCTACAGGGGCTGAGGAATTCAGACCCACCGAGTATCTCTATGGGAAAGACCCCCAGGTGGTTACCGCACTTGAGTTAGAAGAGGCGATAGCAAAAAAGAGCGATAAGTTTACCACCTATACCAGCATCGTTATGATCCAGTGTGTGGGCTCGAGGGACAATGAAAGGCCCTATTGCAGCAGGGTATGCTGTAGCCAGGCGATCAAGAATGCGTTGAGGCTTAAGGAGATAAACCCAGCGATTGAGATCTATATTATCTATCGAGACATGAGAACGTATGGGTTCAGAGAGATTTACTACCAAAGGGCCGCTGAGCATGGGGTGAAGTTTATTCGCTATGATATAGATGACAAGCCCGAGGTAGAGAGAGTTCAAGAGAATGGCCACTCCATCCTGAGGGTTACCGTAGCAGAGCCTACTTTAGGCCAGCGCCTTATGCTCGATGCCGATATGGTAGCCCTTGGCGTAGCCTCTGTTCCTGGTGCTGATAATACCACCGTGTCTCAACTGCTCAAGGTTCCCTTAAATGAGGATAATTTTTTCATGGAGGCCCATATGAAGCTTCGCCCAGTAGATTTTGCTACTGAGGGTATCTTTATGTGCGGCTTAGCTCATAGCCCGAAGTTTATAGATGAAAGCATTGCACAAGCACAGGCAGCGGCTTCCAGAGCCATGACAATATTGTCCAAAGATCAAATGAAGACTAGTGGTGCTATCTGCACTGTTACCAGGAGAAAATGTACCGGTTGTGGACTGTGTGAGGAGGTGTGCCCATTTTATGCGATAGAAGTAGACGCCACAGACCAGGTAGCAGTGGTCAATGAGGCTCTGTGCAAGGGATGTGGAGTTTGTGCCTCCTCGTGCCGAAGCGGTGCCTTGGATATAGAAGGTGTTAGTGACGAGGAGACCTTGTCGTTAGTTCGTGCTTTTTAGGAGGAATGGATCATGGAATCTCAGGGGTGGGAACCAAAGATAGTGGCATTTCTTTGTAACTGGTGTAGCTATGCTGGTGCTGATCTGGCTGGCACCAGCAGGATACAATATCCGGCCAATGTCAGGATTATTCGAGTTCCATGCTCAGGGAGGTTAAACCCCTTCTTTATTTTGGCCAGCCTTCAGCATGGCATTGATGGGGTTCTCGTCGCCGGGTGTCACCCCGGTGAGTGTCATTACCTTACTGGTAACTACAGTGCGAGAAGAAAGTTTGCCTTGTTAAAGAGTCTTCTGGAATATGCGGGACTTGAGGAGGGACGCGTTCAGTTCAGCTGGGTATCAGCATCGGAGGGAGTAAAGTTTGCGAAGATAATAGCTGGTGCAACAGAGAAGATAAAGGCCCTGGGGCCAGCCAATAAACTGGTTAAAGGTAAGTTTGAAGGTGCACTTAATGAATGAGGTAACGAAAAAGATACGAGAGGTAGCACTGAAACTCCTCCAGAAAAAAAAGGTTGACCTAGTGATCGGGTTCGAGAAGGGCACCCTGCCTTTGCGAGCCACCCCCTGCTTTGTGAGACGGGAGGAAGAAGCCGATAGGCTCGTATGGAATTCGTTTTGCGAAAACAATCTGGCTAAATATATCATCAGGAGGCCTGAGAGAGTTGCCATAATGGCTAAGGGGTGCGATGTGCGCGCTGCGGTCGAACTTATTAAAGAAAATCAGATTTCCAGAGAGCAGTTAGTTATAATTGGGATTCCATGTCAGGGGATGGTTGATAGGAGACTGGTTAAGGCAGAGCTTCAAGAAAGAGAGATTTTGGAGGTTGTGGAGAAAGATAACGAACTCATCCTTAAGGGTGGCGATTTCAAAGAAACTCTGGACCGAAATACGTTTCTCTATCATTCCTGTAAGACCTGCACTCACAGAAATCCAGTGATATATGATGTCTTAGTGGGAGATGTGGTAGAGGAATCAAATGTTGACCCATATGAAGATGTCAAACAATTTGAAGACCAGTTGCCAGAGGAGCGATGGGAGTATTTCAGTAAAGAGTTTACTAGGTGTATCCGCTGCTATGCTTGTAGAAATGCATGCCCCTTGTGTTATTGTCAAGAGTGTTTTGTGGACAGCTCAAGCCCACCATGGATCGGTAAAACAACTAATGAGAGCGATACCGCCATCTTTCACCTGATGCGTGCCTTTCATTTGGCAGGTCGATGTGTTGAGTGTGGGGCCTGTGAACGAGCCTGTCCAGTAGGGGTGGATATTCGAAAGCTCCACAGAAAACTTGCAAGGGATGTGAAGGAGCGGTTTGGGTATGAATCCGGAGTGAGCTTAGAGCAGGTAACCCCCTTGGCTACCTTTAAACCTGATGACCCTGAGGAGTTTATTCTGAATCCCTGAGTTAAGGAATAAAACGTTGAATGAAGACTACGACTATTAAAAAGAAAGATATTGCTGGTTTCCTTGATAATATTCTCACCGAATACAAGGTATTTGCCCCGGTAACAAGGGATGAGCGTGTCGTCTTTGAGGAGATTGGTGCGGGTAGTGAGGCTATTTTAGATTACCAGAACACTCCCATGCCCCCGAAAGGGATACTTTTTCCTCAAACAGAGCGGTTGTTTTCCTATAGATCCACAAAAGAAATTCCTGACATAGTGGTGCCTTCCTTTGAGGAAAAGCAACAGCTCATTTTTGGCATTCGCCCGTGTGATGCCAGGAGCTTTACAATTTTAGATACTGTCTTCGATGGGGATGTTAAAGACCCTTACTATGTAAATCGGAGAGCTAATACTGTGATGATTAGCATAGGCTGTACAAAACCCCAGGCTACCTGTTTTTGCACCTCGGTAGGTGGAGGGCCATTCTCTGAAGAGGGATCAGATCTTTTGATGATAGATTGTGGTGATGAATATGTAGTTAAAGTAGCCAGTGATAAGGGGACGCGGCTTTTAGAAAAGAGAGGATTTGAGGATGCTGGAAAGGATAAGCTAGCTTTCGTTGAGGAAGTTATCAAGAAAGCTGAGGCATCAATGGGACCAGAGGTGGAGACAGACGGATTAAAAGAAAAACTAGACAAAAGCTTTAACGATCCTATCTGGATGCAAGTGACTGATAAATGTCTTGGTTGTGGATTATGTACCTATTTCTGTCCTACATGTCACTGCTTTGATATTGTCGATGAGACTGTGGGAAGCGCAGGGGAGAGGATTCGTATCTGGGATTCTTGTATGTTCCCCTTGTTTGCACTACAAGCATCTGGGCTCAATCCCCGGCCTACGGTGAAGGAACGATTCAGACAGAGGATCATGCATAAATTTAGCTATATGATGGATGACTATGGCAAGATTGGTTGCGTAGGCTGTGGACGTTGTGTAACGGAGTGTCCAGTAAATTTGGATATCCGTCAGGTTTTGGATAAAATTTCAAGGTCAGAGGATATCAAGTGAAGAATCCATACGTGCCCTTCCCAATGAGAATAGAGAATATTGTGATGGAAACAGAGGACAGGGATATTAAAACATTCTCTCTCTCGTTTGTTCATGCTGAAGATGAGGAGAACTTTCAATATATACCGGGCCAGTTTGCTGAGCTCTCCGTCTTTAGGACAGGAGAAGCCCCTTTTGGCATGGCATCTTCGCCTAGTCAAAACGGATGTCTTGAGTTCACTATAAGCAAGGTAGGGGTGGTTACAACTGCCTTGCATAACATGGAGGAGGGAGAGATAGTTGGCGTACGTGGACCGCTAGGCAATGGCTATCCTATGGAAACGCTCAGGGATAAAAACATCGTTCTGATAGGCGGTGGTTTCGGCTTTTCAACTTTGAGGGCTCTGACCAATTTCATGATCGATGAATCTAATAGGGCCCACTTTGGGGACATCACGGTCGTCTATGGCGCCAGAAAACCGGGGCAGCTGCTCTACAAGGAGGATCTTGAGAACTGGGGAAGGCGCCCTGATCTCCACCTATACCTCACTGTGGATACCGGCGATGAAGAATGGAAAGGGAGGGTGGGGCTTGTACCGACGATTATAAAAGAAGTCGCTCCTAGTTCTGAGGCTGCATATGCGCTCGTGTGCGGACCGCCGATCATGATACAGTTTACCCTGCCGGTTGTTGAGAAGCTAGGATTTCCGCCGGACAGGACCCTTCTCTCCCTGGAGATGAGGATGAAGTGTGGGGTAGGGATGTGCGGTCGATGCAACATCGGGAGCAAGTATGTCTGTAAGGACGGCCCTGTATTTAGCTGTGCCCAGCTCTCGGAGCTGACCTCAAACGAATATTGATACACCATGGGATAAATGCACAGCAGCCTCTTCTGTTTGTAGTATGATTATGGGTTTTTACGAAAACTCACTCTCGCAGTATTTCGTAAATAGATCTCAGAGAGATCGGCGATTCATTACTATAAATATTAATTATTTTAGTCTGGGATTCTATTCTCACTTAGACATATTTGAGACTCCAATACATTCTTTTCAATCATTTCTAATTAATCGGAGTAAACCCCCGGCTTTGCCGGGGAGACTCTCAGAGTTTTACATTTTCGGGAATATAAGAAAGCCTCTCATTCGTGAACCGCTCTTAGCTTACAGAACAGGAGGCTTTCAATGCAAGATTTTCAAAGTTTAAGTCATACGACATGGGATTGAAAGTATCATTTGGTTTGGATCCCAAAGTACAGGAAAAAGATTTTATATGGAAACCTAAGAAAATATCTTGGTGATATTCTCAGAGAGCTGGCCCTTCAAAAAGAAAGCAAAATTGTAGAAGGTAACCTTGTTGGTGACCACGTTCACATGTTGATCTCAATTCCTCCGAAATATGCTGTATCCCAGGTTGTGGGATACATAAAGGGCAAAAGCGCAATCCATAGTGCGAGGACATATGCTGGCAGACAACAAAACTTCACCGGCCAGAGTTTTTGGGCCAGAGGTTACTATGTATCAACTTCAGGTTGTGACGAAGAAACAATTCGTCGGTACATACAAAAGCAGGAACAATTAGACAACAAGATTGATCAAATGAACATGTTCAAGTAACAGCCACCTTTAGGTGGCTCATACATTTAACTCCGGCTTTGTCGGAGTTCACAATCAATCCTCCGGCTTTGCCGGAGGTCACTGAATTAATGTCGATTATCATAGGCAAAAAAATTTTTATGGATAATGGCTGATATCATGATTTTGACTATGATTTAAGGAACTGAGACAGGGGAGCGGTGTTTTTCTCAAAACAAGGACTAATATATAGAATTTAGAGTTAAGACAGACAAAGAGGCATATAACCTCAAGGCCTTTGTAAAAGAAATCGGCCAGGATTTATTGATAGCCATCTGGGGTGGTAGGCCCCACATTGGTGCGGCCGCTGTTGCCCAGCCAAGGCCAAGTTTAAAGGATCAAAGTTTACGGAGTGCCACAGCTTCTGTGTTTTGCTACCCGGGCCACAAGGATGATATAGTTGCAAAAGAAGCGGCTGAAAAGGT
>Ga0075115_10001316_pt1 | contig 12169 bp, 7 predicted proteins | sample AntAceMetag02UKH_FD_69785 | JGI IMG/M metagenome (GOLD analysis project Ga0075115, IMG submission 69785) | Saline lake microbial communities from Ace Lake, Antarctica - Antarctic Ace Lake Metagenome 02UKH | ecosystem: Environmental > Aquatic > Non-marine Saline and Alkaline > Saline | place... | reverse complement strand
CTGGTCTCACGGGGGAACTGGCCCCTGGCCGTCCTTCTCTATATCATCTCCGTGATCGGATTCTCGGGGAGCAATATCTTTTACGACGCGCTCCTCCCGGCGGTAGCCCGGAAATCAAAACTTGATACCGTCTCGGCACTCGGTTACGCGCTGGGCTACCTGGGAGGCGGACTCCTCTTTGCCTTCAATGTCTGGATGGCGCTGAAGCCTGAAACCTTCGGCTTTGCCGATCAGGAGGCAGCGATCCGATTCTCATTTCTGACCGTGGGGATCTGGTGGGCGCTCTTCACCATTCCACTGCTCTGTTTCGTGAAGGAGACACGGAATCCGGGACGGTTGGCAGACTGGGCAGCGGTCCGGGCTGGGATCAGACAGATGAGACGTACCTTCCGGGAGATCCGGCAACTGAAGACGGTCTTCCTATTTTTAGCCGCCTACTGGCTCTATATCGACGGCGTGGATACGATCATTAGGATGGCGATCGATTACGGGAGTTCACTCGGTTTCGAGCCGGAGGCACTGATCAAGGCGCTGCTTCTGACCCAGTTCGTCGGCTTCCCGGCCGCGCTGGCTTTCGGGTACCTGGGGAAACGGATCGGCGCCCGGCGCGGTATCCTGATCGCTCTGGCCGGATATATCCTGATCACGATCTGGGGAACCTTTCTCCGTTCGGCTCTGGAATTCTACATTCTGGCCGCGGCTATCGGTTTGGTCCAGGGCGGAATCCAGGCGTTGAGCCGGTCATACTATACCCGTCTGATACCGATAGAGAGATCGGCCGAGTTCTTCGGCTTCTACAACATGATCGGAAAATTCGCGGCAGTCCTCGGTCCTCTGACTGTGGGAGGAGTTACACTCCTGGTCCGTTCCATGGGAGCGGAGAGCACCATTGCCGCCCGGGCAGGGATTGCTTCGATTGTTATATTTTTTCTGGCGGGGGGAGCGCTTTTTTTGGCAGTGAAGCCTGGAGTGAGGGAAGAAGTGATCGGTGATCGGTAATAGGCAAACTATACTCCTTAAAACCCCATTTTTCGGGCAAAATCAGCACTCTAAGCTTCATAATAGGGGGTTTAATTATTGTAAGTAACTCCCCCCCCAGCCTATTGTCGTGGTGAATCCACAAAGCACCTTGGTGAATCCACAAAGTACCTCCACAAAGCACCAAAACCGGTCATCCCAACCGCCGGGATTTTCCCCTCCAGCATTCCCCAATCTCACTGATTCTTGCCCTGGATCAAAAAATACTCATATTTTTTCATTATTTTGGAATAAAAGTTCCACTTCTCCGACTGATAAGTATGAGGAATAATAAATCTAAAGAAAATAAGTTGACTTCTTGTCAACACAACTATATAGTTGTGTCATGATACCGGATTTTATTGATATAGGTAGTGTATGGCCAGTCCTCCCACCGGGAATACATGAAGCCTCTTTAGAAGAGATTGAGCTTAGGTTTGCAACGAATAAACTCAGGATACGCCTTTTTGACGGTTTTAAGAATGGGATCACGGCCTTGAGGCTAGCGGGCTGTAAAATTGTCTTTATTGATGGGAGTTATATCGCGGAGAAACCATATCCCGGGGATTTTGATGTGTGCTGGGATCCTACTGGTGTTGATACTGAAATACTCGATCCTGTATTCCTCGATTTTAGTGATAACCGAAGTAGCCAAAAGCTAAAATTCGGAGGCGAATTCTTCCCTTCGAGCAATCTTGCGGATGCTCAGAGAACTTTTATCGATTTCTTTCAAATAGATAAACATACAGAAAAAGCCAAAGGTATAATCATGGTGCGGCTTGTATGAGAGAGGAGGGTTTATATTATGATAACAAATGACAGACAGTATAGAATTTCCAGGACACAATTGAAAAAACTTGGTGACGCTGTTGAAGCCTTCGATATTGAGGAATCTGAACATCGCCTCAAGTCTCCTATCCTTGCTAAAGCCGAAGTAGATGCTCTGATGAGTGAAGTCGACAATCTCGAATCCCAGGTCAGGGAATATGAAAATCTAAAATCTGGTTTAGTAACCGAATTCCGGGCAGATAGTATGAAAGAACTACCTACTGTTCTTATCAAGGCGCGAATCGCGAATGGAATGTCTCAGCGTAATCTTGCTGAAGCTCTCGGAATCAAGGAACAACAGATACAGAGATACGAGTCTGATAATTATGCCTCTGCAAGTTTGCACCGCTTGACAGAAGTAGCTGATGCGCTCCGCCTGAATGTTAGTGAGATTGCAGAACTCAATACCCCCTTAACCAGAGAAGAAGTCGTTGAACAAAGTAAGATTGATTGGCATAGATTTCCATTAAGAGAGATGTATCGGCGTGGTTGGTTTGAAGACTTCAACGAATCTCTGGACGCGGCTTTAACGTGCGGCCGGGAATTGCTGGAAGAGTTTCTCAAGAATGCTATGCCTCGTCGTCAACCGGCACTATTCCGTGGTCGGGCACGTGCTGGATCTCAGATGGATAAATATGCTCTACTTGCATGGGAATGCCGCGTTTTGATGGTCGCGAAGCAACAAGAACTGGAAGGAACTTATACCAGCGGTGTTATCACTGAAGATTGGCTAAGAACTCTTGCCAAAGAAAGCGCCTTCGAGGATGGTCCCCGAAGGGCAAGGAAGTACCTTTCTCGTTCAGGAATACCTCTGGTAGTGGAGCCCCATTTGCCTAAGACTCACCTGGACGGAGCAGCCCTCCTTTTGCCTGATGGTAGCCCCGTCATTGGACTTACACTGCGTTATGATCGGCTTGATAATTTTTGGTTTGTCTTATTCCATGAATTAGCCCATATCGCAAAGCATCTCCGCAAAGGGCGGATAGAGGTTATTTTTGATGATCTCGATTCTGATCGAGATACACTTGAAGATGAGGCCGATGAATTTGCCGGAGCAATGCTTATATCCCCTGACACCTGGGAAACAGCATTGGCTCGCTATTTGCGCACTAAAGAGACAGTAATCTCACTCGGCCTTGAACTGGCAATAAGCCCTGCCATAATCGCGGGAAGAATCCAAAAAGAAGCAAATAACTACATACTCTTAGGGGATCTGGTCGGGAGAGGAAAAGTGAGAAATTATTTCACTGAGGTCTGCTTTGCACAATAACTGGAGGCAAATTAATGAGCTTCAATAATCGCCATTATGTTCCATGTCTGCGCTGGAAGCAGGGTGAATATCAAGCTGTGGAGCAGCTTTCCGATTCAGTGAAAGAATTAATAACTCCACTGATAGAGATCCCCGAAATGGGATTTGATTTTGAAACCCGAATTCACAAGAAGACTGTAGATGAGCATCTCGAACCGCAAGCAAAGCGAATTAAGAAAAAATGGGGTACTGACCTCTGTTTTGTTGATCTACAACATATATTTCCAGACCAGAGGATGAACGATAGTACCCATCCGGTGAGCTATCTTTTTTCAGAGATGAGGAAAGAAAAATGCTCGGGAATCCCCGTTATCAGCTTGAATTGTGATAACCACTACCAGCGGGCAGTTAAGCAAGTTGTGAGAGAAGATGGCCGAGGAATTTGTTTGCGAATTCTACTCGAAAAGGCCGCCGGGGCTACACTACCCCATGATATCGAGGATCTCCTGGAAAAACTTGGAATAAAAATACAAGAGTGTCACCTTATCCTGGATTATCGGGCACCAAATTTTGTCCCATTGGATGGTTTTTCCCGGGCAATTGGAAATATTATCCGGAAACTACCAAATCTCACAGAATGGCAAACATTTACACTTCTGGGAACATCTTTCCCCAAATCAATGGCTGAAGTGAAGGGCAGGGGCGAACTCCTTCAGAGATATGAATGGTTGCTTTATAAGAAACTCGTCAATAGTCTGAAGGACGCTGGATTACGTCTTCCAACATTTGGCGATTACGCAATATCCTATCCGGATATACCGCATCTTGATTGGCGTGTGGTAAAACCTTCGGCCAGCATCAGGTACACCGCAAACGATGCGTGGTATATTATAAAAGGCAAGAATGTCCGGGACCATAAATTTGAACAATATCGCGGGCATTGCAGAAATTTGATAGAATCATCGCACTATTCCGGGATAGCCTTTTCAGAGGGGGATAATTACATCTCGGATTGTGCTGCCGGAAAGGTCAGTACCGGTAACCTTACAACCTGGCGGAAGGTGGGAACAAACCATCATCTGGAAAAACTGGTGCAGGACATCGCCAATTTATTCTCGCCCTGAGGTAATATCTAACAGTTCTTCGTAATTCGGTCACAGGCAACAGATCTACCAGATGTTTATAAAGGACCGTACGGCTTTTTCTTAAGATCTTTGCGGGCACACCCTTTCTACCCAGGATTTCTCGGGCTTCTTCACTCCAGAGCAGTTGTGCGACTGAAAACGGATCAACATTACGGTTAATCATAGATTTTCGTTTCATACGAAATTTTACCGCACCGCGTGGGCCCTGAAAACAAATGATAATCCCCCACCATTCCGGAAGAACCTCCGAAATACCTGATAGATGACGTTCCGTAACAACTGCCGTTACACGATCAAAAACCGTATCATAGGTAGCAACTTGTTCTGGCAGCCTCTTAAGAGAGTCACTATCACTTTTTATCTCAAATCCGTTAAGATGACCGTTAATAACGGCTATGTCCGCACGACACTTCCCATGCTTCAGGCCAAGCTCATCAATGACAAGGGTGTCAGAGCAGGCATGATACCTGCGCAACACTTTACGATGGAAACTCTGACGAATTTGAGCATCATTCATGGCAGATGATATTTGATATCCCAATGAATCCGGGGATCAATACCTTTCCTTCGGAGTGGATTAGGTGGCTACGTTGCTCCGAAGTATACACCAGATCCACAGGCTAAAGTTTGCTTTTACCGTTGGCTTCATAGTTCCCGACAATTTCATCATATCGCTGTCTTCCTACATTAATGTCCAACTTGGAATCTATTTTTTCGGCTTCTTTCCTCAACCTCTGAGATTTACGAGGTAAACCGGGATAATTGTTACTTTATTGATGCTGCCGGGAAAAAAACAAGTGGAAATTACAAATTTTCCGCAGCGAGAGGATTTCGCCTAAGTCCTTTTCTAAACACTCGAAATCTTCACAAGTGTTACCTAATTTTTATTGCATTCGTAATCATTTTATCGATTTTATTTCTTGCAACTTCAATATCTAATTTTATCTTTTCTTGTATTTTTAATTTTGTTTCTATTTCATCAACAATTCCTTGCTGCTTATCCAATGGAATATCCAGAAGTGGAAATTCTTGTATTTGGCTTGGAAAAATATTTGTGTTATTGCCAAGTCCTTTTTTGTTTATCTCAACTAAATATTGGAAATACTCGGTTCTAAAATAATAATATGCAAACAAGGACTTGTAATTTTTCAACCTAATTCGCATAGTAAAATCTGCAAATATGCCCCTTAATTTATTATCACGAATGATGGCAACTTTTCCGATAGTTCCTTCTCCCGACCGAGCCAAAATAATATCATTAAGCTGTACTGTTTTAGTTTGGTTATTATCTGCAAATTCATGTGTTACTAAATTAGCATTTTGTTTGTCAAATTGCCATTTTCTGATGGTTGCCATTGAAAGATAATAATATTCACCATATTCATTATCGTATTGTTTAGGAGAGATGCCTTTTCCCAAAACGATTGATTCTGAAATAAAATCGTTTATCTTTTTACTAGTATTTTTTCTTAATTCCTCTAATACAAACTGACCTGCTTGACGATGAAATTTAACACTATTGCGTAAGTCTTTATTATTTGCGAAGGCTGAAAAACCAATGGTATCTATTTTTACTGTTTTTAATACTTCAAATTGTTTAAAATTAAACGCGCATTCTCTGGCAAAAACTTTATTAATTATATCTTGAGGTTTTTGAATTTTGAATTTTAGTTGCTTTATTTTTTCTTCTAGGGGTTCAATCTTTGATAAAATAAATGTCTCTTTCTCCTCAAGAGCATTAATAATGTTGGAATCGAGCTTCATGCATAGAAGATCTGATACCTTTAGTGTAGGATAACCCTTCCCTTGTCTGGCAATTGACATCAGGTTTTCATAGAAAAAAGTCCTAAAAGAGTAATAAAGTAATTTATTGATTTTCTTTGGTCTTAACTGAATAAAGGCAGTAGTGTAAAATACTCGCGAAAGGTCATCATCAATAAATACATATTTTTTTAAGTTTGGCCTGACTTTAGAAAGAAGAATGTTTCCAGAATCGGCTCTCTGAATATCCCCTTTTTCAATTTTTTTGAAGTAGTCCTCAACAAGCTCATCCCGGAGAAAAAATTCTAATGTTATTGGTTCAACATCCCCTTGTTTTGTAACATTGCCTATTTCTGAATATTTAAATGGTATATCTTTAATATCCTCCACAAGGCTCAATCGGTCTTTTTTTTCGTATTCAATAACGTCAAACAACTCACTAAAGAATAATGATTTTCCATTGGGGGTCCGGCTGAAATCTATAAAATCAACATCAAACCTTAGTGATGTCTCTGTTGACAGCGTATCCATTTGAATATTAAACTGCCTTAATCCCATTTGATATCCCTCAAAAAGTCTAATGCGGTTTCCTTAATCCCATCATCAATGGCCATATCTCCATCAACATTTAGACGATAAAGATTATTAGGCATGGGTTTTTCTCCTCTTTTGGTACGCTTGTACCCCACATGATCCACTTCTGCCATAAAGATTTGATAGTTTAGTTCCCGAGCAACCTCCCCAAATACCCACCATGTATTGACGAAACCAAAACTATCTTTGGTGGCTTTTTCAAATTTACAGAGCGCAATTATTTCATTTTGATATTTTTCGGTTATATCTTTTAACAATAAATTAGTATCATCTTCCTCAAGATAATCTTTCAATAATCGTAATACATTATCTCTACGCTTATCTTCGCTCTCTTTAGCGATTGACCAGTTTTTAGAAATATTTTTACCATTAATAAAATGTTCAACCTCTTTTTCGCATCTGGTTTTTAATAAACTCCATTCATTAGAATATTTACTCCACAGATCATTCCATTGGTTGATTTCGTCTTTTGTTTTTTTCTGAGCAAACAGCAAGCTGGTTTTTGTTGAGGTGTAAGGCTCAAATGTAACTTGAGGTAGAGAAACAACAGCTTTAATTTTGAAATACTTATATATGAACAAGCGAATGTATTTATTTTCGGTGGTATCAAATACACTTTCTGGCAATACCGCCCCAAAGCGACCATTTGGTTTTAGTAGTTGATACCATCTTTCGATAAAGAGATTTTCCGAGTTTTTTTTGTCTCCAAAAACAAATTCTCTTTTTACGTTCTTCTTAGTTTCGTTCTCCAAATCCACACTAAACGGTGGATTAGTGATCACAACATCAAATTGTTTGTTTACTTCCTTGTCATTATATAGATTATCTGGTTCATATTGTTTTAAAAAGTTGGGGGCAGTTTCTTTATCGTAATGCTTAAATGGCAACAAGCCATCCTTTACAAATATATTGGTGGAACCATCCCCATGCAGGATCATATTAACCTTGGTCGCTGTGCCGAGGTTAAAATTGATCTCTGATCCATAGATATAATCTTTAGCCCATTTATTTTCCCTGTGATCAGGCAAAAACCATTGATTGAAATTATCTTCAATATCTCTGGTATCATCTAATTTGTTTTTGAACCGATATTTCAGATTTTTGGTAATAAATTTCATATACTCAATAAGGAAAGTGCCGCTACCAGCACTTGGGTCTATTAGGTATGGAATTACTAAATTATTGTTTACACGTTCAATTGCAAGTTTATCAAGCTGTAGTCCCCATAATAAAAACTTGACTATATTAATATGGGTGAAAAACTGTCCTTTTGACTGCTTAAATCCGTCTCTAATAATCCCTTCAAAGAAGTCTCCCAATATATCTTTACCATCAAAACTGTTCTTTCCATCAACAAAAGAAAATTTTTCGAGTTCCTGAACGGTATATTTGAGTTTTGCCAATGAAAACTTGTTTTCATCAATCACATAAGATTTTTTAAGTTTATTTTCATCAAGAATGTTTAACCTTTGCTTTAATGCTCTTCGATATAGTTGGTTGATTCTTTCAAACAGTTCATCGTTCGTTTCAAAAACTTCATCATCATTTTTTGCGAAAGCAAAAATCTGAAAATCATACTTTTCACCTTTTTTCTTTTCGCTCTCATCCTGGATTTTTGCCAATATGAGATTTGTTAATGATGAAAAAACCTCGTTATCGTCTGTGCCACCACCACCCCAGAGCACATTGTGTAGATTTTTTCTCAGGCTTTCTAATTGGTTGGGACTGAAATTGGTCTCCAAGTCTTTTTTACCGCCTTTGATATATGGCTCTTTTTGTGCCTTACCATATCTGGCTGGAATTTCATCGGAAAAATTCCGCTCTTCTTTCCATGCATCAAAAGAGGAGTATTTTTCATAATCAATAATGATACATTTGTCTTTAATTTCATTATTAATAATGTCGAAGGAATACAAGACAAGATATTTTACATTTTTACCTTGTCCCTTCTCTTGGGAGGCAAGATTGAAAAGCTGTTTTTCAATGACTTCATCTTTGTCTTTCTCATAGTCTTCAGGACTTTTAAGTTCAATATACAGAAAAGCATCATCTTTACTATCTCTGACGATAACATCAATTCTAGGTTTATTTACTTTTGGTCGTCCTATGTCATATTCTTTTTCTAGTTCAATATTTTCTGACTTATATCCAAGCTCATTAACAAGTTTGGTAAGTAGGAAGGCACGTACAATTTCTTCATCACCCGTAATTTTTTTAATTTGACGGGTTTGTTTGATTGCTTCTGTGTAGCTAATTGTTGATTTCTCAAAAACAAAGTTCTCTACCACCTTCGTTTTCTGTCGTCTGAGGTAATTTCCAATAATAGTCTTATCCATGTTTTCCTACTTTTCGGTGTTACTACCGTATTTTGTTTTAAATATACAATGAGTAGAATCGGTTTAATCCTGAGCGTACTCGGTGATTAGATAGACCCCAAGAAAGACTATCCTCGCCGCTCTGCGAAAATAGTAACGGGAGAAGGGCCCAGGATCGGACCTTGACTAGTAACTAATGGCCTCTTAATAGGCCTGATTGACTCCCCGATATAGTTTCTTGGCCTTCTTTATTTTCTTTTTATGCGCTTGATTTTAATTCCCCGGCCAGCCCACCTAAAGTGGCTACCCGTCGAGGCCACCGGGATTATGGAGTCTTCGCCAATTCCCTGAAAGGCCCCAGGGTCGGACCTTGACTAGTGACTAATAGTCCCCCGACAGAAGGACCCAGGGTCGTAGCTTCTTGTCATTCTTTCTTTATTTTCTTTTTTATGAGCTTGTTTATGGTTCCCCGGTCGTCCTCTATGGTATTGGCTACCACTACCATCGGACCAACCGGAATCATAGCGTCTTCGCCGATTCCCTGTCTTTCCGGCCGGGCACACCGTCAGATAATACCAGGCATTATCATCCTACAAGCTAAATCCCCTCCCATTCCTTCCGGGACATCCTCATGCTCAAACTATAACGAAATCCCTCCTATCCGTCAAACTGATTAATATTATCTGGAATAAAATAATAGGGGACGGTGTTAAATAGTTAAATAATCTCTTCCCTTCTCCTCCTCAGAAGTTGACCTTTCGACCGGCGGGACTATTTATTTACCCCCTTCACCCCTCATCCCTCTCCCCACGGGGAGAGGGAAATAAAAATAAAAAATCCGTGATTTTTACTTTTTTCCGGAATAAAATGCCCACTTCTCCGACTGATGATATGAGGATAAATTATTTTACTTAGATGTCTCCTTCAAGAAAAGGCATTAAAGGACCCAAAAGCTAAGGTTCTCGATATCGTTTCCGAACCGAAAAGGTATTTTGGGAGTTATAATATGAATAATTGTACTTCTGTATTAAGAACGTTGGTGCCCCAAATCCGCGAGCTGATCGTTTCCGCGCAACGTACGGCGCTGCATACCATCAATACACTTCAAGTCGCTACAAACTACAAAATAGGTCGGCTCATAATTGAACATGAACAGGAAGGTGCGGAGCGGGCGCGATATGGAGAGTCTCTGCTCAGGAAACTGTCCGCGTCATTGACAAAGGAGTTTGGCAAAGGATTTTCCCTGAGTAATCTCAAATATATGCGCCGCTTTTACCTGATCTACAGGGATCGAACCCATCAAATTGGCCAGACAGTGTCTGGCCAATTGGCAAAGTCACTGAAATCCCAGACAGTGTCTGGGAAATTGAAACATCCTTTGTTATTGAGTTGGTCGCATTACGTTTTTCTTCTCTCAGTGGATAACCCCGATGAACGAAATTTCTACGAGATCGAGGCAGCGGCGCAGGGATGGTCACTACGTGAGCTTAAGCGCCAGTTCGCTTCGAGCCTTTATGAACGCCTGGCGCTCAGTCGGGACAAGGATGAAGTGCTGAAGTTGTCTACCAAGGGCCAGATTATTGATCGACCCCGGGATCTGCTCAAAAATCCGTATGTACTGGAGTTTCTCGGACTCGATGAAAAGGCAACCTACTCCGAGACCAATCTGGAAACTGCCATCATAGATAAGCTTGAGCACTTCCTCCTAGAATTAGGAAAGGGATTCCTCTTCGAGGCACGCCAGAAACGTTTTGCCTTCGATGAAGAACACTTCTTCGTCGATCTGGTTTTTTATAATCGTCTACTACGCTGCTATGTTCTGATCGACTTCAAGATCGGCAAACTCATCCATCACGACTTGGGACAGATGCAGATGTATGTCAACTACTTCAATCGTCACGTAAAAGCACAAGATGAAAATTCTACAATCGGCATCCTCCTCTGTCATAGCAAGAACGATGCACTGGTTGAGTTGACCCTACCTGAGGACGCACAGATCTACGCCTCCGAGTATCAGCTCTATCTCCCATCCAAAGAAGAACTCAAGCGGAAACTTATGGCCTGGGCTGAGGAGGCCGATGCATAAGAGCCCAAGGTCAAAACCTTGACTATTGACTAATAGCCCTGATTGACTCCCCAATATAGCTTCTTGTCTTCCTTTATGCACTTGCTCCGGATTCCCAGGTCATCCTCTACGGTATTGGCTACCGATACCATCTAACCAACCGGGATTATGATGTCTTCGCCGATGCCCTATCTTTACGGCCGGTCAGGCCACCAAATAATATCCTGGATCGTCATCCTAACATCCTAAATCCCCCGCTCCCGTTCCGGGACATCCTCATGCTCAAATTATAACGAAATCCCTCCCGCCAGTCAAACTGATTAACCTCATCCTGATTAAAAAAGAAGGGGACGGTCTTTAAAACTAAGTTTTTTACGTCTTAGGGGACGGAGGTAACTTTGCAACTTACTGCTTTGTATTGAAGTAATCTCGTTGATTATTTCCCTAAACTGAAAAAAATTCGAGGGCAGTGACCTCAACTTCAGTAACCGAGATCGTCCCGATAAATCGGGATGTAAACACAAGCAATAAGACAACTGGTTCGGCCTAGGAGGCCGATTTGTCCATGAGTTTTTGGCGATTTTGGGCGCGGGGTGTGTATAACCAACTGCTGCCCTGTGGCTTCCGGCAAAGTGGTGAATGATTCACCACTTTCTTTCTAAGCGTTTTTAGTTCATGGAACACTGCTGACCATGTTGGATTACTCTTCAACTCCTGATGTTTTTCAGTGCCGCTTATGGTATGCAGTTATAGAGTTTACAAATTCACCACTCTTGATCAGGGGGGATAAGAGCATGATCAATTCTTTTAATCTGGTCAGGTTTATATATACCAGCGTCAGCTTACTCTTGTTGAGAAGGCCCGCGATTAATATCTCAACGTTCAACGATAAGGCAACTGTGGAGCCGAGTCACCGTAAACCATCAACCGTCTAGCGCCCTGCAAAAATTCCGCAATTTTTGCAGTATTTTGTGCTCAAAACAGCCCAGTCCCACGATAAGACAGAAAGTAAATGCCGCTTATAATCTCCCCCTTCATTCCTTATTTAACAAAACACGTTTGACGTGTTTTGTTAAATAGAGCCTGTCCCATTAGAGCCCGGCCATTGGGATTAAGCAAGTTACAACAAATTCCGATCTATCAAAAGGAGTGATTTTCGCTGTAAATTAAAATAAGGCATGCTATAATTGGATTT
>Ga0075115_10001315_pt1 | contig 12171 bp, 22 predicted proteins | sample AntAceMetag02UKH_FD_69785 | JGI IMG/M metagenome (GOLD analysis project Ga0075115, IMG submission 69785) | Saline lake microbial communities from Ace Lake, Antarctica - Antarctic Ace Lake Metagenome 02UKH | ecosystem: Environmental > Aquatic > Non-marine Saline and Alkaline > Saline | place... | reverse complement strand
TAACCTCTTCCAGTTTCTACAAAAAACTCTATTTCTAATTCACCATCAGCAGCTAAATGCGCAATGATGTGATCTTTGTTTATCAATTCTAAATGTTCATCTGCTTGAATATCAGCAACTCTAGCAACGCCTTCACCTTTTGAGTGAATTTTCATTTTGCCAGGTTCACCTGTTTTGTTTTTAATTACTATCTCTTTAATATTAAGCAAAATGTGCAAAGTATCTTCTATCGCACCTTTGATAGTTGAAAACTCATTATTAACGCCTTTGATGATAACAGAAGTTACCGCCGATCCTTCAATTGCAGACAAAACAACTCGTCGCAAAGCATTTCCCAAGGTAGTGCCAAATCCAGGCTCTAACGGTTGTACTGTTAACTCACCCAAAGTATCTGTTAATGTCTTTTTTTCCCAATTTACTTTTGGGAGTATTAACGGTTTATATTTCATTTCCTGCATTTAGCCTCCAGAGAACTTAATAAATTAAATTCTACATTATTTTAGAATACAACTCGACAATCAAACGTTCCTCAATAGGAATAGAAACATCAGAACGAATTGGCAAACGCAAAATAATTCCTTTTCGTTCTTTCTTGTCTAACTCTAACCACTCTGGAACCTTAACTCCTATACCCATTCTCTTGTCAACTACATTTTCGACAAATGCTTTATTTTTCAAAGTTGTTTCGTGCAAAGAAATTATATCACCCTCTTTCATAATGTAAGAAGGTGAGCTAACACGTTTTCCATTAACACTAACATGACCATGAACAATTAATTGACGAGCTTGAACTCTTGAAAAAGCCATCTTCAATCTAAATAAAACATTATCTAAACGACGCTCAAGTAAAGACAACAAGTTTTCGCCTGTTGCACCTTTTAAAAGAGAAGCTTTTTCAAAAAATCTACGAAATTGTTTTTCTAAAACTCCGTACATTAATTTTACTTTTTGTTTTTCTTTTAACTGTTTTCCATATTCAGAAAACTTTTTCATTCTTGATTTTTTACTACCATGTTGTCCGGGAGGTGTTCCATGTCTATCCATCGAACATTTAGCAGTACGACATTTAGAACCCTTTAAGAACAATTTCTCACCGGCTTGCCGGCACTTTCTGCATACACCTGAATTACTTGACATAAAAACCTTTTGATCTAATTTTATGTTGTTTTATAAATCTATACTCTACGTTTCTTACAAGGTCTACATCCATTGTGAGGAAGAGGTGTAACATCTCGTAAAACCGTTACCGTCAAACCTGAAGACTGAAATGCTCGAACAACAGAATCTCGTCCAGAGCCCGGTCCTTGCATATTAACTTCAACAAGCCTAATTCCCATTCCCAACATATCTTTTGCCAAACCATTTCCTATTTGCGTTGCGGCAAAAGGAGTTCCTTTTCTTGATCCTTTAAAACCAAGTCTTCCTGAGCTTCCACGTAAAAGCACATCTCCACTTGTGGTTGTAATCGCAACTAAAGTATTATTAAAAGTAGATCTTACGTGTGCTACTGCTGTTTCAACATTTTTTAATTGTTGTTTCTTACTTTTCTTTTTATATGCCATCTTTGTTTTTTTACCTCTAATACACTAAAAAAATCTACTTCTTAGCAACTGCTTTCTTTAACGAAATAGAACCACCAGGACGCTTAGGACCTTTACGTGTTCTAGCATTTGTTTTGGTTCGTTGTCCTCTGACAGGCAAAGACCTTTTATGTCTTAAACCTCTATAAGAACCAATTTCTTGCAAACGTTTTATATTTAACGTCACTTCTTTTCGCAAATCACCCTCAACGGCATAATTGCTTGTTATATTTTTCTGAATAGCAGCAACTTGCTCATGAGATAAATCTTTTACACGAATATTGGGATCAATTTTGATATCACTTAAAATTGTTTGTGAACGCTTCAAGCCAATACCAAAAACATACGTTAATCCAACCTCAACACGCTTACTATCAGGCAAATGAACACCTTCAATACGAGCCATGCAAAAACCTCTCTATTAATTAACCTTGACGTTGCTTATGTCTAGGATTTCTCTTACAAATAACTCTAACAATTCGTCCTCGACGAATAACCTTGCAATATGCACAAATCTTTTTAACCGATGTACGTACTTTCATAATACTTTTTCCACCAAGAATCAATTTTAAATTAAACTATCTTTATACTTTATAACGCGAAATAATTCTTCCCTTTGTTAAATCATAAGGGGAAAGTTCAACTGCCACCCGATCACCAGGCAGTAATTTTATATAATGCATACGCATTTTACCAGAAACATGGCCTAATACCAAATGCCCGCCTTCTATTTCCACTTTAAATACTGCATTGGGTAATGCCTTTAAAACTACGCCGTCAACAACAATAACATCACTTTTCTTTTTCATATTAAATTCAATACCTCTATTCTTACAGTCGAGTAAAAACCTGAGGCCCATTCTCTGTTATTAAAATAGTATCTTCAACATGGGCAGCCAAACCACCATCAAATGTTTTAGCCGTCCAACCATCTTCCATAATTTTCACTTTATAATCACCTTGCGTAATCATCGGCTCTATAGCCAAAGTCATACCTGGACGCAAGATTGGACCTTCTGAAGGTTTTCCATAATTAGGAATATCAGGTTCTTCATGCATGTCCTTGCCAATACCATGTCCAGCAAAATCACGTACAACATTAAAACCTTCACCTTCTACTTCTTGCTGAATACAATAAGACAAATCTGAAACTCTGTTTCCAACAACAGCTTTTTCAATTGCTTTATCCAATGCATTTTGAGCCACTTGTGCAATGTGTTTAACCTTAGGATCAACCGTTCCTACAAAAAAATATCTTGCTAAATCTGCACAATAACCATTGTAAGAACCTACTACATCTACTTTAACAAAATCTCCAGATTTTAAAACGATTTTATCCGAAGGAACACCGTGTACAATTACATCATTCAAAGATATACAAGTTGCATACTTATAACCGGCGTAACCTTTACAATCAGGTTTTAAGCCAACTTCTAACATGCATTTTTCAAAATAATTATCAATAAACAAGGTAGTCTTGCCAGGTACTACTATTTTTTTTACATCTTCCATTATTTTGGCAAGCAACTTTCCTGCTGTTCTCATCTTTTCTATAGCTGCCTTGTTTTTAATCACTATCATTTAGTAACCACCAATTTATTATTTTTTAAGTAAGGCTTTAAAATCTTCAAAAACCTGCTCTATTGTTTTACCTTCAACGTTCAAGCTTTCAGTAACAACTCCAGCAGATTTATAAAAATTCAAAAGATCTTCGCTATATTGCGGATACCGTCTTAATCTTTCTTTAATTACTTCAATAGTATCATCTGCACGCTTAACTAATTTTCCACCACATAACTCACAAATTTCCTTTTTTACCGATGGTGCAAACGGAGGATAAACAGCCTGACAATTCTTATTTTCACAAACAAATCTATTTGTAAGTCTTTTTATAACCTCTTCATCTGAAATTATAAAACAAATTACTCTAAATTTATAATCAGGTAAAAAATCCTTAAAATATTTCAAGAAAGCTTCAGCCTGACCTCTAGTTCGAGGAAATCCATCTAAAATTACAGACACCCCCAGAGAAGTATTGGCCGTTAACCAATCACCAACTACATCAGTGATTAAATCATCAGGAACCAGTTGCCCAGCTTTTATATAACCATCAATCAATTGTCCAAATTCTGTTTCTAACGAAATATGCTTTCTGCACAAATTTCCGGTTGATAACGTCTTAAAGCCAAGATCTTTAACACATTTTTCAGCCACTGTTCCTTTACCAGAACCGGGTGAACCAAAAAATGAAAAAATCGTCTTTTGTGCAATTTCTGTGTGCATATTAACGTCCGTATCGTCCCTTCATTCGACCAGTAGACAAGAAACCTTCATATTTTCTCTCAATCAAATGAGACTCTATTTGAGACGAAATATCCATTGCCACACCAATAACAATCAATAAGCTAATGCCGCTAAACATAATTGGAAACTGAAGAGTACTTTGTAAAACACCTGGTGCCACTGCCAACAAAGCTAAATAGATCGCTCCTGGAAATACAACCCTAGTTAAAAGATAATCAAAAAATTCTGATGTTCTTTTACCTGGACGAATACCCGGAATAAATCCACCCGATTTCCTAATATTATCAGCCAATTCAACTGGATTAAAAATAACTGCAGTATAAAAAAATGCAAAAAATATAATCAAACCAGCTTCTAATGTGTAAAACAAAAAACCACCATAAGCAAACCACTCTGAAATAAAACTTAAGGCAGGAAATTTTGAAGAGAGCATATTAGAAAGTACCATTGGAAGTTGAATTATAGAACCTGCAAAAATAACTGGAATAACACCTGATGGATTAATCTTTAATGGAATATAAGAACTTTGTCCACCATAAACTTTATGCCCAATTACTCTTTTAGCATATTGTACAGGAACTCGACGTTCGCCTTTTTCTAAAAAAATCACACACGCAATAACTGCAAGAGTAATTACAACTAATAAACCAGCCATCAAAGGATCTGTTTGTCCCATCTGAACGTGATTAACTAGTTTAATAATAGCGGTAGGTAAACCAACTACGATACCTGCAAAAATTATCACTGAACTACCATTTCCAAGTCCATGAGCATTTATCTGTTCACCTAGCCACATGACCAAAAGTGCACCAACACTCAATATCAAAATAGTAGTTAAACGAAAGCCCCATCCGGGATTAAGGGCTACGGACTGACTTTCCATCAACATGGCCAATCCAAAACCTTGAATGATACTCAAACCTAAAGTTAAATAGCGTGTATACTGCCCTATAACTTTACGCCCATATTCACCTTCTTTGGAAAGTTGCTCTAAAGATGGAAGCATTACCGTAAGTAATTGCATCATAATAGAAGCGTTAATGTATGGAATCATTCCTAAAGCAAAAATTGCAAAGTTTTTTAATGCTCCACCTGAAAAAAGATCCAGGTAAGAAATTAAACCTCCAGCCATTCCACCAGAACTCAACAAGCCACTTAAAGCAGCTGTATTTACACCTGGAATCGGAACGTGTGCACCGAATCTATAAACAGCCAACACACCAAGAGTAAACGCTAATTTACGTCTTAATTCTGGAACGAAAAAAATATTCTTAAAATTACTAAATATTACAACCACCTTTAAACTCCTTGAACAGACTCAGCCTTTCCTCCGGCTTTTTCTATTGCCTCTTTTGCTGATTTACTAAATAAGTCAGCATGAACAGTTAAATTTTTGGTTAATTCACCATTCCCTAAAATTTTTATTAAAAACTTTTTATGCCCCTTAACCAAACCTTGTTTACTCAAGACTTCTTTATTAACCACATCTCCAGCAGAAAACCTCGTCTCTAAATCTTTTAGATTTATAATCTGACACTCTTTTTTGAAGATATTGTTAAAACCTCTTTTAGGAAGTCTACGAGATAAAGGCATCTGTCCACCTTCAAACCATGTCTTCATGGCAACACCACCGGACCTAGCGCTTTGGCCTTTATGTCCTCTTCCCGAAGTACCACCAAGATCTCCACCTCGTCCTACGCGTTTTCTTTTTTTAGATGTTGATTCTAATTTATTAAGCTGAAACATCTTTACCCTCAGTAACTTCTTTGCCTACGATCTCGTTTAAAGTTTTTCCTCTAACAGCAGCCAATTGTCTTGCAGATTTTAATTTTTGCAAAGCATGCATTGTTGCTTTTACAACATTTTGAGCATTTGCAGAACCTAATGATTTAGCAAGTACATCCTTAACTCCAACAGCATCCATAACAGCTCTTACTGCACCACCAGCAATAACTCCTGTACCTTTAGATGCAGAACGAATCAAAACACTACTAGCACCATATTTACCTAAAACCGTATATGGAATAGTTGTTTTATATAAAGGAACAGAAAACATACTTTTTCTAGCACGCTTTAAAGCCTTAGATATAGCAGAAGAAACTTCTCTTCCTTTACCTAATGCAATTCCAACTTTACCTTTTTTGTCACCAACTACAACTAATGCTGAAAATGCAAATCGTCTACCACCTTTAATAACTTTGGCAACACGTCGTACATTTAAAACAGTCTCTGCAAATTCTTCTGCAGGTGCTGGCAAATTCTTATTATTTATTTTTTCCGCCATGCTTGTATTCCTAAAAAGCAATAATGTTCATATCAACCAAAATTTCTTGTATACATTAAAATTATTAAAGCTGCATTCCGCCTTCGCGTAAACCTTCAGCTAAAGCTTTAACTCGTCCATGATACAAATATTTTCCACGATCAAAAAAAGCTTCTTTAATAGATTTTTCTAAGGCTATCTTTGCAAGTTCTCCACCTACTTTTTTAGCAATAGCAACTTTATCTCCAGATTTATCTTTTAAACCTAAAGAAGAAAAGCTAATTAAAGTTTTATGTGAACTATCATCAATTATTTGAGCATAAATATTATCTAAACTTCTAAATACACAAACTCGAGGAATTACTCCTCGGCTCACTTGACGATTCTTAACTCTATGAGCTCTTTTTTCTGATCTAATTCTAATTTTTTTCTGTGCTCTTTTTTGCAAACTCACTTGAATGTCCTTCTGTTTACCCAATTAATTTTTTGAATTAAACAGCCTTTGTTTTACCAGCCTTACGAATAATAACTTCACCTTCTAAAATTATTCCCGTTCCTTTATAAGGTTCAGGTGGTCTAAATGACCTTACAGCATCACATACATCCCCAAGAAGCTGTTTATCCGTTGCTTTAAAAACTAATTGTTGGCCGGTTCTATCAACTTCAACATCTACGCCTTCGGGCACATTATAGTCAATTTTATGACTATATCCCAAAGAAAAATTAAGTTTTTTCCCTGACAGTTGAGCTTTATACCCCAAACCTACAATCCTTACCTTTTTTTCAAAACCTGTAAGAGCACCCTTTATTTTGTTTGCCAATAATGCTCGATGTAATCCCCACAAAGTACGATTTTCTCTCGTATTATTTGCAACGGTCAAGAATAATAAACCATCTTTAATGTTTGCTTCAATCACATCTGGTAATTCATGGGTAAATTTTGCTTTTGGACCGCTCAAAGAAATAGTACCACCTTTTATTTCAACCTTAGCAGCTAAAATTTCTATCGGTTTTCTTCCTATTTTTGACATATGCTGTTCCTATTTTTACCAAACATGACAGATAACTTCACCGCCAACTGTTTTTTTTCTAGCTTGCAGATCTGTCATAATACCCGAACTAGTACTCAATATAGATATACCCAAGCCACCAACAACTTTAGTTATGTTGTTTGATCTTTGATATTGACGACGGCTAGGTTTACTAATACGTTTAATTTCATTAATAGCTGACTCACCATCTACATATTTTAAGAAAACGGTTAAAGACAGCTTTCCGTCTTCATCTTCACTTTTTTTAAATTCTTTAATAAATCCCTCATCCTTCAGCACTTGTGCTAAAGCTACTCTTAAATTAGAGCTAGGAACTATTACTGAACGCTTATAAACCATTAAAGCGTTACGAATCGCTGTTAAAAAATCACCTATTACATCAACCGACATGTCGTTTGTCCTTCCAAAACTTACCAGCTAGTTTTCTTTACTCCGGGGAGTAAACCCTCTAGAGCAAATTTTCTAAAACAGATTCTACACAGTAAAAAGCTTCTCATAAACCCTCTAGGTCTTCCACAAATTTTACAGCGATTTCTTGCTCGTGTAGAAAATTTTGGAACTTTATTAGCTTTTTCTATTAATGCTTTTCTTGCCATAAATTCAGCCTCTATATATATTTACCGTTTTTGAAACGGTATTTTAAAGCTTTTAAGTAATGCTAATGCATGCTCATCAGACTTTGCGGTGGTCTTAATAGCAACATTCAAACCCCGAATTTTATCGACTTTGTCATAATCCACTTCGGGAAAAACCATCCAGTCTTTTATGCCTACATTATAATTTCCATTTCCATCTAACTTTGTATTGAGTCCACGAAAATCTCTAACACCAGGCAATGCGATGTTTATAAATTTATCCAAGAACTCATACATTTGTTTTCGTCTCAAAGTAACCGCTACTCCTATAGCCATGCCCTTACGCAACTTAAATCCTGCTATTGATTTTTTAGCATAAGTTTTGACCGCGGCCTGTCCTGCAATTTTTTCAAGAACAACTTTTGCAGCATTTAACACTTTGCTGTCAGCCACAGCATCTTTGGCTCCAAGATTCAAAGAAATCTGTGTTATCTTGGGAACTTCCATAATATTATTTAATTGAAGTTCCTTCTGCAGGTTTTGACGAATCTCTTCTTTGTAAAATACTTCTAATCGTGACTTCATAAAACAACCTTAAATCAACTAAAATGCTTCTTTGCAACGATGACAAATTCGCGTCTTCTTACCATCTTCTAAAAACTTTACCTGCACCCGACAACCTTTTTTGCATGATGGACAAACAGGCATAACCTTGCAAAGAGAAATACTACTTTCTTCTTTTGCTATTCTGCTTTGTTCACCAGACTTTTTAGCCTTAAGATGGCGGGTTACCACCCCAATTCCTTTTACTAAAACTACATCCTTTTTAGGATCAACGTTTATTACGCTTCCCTGTTTTCCCTTGTCTTTTCCGGTTAAAACAAGAACCGTATCGTTTTTCTTTACTCGACTCAACATATAAACCTCATTCTGCTACAAAACTTCTGGGGCTAAAGATATAATCTTTACATATCCTCCTGCCCTTAATTCACGAGCAACAGGACCAAAGATACGTGTGCCAACTGGTTGCTTATCTTTATCGATTACAACTGCAGCATTATCATCAAATCTTACATAGCTGCCATCAGCGCGACGAACCTCTTTTCTAGTTCTTACAATAACGGCATTAAGCACTTCACCTTTTTTGACGGTACCGCCAGGCATAGCTTTTTTTACCGTAACACGTACCACGTCGCCCAAATAAGCAAACCGCTTTCCCGTGCTACCCGAAACATGAATCACCATCATTTTTTTGGCGCCTGAATTATCTGCTACTTCTAGCATCGATTGCTTTTGGATCATGAAATATCCTTTTAACCTGCTTTTCTTACAATGCTACCCAAAACCATATGTTTAGTTTTGGAAATAGGTCTACCTTCTACGATTTCAACCCAATCACCTATTTTTGCTTCGTTTTTTTCATCATGGGCTTTATATTTTTTACAACGTCTTATAGTTTTACCTATAAGTGGATGCTTAAAAGTTCTACTAACTTTAACTACTATAGTTTTATGCATCTTATCAGAAACTACCTCACCCTCGAGCATCTGAGTTTTTTTAGCATCCTCTTGCTTATCATTCAGGATCATTCTTTATACCTCATTAATAGTATTTTACCATATTTTAAGCACTTTTTTTACTCTCATTTATATCTTTTTTAGATTTCAAAAAAGTTAAACATTGAGCAATATTTGTACGTATTTTTTTGAACTGAGAATAATCCTTAACTTGACCAGCAGCAACATTGAATTTTAAATTAAACAGTTCTTTTTTCAACTGTTGCACTTCTTTCTTCAATGTATCTGTATCTAGTTTATTTATCTCATTTTTTTTCATGACACTTGCTCTTTCTTGCTAACAAACTTAGTTTTCATAGGTAATTTATATGAGGCAGATAACAAGACTAGCCTTGCAGTTTGTTCATCGAGCTCCCCAACTTCAAATAAAATACGCTCACGCTTAATAACGCAAACCCAATATTCGGGAGCACCTTTACCTTTACCCATTCTTGTTTCGGCAGGTTTCTTGGTAATAGGTTTATCCGGGAAAACTCGCAAAAACAATTTTCCGCCCTTCTTAAGCTTTCTAGTCATGGTAACTCTAGCAGCTTCTATCTGCCTTGCTGACAACCAACCTGGCTCTACAGCTACTAGCCCATATTCTCCAAGACTTACTTGGGCGGCGCCTTTTTTAGCTTTTCCCCTTAGCTTACCTCTTTGAACTTTTCTGTATTTTGTTCTCTTTGGCATTAACATTGTTATTCTCTACTTTATTTTTAAAGATTTTATATGCTGCAATTAATATTCGCCCTTACAAATCCAAACTTTTACACCTATGATTCCATAAGTTGTCTTAGCTTCTGCCAAAGCAAAATCAATATTTGAACGTAATGTATGTAAAGGAACAGACCCTAATCGCAACCATTCACTTCGTGCAATTTCAGCTCCACCCAAACGACCCGCGCAACAAATTTTAATACCCTTTGCCCTGCTTTTCATAGTTGCATATCCAGCTCTTTTCATAGCTCGCTTGTAACCTACTCTTTTTTCTAATTGTTCAGCTATGTTTTTTGCAACCAAACTTGCACTTAAGTCCCTAAATCTAACTTCTTGCACTGAGATATCAACATTCTTTTTAAGCTTAGCGTAAATCTCTTGCTTTAAGTTCTCTATCCCAGCACCTTTTTTTCCAATTATAAATCCAGGACGAGAAGAAAAAACAATAATACGAATGTTCTCACCAGCTTTTTCTATAACAACTTTATCAACATCAATATCGTTCAATTTATTTTTTAAGTAACGTCTTATTCGCAAATCTTCTAATAATTCAGTTCCATATGATTTTTTAGCAAACCAACGTGCACGCCAATCTTCAAAAACACCTATTCTGAATCCTACAGGATGAACTTTCTGTCCCACAAAACACCTCTAAAGCTTTATTTAACTAATAACATTACTTTGTAATTTTTTCTTTCTTCTCAAGAATAATATTCAAGTGACTCAATCTTTTGCGTTGTATCGATGCACGCCCCATTGCCCCTGGCTTATAATATTTAATAATTGGTCCTTGATCTATTTTAATTTCTTTAATAAAAAGCTCATTCATAGAAGTAATATCGGACTGTAAGTTTTTACCGTTGGAATAAGCTGAATAAAGAGTCTTAATAATAGGTCTTACTCGTTTTACCGCACAAGTTTTCAACCAAGCAAGAGCTTTATCAACAGGATAGCCTCTAATCACATCAATAAATGGACGCAACTTATAAGGTGAAACACGGATATATTTATCTTTAGCTCTCACAAGCATATTCAAAACCTTTAACTTAATATGATGCTCTTTTATACAATTAATTACTATGCAACTTCACAACCCTACTTACCAGGAGCTGGTGCTGCTCCTTTTTTTCGTTGACCACTATGCAATCTAAACGTTCTGGTTGAAGCAAATTCCCCTAATGCATGTCCAACCATGTTTTCTGTAATAAAAATTGGAGCAAACTTACGACCGTCATGAACAGCAATTGTAAGTCCTACTAACTCTGGAATAACCATGCTAGCACGCTTCCAAGTTTTTATAGTTTTCCTATCACTAGATGCTTTTGCTTTTTCTGCTGCTTTTAATAATGTTGGGTCAACATATGGACCTTTTTTAACAGACCTAGTCATCTATATCCTTTATTAAATAAGCCATTTTTAACTTTTTTGTACACACAACATAATACTGTTTATTTTATTTTCGTCTCTTTAAAATTGCAGTACTTTTTCGCTTTCTAGTTCTTGCACCTTTAGTACTTTTTCCCCAAGGTGTTACTGGGTGTGAACCAGATTTTGAACGACCTTCTCCACCCCCATGTGGATGATCTACTGGATTCATTGCCATACCACGAACAGACGGACGTATTCCCAAATGTCTATTACGTCCAGCTTTTCCTATGGTCATATTTTTAAAATCTGCATTTGCTAAAGAACCAATAGTTGCCCAATTATCGAGACAAACAGTTCTTGTTTCTCCAGATGGCATCTTAAGAATTGCAAGATTGCCTTCTTTTCCTAATAATTGAACAGCACATCCTGCGCTTCGTGCAATTTTTCCACCTTGCCCAGGAATAAGTTCAATATTATGAACAAAGAAACCAACTGGAATATTTTTCAACGGTAAACTATTGCCAACTTTTGCTTCAGCTTTTAAACTAGCAAAAACTCCATCTCCAACATTCAAACCATCAGGTCTGAGAATGTAACCTATTGCTCCATTTTTATATGAAATCAAAGCTATTGTTACATTTCTGTTTGGATCATATTCAAAGGCACGAATGACTCCAGGAACATCCCGATGTATTCTTTTGAAATCTATAATTCTATATTTTCTCTTAGCACCGCCACCACAATGTCTAACAG
>Ga0075115_10001313_pt1 | contig 12201 bp, 10 predicted proteins | sample AntAceMetag02UKH_FD_69785 | JGI IMG/M metagenome (GOLD analysis project Ga0075115, IMG submission 69785) | Saline lake microbial communities from Ace Lake, Antarctica - Antarctic Ace Lake Metagenome 02UKH | ecosystem: Environmental > Aquatic > Non-marine Saline and Alkaline > Saline | place... | reverse complement strand
CTTATAAATACCTCTTCACACTGGAATTGTGATAAGGTCTCTTCCTTAAGCTGCTCAGCTTCGGCCAAAGCATCAGCATGATTAATGGTAACGTGTAATCTACTATCAGCGTGTTTGCTCCGTACTAAATTAAACAGTGTGTCAAGTGTTTCACCTTTGGTCCTGCACCTTGCGATAGGGCTATGCTTTCCTTCAGTGGAAGCATCGAGCTTCAATATTGCTGTATTGCTGACTTTGGAATTTGCCCATGGCCGTGCTTTATGTATCCTTCCACCCTTTGCCAAATAATACAGGTCATCCGATAAGATAATGAGATTTACCTTTGTTATCATATCATTGGCTAACTTTAACAAATCCTTGAGGTTACTGCCGGCATCAGCTGCTTTTATAAGTTCTAGTGTTATCATCATTTGGGCTCCGCCCCAACTCTTTGAGTCAAGTACTTCTATCTTAGTCTTAGTTAATTCATCTTTGACCAAATCCTTTGCAAGCAAAGCTGACTGTACAGCCATACCTAGATGTTCACTATAGCCAACATATATGATAGATCCATGGTCCTTGCTCAGTTTGCGATATGCATCCACAAAATCGTCGGGGGAAGGAGACGAAGTCGTAGGCAGGTTGTTTTCTTCCTTCCATTTCGGCATTTTCGCATAGAATTGTGTCAGGTCCATCTCATTTTCAGGGTACGACTCACCGTCCATGAGGATATGTACGGGTGCTTGTATGATGTTGTATTTACTGGCGATTTCTTCCGGCATGTAACTCACAGTATCTGTCATAACGGCAATATTTGGCACTTAGCACCTCCTTTTCTAAGTTGAATAACATTGCCCATAGTATAGCACAACCTAGATACTATGATTCAGACCTGTTGCACGAGAAGCCATTTATTGATGCTTCCAATGATGACTCTAGAAATCATCATTCTTTAGCTTTGCGAATTGTTCCGAACCTTCATCAGTGGGCTCATAATCATAAAGGGATAGCCTGCCATTCAGTTTTGTCTTATCGAGGAGAGCAGAGCTCGGAGTGCAACATTACGAAGGTACCCGACCAGATTGAGAAAGATCCATCCGGAGGGGTATGGTGTGGGTTATCTGGATGGGTTAGGCACTCGGGTTTACCACACGCCCAACAAACAGTATTGCTCCAGTCTCGATATCGTGAATCAAGAAGATAAAGGGGTGGTTAACGTTGACATCGATGGGCATATCTGGAAGCGCTGTTAACTCCATTACCACGGCGGTGGCTGCTGCTGCTTCTGTACCAGCTTCATCTACAGAGACGAATGCCTTGTGAATTACATCTGCAATGAACAGGTTACGGTTACCCGTCATGCCAGAGAAGTCTGCATCTGCCGAGAAGGCAACTGGCATACCCAATGCTGTGAGAGTCTCCTTCAGACCAAAGTCCGACTCGAATTCAAATCCGGGCATCGTCAGGTTTATTTCCCTTTGCGCCAGGCTTCCCAGGATTGCATCTACTTGCTGTGCATCCAGTGACGCTTCAAACGATTCAAACCGGTCTCGTGCAGGAAGCAAGATTACCATTGAAAGTTCACGACCATCATATGGCAGTTCAATCGCCTGATAGCCACCGCCCTCAGCATAGCCAAATGATTCGGTCTGCCTCATCATTGGTACAGCGATTTCATTCCCCTTGAGTAGATAGAAAGTGCCGTCACCGGTTATATCTTCCTCAAAGGGATATTGCCATGCTGCGTTGAAGTAGATGGCATTGGTGAGGACAAGGCGGGTCAGTGCATTTATCAGACCCTGTGGAATCAGGTCTTCAATTCGTCCTTCTGTCTGATCGTTAACCCAGTTGTTTATAGTGATGCGGGACTCTTCCGGTGCGCTCGCAAAATCAAGAATTCTCAACCCGGCACCGTAGTCCTCAGCTAACACATCAAGGAAATCGGCAAGAAATTTGTAGTCATTCTGTCCCCAGATGGCATTGACAATGTTCAGCCGAAAACCCTTGCCATCCTTACCCTGGGCACCTTCACCACGCTGAGCCAGCTCAATATCCAGGCTGTTGAAGGCTGGGTGCAGACGATCCTGGGGAAGACTGAAATAGAGGGTATCTGCCATCTGTTTTGCGGTCTCACTGCGAGCGCCGGCGTAGGTCATCGCCAGTGCCAGCGATATGCTGTAGGGCGAATAAAACAGGTTATCACCTTTTTCTCTTAGTGCCTGATACAAATCAAAGGCGAAAGCGCTGTTTCCATCGACTAGAGTTGCCAGATCGACTTCGCTCACATCCGGCGAAGTCAACCGCTGCTTCTGTGATCGAATCACCTCCCCTGATACCGGTTGAGCACAGGCGGTTAAACCGAGTATTGCGACCAACAGTATTACGAGAATAGATGTCCTTCCCATTCTATTTACCTCAAGCTAATATCTCTGGTGATGCTCGATACTTATAACGACTGAGTTGAATTTTTGTTAGGGTCTCCTACAGATTTCCAGAACCTGGGGATGCTGCCTTTGATTACTTTGCCGGCTTAGTGACCAGGCAGCTATTTAAACGTTCCGCGCAATTGTGGGATGGCAGAAGTATTGGTGCGGTACCTGGTGCGGCAGGAGGGAGTGGGGCTTTTCCTGTCCGTGGGCTTCCATCAATTCTGCATTACCCATGATTTTGTGGGGGTCTCCATCGGCAACGATGCCGCCACCATCCATCAGCACGACACGGTTACATACCTCCAGAATAAGCTCAAGGTCATGGGAGGCAACCAGAATAGTCTCTGTGGACCCCTGTAGGAGATGGATGAGACGGCGGCGCGAGCGAATATCAAGATTGGCACCTGGTTCGTCATAGATTATCAGACGCGGATGCATCGCCAGTACACCGGCCACCGAGATTATCCTCTTCTCCCCTTCCGAGAGATGGTGGACAGGTCTCTCAGCGAGTTCGGTCCCTTCCACTGTGGCCAGGGCCTCCCTTACCCGCTTTTCGACCTCGTCTTTTGACAGCCCGGTGTTCTGCGGACCAAAGGCGACGTCATCCCATACCGAAGGGCAGAACAGCTGGTCGTCAGGGTTCTGAAAGACGAGGGCAACATCAGGGCGGAAATCACCGTTCACCACCGGCTTACCCAGGAGGACAATCTCCCCGGCTGACGGCTCTAGCACACCGCAGAGACTGAGGAAGAAGGTGGTCTTACCAGCTCCGTTGGGGCCGATTAAGCCAACCCTCTCTCCCGGCATCACGTTAAGGGTAATGTTGTTTAGGACATTAGGTCGGTCCGGGTAGGAGAAGCACAACCCGGAAACAGAGAGCGCCGATTCGACCCTCCCCCCCGCTAATAGTGTTATGTCAGATTCTTTATCAGTCATCTTTTCGCTATTGTAGCAGAGCGCTTACCCCATGTCCAAACAGGATGTCACCGGTGATAAATCCGGCGGCAATCAGAAGAAAAATGCCGAGAGTAACCACGTCACGGTGGCAGGACTGAAATTCAGCCCGGGGGTGGGGAGCGTGACCATAGCCGCGTAGAATCATTGCCTTGTACACCCACTCCGATCGCTCATAGCTATGCACCAGAATACTGCCGCCTAGCCAGGCCAGAGTGCGCAGCCCATAAAGACTGAGACGGCGTTTACGAAAGCCACGCAGCCTCATCGACGTCTGCATCTTCTTAAGGTCCTGGCCAATTTCCTGAATATAGCGCAGGGCAAGCAGTGCCATATCAGCCATAATACCGGGCAGACCCAGTGCCCGCATTGCCTTTATCGTCGTCAAAAGGGGGGTAGTAGCAAAGAGGACTAGGGCAATAGTCAGGATGGAGATAAACCTAATCGCAATCAAGAGTACGGCAAGCAGTCCTTCCCGATGCACATCAAGAGGTCCGATACTCAGGACAACGGTCTGGCCGGACAGGAAAGGCAGGGTGAGGACTAGGGCTAGTAGGAAAAAGGAAGGGAAGCGCAACCTCCTCAGAACAAAAGAGGCAGGTAGCCTGGAGATAACGTAGATAGCGACGGTAACACCCACCATAGCCAGCAGCATACGCAGGTCACGGACAAAGGAGAAAGCAAATATCAGGGTAATCAAGCCGATTAGCTTGTATCTTGCTTCCCAGCGATGGAATGGAGAGTCCAGGTTGATATATTCATCCAGTCCCAGATTCATACGCCATCCAGAATTCCTGGCCGCACCCGCCTCAAGAAGACGACCAAAAGTGATGTTATGGTGCCCTCAATACCTAATAGCGGCAGGTGGGCGATTGCCAGGGTGTAGATTGCCGCCCGCTCGACTTCGGCACTGATAAAATCAGTGGGCAGATTAGTGACCAGAATGCCGACAAAGATGGCTACCGAGACGCCGATAGCAACAGCGCCAGCCAGGAAGCCAAAGGCGCCGTCTTTCTTCGGGCTATCTTTACCCCCGAGCTTACGCAGACGGAATATGTAGTAGGCCAGTATTGCCGGTAGGCCCATTATCACTGCGTTTATTCCTAGGGTAGTCAGGCCGCCGTGCCCGAACATTACCGCCTGGAAGAACAGCCCGATGAGGATAGCCGGGAAGGCGTAATAGCCAAGTAGAGCACCCAGGAGACCGTTCAACACCAGATGAACGCTGGTCGGCGGCACCGGGATATGAATCCAGGAGACGACAAAGAAGGCCGCTGTAAGCAGAGAAGCCTTAGGGATACCCTCACGGGGGTTTTCTTTTTGCTTGATTTTACGGATTGAATACCAGGTGACGGCGGCGGTAGCCGCATACCCACCGGCATTCACCGAGATAGGCAGGATACCATCAGGGATGTGCACTAGGCTCTCCTCTTCCGTGAGAAGTAGAGCGCTGTACCAACACTGCCCCAGACCACGGCGGCTGCCATCAACCCGATTTGAAGCTTACTATATCCTCCTCCGCCGCCAGTCACCGCAGCATCTCCACCGATAGGGATATGGACGATGTCACCGTGGCCAGCCTGACGTATCTGGATATCCCAGGTGCCAGGCTGGGATCTGTCCGGGGCAAAGCTAAAACGGCCCTCGTCATCACACACTCCGGTCAGCCAGGGGGTAGCCGGGTCATCCGGCGCATAGATGGTGAACTGGGCGCCAGCCATCGGCTCGCCGCTGTCATAACTGGCGACAAGCTCAATTACCGTACTGACCGTATACTTGATGCTGGCGCCATGTGCAAATGCCTTGACCGGTAGAGCAAGTCCAAGGACAAGGATGCCAATAAGGGGTGCGATAACCTTCCACTTGATAGGCATAGCATGACCTCCCCGAATCTGGGGCTGCTGTCAGCAGCCCCAGATATAGACTAGATGCTTAATTACATTCACAATAGCAGTGGCCTTCCCCGACGTGACCCAGGTGAAACTCAGCCATATCCAGGTCTACCTGCCCACCCCCGGCGAATGGGTCGAAGCCGATAGCGCTAACGTTCAAATCGTCATCCATGGGAGTATCAGCATCCCCGAAGATATGGTCGAAGTGGAAGGTCATCTCCAGGTCGGCCGTGCCGTCCTTCTCTAGGATACCCCTACGTTCATCGCCGACATACTCACCGCAGCTGTACCCACATTCCTCATTAGAGTTGATGGTAAAGTCAACGCTCCGGCCGTCTTTCTCAGCAGTCCCGATGATGACTAGGCTATATCCGGCCGCAGGGCCCGATGATGCCTTGATCATCTCCCAGAAGAGCGCATTATAGTGGCCTGCCGGTGCGCCCGAAACCTCAGCCACAAGTATCGGCGGGGCATTTTCATCACCATCCGCCAGGTCCACGGTATACACATTATCAAGACTGACCGCAGCCTTACCACTAATGTCGCCCCCCGAATGAGGGTCATAAGGGGGGTCAGTCTGATAGGCGGTGATATCAGCCAGGGTAATGTAGACATGGTCGAAGTTGATGCTCCAGCCGTCCTTGGAAACAAAGCCTTGGCGGACAAAGTCTTCACCGTTGGCATATACTTGAAGCCTCCCCGTCGCCTCACCACCGGCACAGCCGGTAAGTATAATACCGGCCAGAGATAACACAATAACAGGTATCACAAATGCTCGCTTTTTCACTAAAGTCCTCCCCAAACCTAAAATAAAACCCTCGAGGAAATCACCGTGCTGCCAGAATATCTAGCTCAAATCTTGCCCTCCCTTATCTATACGCAGAATACACTGGAGTAATTGCAACTAGTTGCAATAAGATAGAAAAAATAGAAACACCCCTTCTACTTGCTTTGTTTTTTCTCCCAAGGTATCTGGGGCACTACCGCTAGCTGGGCTACCTGCAATCAGCCTCTATTGCGAACGTTTGCAGATGCTAGATACTACCACCCGTCCCCAGTCTTGTCAAGTACAGAGATACCGTTAGTACCTTAACCAGAATAGATTCGTGAAAGACCATTGCAATAGGCCCGGCTTCTAGCTGGAGCCCGTCTATCTTACTGCTTATGAGCATCAGGGCTAAGAGGTCGTTGGCTCACTCCAGCGGTTCGACCAGCGGATATCACTACTCCCCGGGCTCCAGAAGAGAGAAGCCGCTCTCTGTGTCCCTGACCCGTAGCGCCTTCACACCGAGTATCTCATGGAGGATGACCTCTCCCACCAGCCAGGTCTCAACGCCGGGTCTTAGACATCCGCTTATAGTCTGTCCCGACCGGCCTAGTGCAGCGTGGATGTGTAGGACCGGCTTACCTTCTTCATCAGGAGCAAGTACACCAACCCCCACCACCTCGTGTGCGCCGTCAATGGGCAGGAGCATCGGCTGCGGGGGTATCTCCTGCGAAGACCGCGGACCAACAACGATTTCACCACCCCCTATACCACCGACTAGAATGGCATGCCCTACCGATACCCCATTCTCCTCAGCAAAACGCTCGATGCACCCGGGCACCACATCACCATTCTCCAACCGAATTACAAAGACCCTGCCCATCTTTCCCTGACATGCCTTCATCAGAAGCCTCCTCGCTTTCTACCGGCGGAAAGTGCCTGCCGGTCACCCCAAGTGCAAGCACAAACCGTTAGGACAATCGACGCAAACCGGTAACCGACACTTTAATTGAGCGCTAGAGTTTTGTCAAGGCTGGCAATGACCAGCACAAATCATTGACTTTTAATCATACAAATCATTGACTTTTAATTTTGTTGACTGGTAAAATAATCAGGGTAAAGGCTAACATCTCACTTATTGCATGCTACTTATGTAGCTAACTAGGCTAAGCACTCTTTCCAGCAGATCTCGGTTTTAGATTTGTTCCAGGGTAAGGTTTTCAATGAAGATTGCTATTAGTGGTAAAGGCGGAGTGGGAAAGACCCTGCTATCCGCTATGCTCTGCAAGGAGTTCGCCCAGGCAGGATACTCGGTTATCGCTATCGATGCTGACCCTGATGCTAACTTGGCAGCCACTCTCAATTTTCCGCACCCGGAAGAGATAACCCCGATATCCGAGTTGAGTAACCTCATTGAGGAAAGGACAGGAGCAAGACCCGGGCAGGCGGCATCCTTCTTCAAATTAAACCCCAAGGTCGACGACCTGCCGGAAAAGTATTCCCTGCAACATAACGGCATCAGGTTAATGGTAATGGGGCGGATTAAAAGGGGTGGCACCGGCTGCTACTGTCCGGAGGGTGTTTTGTTACAGGCCTTGCTTGCCTACCTACTTGTGCAGAGGGATGAGGTGGTTGTTCTGGATATGGAGGCTGGAATAGAACACCTGGCCCGGGGGACAGCCAGAGCAGTGGACAGGCTGATTATAGTAGTGGAACCGGGCAAGTTGAGTATTGATACGGCCCACCGGATTAGTAAGCTGGCCGAAGATATCGGTTTGGAGAATATCGCTGTGGTCGGCAATAAGATTCGAGACCGGCAGGATAAGGAACAGCTAGCAGCAAGCCTGGTCGGCTTCAAGCTGCTCGGCTTTATCCCCTATGATCGGGCAGTGGTGGAAGCAGAGATGGCTAACCTTCCTGTTCTTGACGCCAGCCCACTGGTTAACCGGGAGGTGAGTAATATCTATCAGTCATTACTTTCGACAGACGATAGCGAGAATAATAAAAGATAAAAGTGAATAAAGGGTAAGGTTCGGGGAGGTGAAACCCTAGCTACCTTTCTATTGTAGGCTATCTATCACTCGGTGCAACAGAGAATAAGAGGGGATCAGAAGAAGTAGCCCATTAGAAGTTTCTATAAGCAGAACCAAACATAAAGTCATGGAATTTTTTAAGGAGGGACAATGGCTTACAACGCGGTAGAAATGAAGGACTGGCAAATCTCAGAGGCAGCTGAGGAGAATATGCCCACTCCTGAGGAGTGGCGGGAAAGGCTGAAACTGGAAAAGGATGAGGTTATTCCCTACGGAAGACTGTGCAAGCTTGACTTCATGAAGATCATTGAACGTCTCAAGGATAAACCGGACGGCAAATACATTGAAGTAACCGCCATAACGCCGACGCCATTGGGAGAAGGTAAGAGTACCACTTCGTGCGGACTTATGGAGGGCATGGGCAAGCGAGGCCTGAACGTAGGCGGTTGTCTCCGCCAGCCCTCGGGTGGCCCCACCATGAATATCAAGGGCACTGCCGCCGGTGGTGGTAACGCTCTACTGATTCCCCTGACCGAGTTCTCTATGGGGCTCACCGGTGATATCAACGATATTATGAATGCCCATAACCTGGCTATGGTTGCCCTTACCGCCAGGATGCAGCACGAGCGCAACTATGATGATGAGCAACTGGCCAGGCTGACTAAGATGCGCCGTCTGGATGTTGACCCCACCCGGGTCGAGATGGGCTGGATTATGGACTTTTGTGCGCAGAGCCTGCGTAACATCGTAATCGGCCTCGGTGGCCGTGCGGACGGCTTTACCATGCAGTCCAAATTTGGCATCGCTGTCGGTTCCGAGTTGATGGCTATGCTGTCTATCGTCAAAGATCTAGCCGACCTGCGGGAAAGAATGGACAACATCACCGTAGCCTACGATAAGAAAGGCAACCCGGTTACCACTGGTGACCTGGGAGTGGGCGGTGCTATGACCGCCTGGATGCGCAACACCATCAACCCCACGCTGTGCAGCACAGTAGAGTACCAGCCGTGTATGGTTCATGCTGGTCCCTTTGCTAATATTGCGGTAGGCCAGTCCTCCATCATAGCCGATCGCATCGGGCTCAAGATGTTTGACTACCACGTTACCGAGAGCGGTTTTGCCGCCGATATCGGCTTTGAGAAGTTCTGGAATGTCAAATGTCGCTACAGCGGACTCAAGCCGCACGTCTCGGTGCTTACTACCACCATTCGGGCGCTGAAGATGCACGGCGGCGGCCCTAAGGTGGTTGCCGGTCTACCATTGCCTGAAGCCTACACCAAAGAGGACCTGGGGCTTCTCGAGAAGGGCTTACCCAATATGCTGCACCTTATCGACGTTATTCGAAAGTCTGGCATCAACCCGGTGGTGTGCATCAACTGCTTCCACACCGATACCAGGGATGAGATTGCTATGGTGAGAAAGGCAGCCGAGGCAGCGGGGGCGCGCTGCGCGGTATCTACCCACTGGGCAGATGGTGGCGATGGTGCTTTGGAGCTGGCTGATGTGGTCAAGGAAGCTTGTGATGAGGAAAATGAGTTTCGCTTCCTCTATCCCAACGAAATGAAACTAAGGGAACGGGTGGAAAAAATTGCCAAAGTAGTCTACGGTGCCGATGGCGTAGCCTGGTCTCCTGAGGCTGAGGCTAAGGCCAAGCGGTTTGAGGCTGATGCTAAATATGATGAGTACGCTACTATGATGGTAAAGACCCATCTCAGCCTCACGCATAACCCGGCCTTGAAGGGTGTTCCCAAGGGATGGACTCTACCCATTCGTGACATACTGATTTACTCCGGTGCCAAATTCCTTTGTCCCTGTGCCGGCGCCATTAGCCTGATGCCGGGAACCTCTTCTAACCCTGCCTTTAGAAAGGTCGATGTCGACGTTAATACAGGCAAGGTAATGGGTCTCTTTTGATTACTCCTGGCTCTTGATAACATTGGAGTTAGATGAAGAAAGATATGACCTGTAAACAAGTGAGGGTTCATTTTGAACCTGATAATGTTGATGTTGTCGTGGAGAGGGGGGCTAGCCTGCTCCAAGCGGCCATCGATGCTGGTGTGCATATTAACGCTTCCTGTGGGGGAGCCGGTGTCTGTGGCACCTGTAAGGTCCTGATTGAAAAGGGGGAGGTGGAGAGTAGTCGTAGCGAGAAGCTCTCTCAGGAAGAGTGGGGGCAGGGTATTCGGCAGTCCTGTCAGAGCAGAGTGCTCACCGATTTGGCTGTTAATATCCCGGTAGAGTCAAGGTTGGAGACAGCGGTAGTCAGCCGGGAGATAAAGATGGCGACCAGCGCTGCCGGTCCTGCTGAGGCGATAGCTACCGGTTGGAGGTTTAAGCCCCCCCTAAGCAAATGTTATATCGAATTACCACCGCCAACCTCAGCGGATAATACCTCGGACCTGTCTCGGTTGTTAAGGGGCTTAAAGAAGCAGTGCAGCCTTAACTATACCGGAGTAGACCTTGATGTAGTAAGAAAGCTACCCCGGGTCCTGCGCAGGAAAAAGTATCGGGTCACCGCCACTACCCTGGTCAAGGCGGTCAAGACAAAAGCTGACAAGCGCAAGCCCACAATAATAAACATAGAACCGGGAAACACCAGCCAAAAGCTCTTTTCGTTAGCCTTCGACATCGGGACAACTACCATCTGCGGACAGCTGCTGGATCTGAACCGGGGTAAGGTTATAGCCGAAGCTATGACCTACAACAGGCAAATAGACTACGGGGCAGATGTTATTACCCGTATCGCCTACTGTCAGAAACCGGGTGGTCTTAAGAAGCTGCAGCAAGCCGTGGTGGCTGGCATCAATCAGATTATCGATGAACTGCTGGCCCAGAGCCAGACCAAGATAGAAGGCATCGGGCATGTGACTATTGCCGGTAATACCACAATGACCCATATCCTGCTTGGCATCAACCCTAAATATATCCGGTTAGCTCCTTATACCCCAGCAGCCACCTTCTCCCCACCGGTAGTGGCAAGATCCCTGGGCATCAATGTGGTAAAGTATGTCCATCTCTTCCCCTTCCCCTCGGTATCTAGCTATGTTGGCGGTGACATTGTCTCTGGGGTGGTGGCAGCCGGAATACACCAGAGGGAAAAACTTACGCTCTATATGGACATCGGTACTAATGGAGAAATAGTGATTGGTAATTCAGACTGGATGGTAACCACCGCCTGCTCGGCTGGCCCCGCCTTTGAAGGTGGTGGTATAAAGCACGGTATGATAGCCACTACCGGAGCGATTGAAGACTTTGATATCAGCCTACCGGACCTGGAGCCGGAGGTTCATACTATAGGAGGAGCAAAACCTAAGGGAATCTGCGGTTCGGGCCTGCTGAATATTATTGCCAGGCTGCTTGAAGCCAAGGTTATCGGCCAGAACGGCAAATTTAACACCGACCTCGCTACCAATAGAATCAGGGAAGGTAGCGATGGCTACGAATATGTCCTTTCCCGAGCGGGAGAGACTCAGATTGATAAAGATATCGTTATCACCGAGGTGGATATTGACAATCTCATCCGGGCCAAGGCGGCGATGTATGCCGGTTGCCAGACACTGACCAGGAGTGTTGGGATTGCCTGCGCCGACCTGGAACAGGTAATTATCGCCGGCGCCTTCGGCAGCCACCTCGACATTGAAAATAGTATTACCATCGGACTCCTTCCCGACATTCCCCGGGATAGGTTTGTCTTTGTTGGCAATGGTTCTCTGACCGGGAGCAGGCTGGTCTCTTTCTCTACCGACCTGCTTGATGATGCTAGGAAAGTGGCCATGATGATGACCAACTTCGAACTCAGCGAAAGCACTGATTTTATGCACCACTACGTCGCTGCTTTATTCTTACCCCACACCCATGCCGATGCGTTTCCCAATGTGAGCAAGAGACTCGCTGGGTTAGCGGATAGTAAAACGAAAGGGAGGTTAACGGTTTGACCATCTCGATAGCCCTGGCCGGAAAGGGTGGCAGCGGTAAGACATCAATAGCCAGTCTGATCATCCGTTACCTCAAGGAGAATGGTTCCGGGTCAATCCTGGCCATTGACGCTGATCCTAACGCCAACCTGGGGGAGAGCCTGGGCCTTGAGGTTCAACAGACGGTCGGTCTGGTTCTCGATAAGTTCCAAGGGGACAAGATAGAAATCCCTC
>Ga0075115_10001311_pt1 | contig 12215 bp, 9 predicted proteins | sample AntAceMetag02UKH_FD_69785 | JGI IMG/M metagenome (GOLD analysis project Ga0075115, IMG submission 69785) | Saline lake microbial communities from Ace Lake, Antarctica - Antarctic Ace Lake Metagenome 02UKH | ecosystem: Environmental > Aquatic > Non-marine Saline and Alkaline > Saline | place... | reverse complement strand
AGATTAAACTTCCAGTTATTATTCATAATCGAGAATCACATGATGACTTATTAAGGATAATTAAAGATTTTAAAGGCAAGGGGGTTATCCATTGTTTTTCTGGAGATAAAAAATTCCTAAAAGAGGTTTTAGACTTAGGATTTTATATTGGCTTTGACGGTAATATTACTTTTAAAAATGCTCAGGATTTACAAGAAATAGTCAAAGCTACTCCTATAGATAGAATTCTTATTGAAACTGATTGCCCTTTTCTAACTCCTGAGCCTTTTCGTGGTTTGAGAAACGAACCTAAAAATGTTAAAATAACTGCGGAATTCATAGCTGAGTTAAAACAACTCTCCTTTAGTAAATTGATTCCCATATTAAATAAAAATACCAAAAATTTATTTGGCATTTAAAATGGCTAAAGAAAAAGTTAAAACAAATTATAAATTACAAAGATTTTTGGAAATGCTACCAGGTTCAATTACCTGGTTGGTTATTCTTTTCCCTATTTGGGGAGCTTTTTTTATTCCTCGAGTTGTCGCTTATTTCACCATCGCTTTTTTAGTCTTCTGGCTTTATCGTTCTTTTCAAAGCGGTATCCTAGGAATCAGAGGCTATATTAAAATTCGTCGTAGCGAAAAAACTGATTGGAAAAAGAAGTATTTAGAAGAAAAAAACGGTGACTCTTTGTCTTGGAATAAAATTAAACATGTTATCGTTATCCCTAACTATAATGAATCCGTAGAAATCATTGCCGCTACCTTAGAAAGACTAACTAAACAGAAAAATATTTCTAAAGAACAATTAGTCATTGCTCTCGCTATGGAAGGGAGAGCAGAAGGGTCTGACAAAAGAGCTCAAGAACTACTGAAAAGATTCAAAGGAAAATTTGGTCGACTCGAAGCCATTATGCATCCAGACGGAATTGTGGGTGAAATTAGAGGAAAAGCCGCTAATGAAGCCTGGGCAGCTAAAAAAATAAAAAATATTTTAGTCGATAAAGAAAGTTTAGACATTAATAATATCACCATCACCAGTTGTGATGCCGATGCCCGAATTAATCCTGGTTATTTCTCCGCCTTAACTTATAACTTCACTACTGATAAAAACCGTTATCTAAGATTTTGGCAATCACCAATCTGTTGGCATAACAACTTTTGGAAAGTCCCTGCTTTTATAAGAATCATCGGGACACTAAGTAACGTTGGTTATTTAGCCAATATTCAAGAACCAGATGGATTGTTTTTTAATTATTCTACCTATTCAACTTCCTTAAAACTCTTAGATGAAGTTGGTTATTGGGACACTGATATTATCCCTGAAGATTGGCATATCTTTTTACAATCTTTCTTTGAAAAAGAAGGAAAAGTTGAAGTTGAGCCAATCTTTCTCCCAACCAGTATTGATGCCCCCGAAGGAAAAACTCACTTCAGCGCTCTAAAAAATAGATATGAACAATGTAAAAGACATGCTTGGGGAGCAACCGACATCCCTTATGCTATTCAAAAAGCCATCCAACATAAAGAAATTCCTCCATTGGTTAGATTTTTTAGAGTTTACAAGGTTACCGAAAGTCATCTTCTCTGGGCGACTAACTGGTTTTTACTTACTCTCGGAGCTTGGGCCCCGGCTTTGATCAACCCTTTCTTTCAACAAACAGCTCTAAGCTATAATCTCCCTAAAATTGCTCAATGGGTTCTAAATATCTGTCTTTTATTCTTAATTATCATGATCGCTGTTGACCGCGCCATCCGTCCTAAACCACCAAAAGATGAAGTTCATCGTGGTTTTGGTTTCTTGGAAATTATTCAATGGATACTTATGCCCGTAGCTGCCCTATTTATGGCTGTCTTGCCAGCTATCGAATCACAAACAAGACTTATGCTGGGTAAAAGATTAGAATATAAAGTTACCGAAAAACTTTAAACTTATTTTTAAGTTTGCTATTATTAAGAGGAGTTGCCTATGAATAAAAAAACGGTCAAAAAGTTTTTCTCAGCTTCCTGGTTTGTTTTACTCTTAATTATCGTCTTTTTTTTAAGGATTCCTTCTTTATTTGAACCTTTCGCCTATGCTGATGAAGGTATTTACCTTACTCTAGGTCAAGCTTTTAAAAAGGGCCTGGTCTTATATCGAGAAATTCATGATAACAAACCTCCCTTAATTTATATCCTGGGTGGAATATCGGGTAGTTTCTTTATCTATAGATTAATGTTCTTCTTTTGGAGCTTCGCTACCATTATTCTTTTCTATAAATTGACCAAACGTATTTTTAACCAAAAGAGTCGTTGGCTAACTATCTTACCTAACATTATCTTTGCCATTTTAATCAGCTTACCCATGTTTGAGGGCAATATTGCCAATGCTGAAAATTTTATGCTTTTTCCTATTATTGGTGGTTTTTATCTTGTTTTTAATTCCATTGGTAAAAATAAAACAAATAAAATATCTCTATTAATATGGCTTTTATCGGGAATCCTTTTTTCCTTCGCCTTTCTCTTTAAGGTTCCAGCTCTTTTTGATTTCTTAGTCCTCGTCGCCTTAGGAATAATCCTGATAACCAAAAAGAACCTTAAGGCTACTTTTTTAAATATTACCTCTGCTTCCTTAGGTTTCTTTTTACCAATCCTCGTGACCATTATTTATTTTGCCCAACGAAATGCCTTAGGCGATTACCTAAAAAGTGCCTTATTACAAAATCTACCCTATCTTTCCTCCTGGACAGGAGCAGCTCCAACCACAAGTGGTTTGCCGACTTTGATTATTAGTAGATTTTTAATTGTTGCTATTATCACCTTAGCTGTTTACGTTTTAAAAGATAAAATATCTTTAACGACCAAATTCATTGTTTTGTGGTTTGCCTTTTCTTTATTCGCAGCCTTACTTTCTTCTCGCCCTTATCCGCACTACTTAATTCAAGCCATTCCTGCTCTATCTTTATCCTTTGCCTTTCTTTTTTACCAAAAGAATAAGAAATGGCTTAAAATTGTTCCGGTTATTTTTCTTATTACCGGTGGATTAGCCTTTTGGGGTTTTAAATTCTGGTATTACGATAATGTTCCTTATTTCAATAATTTTTACAAATATATTCTTGGGCAAAAAACAAAAGAGGATTATTTTAAATATTTTGGTCAACAGACCGAAGATATTTACCAAACAGCCGAATTTATTCGTAATCATACCGATAAGAAAGAAAAGTTCTTTATTTGGGGTACTCAACCTTCAATCTATAGTCTTTCCAAGAGACTCCCAATTGGTAAATACACCGTCTCCTACCATATCATCGACTTCAACGGACATGAAGAAACTATTTTAAGTTTATCTCAAAATCCTCCTCGCTGGATTGTGGTCACTGGCGATGAAAAAAGAAGTTTTGAAGAACTAGAGACTATCTTAGATTATGACTATACTCTATATAAAGTAATTGGTAAAAATAAAATTTTCTATCATATCCCAAAGATCTCCAGATTATGATAAAATAACTACGTGCGTAATCCAATAATTAAAGGATTAAAAATAATCCCTGAACAAGAAAATAAAGGATTAAAACAACTTTTAAAATTATCTTTTATTCTTATTCTTGTTCAAGCCTTAATCATTCTTTTTTCTTTATCCTTTTTGCCTTCTCAAGTCCCTCTGTTTTATTCCAGACCTTGGGGTGAAGAACAATTAGCTCATCCTCTTTATCTCTTTATTCTCCCTTTAGCTAACTTAGCCGTTTTTATTCTCAACTCTATTTTACTTTCTTTTATCGAAAAGAAAGAACTTTTGATAAGACAAATCCTTATTATTTGTATTTTGTTATTTAACTTTCTATCATTAATTACTTTAATTCAAATAGTTAGACTAATAATATAATGGACTTTTTAACCAGAAGCTTAATTATTAATCCACTCCTAATTGCTGCTCTAGTTTCTTTAATTGTTACCCCCTTAACCATTAAACTCGCTTGGAAATTCGGCCTAGTTGATGATCCTAAAAAAAGGAAGCATCCCGCCAAATTACATAAAAAAATTATTCCTCGAGCTGGAGTTATTCCTATTTGGGTATCTTTGATTGTTGCCAGTCTTATCTTTCTTCCTCCTGATAGATATCTTTTAGGTATTTTAGGCGGAGCAACCATCTTTCTTATCTTAGGCATCTTAGATGACAAATATGACATTAATCCTTATATTAGGTTAGTTGGTTGTATCTTAGCCGCTGGGATAACTGTTTTCTCAGGAGTTAAAATATTTTTTATTACCAACCCTTTAGGTGGAGATATTATTCATTTTAGCCAACTTTTGGCCATTATCTTTGCCATTCTCTGGATCAGCTTTTTATCTAATATTACCAATTGGTCCTCTGGCTTTGATGGGCAACTACCAGGAATTGTGGTCATTGCCGCCTTAACCATTGCCTTTCTAAGCTTTAGATTTTCAGCTGATATCACCCAATGGCCAATAACCATCTTGGCTGCTATTACGGCTGGAGCTTTTTTGGGATTCCTACCCTACAATTTCTTTCCGCAAAAGATTATGCCCGGTTATGGCGGAGGAGCTTTGGCTGGTTTTATGCTCGCGACTCTGGCTATTTTATCAACAACCAAAATTGGAACTCTTTTAGTTGTTCTAGGAATTCCTTTTATTGATGCCATGTATTCAATAACCAGAAGAATTATGGCTGGACGTTCACCGGTTTGGGGTGATCGTGAACATCTCCATCATAAGCTTTTAGATGGACTTCATTGGGGTAAAAGAAGGGCCGCATTATTCTACTGGTTTATTACCGGAATCTTAGGATTTCTTGCCTTAAATTTGCGAAGTTTGCAAAAATTCTATACAATCGTTATGTTAATAGTCATTATTGGTAGTTTATTATTATGGTTCAATTTCTTTTCAACCTATTTAAATCGATCAGACCAAGGCAAACGCTCAAGAACTTAAGTATTCTTGCTCCCTTAGTTTTCTCAGGCGGCCTTTTTATAACCCAAAGTCTTATTACCAGTCTTTACGCAGTTTTTATCTTCTCGATCATGACCTCTGCTATCTATCTTATCAACGATATCATTGATCTCCCTAAAGATAGATTACATCCCATAAAAAAGAAAAGGCCGATTGCTTCAGGTAAATTACCTATTCCAGCCGCTTTGTTTATCGCCACCTTAGGTATTTTCCTTTCTTTATCCTTATCTTTTTCTTTAGGTATCTTTTTCTTTCTAGCCTTACTCTTATATTTTGTCTTACAAATTGGTTATACCTTTTATCTAAAAAATATTATTATCTTAGATATTCTGGTTATCGCTAGTGGTTTTATCCTAAGAGTCTACGCTGGAGCTTTTGTTCTTAATGTTCATATGAACGTCTGGTTCTTGCTTTGTGTTGTTTCTTTAGCTCTATTCTTAGCCGCTGGTAAAAGAAGGGCTGAATTGGCTGTTTTACAAAAAAGTGCTCCTGCTCATCGTCAAACCTTAAGTTTCTACACCAATGACCTCTTAGACGCTTATCTATCCATGTTTGCCAATAGTACTTGGTTGGTTTATGCTTTGTTTACCTTTTTTGCTCCTCAACCAGTTATTATTGAGAAAACATCACCGATTCTTCTAAAACTTCCTTTAACCTTGGCTGGTATTGATAAATGGCTCATGATTACCATTCCTTTCGTTATCTACGGCATTATGAGATATGTGACCATTGTCTACATGGGCAAAAAAGCAGAAGCTCCAGAAAAAGTTCTTTTATCTGATAAACCTCTCTTAACAACAGTTATTATCTGGGGAATCTTAATTGTCTTTATTCTTTACGGGGTAAACCCAACCATTTAGGTTCCAATCTTAAACTCAATCACATCTCCATCACTAACATTATAATCTTTACCCATAGTTTTAACCCTACCTAACTCTCTAGCCTTAATCCAACCTCCATACTCGACAAAATCATCAAAAGGAATAATATCAGCTTTAATAAATTTCTTTTCAAAATCAGTATGAATAACTCCGGCTGCTTGAGGAGCCAAAGTACCCTTTTTAATTGTCCAAGCTCGAGCTTCCTTTTCTCCAGCCGTTAAAAAGGAAATTAACCCTAAGAAAGAATAGCTCTTTTTAATTAAACGATTTAAACCAATATCTTCTAAATTATATTCCTTTAAATAATCTTTCTGTTCTTTTTCCGTTAAGCTTAATAATTCATTTTCAAATTTAGCTGAAAAAATCAAAAAATTACCAGCAGGAACAATTTTTTCTATTTCCTTCTTAATATTCTCTAAATCAGCAAGCTGTCTTTCAGAAATATTGAAAATATATAAAACAGGCTTGAGAGTCAATAAGCCTAAAGAAGAAATTAAATCTTTCTCATCTGAAGACAAATCAACATCTTTAGCTAGAATTCCTTTACCTAAAGCTTCTTTTAACTTTCCAATAACTTCAAATCTCAATTTGTCTTCCTGATTGGTACTTACTCGAGGTTCTTTTTGTTTATCTAAAGTAGCTAAATCAGCCAAAATTAATTCTGCCTCAATTGTTTCTATATCAGATAAAGGATTAACTTTATCAACATGAACAACATCTTCATCCTCAAACATCCGCACAATATGTAAAATAACAGAAACTTCTCTAATATGAGCTAAAAATTGATTACCCAAACCTTCACCTTCAGAAGCTCCTTTAATCAAACCAGCAATATCATAAAACTCAACTGTGGCTGGAATAATCTTTTCTGTTTTAACAATCTTAGCTAAGACAGGCAATCTTTTATCAGGCACTTCTACCACCCCTACATTAGGCTCAATAGTACAAAAAGGATAATTAGCCACAAAAGCAACTTGCTTTTTTAATAGAGCATTAAACAATGTAGATTTACCTACATTTGGAAGACCGACAATCCCAATTTTTATAGATGGCATAGGTATATTTTAGCATAAATGAGGTTTAGATTAGTTATCTAGATGAATGAGAAAATCTTTTAATGTCATAAATAATAACATTGATATTGTCACATTTACCTCTTCTAGATCTCGTTTTGCTCTCAGATTTCATTTTGCTCTTAACAGCCTCGTTAATACCATCTATTGATTGCTTAACATTCTTATTATAAACATACTTAGCAATTTGTTGTGGCTCATAATTATCCCAAAGACCGTCTGAGGCAACGACAATTTTATCACCAATATTTAACCTTACTTTATTTTCGGTTATCTCTCCCGAATTTATCCCTTGAACAGAATTTAAAACCTTATTTCTTTCATCTTCTTTATTTTCATCTTGCGTTTCGAAACGCACATTACCCTCTCTGTCAATAACGATTAATTTTACATCCCCAGCTTGGAAAACATTTAAAACATTTTTCCTAATATGGCCAAAAATATAGCAAGCACCTCCTTTTTCAATACCATGTCTACGCATTTCTTTACTCGCATTTGATATTATCCCTCGCATTTTAAGTTTCCTTTTAACGCCCATTTGAATTTCCTGAGCTAAAATATGAGCAGCTTTTCCACCATTACCCATACCACCCATACCGTCTATCGAAGCAAAAACATTTACCATTGTATTGATATAAACAGCATCTTCATTAACAGGCTTATAGCCAATACCTTTATCAGTACCAAAAGCAATTATACCGCTACGACCCTTAATCACCTTTGGATTATCTAAAGAATTTCTTGTAATTTCATCAACAGGGTGATATCTCCATGATTTTACAATTTCAGATGTTGTTTCAGCCATAATTAATTTTAGGTGAAATAAACAATTAAATCAATTTCATAATTTAATATGCAAATATCATTATAAACAGAATCCTATCTAACTTATCTCTTTCAATGATTATTCTCTCTTTTTTAGGTTTAGGTATCTTTACTTTGAAGTAGAAATCAAAAGTTGGGACAGTAAAAAGTGAATCCCTACTGATAAATTCATAAAATAATTATATACTATTTTGACAAAAAAGAAGAAAAAGGATAAAATCCCACGAGATATGGCAGAACGTAATAGTGAAGTTAATCAAGACCAAGGTATTACAACCGAAGATGAAGGTATTACAACCGAAGATGGTCGAATAATTAGTAATGAATCGGTTAAAGAAATCAGTCGTGGTGGATCTTGGACTCCTAAAAATACTAAAAAGAGAAACATACCACGTGTCACCTCCCCTGAACTTGTTCAATGTGAACCAAAAAAAGAATGGATTGAAAAACCAAGGACAGAAACTCCAGAAATTATTTATTGTACCTGGATGGGAGCTGGAAACAAGGTCAGTTTTCCTTTTATCGAAAAACAAGTTAAAGCCTTCAATGAACTAAATATCCACCCCACAGTTTTTATTATTGATGATGGCTGGGCTACTAAAGTTGGTGACTGGCTTTCGGTTGACAAACAAAAGTTTCCTAATGGACTTAAAGAAGCAACAAAACTAATAAAAGAAAATGACATAAAACCTGGACTGTGGCTCGCCCCTCTTCATGTCGAAAGAAATTCGGAGTTGGCTAAAGCTCATCCTGATTGGTTTATAGAAAGCCATGGTAAGCCTGTTTCTTACTGGTTTAAAGACACCGCCTTTGTCAAAAAACATTATTTGCTAGATTTAAGAAAGGAAGAAGCTATTGATTATTTAGGAGAAGTCGCCCAAAAAATTAAAGATTGGGGATTTGACTGGGTTAAATCAGATTTTATGTCAAGCCTTTATTTGGTTAAAGAAATTGGCCAAGAAGAAAAACAATATCTCACCCACAGAACAATGGAAATATTTAAAAAAAATGGCTTAAAGGTTCTTGCTTGTGGCGCTCCGTGGAATGCCAGCATCGGTGTTGCTAATATCATCCGCATCAGTAAGGATAGTGGGCTCCCTAATTTACCTAACAATATAGTCAGTAAATTAATTAACAAATACTTTGTAAATAATTATCTAGGGAGCATTAAGGATAATATCAGATTGGTTGGTAAATTTATAAAAACCGATCCTGATATGTATTTCTCAACCTCTATTTTTGAAAAAGATAAACAAAAACTTAAAGAAGCTCAATTAAAAAGTATTTACAGATATTCTTGTTTAACCCTTGGAGATGATTTTAGTAAATTAACAGCAAAAGATGTCCAACCCATAAAAGAGTTAATCGAACAGTTTTATCGGGCTCAAAAAGTAAGACCAAAAGCCATCAAAATATTTATGGCAGGACAAACCGACCAGAAGGATTAAAACTTTTTAATTTTCTCTTGGATTTAACGCTACAAAATTTTTCTGGAAAGATTTCTAAGAAGTTATTCAACTAAATCAGCGTAGACACCTGAAATCCAACCCTCTTCACCATCTTCATATTCAATCTTATACCAACCATTTTCTTCTTCAATATATGGGAAAAAATCACCTGGATCAACTTGAGTTAATTCTTCGGAATCTGTAGAAGAATCCTCTCTAACTCTTAAAAATCCAGTTGGGGTATCTTTTATTTCTACGTAAGGTGTAGCTGGTGGAGTTACTTTAGCCTTAGGCGTTGGGATTGCTGTAGGTTCAGCATCTTCATCTTCTTCAACTGCTGTTTCTTCTTCTTCATCAACTTCAGCACTATCAGTCGCTTCTTCAATACCTTCTATTTGTTGTGCTAATTGAACATTAATGATTAGTTTATAGCCACCAATGGTATTAGCTGAAATTGTTCTTTCTTCATAACCTGAAGCACTAATGACAATCTGATAATCTCCAGGAACTAAGTCATTAATAGTTAGAGGAGCAAATCCTTTAGGTTCTCCTTCAAGCTTAATGACAGCCTGATCTGGAATAGAGACAACGGCAATAGAAGACATATCTTTTCTACCAGTTTTTTCTAAACTTAGGATCTCTCCAGAAGATAAAGCTTCAGTTGAACCAAAATCCCTATTAATAACGGTCAAAATACCAGGCAATAAATCAACCTTAGTTTCCCAATCACTTAATCCATCAACGGTAGATTCAGGCACGATTTTAATCGTATGTTCACCAGATTGAATATTATCATTAAAAAATGGGCTTACACCAACCTGATTCCCATCAACGAAAACAGTTGCTCGAGGGGAAGTGGTAATCTGAAGTGCTCCGGGACCTTGTTTATTAAAAAATTTACTTTTGACGATTAATCCAACTAAAACTAAAACCAAAACGCCAACAACGATCATTAACCATTTACTTTTCATAAGTGGAATTATGATAGCATAGTTTGTCAAAGAGGGCAAGAAAATGTTAGAATCAAACCTGTCTTGGGTGCGGTGGCGAAGTGGAAACGCCGGGGTCTGCAAAACCTCTATGCGCGGGTTCGATTCCCGCCCGCACCTCAAAATTAGAAGTTAGGAAACTCTTTCTTAGATTCTGAATATTTATCTTCTGCTTCTTTTATTTGAGCTTCTAATCCCTGCCAGTTTTGATAAATAGCCTGTTCTTCCGGGGATAAACCCTCTTTAGACTGAATAACAGTCAACTTATCACGAAGTATTTTAAGAGTACTTCCAATTGTTAGCTCTTTACCATTAAATTCTTGGCTAAGATCAAAATCCCTAAGAATCTTACTTAAATCATTTAATTGTGACCATCTATCTACTTGTTCTTCACGATCTTTTTGTAGTCTTTCTAACCCCTCATCTAATTTTTTCTTTTCAGATTTTAAATTATCCATCCCAACCTGCCATCTACCCTTACTAACCTTACGACTTTGCCTATCTTTCTCTCCTATTTGTTTAGAATTATCATCTATCTTATTTTTTATTTCTTTTATTTGTTTATCTGTCTGATTTATACTGTCCTTTAGTTCTGGAGAACGAAAGGACTCCTCTACATCATCAATTTTAATCACTTCTCCCAAATATTCATTAAGATTCTTTTCAACTTCATCTAGATTACCAAGTGATTTCTCAGCCTTTTCTTTTCTCTCTTCAATATTTCTCTTTTTATTTTCAATAGCCCTGGTCTTATTTTTTTTCTCAAATAAACCTTTCTCCACCTCAAGCCAATCAAGATCTATCTTAGATGAAACCTTTATACTTATTCCTTCAATCTTTTCTTCTAACTCTCTCTTAGCTTCATTAAGGTCTTTTTTACGAAGGATTTCTTTAACTTCCTCTTGTGGTTTAAAAAGATAATCAGCTTTAGGCTTAAGAAAGATACTTTCAAGTTCAATACTTTTTTCTGTCTTTCCTTTTTCACTTTTAATGTAGTTAGAAAGTTCCTTAGTTATATTCTTCTTCAAATCAGTAAACAGATTAAGCATTCTTTCCGTGTCTTTATTCAAGTCAATGGCATTAATTACTTTATCTTTTAAATGAGAATAATCTGAACTAACCATTTCCTTTCCTTCCTGACATAAATCCTCTGTCCTCGAAAACCATTCATCAATATCTTCTAGGAGATAATTTGAAAAGAAACTATGTTTTAAAATATAATCTGCGTTTGGTGATTCAAAATAACGCCAACAAGCCTTTTTAAGTCCGGAGTTTTTTTCAATTTCCTCAGCTAATATATTAGGTAAGTTTTTCTTTAGATTTTTAAGTTCCTCTACCTTACTATCTAAGTTTATATAACCATCCTCAAAACTCTTTAATAAACCTAATTCTTGGTCAATTTTTCTTGATAACGTTATTTCTTCATTTTTCTCTTGAAAATCTTCGTTAATGGCCTGCTTAATAATTTGGTCACCTTCTTTGCCATAATTTTTAGCTTCATTAAGATATTCTTCCCTAACGAAATAGTTCTTACTAATTGATTCATCCCATCTTATTCCTTTTAAATGTTCTTTTATTTCAGTCCTAAATTCTTGCTTTCTTTCTTCCTGACCTTCGGGTGTTTGTAATTTAAGATCTTTTACTTCTTTCCTAATCTCATTAGATTTTTTAGATACTTCTTCAAAAACAAACTTTCTTGCTGTTTTTTCAATACCTTGTTTTTCTAAACTCTTTTTAATTTTCCCTACTTTACCTACGGCTTTTTTTAATCTTTGTCTAGAACCTTTATAATCTTTAATTTCTTCTTCCTTACCATATTTTGACGATTCAATTAGCTCTTGTTTCGTTTTTATTCCATCCTCTTTATCTAGAGCCACTTTACTCTCTTTATAAAGACCATCAATAATTTTTTTTGCTGCTTTGAAATTAGCCAATTCCTCACCAGCCAAACCATAGGAATCTTTTAAAGTTGTAGATTGAGATTTTAACTTCTCTTCTTTTTTATTTGAACGGTCAATTGACTTCCGAACGCTTGAGAGTTTTTTTTCTTCAGAAGCTTTTTTTTGCATCT
>Ga0075115_10001305_pt1 | contig 12244 bp, 14 predicted proteins | sample AntAceMetag02UKH_FD_69785 | JGI IMG/M metagenome (GOLD analysis project Ga0075115, IMG submission 69785) | Saline lake microbial communities from Ace Lake, Antarctica - Antarctic Ace Lake Metagenome 02UKH | ecosystem: Environmental > Aquatic > Non-marine Saline and Alkaline > Saline | place... | reverse complement strand
CCCCTGAAATTGAAATCCCTGACTGTAATTTAATAGATTGTGACCCGGATACCTCGAATTACCGGCAATTTGAAATGGCTGTGAATACGGAAACCCCGGTATATATAGCCCGACTAATGAAAAAGATCGCCATGACGGGGAAGTGTTTTGTTTTGGGGACTGCGCCAAGTTTAGATGAGATGCCACTTCAAAGACTTTTTGGCTTTCCCATAATTGGTACTAATGCCGCCTTTCAGAAATTCCCTTTTCTTGATGCTCTGTGTTTTGGAGATAAATATTTTGCTGAAAAATGGGCCGAAAGGTTAAAGATATGGCAGTTTCTTAGAGAGGAAAAGCCGATCTTGTTTTGGCAGAACTATGGTGGTGGTTCGGAGCTTCAAAGGGTATTTTCTTATGTTAAAGGCCAACCGTCTACTTGCATAAAAGAGAATATTCCGGGCCGTGAAAACCCTTGTTTTTCTCTTAAACACAGCATAATTACCGCAGCAATCAATTGTGCTTATTGGTTGGGGGCAAAAGAGATATATTTGCTTGGCGTCGAGTTCGGGCCAGGGCATTTTTATGATCCAGATGGTCAAATCTATAAAGACTTGGGTAAGGTTTCTGATAGATTTCCTCATGTAGAAAAGATTGTCCCTTTTATAAAAACGCAAGTCGAATATCTACGAAAAAGGGGTGTCAGTCTATCTACTTGTTGGGGTGGAGACTGTGCGATAAAAGATATAGTTCCTTATGTACCAATCGAGGAAGCCGCCGATGGCCGGTACTTAACACAATTATTTGGGGACAAATAGCCATGAAATGTAAATTGTGTGACGGGCCCAAAGAATCCTACATGCAAAATTTTTGTGTTGCATGTGTAGATAGGGTTGAGGAGAAGGAGAGGCAAAAAGAAGAATGGCTTAAACGGAGAAAAAAATTAACGGTTTTATTCCATTGGCTCAACGACAATGGGCATTTTAGCGGTGATTGTCGCTGGCTTCAAAAAAAGATGAAAGACGTACTTTTGGAGTTTATGGAGATAAGTAAATGAGTGATTATTTTCCGAGGCCCTTATGTAATCCATATGTTGTATTGAACATGCTTGGCTTGCCGTCACAAAAGCCAGAAAAAGGAGGTTAGGAATGTTAAAAGTTTATCCAAAAGATAACCAGGGGAATTTATTACCCGTGGTAATAAAGTCATGGTGTTCGGATTTGGAGTCTCAGGCGCTACAGCAGGCTATCGATGTGGCAAACCATCCAGCAACATTTCATCATGTTTCTCTTATGCCCGATGCGCACTTGGGATATGGAATGCCCATCGGTGGTGTGGCTGCACTGAAGGGCTGTATTTCCTCAAACATGGTCGGTGTTGACATTGGCTGTGGGGTTATTGCTCGGGAAACCAACCTTACCCTGGAAGAGATGACCACCGAGAAAATAAAAATTATCATGGACACGGTAAAGGAAAACATTCCTCACGGACAAGGCAAGGCACACAGCGAAAAACAGACATGGTCACGATTTGAAGACTACTTGAAAAAGACTCAAGATCAAAATGGTGTTTTGCCCATTTGGTTTAACGAAAAGATGTGGGATTTGGTAAATCGAAACCTAGGAACTCTCGGTAGTGGTAATCATTTTATCGAAATGCAAGTATCTGAGCCTCTAGGAGATGACCCAGGAGGAAAAATTTGGTTAATGCTTCACTCAGGATCGCGTAACCTGGGATTTCAAATTGCCAAAAGTTATGGCAAAATCGCACTGGAGCAGAACAAACAATGGTTTTCTGATCTGCATGTCAATGATTTGGCCTTTCTGCCGACAGACAGTTTTGTGGGGCAAGCCTATATTGAGGACATGAATTTTGCCCTTGAGTATGCTTTAGAAAATCGGTGCCGTATGATGGAAAGCTTTATGGGTGCCGTCGCGGGGGTTTTTCAGAATGCTGAAATGGATTCGCAGATAAACATCCATCACAATTATGCCGCTTTGGAGAATCATTTTAAGAAAAACGTATGGGTACATCGTAAAGGGGCAACATCGGCGAAAAAGGGTGAAATGGGGATTATTCCCGGTTCAATGGGGACATCTTCATATATTGTAAAGGGTCTTGGAAATCGGGAAAGCTTTATGTCTTGTAGTCATGGTGCCGGGAGGACAATGGGCCGGATGGAATATAACCGGACTCACTCTGTTGAAGATGCGGACAAGTCGATGGAGGATATTGTTTTTCATGGCTGGTCGAAGGATAGGAAAGGGAACCCAGATTATTCAGAGGCCCCTGGGGCTTATAAAGACATTGACACGGTGATCGCGAATCAACTTGATCTTATAGAGCCAATGGTGAAATTGCGGCCTCTTGGGGTAGTGAAGGGTTAAATCGCAAATTTGCGATAATGGATTACCGGGGAAACTCGGTAACGAAGACTTTGAAAAAGGAGAAAACAGTGAATAACTCAGTAACGATAATTGCAGAGTGTGGGATAAATCACGGCGGCGATTTAGTAAACGCTCACAATATGGTCATGGCCGCCAAAGAAGCAGGAGCCGACGCAGCAAAGTTTCAGCTTTTTACCGATCAGGCCAGACCAAAAGGGAAAAAATTCATACTGGACGAAGCGGCATGGCGGGTTGTAATGGACACGGGCCGCGAGGTTGGCCTACCTGTCTTCTTTTCCGTATTTGACTTTGAGTCGGTGGATCTGGCAAAAAGACTGGGGGCACGCTGGGTCAAGTTATCATTTGTCGAACGCCGGAATTTTCCCTTGATTGAAAGATGTCAGGAAGCCGGTTTTGGACGGAAATTTGTTTCCGTAGACCTTTACGACCAGTATGACGGCGCATCGTTCAAGGAGTGGGGATGGGAAAAACTTTATTGCCCCAACAATGGCTGGTCTGGTTTTTATCCCACAAAAGATAACAACATCGAATGGGAGCGATACCAGGGGCTTGCCAGAGAGATGGGCATGGGCTGGTCTGACCACTGCGAAGGCTGGACAGAGGCGGTTGTGTGTGCTGTGTCAGGGGCAAAAGTCATTGAGAAACATTTCAAAATTGACAATGATTGTCCGGACGCTGGCTGTTCAACGGGGCCAGAGCGGTTTAAGCTGATGGTGCAGATGATAAGAGAATTGACGGCGCCGCGAACGGTTATAAGGATCCCGGAAGGACAATTGTCTCCTGAAGAAAAGGCTGAATTTGAGGAAATCGTGAAGACACAGCAAAGCAGAAGAGGGCACAAGTTAGTGGTCCCAGACTTGAGTGATGGTGAAACCCTCGATTTTTTACAAGGGCATTTAAAAAACTGAGTCAAGCAAAAAGGGGAACACTAGGGTATTGGCTTTTTAGCACCCTGTGTTCCTGTTGGAAAGATGAAGTAGAATATTACTGGTAAAGGGAGAGTTATGAAAATGGAAATGTTGAAAAGGAGCGTTTTGGTGCTGCACGTCAAATATGTAGCGGAAAAACGGGGGACTTGTCCCAATTATATGTGGGAAAGTATACCCGAAAGAGTATATCCGCTAGAAATTGTGCTCCTTTGTAGGCTTGTCAGTACGATTGCTAAATATGCGTGTTTTGACTCACTGAAAAGTGGGTGGAAAACGTTTCTAGAAAAGCACGGTGAAACAGTCGAAACGATCAAGAACGGGATACTAGAGGTAGAAAACGAACTGAAGGAGACAGAGGAAAGACACGCGAGGGAGAAAAAAGAAAGAGAGGATATGAGCGATTCAGAACGATTTGATATAAGGCACAGGATAAAGTTAGACTCCAGGCTGGCAGAACTAAAGGAGATGGGGGACGAAAAACTTGACGAGTATAAAAACCGCTTAGAGGGGCAATGTTTGAGTCGGGAACAAACGTTGCGACACAACAACGAAATAACCCAAGATGCCGCTACCAACCCACTTTTAGCTGCCTGCGGTGCTCGTGGACGTAGAGCGAGAAGTAATCTCATGGGGCTGGGGTTGATCGGTCAGGACGATGATAGCGTAGTAGGACAGAGGGACGATGAGAGTCTGCGGAAGTACTGTGAGGAATTAACCAAAAAGGAAAGTGGGCTTGCAAGCGACGATTGGTATTTTTCGCTGTGGTTACATACCTTTTAGAAAGGAAACCTGCGTAATCGGAAGCGGAAAAAGAAGGCCGCCGAAAAGTCCAAGAGAGAGAACAGGAAAGGGAAATAATGGATAAAAGATATATCTTGGTCTTGATCTTAGTTTTACTGGTTAGTTTTGCCTGCGACAAACCCGGCGTAATGGTGGAAAATAAAAAAAAGCAAAAGCAGGGCAAGGAAAAGCGAATGCAGACCATAGAAGCAGGTAAGTATAGCGGTCATTCAAACTATTTTATCTTAAAAGACAAGAAAACTGGTGTGGAATATTTGGTCCTCGATTGTCATGGAACCGCAATAATCATTATGCCGCAAAATAAGGAGTAAATAATGCTGTACATTTTTGACCTTGACGGAACGATCCGGGTAACAAGATCGGGCCGACCATGCCCGAATTGTATGAGTGACCAGGTACTTTTGCCGGGCGTAAAAAAGAAACTAATCGAGTTGGAGGAAGCAGGGCACAAGCTTGTAATTGCAACAAATCAGGGCGGGGTCTCTCATGGTTATATGACCGTGCTGGAGGTGTGGCAGAATATTTTGCAAGTTAATGTGCTGTGTGATTATGTTTTCTCAGATTGTCGGGTGTCATACTATTCGCCTAGTGTCCCTCGCTCAATCAATTTTGTTGACGATGCAAAACCCAAGCCGGATATGCTTTTGAGTATAATGAACTGTCAAAGGCCCGAAATGGGTGCAGTTTATGTCGGCAATGCAAAAATAGATAAGCAGGCAGCAAAGGCAGCAGACATAAGTTTCTGTTGGGCACATGAATTCTTCGGCACACGTGACAAATTTGCCTGGGAAGTAGTGGAGAATGAACATGGTTATCATCCAAAAGATTGGTTTGCACTGAACCAAGAATTTATGCTGGATATTGATAAAGGGGTGAACCCTCACAGCCCAGGATACTATTGTAACGGGTTTTATGACCCATCTGGAATGGAGTAAACCAATGATCGCGATGATGATGGTGACGGTCGCGTTTTTGCGGTGCGTTCGAAAGGGTTATAATGATGAGTGAAATTTATCAGGTGTCTCAAGAAGGCGTGATTTTCGACGCTGAAAACAATCTAAAATGGCTCGTCGGGCCAGATAAAGACATAAACCACTACGATGCTGAAAGGTGGGTGGAAAACTTGACCGTTGCAGGCGGCAAGTGGCGTTTGCCTGAAAAAAGGATTGGCGATGATGGAGAAGGAGGTGAGTAATGAGTGAAGGCGAAATAAAAAACAACGGAAGATTTGTAAATTAAATAATTTTTATCTTGACAGGTAAAAATAGATATGTTACTCTTTTGTAATAGATTTGACAAAAACAGGTTAAAAACTTTACAAAAGAGTAATATTATGGCTGGTGAAATTCAAAGAGGTAATCAGACACAGCAACAAGTCGCTGAAGTAACCCCGGAAGGTTGTTGGCAAAGTCGAGGTACAGTTGGCCCTGCTGGTAAAACAATTACTTTTCCAGCTTCAACTTCAATTTTGGTCAAAAATATTCACGGGTCTCAAAATTTGTATGTTTATTTTCGGCGATCTAAAAAAGCTTGGAATAATATTTTTACAACTATTCCTGCTGGTGGTTACATTGGCCCGGATCATAGAGCAACGGATGTAAAATTGAGAGGTCAAGGCGCGGGAACCAGTTACGAAATTTTGGTCACTTTGCAATAATGGGGGTAATAAATTTTGGCTACCAAGACTAGTGAATGCAAGAAAAAAAGGGAGGACGTAACCATTAAGCAATTGCGGGCCATAGAGTTACGCTTACAGGGGAAAACCATTGCTTGCATTTGCCAAGAAATTGGAGTCAATGAAATTACCTATTATCGCTGGTGTAAAATAAAAAAGTTTAGGGAGGCACAAGAAGAAAGGCGAATTGAGGTTTTTGCGCAAATTCGAGACAGAACGGTGGGATACCTCCAAAAGGCATTAACACAGTTAGGAAAAGAACTTGACAAAAAAGAATTTTCACCTTCAGCGGTTTCTCTTATGCTTAACTTTTATGGGCGTGTTGGTGTTTTTCATGAGCACTTGATAGTCCAGCAAGAACTTAAGAGGCTTAAAGATGAGCTTGGCAATTCAGAGTCAGACGCAAAAACTTTTTAATGATTTGGTTTTTTCCAAGGCCATAGAGCGAATCTCTTTATCACCTCAAAAACAAACCAGGAAATTAAGAGGGATACCCAAAACGCCTGATGAACTCCATGCTTATATTAAGGATAACCTTGGCCTAGACATTCCCCGGAAATCTGTCTGTGAGGGTCATAATGCACCTTTTGATTATGTTCAGGATAGTTTTTTTGATAAGACTCAAAACTGCATTGTAATTGCTAACAGGACAGGGGGTAAGACTAATAATTCAGCCGCCCTTGAATTCTCAGAGGCTAAATGGAAAAATTTTTTAGAAGTTGCTCATCTAGGGGCAATTTTGGCACAAGCTGACAGGGCTTATGGTTATGTTCAAAAATGGGCAAGAAAATTCCCTGAAATCATTGACCGTACAATTAAGTCAAGGACAGTATTCAACAACGAATCATTGATAGAGATTTTACCGGGGACAATGAACGCCGTCAACGGCCCCCACCCGCATAAAGTTTGTGTGGATGAATTTGAACTCCTACCCTGGGAAATATTCGAGGAAGCTGGCAGCATGGCTAAATCAGGCAAAGGGATTTTATCATCCCTTAGGTTAGTAACTACAAGAAAAAAAGCCACGGGTAATGCTCAGTTAATGATTTCAGAGGCTGGAGATCGTGGGTTTAAATTATATAAGTATTGTATCTTTGAGGTGATGGAGCCTTGCACTTACAAAAAATCCTGTAGTTCTTGTCCATATGAAAGTCATATTTCATATACCAATTCAGGCGAAAAGAAGACATGGCCAGAAGTGTGTGACGGAAAAGCTAAAAGATCGGGAGGATACATTCCTTTTAGTGATGTCTTAGAAAAATTTAAATTACTATCGTGGGAAATTTTTAAAGCACAATGGTTATGCGAACGACCAGAAAGATTTGATTGTGTCTTTGTAGAATTTGATTATGATAGAAACACCTTTTCTAACTGGGATCATAAAACCGAGGACGAAGGCTGGCAATATGGTCGGGGCTGGGATTTTGGCTATGACGATCCGGCGGCTGTTAGTTTTTTTCAGTATAACCTTAAAGAGGGGCTTCTTGTTCAATTTGATGAAATAATTCAGTCCGGACTACTTATTGATGATTTAGGGGATAAAGTTAGAAAAATATCAGATAAATTTGCTCCCCCCGATAAATGGTTAGACTGGGGGGATATATCTGGAAAAGCAGTATCCGGCGTTGATGGTAAATCTTATATTGGGAAGTTAGAGAACCATGAAATTTTTATGCGCTATAAAAGTCAATTTTGCTCTGATGGTATACAAGCGGTAAAAAAAAAGCTACGATTATCTAATTTTACCGGAAAGCCGGAGTTTTATTTAATCCGTGGCAAGTGCAAAAAATCCATAGACGCCTTAGAACAAGCGACATGGGATAGGATAAAGACACCATCGAAACAGGAATCAAGAGAAAAATATACACATAATGAGCATTCACACCCTTTAGATGGTATTAGGTATTTCGTCAATGGTGTTTTTCCAATAAAAGAAAAGAAATTAACTTTTGGGTAATAGATTAAATCGGGGATTAAAAATGTCAGGTGAAAAGAAATTTTCTTTTGGGGCCGGGGAAAATGGGGTGGATAAAGGCGCTATTTTTAGTAAAGCCGTAGAGACCCTTGCACTTGCCTCACAGCAAAATCTAGAGGCTATAGCGAATAGTTTTGGCTCAGACGTAATAGAACCCTCGATTCCAATTTTTGACCTTGCTCACCTTGTCCTTAACTCAACATGGCATGCAAGATGTGTTGAGATCGTTGCTACAGCGGCATCATCGTCAGGTTGGACATTAACGACAAAAGATAAAAGTGAAAAAACCGATGAAAAAGTAAAACAACTTAATGAAATGGCCAAGTGCGAGCAACATAAAGACTTAGAGGATTTGAATGACGCTTTGGGGGTAGACATCAGATCCCTTGGAAACGCTTATATAGAGGTTATCCGAGATACTATAGGAAGACCGGCAAAAGTCTATCATGTCCCTGCCTTGACGATAAGAAAAAGAAAAGGCGGCGGGTATTGGCAAATGGTTAATTTAACCCGAAATATAGGGGATACAGCATTTTCGACAGGAGGTCTCCCAAGAACAACAACAGAATCAAAAACTTTATTTGGTGGTGCTGTGTATCAAAAGATATTTTTCAAAGAATACGGGGATACGAGGGTATTTAAAATTGATGGCACTCAACCTGGGACAGAAACATCAACGGATTATCGAGATGGTGAAGAGGGGAATTATCGAGATGGTGAAGATCAACAGGATGAATTTGTAGCTACATCTGAAGAAAAAGATGATAAAGCCAGTGAAATTATTCATTTAAGAAAATACCATCCGTTGAGCCCTTTATACGGTATTCCAGCTTTCATAGCCTCTTTTACTGCAATGGTTTCCGATGAAGCCGCAGAGAAATGGAATTTAGGGTTTTTTGAAAACAATCGAGTACCAAGATGGCTTTTTAAACTAATTGGCCAAGGAATTACTGACAAAGAAAAAGAGGACTTCAAAACTTATTTTACACAGGTCTTAAAAGGTAGATCGCACGTACCGATGATTATCGCCATGTCTGACCCTGACAGTAAAATTGAGACTGAAAAACTAGAAGCAGATGTAAATGAGGGGTCTTTTTTACAAACCAGGGACAAAAACAGAGATGAAATTATTGCATCACACGGTGTACCACCTAGAATGGTAGGGGTAATTATCCCAGGGCAAATGGGTGGTGGCAGTGAAGGACAGACACAACGAGAAGATTTCAGGGATTTCTCAGTAACACCCCTTCAAAAGATTTTAAAAAGTTGGATCAATTGTGACATTATACCGGATTTAAATTGGGGTGGTGCTTATTTAGTAGACCTGAATCAATTTGATACTCAATCAGCGGAGGTACTAAAGCAGGTCGCTGAAAGTACTACAAAACTACAATCTAGTGCTGTGTTGAGTGTCAATGAAGCCCGTAAAAAAATTGGCTTTGATCCTATTGATGAAGAATGGGCGGATAAATATTTTCTCTTACTCGGTAATCAGTGGGTTGAAATGACAAATGAAAAAATTAAGCAAATGGCTCAAGAGACTGTTGAAGATCAAGAAATTAACGCCGGTCTTCAAGGAGCAAAAAAACAAATCGAAGATAAGCTGAAACCTAAAGAGTTAAAAAAAGAGCCAAGTCAATGACAATAATAGCTGAACAAATTCAAGAAGTACCACGGGTAGATTTTGTTCCTGAAGAATTTCATGTTTTTCTTGACACAATGGATTTTATGCGCGAATCTATTAAGGATGAGATTAAAGGGAAAATTGTACAAAATTTTTTCAAGAATAGTAAAACAATTGCTCAATTAATCCTTTTAGGGGTTCGGCGTCAAGATAACACAGCACGAACAGAGTTAAATCGACTTGTGATTCCTGTGGCGACCAGAACCGCTAAAAAGTATTTTAACCCGGCCCTGGATGCTGGTAAGAGTTTAGCGACACATATAATAATAGAGATTGAAAAAATTAAGATAGATAAATCTAAAAAGAAGGCAACCAAAAAAGCGATAGAATTAGAAAACAAAGATGTCCTCATAGCTCAATTGGACAGGGCTACGAAAAGATATGTCTTTGATTCCGAAGAGTTACTCGAAAGCCTTCTTTTCAATGAGGTTGGTAAAAAGCCAGCATTGGATGAGATTGAAAAAGAATTGAAGATGGCGAATGGTCAAGCGGGTAGGTATTTTAATGCAATCACAGCAGCTACACAGGGTTATGTTTTCAAAGTCGCTGATTCCGCTATGCAAGATGCCTTTGCTTTCAAGGATATCCAGAATTCTATGCGGTGGGTTACTTTTTTTACTAAATCTTGTCATGAATGTGCTGCGTTACATAATATGGTACTTGATTATAAGGAATGGAAATACCGGGGATTGCCTCGATCCGGGGTAACGGTTTGTAAAAGTCATTGTCATTGTGTCATAATACCTGAAGAGTATCCTATTGACATTTCAGCCCCGGTACAAAGAGAAAAAGCGAGAATTACAAAACCACCTAAACAGGTAAAGAAAACTATTATCAAAGGGATTTTAGATAGAATTTTTCAGGTTGGGTAAAATTAAGATGAAAGACCTTTTAAAACGCCAAGAAATTCAATGTTCTGTTGATTTGAAAGCCCTAAAAGGTAAAAGAGTATTGATTACCGGCGCTGGTGGTAGCATAGGTCAGGCAGTGGTTAATCTTGTCAGTGGGTATGTTGATTTAACTTGTTTAGACGTCTCAGAAGAGAAGATTTTTTGGATGAAGCGAGAAACCCAGGCTACATTTATTCTTGGAAAAGTAGAAGACTTGACGTTAGCTGAAATAAAGAAACAAGATATTATAATTCACACAGCGGCATATAAACACGTTGGATTATGTGAGGAATTCCCAGAGCAAGCGGTAAAAACCAACGCTGGTTTGGTTACGAATTTGGCTGGGTTATGTTGGATTGCAGACACCCATTTTTGTTTTATTAGCACGGACAAAACTGTTGATGCTAGAGGGGTCATGGGGAAAACAAAGTGGATTGCTGAAAGGGCAATTGATTCTTGGCGAGAAATGGGGTTAAAAACAACTATGCTCCGTTTTGCCAATGTCCTTGGATCAAGTGGTAGCGTCTTACAGGTTTGGGATTTGGAAGAAGAAATAAGAGTTACAGACATAGAGATGCTGCGTTGGTTTATTCTGCCCGGTGAAGCTGCTACGGGAATTATAAGAGCGATCCAGGAAACCACAGCCGAAAATTATCTTTTTGCTATAAAACCAGATGAAGAAACGAAGATAATTGACTTGGCAGAAAGATATGCCAAGCGAGTAAACAAGGAAATTAGGATTACCCAGGCTGGCGTTGGTGAAAAACAAGCGGAAAAATTTTGTTATGATAATCAATATTTAGATTATGTCGAGGGTTTTTTATATGTCATTAAAAAAGAAATACAGGATCAAGTTTGTGTCGCCACGGCTCAGAATACCGAACCGAATCCCGCACGAAATCTTAGCTGATGGGCCAAAAGTTGTAGAATTTGAGGAAACAGCGGCAGAGTTTTTGGAGGCGAAATATGCAATTGCAACAAATTCCGGGACCATGGCATTGTTTCTGGTTTTTCGTGTCCTGGAGCAAGCAGGAAAAAATATTATTATGCCTGCATTTACCTGGCGAAGCACAGCCGAAGCGGCCATAATGGCGGGAGCAAAACCAGTATTCGCGGATATTGACCGAGACGATTTATGCTTAGATTATAAAAAAGTTCGGGAGTTAGCGGACATTGAAGCAGAAATAATTTGTGTAAATGACTGTTTTGGTTGTCCTGCGGACTATAAAAATTTAAACAATTTTGGACTGACGGTGGTCTCTGATTCGGCGTCTGCGTTTGGTGCGTTCTACAACAGAAGAGTGATAGGAGCGCGGGGCATACACTGTTTCTCTTTGTCTCCTACAAAAAACTTGACCGCAAATGAAGGAGGGTTGATAACCTGCAATGACGAGAGTGTGGCGAACAAACTAAGAGTGTTGCGTCGATGGGCTGGTCGCATGACAGAGTTTAATGCTGCGTGTGCCCTCGAAGGCTTAAAGTATCTGCCTGAGACGTTAGCAAAAAAAGCAGAAATAGCAAGAGGCTATTATAGATTTGCCCGCAAAATTCCCTATTGGCAAGTACAGTGGGGAATTTATGGTGCAGGGCATGTTGGTGGTCGAGCAAGTACGTGGAAAGATACGATTGTTGTTTTACCCTCGAAGCAGGAAAGAGATGGCCTACGGCGTCATCTTGAGGCTGCCGGGATAGAAACGAGAGTATACTTCACGCCAGCGCAACGGTTCCTTAAGGAGGGACAATATTATGCCGGAGACTTGACGGTTACAGAAGATATTTTTTTGAGATCGCTATGCTTGCCGTGCTGGGTTGGCGTAGATCAGGAGTACGTTATTCAGGTTATGCAAGAATTCTGTAAACTTTCCAAGAACCCACCACGAAGGGCAAAGAAAAGCTTACAGTTACA
>Ga0075115_10001300_pt1 | contig 12262 bp, 20 predicted proteins | sample AntAceMetag02UKH_FD_69785 | JGI IMG/M metagenome (GOLD analysis project Ga0075115, IMG submission 69785) | Saline lake microbial communities from Ace Lake, Antarctica - Antarctic Ace Lake Metagenome 02UKH | ecosystem: Environmental > Aquatic > Non-marine Saline and Alkaline > Saline | place... | reverse complement strand
TTGATAGACTTCCAGCTATGACCGATGAGAAAATCTGGAAAGGCACTGGAGGGAATGTCGAAGAGGTAGATATTCCTGTCGCTGTGCCTTCTGGTGTAATAGTAATGTGGCATGGAACGATAGCGAATATTCCTGCTGGCTATGTTATCTGCGATGGTAATAACTCCTCTCCTAATCTATTGGCTAAGTTTATACGGCAGGTAGCCAGTGCAGCTACTGACCCGGGTGACACGGGTGGTTCTGACACAGTTTCGTTAACGGTAGCTCAGTTGGCTGTACACGACCATGATATTAAGACAGCAGATCAAAATGAGACTGATGGACATACTGGTGGGCGTTGGCCTACCGGGTCAGAGACAACAATTCCTCAAACTGGTACAGAAACAGCATCTATTCAGAATACCGGTAGTGGCTCTGCTCACGAAAACAAACCGCCCTTTTATGATATAGCTTTTATAATGAAAACTTAGAGGTGAAAAATGATTATCAAGTGTTTTAGGGACGGTAAAGAGATAAATACTCCAGATAGCTCTAATGCCGATTATGTTATAGCTGACGATACTGTAGTGAGAGAACCCAGAGAGGTAATCATTGCACTAAAGCATAATAAGGCAACCAGGGCGAAAAAGGCAATGATGGAGGAAACTATCCACCTTCTTGCTGCATCTGGATTACCCGTTCTATCAGAAACAGGTAGCCCAATATTGACAGCTAAATATCCTGATTTAGTAATTGATGAAGATGAATATGATGCTCTGGAAGTATCCAGTATTAGGGAAGCTGAGTTAGAATTTTTGTCGGATTTAATAAAAGTTAAAAGCGCCATAAGGTTCAAGGATATTCAAAAGACGGGTATCATCTGTCCTAACTGCTACAAGCCAACCGATTTCGTTATTTGGGGAGTCCACAAGGTCACTCAATAGAGGTTAGGGAAATAAAAGGTGTGTAAAGCCTACGAATGGCTGTGGACCAAGATAGGGGGCAGGCCCTGGACTTATATAATAAGGGATAGCCACCGGGATCACCCTTTACCCTGGGTATTCTTCTGGCTAGGTATCGGGGCACTCCTGGGGCACATATTCTGGGGAGGATAAAATGGAAAAGCCAAGTGAATTTGTAAAAGCTATAGTGAGGCCGATTATCTCAATCTACCTTATTGTATTCACGACCTCTTTTATTGCCTGGCTCACTGCCAATGGTATAGCTTTCCCGAGTATCCTCCAGTGGCTTATCTGGATAACTACAGGGGCCACCGTCTGGTATTTCGGGCAGAGGGAGTACTTCAAGAGGATAGAGAGAAAATGAAAGCAGCAACTAAAACCCTGGCCATAGCCCTTGAGGCAGTTGGGTGCTCTATTATTGCAGCCGGCATCGCTATCGAGGTATCAATCAAGGCACCTATTGGCTATATTGCGATAACAGCCGGGGCACTGGCTGTGGCTGTCGGCAGTATGGTATGGGCCAAGATATATAAAGAAAGGCGGGACAGGAGCAAATAAAATGGCAGAAGAAAGAAAGGTCTCACCATGGGTACTGGCCGGCATTGGAGCAGCAATCGCTACTGCCGCCGCGGTAGGAATCTATGCCTTGGCCCGAGCAGCACCTCCCGCACCACCAGAGGGCTATACCTGCCCCTACTGCGGGGTAAGTTTTTCAACCTACGATGAGCTCGTTGCTCACGTTCAGTCAGCTCACCCCGGGGAGCGGATTCCACTACCCATAGAGTGGGAATAAGTTCTAAGGAGGACAGGAGAATGGAGTTCAAGAAAATGAAGGGCCACGGTCCCAAGCGAATTAACGTAGAAATGCTTGATCCGGTAATGGCGCCAGGAGACACGCGCACCGCTGTAGCACCAATCACAATCAGCCCGGCAGGGTTAAGCTGCCAAGCTGAGCTCTTTCTTGGCCCGGACGATGCTACAAAGGTGGCAACATCAGAGCTGGTAGCATTCAGCTCCACCGGAGTAGCCCAGTCAGTAAGGTTCCCGGTTACCATGCCAAGCCCCGGCGGCTTCGCCTATCACGTCTATCTTGACGTCTACGCTAATGGATACCTGATTGTCTCTTACGTGGCCACTGAAGACGTCATTATCCCGGCGGGTTCCGTAGGCCCTATAACCTGGGAATGATAGGAGGGTTCCATGCACGAATTTGCACCTGGTGAAGCCAAGATGGCGGTAGCCCCAATAACCGTATCGCCCTCGGGCCTGGCTTGTCAGGCCGAAGTATTCCTCGGTCCCGACGAGATGACCAAGGTAGTGACATCAGGCTTAGTCCCCTTTACCTCTACCGGGGTGAGCCAGGACGTCAGCCTGCCGGTCACCATGCCCTCGGCCGAGGGCAGCTACCACGTCTTTATTGACGTTTATGCTGAAGGTATTCCTATTGCCGCTTACCGGGCTATAGAGGATGTAATTATTACACCACCTATTGCCGACGAGATTACATTCCAGAGCATGAGCTATCCTGTTTACCCTTGCTATAAGGGTAATACTACGGCTGAAATGTTGCTGTACATTCCAGCGTCTGTCTGTCCAGCAGGATCAGAGCTGTATGTTACGGTTATAATACCCCGCGACTCCGATGCGCTTCCCCGGTATGACCCGAGATACCCGGACAGATATTACTCTATCGACTGGTATCTGATGACGGCAACGCTGCACAATGAAGACTTGATTTCCCCCAATGGCCTCTATACTGTAACTGCCCTAAGAGAGTTGAGCATCCGGCGTTATCTGTCTGGATGGCATGTATATGATTTCCTGCCTGCCGGTTCCTATCCTCTCTACCTATGGATTATGCGAGATGGTGTAGAGATCTCCAAGACCTATATCGGTGACATGGTTATAACTTCACAGGTGCTCAGTAACTTCGGTTATTCCAACCTGGAAGCCTACGATACCCCCGCTGGTAATCGGAGGGAAATACACTTCTCTGCAACGGTTACCAATAATGGGCCCAATACTGAAACACATTATGTAAGGATATTCAACAGGCACTGGAGTCGTCCTTGGAGTTGGACCCCTCGTGCAGGGGCAATTCTAACACTATCCCCAGGGCAGAGCGGAATTGTTAGGGACGACCAGTTGGCTTCTGAATCATACTACTTCAAGGTTATTGATGATCAGGGCGCGGAGTCTTCGATTTTCCGCTATAGCGTATAATTCAGTAACTATAAGAGGTGAATGATGCCAGAAGAAATTAAGCTGTTACTACCAGGGAAAAGGGAAGAAGAAAAGGGCAGAGTTCCCACCGGGGTTATTGTGGGGCTGGGAGCTGCCGGCGCCGCTGCCATTGGTCTAGGGCTGTGGCTCCTAACAAGGAAACCTAAAGAGCCAGAACCCCCCGAGGCAGGCATGGCAAATCTCTACGGTGTGGTAATTGATACCCAGACTAAAAAGGGTATCCCGGGTGCAATGGTCACCCTGGCCGATGTCGTGGTTTATACCGATTCTAGCGGCGCCTACATACACGAGGATATAACGCCTGGTAACTACACCATCTCCTTTGACGCAGAGGGGTATGAGACAAAGCGGTTAAGCGTATATCTTGCTGAGGGCAATAACGAACTAGGTATACAACTAATCCCAGTAGGCTTAGAAGCAGAGTTCCACTGTGGTGTCTGGGACAGCGTTAGCCAGGGGGCGGTGGTGAATGCCCTGGTCAGGCTTGACGGCCCGGAAACTAGAGAGCAAAGGGTAAATGAGTATGGCGACGCTCCATTCTATGATCTGCCGGCGGGCGATTACACGGTCACCATTTCAATGACTGATTATCAAACCCTCCAGGAAGCCATAAGCATCCCCCCCGGCCGCACCGAGATGGAATTCTACCTTGTTTATGAGCCGCCCAGCGGTATGGAAGGAATAGATGTTCACTGGATTGATCTAGACGCGAGCGTCTTTGCCGATACCGAGTTTGATATTAGGGCTCAGTGTGAAAACATAAGCGGGGCTGAAGGCGATTTCACTATCGTATGCACCATCAATGGGCTCACTTTTTATTCTCCGTCGATACATATCGATTTTCCTGGATGGAAGATGGCCTACATAACAGCGGTAGTAGACACCCCAGGCGAATATAACGTGTGCGTGGGAGGGGCCTGTCAACCTCTCGTAGTCCAAGAATCTATTCCCGGTATATTTTGTTGCCCTCTCTGCGGCATTTCAGGTTTTGATGATACAGAAACCCTTGCGGACCACGTAGGGCATTGCAGGAACATTATTACAAGAGGCGCCGTCCCCAGTCCCTGTTACTATTTCGATATCTACTGCCCGGTCTGCGGAACTTATCGTGCAGACTATATCCACGAAGTCTATTATTGCAAGGTATGGGGAGCTCGGTATAAGACCGAGGTCCCGGCCCTGATGAAGCACATAATAGCTGACCATGGGATCGAGGCGCTTTATTGTGAGAATGTCCCGGAGGGCGGCTATACAGCCGGTCCCTATGGATAAGGCTAATGGCTGTAATCGGGCTTCCCAGACTGGGGATCTACTCCAAGACGATAAAGGATTTCTTTGAGGGCTTAGGCTGTGAGGTTGTTCAACCCAGCAAGGTCTCCCAGGAGATTATCAATCCCGGGGTGATGAACAGCGCAGAAATGATATGCTGGCCATTCAAAACGACCCTTGGCCAGGAAATCTGGGCCCTCGAGCACGGGGCAACCGACCTGGTAATGTTTAGCACCCACGGGCGCTGCCGATTCAAGCACTATCACCAGCTGCAGGAACAGACGCTAAGAAGTCTGGGCTACGAGTTTAAGATGCACACCCTCAGCACACGAAACTTCATCCTCGAGCTGATGGAGCTCACCGGCGCCTCACCCTTCCGCTTGGTTAAGGCCATGCTGGGAGCGCTTTCCCAAATAAGAGAAGTCGAGCGCAGGGCCTACCAGCATAACAGCGACGATTCGCTAAGAATCGGCATCGTGGGAGAGGTATATACCGTATGGGAGTCAGACATAAACTTCGATTTAGTAAGGAAACTTCAGAGGATGGGTGTGGATGTCGACGTGTCCCTAACCCTCTATCACTTCATCAAGAAGGCGCTCAAGCTGGATTTCTTTGAGAAAAGAGACGAAAAAAGAGAGGCTAAGCAACTCCTAAGCGAGGAGCTCGGGGGGCATGGTTTCGACAGTATTTATAACACAATTTTTTACGGCAGACAGCGCTTCGATGGAGTCATACACTTGCTCCCTCTCTCCTGTATGCCAGAAAGTACGGTTGAGTCGCTGATTAATAATGTAGCTGAGAAATACGGGGTACCGCTATATAGATTTGCGCTAGATGAATCGAATTTCGAGCAAGGCTTTGTAACTCGGTTGTCCACCTTTGTCAGTATGTTAAAGAGGAAGAAAAAGAGTGTCGTACTATCTGGGAATTGATGTTGGTAGCGTCTCGGTCAAACTTACTTTGCTAAAAGGCGCCGAGCTCGCTGGTAAAGCATATCTTAAGAATCAGGGGTTGATTGCCACCGTCCAGGAAGGACTGAGGCGGCTACCCAAGGTTGATATCAGGGGCGTGGGCATCACCGGGTCTGGGAAAGAGTTCGTGAATAGCTTGGTGGGGGGGGACTATGTTGACTCTGAGATCATAGCTCACCTGGTTGCGGCTTTAAGGGAGTGCCCAGATGCAGCGACAATCCTGGATGTTGGTGGTGAGGATTCTAAGCTAATTTTGGTAAGGAACGCTGTGCTAACCGATTTCCAGATGAATAGCTCGTGTGGAGGTGGCACAGGAAGCATGGTTGAAGTCATAGCCAACCGCTTGGGGGTTAAAATTGAGGATGTTGGTAGGCTTGCTCTAGAGAGTAAGAACCCAGCAATGCTGCCGGCAAAGTGCGGCATATTTATGCAGAGTACTGCCGTTTCTGAGCTGAGCAAGGGCAGACCTGTAGAAGACATTTTAATGGGGGTATCAAAAGCCTTAGTAGGTAACTATCTAGCAACGCTGGCTAAAGGTAAGAAGCTCCAGCCACCGGTGGTTTTCCAAGGGGCCACAGCCCAGAACGCCGCCCTGGTGAAATGTTTTGAGGATGCCTTGGGGTACCCGGTGCTGGTCCCTGAGAACTGTAGTTACATGGGGGCGATAGGTATAGCCCTGCTCACAGAAGAGAATATGAATGGCCGCCGCACCAACTTCAGAGGAGGGGCTATCCTGGAAGAAAGCTACAGGACCGAGATAACCCGCTGCGAAGATTGTGAGAATAACTGCGAGCTGCTGAATCTCTATTACGGTGATGAAGTGCTGGCAGTTAGTGGCAGCCGGTGCGGGAAATACAACTAGGTGTTGTGATGTGGCTGGAGAGAATTAAAGGGCTGAAGCCCGGGAATAACTACATAAGGGTGCACCTGGTGAAGCCGGATTCCAAGAGAATACTGCAGCATATCCCTATAGGTGCCTTTGGCGGCTGGCTCCTGGCTGTCCATCCCCCCACGGGGATAGTGTTCAACGCTGGATTTCTGGTCTATCAGTTGAGTCAGGATTGGAAACTGAAGGGGAGTATTAGCGTTAAAGACATCATGGGAAGGCTTATCGGCCTTGGCGCCTTCGCCGGTGTATGGCATAGCTTAGCTCCCTAAGACTAACCATCAGAGCTATGATTAGGAGTGCACCACCAGCGGCTATCATATTATTATCCACAAATCCACCTGCAACTAGGATGATGGCTCCTATAATAGCTAACCAGAACATTTGTTATCCCTCCTGAATGGTTTTACCCCCCTTTTACTTTGACCTCCTTCTCCTGGATGAGATACATCAAGTAGCTAGCTGCCGGCAGCCTGCTTCCGGCCCACTGGCAGCGCCAGACCTCATGGACGGCTCTATCCGGTACCGCGCTAAAGATAGGACGCAGCTCCGCCTCCCTGGGGCAGCCTTTATCCGGCCACTTACAGTGCTGGCGAGCATACAGGCATACTTTGATCGTCTTTATGGCCCTACCTTCTGATTCAGCTTCAGTGCCTTAACTACATCACACCCGTCCCGTTTTGCTACGGTAGACCCCGCCTTCCACCTCTCCACCAGAGTAGGATGTCTATTGTAGTAACCGCAGCAGAGGCCTTGGCTGTCTACCATCGCCCAGATGCAAGTATCCGCACCTTCCCCAGGGCGACAGAGTTTTCTAACTTCATCAGCGTCTAGCCTGATTTCTGGGCCAAAGGCACCTTCTATTACGCGCATTAGCCCCTCTCCTCTGGCTCCTGATATACCAACCCCAGCGCCTCATAGATGGATCGCTCACTGTCGCCGGCGACTCGCTCCCCTCTTTCATTGAAAAGACCGCTGCCGTCAGCGCAGAGGCGCCACCCCCTTCTCTTTGCCGTGGCACACAGGCGGAGGTTGCTTTCCACGCTGCCCGTCCTGATCAGGAGGAGAGTGGCAAACGTCTCCGGGGTAGCGAAGTAGATATCCACCCGGGTACCACCATCCATAGTGACCCGGGATAACTTGAAGCCGGACATACTCAACTTTCCCAGGCTCATTAACGCCAAGTCTAGCTTCCACCTGTCAATGGGAATCATAACCAGGTCGATATCTTTGACCACCGGCCGCTGCCGGCGTATGCTGCCGGCAACCGCCAGCTTCTCACAGAGTGGCTCGAGGAGAGCCCTAATCTCGTTTGCTATTTTCTGAGCTTTTCCCAGTTCCATCACTCTCTCCTTTGAGCTTCATCTCCTCTATGTCAATGATGGTGAGAGGGGCTCGCTCCTTATCGACTTCCACCGTAATTTCGCCCAGGTCCAGGCTATCGATGCTGTCATCTTCTATTAGCCTGGCCTGTACCATGGCGTCCAAGCCAGGCTTAAACCTTGCCCTGAGGTTATCTTCGTCCCGCTTGCGGTAGTTAGGAAAGACAAAGGTCAAGTTGACCCGTGGCTTTTGAAACGGTGGGAAGCCTGGGCGCCAGGGTAACCTCTCCAGCCTATTCCTTGCGTCAACGCACTCATAAAAGACGGCGCCTTGGTATATTTCAGCCGCCTGGTATCGCTCAGACCAGTGAATCCTCGCGTTGGGCGAGCATTCAGCTGGGGGTAGCTGATTGACTTCTATTCGCATTTCCCCCTCTATCAAATAAACTCTCCTGTCTTCCCTCGACGGGGCAGCCGTCACAGCCGATCTCATTCAGCACCTTGCTCAATAGCTCAGTCCGCTTGCACTTTATACAGACCACCCTCGTAGGTTTCTCGCTCACCTTGTCCCATTCCCAGACGTGCTTTCCCATGATAGGCCACTCCCAAGCCTGTAATCCTCAGCATCTATTTGAGCTACCACGCTGCAACTGTGGTCACCAAGCCGGCTGGCTACCCTGGGTGCCAGGTCACCGCTCTTAGCGTTGGTGGTAACCACCAGCGGCATTCGGTCAATGTAGCGCCAGTCAACAATCCGGTCAATTTTCTCCCCGGCCCAGTCCTTGGCATGCTCTGCCCCGAGGTCGTCAAGGACAAGCAGCCCACACCGGCGAACAAGATCAAGTGTCGGGTGATACCTACTGTCTTCATAACCACGGCGCAACCGATCAAGCAGGTCATCAACCCTGGTAAACAGGACACTGAAGCCGTCGTCAAACCACTCCCAGGCAATAGCCAGTGCCAGGTGCGTCTTACCTACGCCTTTTGGGCCAGCGAGCACCAGGATGTTACCCCAGCTGAGATTGCCCCGGGCTATCTGTTTGGCAACGAAATTGGCATACGAAACGCTAGAGATGCCACGGTCTTCCCACGTGTGGAATCTCATGCACTCCCTGGTTAGGGCCGGCAGCCCTGCGACTGATGGATCCTTAGGACGTTGCCACCGCTCCGGCTCCCAGGTAGTCAGCCGCTTTATCCGCGGCCCGCAGCCGAACAGACTAAACGGGCTACCACTTTGCCCCTCTGAAGTCTGAGGCTGGCCTTGAACCTGTGACTCTTTGAGCTTTGCTTTTATCACCTGCTTTATCCCTCCCTTCAAACTCGTGCTTTTTAGTCATCCAGTTACGAAAGCGATTCTTCCAGATGCCTTTATGCTTGGGCGGTGACCTCCCTGAGTAATAGTCAACACATGCCTTCAGCTCAAGAAGGGTAAAGCCGGGAAACTCACTCCTGAGTCCCTGGAGCCAGGTGACGTCCTCTTCGTCCGCTTGCCAACCCTCCAGCTTGATAAGGCTCATGATGATATCTTTTTCCTCCACTTGCCCCCCCTTAACAACCCCCCCCTTTTTACCAGAATCAGGATCAGTATCAGTATCAGAAGCAGTATCGCGCGTGAGTATCGATACTCTATCGATATAGTATTGATATGGTATCGATATACTATATCTCTGAAGATTGTAATCAAGCAGGTCCTTAACAGCGCCATTGTTATTAATAGTAGTAAGGCATTTGGCCGCTGCAGCTAAAAACTTTGGGGATTTAGACTGCCTTTTGATAAAGTTCTTGACCCAAATGAGGTTCTCCTTGGGCTGCCATTCTATTTTCGGCGATAAAGACCGTAAGAGGTCGGGGAGCTCGTCTTTGGTGAATTTAGCCTCGAAGGCCATTGTCGTCGGTGTTATGTAATACATGCCGGCCTGGTTACAGTGATTATTGGTCCAGAGGTAAATGAAGAGATATCTCTGGTCTCTGCTCAACTCTTGAAACCAGTCATCACTATCCCAGGTTTCTGTTAAGAAGCCTCGTTCGGGCATAATATTACCTCGCTGCGGCACTTCTCTTAGATTTCGCTAGGTCCCCAGCACCCTTTTAAGTAAATGAATGATTCCCAGGGGGTAGTGGAAAGGTCGTTACGGCTCGAAACTCCAAGCTCTTTGTACATCTCCCTCGGCTCCTTTCCGCGGAGTCTCTTAATGACATCTTCCAGGGCGTCATAGTTGGGGAGATCCTCCGGGGTGATTTTATCCCACTCATCCTTACTGGCTTTATCTCTGATGCCGGCGATATCTTTTAGGGCTTGCTCGAGCGTCTTCCCCGCCTTCATCAGTGCTAGTGCTTTTACAGCCAATTCGAGACTGTGCCCTGAGGCAAGCCACTCCTTCATCGAGGGCACACCTAGCATTACGTGGGCATCCCGGGGTAGGTCAAGGGCTCTTATCTCACCCCAGAACTTGGTCCACTTTGGAGATTGATTATCCTCACCCGCCGGCGCTGCGGCAGTTTTCCCCTTCCTTTTCTTGTCAGAGAACAGCTCCCTCAGTGTTGAAGCTACTCCAGGCAGGCTCTCCGCACCGTCGACTTCAGCCCTCTTGGAAGCCTGCTTAATAACCACATTTAGGAGCTCGCTGTGTTCAGGGTTCGGAATGCGGTATTCGGTCTTGCCATCCTTCTCCTTTGTCTTGAACGTCTTGATGGCTTCCTCGGTATAGCCCCAATCTTGCGGCCTCTCCTCCCAGCGATATTTGTGCTTAGTCTCCATGGTAGAAGATGCACCAATGCCGCTGCCGACTTCGTTCCCAGTGGCGCGGCTAAAGATCGGCACCTCAACTATCGCTGATATCTTCTCCCCATCGTCAATCAAGCTGAGAATGCGCCGGTGTCCGCAGTAGCAGTTAAAGGCACCAGTAATCTGAGAGGCACCGGGGTCCCATAAAAAGTCTCCTGTACCGGGAACACGCCCGTAGTCGCGGTCCCTCACTAACACATCCTTAACAAGCTCTTGCAGTAGGGCTATCGATTGTTTTGTCTGCTGGATATACTCAGGGGTGACCATAAGTGGCTCCGGCTGCCGGGGCACCGGCTGGGCCGGGTGTTTCGTGATTGCTACTTCGCTACCTCGTTCTTCCATCTATCCTTATCTCCCCCCATGCTCCACGACTCGCTCAACTGGGTAATTCAGCCTTGTTCGCTTTACGTGCCTGGGTGTAATCTCCAGGATATCGCCTGGCTGGATGTTGGTGTTATGTACCTTCGTGCCGACCCAAAGCCAACCTTGAAACGGCCTGCAGCCGGTTACCTCACCGTCCTGAACGTCCCATTCAAGAAAATCCTGCCCGTGGTCTTCCAAGTAAACTGTTATCATCTTATTTTCCCTCCCTTTTTACTCTATAGGCAGCCATCCCAGCCGTGCTTCATAACCAGGTGTTTCGAGCATTTGGCCTGCAGGCTCTCTTCTGTGGCTCCTGTCTGACTGAAGCGAGCCACCAGCTCACCTTCGTGCAACAGCTCCAAGATGTGGTCATCTGGGTGGACCAACGTAAATCCCCAGCGGGCAAATAAACCTAGCCCCTGAACCTGAGTTTGCGTGGTCATTCCGAACTCCTTTCTAATATTCTTTCAGCCTCTTTTACGGCTTGGCTTTTATCAAAGAAACTCTCCTGAGCTGCGGCATGAGCTGCTCGGAGGGGGCTGAACTTTTGGTGTTTTTTGACAATATCGGTCAGGTTGAGTGTAGTGTATTTCTGGGTCGTCTCTATGTCGGCATGCCCCATTATCTCCTGAAGGGAGCGCAGGTCTCCTCCTTGAACGAGGAAACTCTTGCCGAAAGCGTGTCGGAGCCGATGTGGCCCCAGCTTCGGCCCCTTGATGCCGGCTCTTTCCAGGGTCCGGCGGACTATGGCGTAGATGAGGTGCCTGGTGATGGGGCCCTTATGGCCGTGAAATACGTAGTCGTCCGGACTAAGAGCGGCAAACTGCAGGAGAAGGCGCCTGGTCTCATCGGAAATGGGAACTTCGCGCCAGCCCACTTTACCGTGAACGATTATGGTCTCCTGCTTGATGTTATGCTTTAACAGGGAGCAGACCTCACCGGCCCGCACCCCGCAGTCTACCAGAAGGGTTATTATTGCCCTGTCGCGTGGACTTTCCACCGAGTAAAGAAGCTTCAGCAGTTCGCCGACCTCGAGTGTCGGCATGAGTGTCTTAGGGCGGCGTGGTGGCTGGATGGCATCCATGGGGTTGGGCAGCCGGCGGCGGCTGCTCATAAACTTGAAGAAGGTCTTGAGCGCCCGGTAGACGTCATACTTCGTTTCCGGGCTGCCCTGGACATTCGCGAGGAAGTACTCGACCGGCTCTGGCCTGCGCGGAAGGGTAGGAGAGCTCCTGGTGAAGGGAAGGAGCCTGTCCTTGTACCACGATATGGTGGCGGGGCTTAGATTAGCCGCAATCCGGCTGGCAAGGAACTCTTGGATTGCCTGGTCTGTCCTCATGGTGCAACCTCCCTAGTGAAGACATTAAGGAGGTTACCACCAGTTCCACGGGCGCGACAGGTCGAAAAGTATCAATACTTTTTGACGGGGTGGGGGTTGTATTGATACTTTGGTAAGGGGGGGTCGGGAGCTGCGCGGGGTT
>Ga0075115_10001295_pt1 | contig 12289 bp, 9 predicted proteins | sample AntAceMetag02UKH_FD_69785 | JGI IMG/M metagenome (GOLD analysis project Ga0075115, IMG submission 69785) | Saline lake microbial communities from Ace Lake, Antarctica - Antarctic Ace Lake Metagenome 02UKH | ecosystem: Environmental > Aquatic > Non-marine Saline and Alkaline > Saline | place... | reverse complement strand
CGGGCTGCCTCAAAGGAGGAGTAAACCACGATTGATCCTTTATCACCCAAAGTTTGAAGTAGAGTTCTAGCGAATTTCATCCTTGGATCATCGAAACCATCGTGTAGAAACTCCTCGTGTCTAATACTACCGTCCTCATTTAGTATGTGATCTGACCATTGAAAAGGGAGCATCTTATATGGCGATGTTCCGATATAGAGTGGTAACGCCGGATTGAAGGTCTCAAAATCGAGAAAGTGTATCGGATACTCCAATTGATTGAGCTCTCCGACGATATCTGTGTCAAGGTAAATGCGATTGTTCACCACGCAGTCGCGAACCCGCTGTTGAGTGGCGTTTAATCCGGCAAAATCTATAGGGATATCACGTATGTCCTCGATACCAGCGGCGGTGAGTGTAGTCAGTACCTCTTTACTCACCCTTGGCAACTGAAGAATGTAGTGTTCCGGTAAGCTGGCGTTGCAGTACCCCTGAAAGGCGCAATCATATGGGTTTGAGCATTGCCGTCCCACCTTAATATCCGGAGGCTCTGCCTGGTACAACATCTCTCTCATATCATGAAGCTGTAGCACGATTTCCGGGAGCTTATCCTTAGCTGCTATTGTGATATCGTCTATTTGGAAGAGCTTGTCGAGTTCATATTCGCCCCCCTGGTATACATACTGGTTGTTGAGATGGCCAATACTGGCGTGACGTATATTTATTCCGCATCCGTGGAGTACGTAGAGCTGGATAGCGGCGTCGGGTATATGCCCCTCCTTTGTCTTAGTTGCGGATTTCATTTCGATCAGGTCAAAGAGGCCATCATTAGTTCTCACTAAAATATCCGCTCTGATGCGTATATTATCGTATAGGAAGGCAGCTTCATAGATTGCCGGGATTGAGGGGTCCTGAAGCGCTTTCTGGGTTGATTTCACCGCTTGTTCATGTTGAAAGTGATTCTCTTTGATTAGCGTTCCACCAGGATAGATATTCCTGGCGAGTTTTCCTACTTTCGTTCCAGTATCGAATATCGCTTGTTGGGCGGGACCGATTGGATCAGCCAATTTTGGATAGTAGCAACTGAAGTAAAGACCTTTATGACATTGTAGCCCGGTCATAAAGCGTGATTTCGAAAGCACTGGAATCTGATCTCTCAAATGTGTCTCCATCTTATTATCACCTGCGCTGCGCTATAATACTGCAAAAAATATTATAGTCTTTATTATGGTTGAACATACATCTTAATGTTCGTGCAATAGTCCGGCTCCTGGCGAATCCCGTTGTGTCTAGCCATTTGCAGTGTGCTAAATTAGGGAGCATTAGCTCTTCATGTTGACAAACTGCAGAGGAATGTCGTAATCCTGCTCCTTAAGCAGCCGCATGATTTCTTGGAGGTCATCGATCTTCTTACCAGTGAGCCTGACTTGGTCGTCTTGAATAGTTGACTGGACCTTGATCTTAAGTCCCTTGATGAGTTTGACGATTTTCTGGCCGGTCTCTTTGGGGATCCCCTCCTTGATAAGGATATCCATCTTCACTGTCCCGTGGGAGGTGGATTCGATCTCCTTAGGGTCCAGACACTTGGAATCTAATTTAAGCCGGGTGCATTGACCAATGAGCATCTCTGTAACTGTCTTAGCCTTCCAATCGTCTCCAGTAACAATATGAATAGACTTAGCTTTTCGGTCGAAAGTGATCTCAGACTTCACGTTTTTGAAATCGAATCGCGCGGAGATTTCACGCTTCACGTTGTTGATTGCATTGTCCAGTACCTGCAGATCCACCCTACTCACCACATCTACTGACGGCATCTTTACCTCTGGCATCTTTACCTCCTTGGTAGTGACGATCCACCCGATTAATTCTACCACGAAAGTAACAATGACTCCGAATAATACGCGCTAGCCTCTTCCCCGCTCGGCCAATCGTATGCGTAAGAAATCAGACGTCCGATGTTTGTGCAGTGGTAAGGTGTTATAATGATCAAACAAGTTTTAAGACTAGAGAGCGGATTTGGGCTGCATTATCATGTCTTGGCCTAATGTCACCCAGGAGTCGGTTCAGTCAGTAAGCTATGAAATACGTGGAGAAGCATTTCTGATGGCAGATTCTAACACTGTTGAGATTGATGGTGTGGGGCCGGTTCTGTTTGAACGCAGCAAGCGGGCCAAACACGTGAACATCTCCGTGAAACCATTCAAGGGAGTTCATGTTGCTGTTCCTGATGGATTGTCCTTCAAAAAAGCCGAGGAATTCGTCAATGCCAAGATGAATTGGATACAGAGACACTTGTATCGGATGAAGCAATATGAAGAAAACAATATTGTTTCAGATGCTTCTGTCGATATTGATAGGACGAAAGCCAAACGGAAGCTAATCAGAAGGCTCAAATACCTGGCAGGGAAACATGGACTTACCTATAACAGGGTATTCATTCGGAATCAGAAGACGAGATGGGGCAGTTGCTCTCATAAAAATAACATCAGCCTCAACATGAAACTCGTCAAATTACCCGACGAATTGATGGACTACGTGATTTTGCATGAGCTTGTTCATACCAGGGTGAAAGACCACAGCAGTGGCTTCTGGACTGAACTCAGTAGGTTAGTGGGAAATGGTAAGGGCATGGCGTTAAGATTGAGAGAATATGACATTACATAATATTTAGCAAGGAGGGTGCCCCGGTATTCTAATTGACGCCTAGATTGGCTTATGTTAGTATTAGAATGCTTCAGTTGGGGTGAACCACTGAGGTCTTTATAGAATTCCCCTGAGCTATTTTCTTAGCTAGCAGTAAATGTCACTCAGTGAGAAGTCATGCCGATAGAGGAAGATTTAGCCCGTTCCTTACCCGGTAAGGAGCTCGATGGTGATACTCTACTGACCATCGGGGTTTTTGATGGTGTTCACCTCGGCCATAAGCACCTGCTTTCGAGACTGAAGGAAAGAGCTAAAGAGTGCAATCTGTTAAGCGGGGTAGTAACCTTTAACCCACCCCCTCAGAAGGTGATGGCACCTCAGGCCGGGCTGCTGTTCCTCACTGATATTGAGCAGAAGGTTGAGCTTCTTTCCTCTGAGAACATTGACGCTGTTTTCATCTTGCCCTTTACTACTGAACTGGCTCAGCTTAGCGCAAGGCGCTTTGTTAGTCTGATGCAGCAATACTTGAGAATGAAGGGGTTAGTAGTCGGGTATAACTTTGCCCTTGGCCGGAACAGGGAGGGCAAGATTGACGTCCTGCGGGCGTTAGGTGAAGACATGGGCTTTACGGTAACCGTGGTGCCTCCGCTAGTGATAAATGGTGAAATGGTAAGCAGTACCTTCGTCAGGAAGGCGTTATCTAGTGGGGATATGAAGAGAGTGCATAATTTAATCGGCCGTCCCTTCAGTCTGCACGGACGGGTAGTCCCCGGAGCGAATCGGGGAGCCAAGATGGGTTTTCCCACCGCCAATCTGGATATAGACACGGAGCAGGCCATACCCACCGAAGGCGTTTACGCCACCCGTGCATATATTAATGATAAAGCCTATAATTCGATGACCTACGTCGGTGCGAGTCCCACCTTCGGCGACAGCCGGAGTATCATAGAGGTCTTTATCCTTGACTATTCCGGCGACCTCTACGGGAACGAACTAAAAATTGATGTTATCGAGCGGCTTCGCGGTGGGAAACAATTTGACACCGTTGAGAAGCTGAAACAGCAGATAACCGCGGATATAGAAAAGGGGAGGGTACTGCTCGATTCCAGGGGCAGGAAGTAGTTGTGGATATTAACCGCCTTCTAAAAAGGGGAGTGGCTGAGATTATTGTTGAAGAGGAGATGATAGCACTGCTCCGTTCCGGCAGGCAGCTGCGACTCAAAGAGGGCTTTGACCCTAGCTTCCCTGATATTCACCTCGGTCATATGGTAACCTTAAAGAAGCTGAGCCAGTTTCAGGACCTGGGACATAGGGTTATCCTTATCGTTGGTGACTGGACGGCCCAGATTGGCGACCCTAGTGGCGCCTCGGTCACCCGCCCCATGCTTTCTGCGGAGCAGGTTAAGGTTAATGCGGAGACCTATATGGAGCAGTTTTTTAAGGTAGTTGACCGGGAAAAGACAGAGGTAAGGTGGCAAAGTGAGTGGTTTAGTAAGTTCGGCCTGGCTGATGTTATTCGTCTCACCAGCAGGTTTACCGTGGCTCAGATGCTGGCCCGGGAAGACTTTAGTAATCGCTATAGCACGGGGCGTCCCATCGCGGTGACCGAGTTGCTCTACCCGCTGCTCCAAGCCTATGACTCGGTAGCTGTCCAGGCTGATGTTGAATTCGGTGGCACCGACCAGAAGTTTAACCTGCTGGTAGGCCGCGAGCTCCAGTCCGCGGTGGGACAGCATCCCCAGCAAGTGTTCCTGGCCCCTCTGCTGGTCGGTACTGACGGCACTCAAAAGATGAGTAAGAGCCTGGGTAACTATATCGGAGTTGCCGAGCCGCCTAATGAAATATACGGTAAGGTGATGTCCATTACCGATAACCTTATCATGGACTACTTTGAACTGGTGACCGATGTTCCCGACGAAGAGCTGGCCGAGTTCAAGCACAAGCTCGGTGATAGCGGCTTCAATCCCATGCCTCTCAAGAAGCGCCTGGCTCGGGAAATTGTCACCCAACTCTACGACCAAAAGGCAGCCAGTGAAGCCGAGGAACATTTTACAAGGGTCTTTCAGGAAAGAAAACTCCCTGAGGAAATAAAAGAGGGTACTGAATCAAATGTTACTCTTCGGGATTATCTTGTAATTAACCGGCTTGCTAAAAGCCGGAGCGAAGCCAAGCGTCTTATTGAGCAGGGTGCTGTAGATGTTGACGGTAAAAAAATCACTGACCTAAATTGGACTTTCCCTAAAGGGACTACCATAAAAGTGGGTAAGCGAGGCCATATCAGATCTACTTAGTACCAGATTATAATCCAGTTAGATGCTGCTTCCCTTAACGTGAATACTGATACACCGGCGTAGTTAGAATAAAGAATAGGAGACAGATAATGGAGCACCTGCGTATTCCGGGACCGACCCCCTGCCCCCCTGAGCCTTTGCAGGCAATGACCAAGCAGATGATAAATCATCGGGGTGAGGAATTCGGGCAGATAGTCAATGAGGTTACTGCAAATCTTAAAAAGTTGTTTCAGACAGAGAGCGATGTCTTTTTGCTTACCTGTTCGGGGACGGGTGGGCTTGAGGCGGCTATCGTTAATACCCTGTCTCCGGGTGACAAAGTGCTATCGGTATCCATCGGTGTCTTCGGAGACCGCTTCGCTACTATTGCGGAGACCTTCGGGGCTGAGGTAGTCCCCCTCCGGTTCGAGTGGGGCAAGGCCGCCGATGTTGATGCAATACGCCAGGCACTTCGGGCTGAGCCCGGGATTAAAGCAGTGCTGGTCACCCATAATGAGACATCGACTGGTGTTACCAATGACTTGGCAGAAATCAGCAGTGCAGTAAAGGAGTTTGATAAGCTGCTCTTGGTTGATGCCGTCAGCAGCCTGGGCTCGATTAACCTGCCGGTTGATGACTGGCATTGTGATGTTACCGTTACCGGTTCTCAGAAGGGCTGGATGGTCCCCCCAGGACTGGCAATGGTCAGCATGAGTCAGGAGGCATGGCAGGCACATGCCAGGGCTAAGATGCCTCGCTTCTACTGGGACTTCAGCAAGGCAAAGGCCTATCTGGAAAAGGGACAAACACCCTGGACGCCGGCAATGTCTACCGTATTTGCCCTGGCGGTATCACTGGAAATGATGTTAGAGGAGGGTCTAGACGGCATCGTAGAGAGGCATGCCCGCCTGGGCAACCTGGCTCGCGATGGAGTAAAATCACTGGGCTTACCACTCTTTGCCGACGAAAATTATGCCTCAAATACCGTTACCTCCGTAGCGGCAGCTAACGGTCTTGATATTATTAAGATGCTCAAAATTCTAAGAGAGGAGCACCATATTGTACTCGGCGGCGGACAGCTGAAATTAAACGGTAAGATATTCCGTATCGGCCATCTGGGATGGGTAAGTGAGGCGGATATAAAAACCGTAATTTCAGCGCTCAAAGTAGTACTGCCACAAGCTGGGTTCAGGGGTTAGCTGATGAAGAAGGTCCTGGTTGCTGAAGCTGTTTCCGATGAAGGAATTAACATTCTGAGTAGCTGTGCTCAGGTGGATGTCAAGCTGGGGCTGAAGCCGGAGGAAATAGTATCCATAATTGGTGATTACGAAGCATTGGTGGTGCGTAGCCAGATCAAGGTCTCGGCTGAAATTATTGAGGCGGGGAAAAAGCTCCAGGTCATTGCCCGTGCTGGTATCGGGATAGACAACGTCAATGTTGACGAGGCGACCCGGTGTGGTATCGTGGTCGTTAATGCTCCTACCGGCAACACAATCTCGGCTGCCGAGCATACTATTGCCCTTATGCTTTCCCTGGCCCGCAATATCCCCCAGGCTAACGCTAGTCTTAAGTCCGGGGTATGGAAGAGAAGCGAATTTGTGGGGACTGAGGTCAGAAACAAGACGTTAGGCATTGTCGGTCTGGGCAGTGTGGGCTCGGAGGTAGCCAGGAGGGCTCGAGCCCTGGAAATGAGACTCATTGCCTATGACCCGTTTGTCTCTGTTGAGCATGCCCATAACTTGCAGGTAGAGCTTTTCTCCCTTGAGCAACTACTAAAGGAAGCGGATTTTATCACTCTTCACCTGCCGTTAACAGAGTCAACGAAGGATCTGATCGGGGCTAGAGAACTGAGCCAGGTCAAAGCGGAGGTCCGCATTGTTAACTGCGCCCGGGGTGGATTAATTGACGAAGCGGCGCTGGTCAAGGCGGTAAAGGAAAAAAGAGTGGCTGGTGCTGCTATTGATGTCTTTCCTAAAGAACCGACAACAGAGAGCCCCCTCTTTGAAAGCGATCGCATTATTGTCACACCTCATCTAGGGGCCTCCACAAGCGAAGCTCAAGCCATGGTGTCCCGGGACGTCGCCACCCAGATTGTAGATGTTTTTAAGGGGCAGCCGGCCAGATACTCGGTTAATGCCCCCTTTATCTCTGCGGAGATGCTGGTTATACTGGCACCATTTATGAAAGCGGTTCGCACGCTGGGTAGACTGGTCAGCCAGATGGTTGAAGGGCAAATGAATACCATAAAGCTCAGCTATGGGGGCGAAATTTCCAACTATGAAACTAACGCTCTTAAGGCGTCTGCCCTGGGGGGAATACTCGAGGAGACAAGTGAGGAGCGAGTTAATCTGGTCAATGCTAATATTGTAGCGGCTGAGCGTGGTCTGACGGTAGTAGAGCAGAAGGAGACCAACTGTGAAAACTATGCCAGCCTTATCACTATAGAGGCAACCACCAGCAACGGTGTTACCATAGTTGCCGGGACAGTGATGCGCGGCGAATTGCATATTGTGCGGGTCAATGACTACTGGTTTGATATTGCCCCGGCTGGGGGCTACTTCCTGCTCAGCGAACACCTGGACCGTCCCGGTCTTATCAGCGCCGTGAGTAAAGTAACCGGTGATGCTGACGTAGATATCAGCTCAATGCATGTAGGGCGTCTGAAACCGAGAGGGCAGGCATTGATGATACTGGCCCTTGATGAGCCACTATCTAAGAAGCAAATTGAGCAGGTGCTGGCTATCCCCGATGTCCATGCCGCCAAAATGGTAAGGCTATAGCAGTTCGCCTGCAGACAGCTACCCCAGCTGGCGAAAGACCAAGCCTGAGGGGGGTTTGGGGTAGAAGTAGGTTGATTTTCTGGGCATACGGTCACCGACATCGGCAATGGCCTTAATTACTTCTGTCTTGACCGGGCTCAGGAAAAAGGCGAGTTGGTATTCATGGTTCAACACTCCGTTTACCACGTCCATCTTGTCATGGTTGAAAGCAAGCGATGTTTCCTCCCGCTCGCTGGTCACGCCGAGTATTTCCTCCAGTATGACATGGTCAACAATGCTACCATCCAGTCTCTTGTATAACTCACTGTGAAAGTAGGGTATCATCTGGCTGGCAGTAGCAAAGTCATCCAGCTTGAGTAACAGAAGACTCCCCAGTGATAAGCCAAAAAGGACTATCCGGATCTGGTCTGTCCTATCACCAGCCAGTAAATCATCAATCTGCTGAGGGATATCGGGGGTCCATAGCGGCAACTCATCCATCTGAAATAGCGTTGCCAGCCTGCCCTTTAGTTCGCTCAGGGTTGCCTTTGAGATACCCCGAACCAACCGGTGGGGTGGGAGAATAATAAGCCCGGGGTCGGCAAAGTCTACCAGTTCCATCATCACAAAATTAAATCCTTCATTCCCAGAGGCCGATGGAGAGCAGGTGAGCCTTTCTTTCCTGTAATTAAGGGCACTCTCGTAGCGGTGGTGTCCGTCAGCAATATAGAGCGGCCTATCGGAAAGGCTGGTCGATATCTGACTGATAACCTCAGGACTGGTAATAGCCCAGATTCTGTGCTCTTCTTCGCTACTGATTAGATTAATTATCGGTCGGCCCTGTTCCTTTTCAGCCAGTAGAGAAGCTATTTGCTGTCCCTGGTCTTCAAACATAGCAAAAACAGGGCTGGTGTTAGCCTGAAGGGCCCACAGCAGGTTCAGACGGTCATCCTTTGGCTTGCCTCGCGTGTTCTCGTGAGGGCGGATGATTTTCCTGTCCCATTCCTCCAGCCTGACCGCAGCGATGATGCCACGGCGTCTATACCTTGCGCCGTTATAACTAAAACAGTGCTGATGAAGATAGATGGCTGGCATTCCGTCTGTCTTAAGGACTCCCTTATCAAGCCATTGCTCAAGGGTGGCCGCCGAGCGAGTATATTTATTGTCTTCATCTGTATCTGATGGCAGTTGCTGCCCGTGCTCAAGATTGATAAAGCTATACTCGCTATGATGGTGAAGCTCCTGTTCCGTCTCAGGAGTGATAATATCATAGGGGGGGCAGATAACCGATGAAATATCCTGAACCAGCCGCTCATTATAGCGTACCCCTCGAAAAGGGCGAATCTCAGCCATACCTACCTAGTCACTCTACTTTCCTCAATATTTGGCACTCTCTTAAGTCTACTTTATTCGGCAGAAGAGGCGCAAATCCAGATGGGTGCAGTATAATATGACTGTGCGGCTTATATGATATAATCTGTTTAAGTTACGCACCATGGGGTAAATAGGTGGAGAGCTCAACTCAGGTAACTGAAAGAATAAAGCAGTTAAGGAATCAGCTTAACCATCATAACTACCGCTATTATGTGCTGGATAACCCTGAAATCAGTGATGCCGAATATGACACGCTGATGAGAGAATTAAAGCAGCTGGAGATAGAATGCCCGTCGTTGTTGACTCCGGACTCACCCACACAACGCGTCGGTGCTGCTCCGGTAGAAGCATTTGGTGTGGTAGAACATCCGCTCCCTCTGTTATCATTGGGTAATGTCTTTGATAGAGAGGGGCTAGAGGGCTGGTATACCCGAATCGTAAAGCTGCTGGGGAAGCAGCCGTCCAGCTTTGTCTGTGAGCACAAGATTGACGGACTGGCGGTAGCTTTGACCTATGTTGACGGTCAGCTAATCATCGGGGCTACCCGTGGTGACGGCTTGCGCGGTGAGAATATCACTCAAAACCTGAGAACTATTAGAAGTATACCCCTATCCGTATCTATGGAGTCGCCGCCTCGCTTTGAGGTACGTGGTGAAGTCTTTCTGCCCAGGGGCGGCTTTGCTAAGCTGAATAGGGAACGGGCTGAGGAAGGCCTTCCCCTTTTTGCTAATCCCAGAAATGCCGCGGCGGGCTCAGTCCGCCAACTCAACCCCCGTATTACCGCCAAACGCCCGCTGGATATGTATGTCTATATGCTGGGCTATGCTGATGGTAGACTGACACCTCCGACTCACTGGGAAAGCATGGGGTATCTCAAGTCACTGGGCTTTAAGGTAAACCCCAACAACCGGCTGATTAACAGTACTGAGGATGTGGAAGGCTATTATCAGACTTGGGTGAATGAGCGAGAAAGCCTCTCTTATGAAGCCGATGGTATCGTGGTCAAGGTCGATTCGCTAGATTGGCAGAAAAGACTGGGGGACGTTGGCCGTGAGCCGCGGTGGGCGGTAGCCTATAAGTTCCCCGCTATTCAGGGCATCACCCGGCTGAACGAAATCAGGATTAGTGTCGGCAGGACCGGCACCCTTAACCCATATGCCGTTCTGGAGCCGGTCTCAGTAGGGGGGGTGACCATTAAACAGGCAGCTTTACATAATGAAGCAGATATCAGACGGAAGGATATCCGGAAGGGTGATATGGTTATTATCCAGCGCGCCGGTGAAGTGATACCACAAGTAATAGGACCGGTGGTTAGTAAACGCACGGGCGAGGAGAAGGAATTCAGCCTGCTGGAGACGATATTCGATAGGGAGAGGGAGCGCCCCGCCTGCCCGGAGTGCAGGGCTGAGGTTGTCAAGCTTGAAGGTGAAGCAATGTACTACTGCTCCAACGCTGCCTGCCCGGCTCAGGTGAAAGAGCGCATTGAGCACTTTGCCTCCCGGGGAGCTATGGATATCAGAGGGATAGGAGAAAGCTTGAGCAACATACTATTTGAGCAGGGACTGGTTAAGGACATAGCTGACCTCTACGACCTTAAGAAAAAGAAGGGGCACCTGCTGAAGCTGGAGGGAGTGGGAGAAAAAAGTGTGGACAATCTGCTCAAGGTTATTGAGGAGAGCAAAGATATACCGCTCTCCAGGCTTATCTTTGGTCTGGGGATAAGGCATGTCGGAGGAGAGACGGCGGAGCTTCTAGCAAAACACTTTAGTAGTATAGATAGACTGGCTGAGGCATCCCGAGAGGATCTCTTGACTATTCCTGCTATCGGTCCTAAGATTGCCGATAGCATCCTAGCCTTTTTCCGGCAGGAAGAAAACAGAAGGATTATCCAGAGATTAAAAGATGCCGGGGTTAGCCCTGAAGAAGAAAAGACCGGGCTGGGAAGGGTACCTTTAGACGGACAGGAATTTGTTATTACCGGTCGGTTGGATACATCCAGCCGGTCGGAGGCGGAAGCCCGTATAAAAGCGCTGGGCGGTACAGCCAAGAGCGATATCACCAGGAAGACTACCTACCTGGTAGCAGGCGCTGAGCCCGGGTCGAAACTGGCCCGCGCCCGGGCATTGGGCATTAAGCAGATCACTGAGGAGGAGCTTCTTAAACTGCTGGGGGAGAAAGCCTGATGGCTACTATCGGAGATACAGAATGAACGGTTTCCTGGACTCTTTTCAGATGGTCGTTTTTATCCTGTATGTTTCCCTGTTCGCAGGGAGAATACTATATCTACGCTGGCATAATAGAGTCAGGGCTATAGTGGTCACCATCGATAGCAATAAGGTACGGGGCGTCCTGACGATTTGCCTGATTACGGCTATAACTACATGGTTTGTTGTAATGGTCACCGGTATCGTTAATCCTGAGGCTCAATTCCTGCCCCCAACCCTTACGTTTAGATTGATTGATTCAGTACAGACTAGACTTACCGGGATGATACTGGTAATTCTGGGGTTCATAGTTTTTACCGCGGCCTGGGTCACTCTGGGAAATTCCTGGCGAGTAGGGAACCTTGAAGAAAACGACAGTGAGCTTATTACACAGGGCATATATGCTATCTCCAGAAATCCAATCTACCTTTTCTTCATCCTTTACCTGACTGGTATTTTTCTTATCAATGGTGCCTTGATATTCCTCATCTTTGCTGTGCTGGTGACCTTGAATCTGCATTACCTGACACTTAAGGAAGAGACGTTCTTATCAAGGGTCCATGGGCTGAGTTTTCGGGAGTATTGTGCCGTGACCAACAGGTATATCACCTGGCCGAGAATATGGCCGATGAGCAGGTTGAGGTCGACTGTAAGGTATCCGGCGCACTCGAAATAGCTTTAAGGAACTGGCAGAATTAGTTTGCTATGGTGAAATTAATCGTAGGTCTGGGTAATCCGGGGCAGGTTTATACCCATAACCGTCATAATATAGGGTTTATCTGCTTAAAATACCTTGCCCGGACACAGGGCATAAAGCTGGATAAAAAACAGGGCAAAGCCCGTATTGGCAGGGGTGAAATAGCCGGTGCCGAAGCTGTTTTAGCCAGACCCCAGACCTATATGAACCTCAGTGGTGAATCGGTAGTCCTGCTGGTAAGGAAATTCGATATCAAGTTAGAGGACCTTCTCGTCATTCACGATGACCTTGACCTTCCCTTAGGTAAAATCCGCATCAGCCGGGGTAGCGGCTCCGGTGGACACAATGGGGTTAGCTCCATCA
>Ga0075115_10001291_pt1 | contig 12317 bp, 10 predicted proteins | sample AntAceMetag02UKH_FD_69785 | JGI IMG/M metagenome (GOLD analysis project Ga0075115, IMG submission 69785) | Saline lake microbial communities from Ace Lake, Antarctica - Antarctic Ace Lake Metagenome 02UKH | ecosystem: Environmental > Aquatic > Non-marine Saline and Alkaline > Saline | place... | reverse complement strand
TAAAATGTTGATTCTGATAATGCCCCGAATAACATGCGATCACCCATATTGAGTGGAGAAAAGGTGTCTTCGTACCGATCTAGTGGAGATAATTTGAAGTAACTTTCTACAAAGCCGCCAATTGCCCCGACTCCCATCAGAGCAAAAAAGGGGACTATTTCTTTTAGCCAGCCAGAGCTGGCAGTACAATCACTATCCAAAAAGGCCAATATTTCCCCATGAGCTGCCTTTGCACCGATATTCCTGCAAGCAGATGCACCTTGAGAGTCCGGAGAAAGAAGCAGCCTCACGTTGAATGAGCGGATAACATCTGGAGTATTATCGTTCGATCCATCATCAACAACAACAACTTCTAATTTTTCTTTAGGATAGTCTAGCCTAGTCAATGCATCCAGACATTTAAATATCTCCTTTGGCCTATTTTTCACTGGAATAATAATAGATATCTCAGGGTATTCGTCTTTGTCGGTTAAGGAAGGTATTGCATTTAAGTCAAGGTACCCTTTGGAAACTAATGACAACAATATTTCTATCAGTTTTTTTTGAGCAAGGCTAGTTTTGTCCTGGAGTATTTCATATAAATTATAACCGTTTATAAGTTTATCTATAGTGTTATATAAAGATTTATTTATGCGCATAAGGCGCAGTGGAGCATCAGATTCAATACAATATCCTATATCCCCGGCCTTTAACTGGGTTCTTTCTGCCATTCCAAACCTAAATGATTCTAACATTATTTTGCTCTATATAGAATCAGCCGCACAAAAGACCGTCTAAGGCTTTTCAAATTCGCACAAAATCGATTTGGCTTTTTGTGTCAGACTGCTTCCTGTTGTCGGGCTTTTTTATGAAGTTTCGGCATTTATAGCATTTTTAATCAATTTTTTGGAAATGTTGGCGGCCATCTTTCTTGAAGAAAATCTATTGGAAAAGGCCAAAAATGAATTCTTTAGCCCAGGAATGACAGAGAGTTTTTTGGCAAATAATGCATTTATGCCATTTACTGCAACATCTCTGGACCGCATTCTTGAGCTATTTGCATAAAACCCTGATTTCTTGTTACCAATTCCTGCAACATCAAAAAATTTGGTGCTTGTAGAGCCAGGGGATAAACAGGTCACAACTACATGATAGTCTTCCAATTCTTTTGCTATAGCCTCAGAAAAGTTAAGCACATAACTTTTTGTGGCTGAATAAGATGCAAGGTAAGGTGCAGGTTGATATGCTGCTGTTGAGGCGACATTCAAAATATATCCTTTTTTTCTTTTTTTCATTTCACTGCCGAAGAGCATACATAATTCTGTTAATGTCGTAATATTTAGCTGAATCATTTCTTCAACTTTAGCTATATCTAAATCGACATGTTCTCCCTGAATCCCAAAACCAGAATTATTTATGAGTACATCAATCTCTACATTTTGTTTAAGCGTTTCTTCATACACTTTTTGGGATGATTTTATCTTTGATAGATCAATTGGCATTGTCATAACTGAGATATTGTACTGTTTTTCAAAACTATCCTTAATATCATCAAGCTTTCCTTGATTTCTGCTTGCTAGGAAAAGATCATAACCCTTCTCTGCAAAGATAGTAGCAAAATCATACCCAATGCCAGATGTTGCACCTGTAATTAATGCGGTACTTTTTTTTGTCTTCGTATTGCCCCCTTGTCACTGCTGCTTTAAATAAACGAGAAAATCTTTAAGCGCATCACGTGTACTTGTAAAAGCCAATTCGTCCCAGGGAATCTCGCTAAATGAGAAAGTCTTTGCCTCAAGCGTTTCGTCCCTAGGCATAATCCTTCCTCCAATCACTTTTGCTGTATAAACAATGACAATAACAGGCTCATTAGGATATGAATAGGCATTTAGCAAATTCTCAATTTTCACGTCCAGATTGGCTTCTTCCTTAGTCTCTCTCGCAGCCGCATGCTCTAAGACTTCCCCCCTGTTGACATATCCTCCAGGAAAAACCCACTTGCCATAACTAGGTTCAATTGCCCTCTTTAGGAGAACAATTTTGCCTGCGATGATAATGATTGAACCCACCGCAATCTTGGGATCTATATAATTTGTAGAATTGCAATTGGAGCAAACCAAACGCTCAGCTTCTCCGGGTTTAATCACTTTGACTGACAAGCTATGTCCGCACTTCGAACAAAATCTGTATTCCGTATTTAGTGGCTCTTTATTTCTCTTCATGCATGCCCCCGAGGCCTACACAAAAGGACATAGTGATTAGTCAATTTCCGCCATAACTTTATAAAATATTTATGCCAAAACAGGACAATATAAAAATTTCCTTTTTTGGCCAACTATAGGCGGAGGTTAAATAAAGTCAGAAAACAATTGTATAACCAGAGGAATATTTCCTTATGGATAATTGTTATAACGTTGAAGTCTTGTTAAATACAAAGAAGAGTCGTTAAGGTATTTCCTGTTTTTTATACAACACGGATCTTCTATAGATTATATATACAATAACTTATGCAGTCCCTTGTCAAATATCATCTTTTTATAGTGCTCGCGACCCTTCGATTTGAGAAAATCCAGCATGGCTTTACCTTCCATGACCTGGCTATATCTTACGGTGCCTGGCTCGGTACATTGTTGACATAATGAATAGGTCCCCACATTCTTCCTGACCGCTGCCGCCCTTTTGGATGTCAAGACTTCACTTATTGTCGAATTGCTCAAATCACCTACACATACATCTTGAATAGGGCAGGGATATACCTTCCGGTCATAATCAATAAATAAATAATTAAACAGAGCGGTACAGATCCATTGTCTCTTCCCTGCTGTTATGGTTTCAAAGATTTTCTGATAGTAAAAATCCAAGTCCATTTTTCGGTTCTCATAAAATAGTGCTATTTTTTTTAGGTCTTCAGGATTCAACTCAAGTTTATCTCTATATTGCTCATTTCTAAACCGCTTTTTACTTATAATAACAGATGATATTATATAAAACATATTGCGTTTCAGTGCAAAATTAAGGAGTCCCTCAAGTTCATCCACATTGTAATGCGTGATGGTTGTCTTCAATCCAGGCAGGAAAAAATCCGCATATCTTTTTCTTAATTCCATAAAACCCTCAATTGTCCTCGATGCCTTATCAAAGGCGCCTTTTGTTCCTCTCATGATATCGTGATTCTTTCCTATTCCGTCCAAAGATGATACCGAGACAAAGTCAATCCCCGTTCCCTTCAATCGGGCCAAAATGCGCTCCATCCTCGGGATAATTTTATCAGTAAGATAACCGTTCGATGGTACAATGATTGTTTTAAGTTTTTTAAGCGTTGTCTGCTTCAAATCAACAATGCCAAAGATAAGGTCGACAAGATCTTCTCTTAGGTGAGGCTCGCCACCAGTAAGATCTATCTCAATTAGATCTGAAAGATATGGATCCTTTAAGTAGCCAAGGATTTCCTCCCTACTCATTTCCTCGTTAATTAAGTCTGGATTTTCTTTCCATAATCTCCAGATGCTGCACATGATGCAGTGCGAGTTACATCGACCGGTAACGGCAATGCTTATACCTACCGGTTTCATGGGGTGCCCGGTATTTTTTAGCTCTTGATATTTTTTACTGTTTGCGAGGAGTTTTTGTTCTAACTCTAAAGCCTTCCCGCTGCTGATGTGCCCATATTCAGGGGACATAATATGCTGCTTTGATGTCATTCTGTATCTCATTGCAAAACGTTGTATATACACTCTGGATCAGGGTAATTAAGCTTATTTTTAAGGAAAAAGGCCACTGCCGGACACCCACCGTGACATATATCAAAGCGTGGACATGTTTCACATGCCTCTACCCTCAAACTTCTCATGGTCCTGAATACAGAAGAATTATTCCATATGGTTTCAAGTGATTCGTCCAGGATGTTCCCAGAATAAAAGCTTTCTTCCTGAAGGAAAGCACAGGGATACACCCTGCCATCAGGTCCTACGCTGCAGGTCATTTTGGCCGCGCCGCACATATTCAGGCCAAGATTCCTTCGATCTTCGGCAGTTATGGAAAAGAAGGAATCCCCGGTCAAGACATCCTTATATTCACTCAAGTATTCTGACAACTCCAGAATTTGCCTTTTGGTTAAATGCATCTCCTTCCAGGCCTCCTTACCGTTTCCTGACGGTCTGAACCTTGAAAGTCTGGTCTTAGCTTTGTAGAACTTACCTAATTCATAGATCTCACGAATTTCTTTAAAATTAATTCGTGTAACCACAGTATTGATGCTTAAATTTGGAAAATTATATTTATTCAGAAGTTCTATGCCGGCAATAGCTTTTTGGTAGCTTCCCTTACCCCTAATAAAATCATTCGTACCTGGCTTTGCACCATCAAGGCTTACCTGGATATAGAGTAAATCCATTTCTGCCAGCTTCTTTGCTATAAAATCGTCAATCAGCGTGCCATTGGTACTCACACAGGTGACAATTTTCTTTTCATGGGCATATTTCAGAATATCAATCAAATCTTCCCGCAAAAAGGGTTCACCACCTCCAATATTTACCTGAAACACCTTCATTCGACTTAAATCATCGATAAATTCCTTACATTGATTCAGGCTCATATCGCTTTTACAATTTGCCATCGTGCCCGCAGAAAGACAATGCCGACACATCAAATTACATTTGTGAGTGATCTCCCACGTCACGTTAACCGGAGCGGAAAGCCTTCTATTATAAAGATTTTTTTTCAACGACAAGCTCCCTATCTACTATCTGTGCAAGTATCTTCCTGGTCATCTCATTTGCCCTGATACCCCAACGATAAAATTCCGATTCATGCCTCTCTTCCCAGAGATATTCCGGATCAATGAGGTCCTCTGACTTTACAAACGTCAAATTCGTGTCCTTGGCATTGTAAAAAAGGAGACCGAATGATTCTTTCCTCACTGATACACCGGGCGCTAACCCATATAAAATTCCAGACATCTTCCGAATCCATCCTATTTAAGCATTCCATCATTCCAAAACATCATATGTCCTGATCTTTGTCCTGCTTCTCCGGTTTCAAGCTGACAAGCAAGCTCCTCTCCTCTAAGAAGGCGATGATGCGATCGGCCAGCTCGTGGGGTTCGCCTTCAATCACAATGCCCCTTCTGTTTGGCAGGCCTCCATAGATCAGCTCAGCTATACGTTCGTGGACAGGAAGTGTGCTATCCGGGCTGAAAATCAGGTGGGGATCTGGGTTTAAGGGATGGGTCTGGAACCTTTTGCCAGTCATTGCGTCTGGAGTAGGGGACCTGCGCAAAAGAGAGTCCAGCGACAAATCTACGGCTGTAACGTCAGTTTCAAGTGAGTTAATCAGGTCAGGCAAAGAAGAATCCCTGGGTTCATTCAATAAAATATCTACCGCCAGGAGAACAGGTAACCTACATTCCAATACTTGGCGCCTGCCCTTTTCAACTTTGCGCTTCACAATCAACCCCTGTCCGTCATCGGCAAGCCACAAATTGGTCACCCCTGTTACCTGAGGCAAGCCCAGATACTCAGCAATCCAGGCTGAAACCTGTCCGGCCTGCCAGTAGCTCCCGGAATCCCCACAAAGCACTAGGGCATAAGGATTTTCTCCAATAAAATTAGTCAAAGCAAAGGCGATTGAGGTGGGAGTTGCCTCCTCAGTCCAGTCCTCACCCCAAATCCGCAAGACCCTATCAACACCCATGCCCAGACATTCGCGGAGCGATTGTTCCACTCGCGGGGGCCCTACACAAAGTGCCCTAACTTCACCTCCCATCTTATCCCGGATACGCAATGCCTCTTCAACTGCCACCAAATCCGCGGGATTGGTAACATAAACTGCACGGCTCTTGTCCAAGTGGCCTGTAAAATCATCCACTTCTATTGAGGCAGTATCCACTATCTGTTCTACGCATACCACAATATCCATCATCTGGACCTCTGTTTAGCTCATGCCTCCCGAAAACTGACCCCGAACCCTCCCTTTGGGTATCTCCAGTCAATAGCGTCCTGCTCACAGACCACATAGCAGATACCACACTCCAGGCAACCCTCATAGCTATGCAAGATCTCATCTCCAGAAAAGGTAAATAATCCGGCCGGACAGGCGAAAAGGCAGGGACGACCCTCACATATGGCACATTTCTCCCTGTCTATAATAATATGAGTTTCTTTATCTAATCGAAATCTGATTAGATCTAGTTTTTCTTGTATATTTATCATCCCAGTGCCCTCCAACCTTCAAAAATATCACGAATGGCCTTGGCCCACGATACACCCGATTTCTTGAATTCGGATAAAACCAGACCTGATATTTTCTTTTTCGGTGTGTCCTCTTCTGCAAATGATATGCTCTCCAGAGACAGGCACATAGCCCTGGGATAGACATTTTGGAGACGAGAATTGTTTAGAAAATTTGGCGCCCTTTGAAATTTCTTAAAATCCGCGAGTACATGTTTCCGATTTAACAAAGTTTCATATTGAGACAGAGTTGCATTGGAAAAATCTCCTCTCTTGGACGCCTCTATCACTGTCTCGGCCGCGGCCTCACCCGAAATCATAGCATAATTGATTCCATGCAGGTAGTTACCTGTTACCAGTACCAGTCCTGCCGCATCTCCGGCAACAAGCAGGCCAGGGGCAAAAAAACGAGGAAGCATTTTCCAGCCGCCTTCTGGGATCATATGAGCAGAATACTCCCTCACTATGCCGCCCCGGACCAGCGGCCTGATGCCAGAGTGTTCCTTGAATTTCTCTAACAACTCATAGGGACTAATCCGCTTCTCCAGCATGGAGGATATTTGGACAATGACGCCAATGGAGATACTATCCCTGTTGGTATATAAAAATCCCCCACCATTGACATCCTCAGTAATTGATCCTAACAATTCATAGGTCACGCCTTCATTGGCATTGAGCTGGAATCTTTCCTCAACCAGGGGTCTATCAATTCCTATGATCTCTTTGACACCCAGGGATAATTCCTGCGCCTTAAATTCACGCTGCAACCCGGCTTCCTTGGCCAGAAAAGAATTTACCCCATCTGCTGCAATGACCACGTCCCCATAAAGATCCCCCTGCTCCCTCCGGGTTCGCACACCTTTGACCACATCATTTTCCCGGATAAGGCCGTCGACTACGGTTCCCGGAACAAGGACAGCCCCTGCTTCTACTGCCTTTTCAGCAAGCCAGCGGTCAAGTTTGGGCCGTATCACGGTATAGCCCTCGAAAGGCGGCACAGACAGATTGTCGCTTCTAAAGTCAAGACATGATAGAGAGGTCTCCGAGACAAGCCCCAAAATGCGACGGGTGATGGGTCTTTCCACCGGGGCCTCCTGCCAAAAGCCGGGATGTAGTCTCTCCAGAAGCTTTGTACCATATAGAGCTGCCCCTGAAACGTTCTTCGCCCCAGGATACTCCCCCCGCTCCAGTAGCGCCACACGTAATCCAGCGCGGGCTAGAACCAGGGCTGCGGTCGATCCAGCCGGTCCTGCTCCCACTACGATAGCATCAAATTTTTTGGTCTGCTTCATTAGTCATCATCCCTTTTTGCTTTTCTTGCAAATGGGAGTGCAATTGCTTGATTAGCGCGGGCAAAATTTCGTGCTGGTTTCCCACCACTGCCAGGTCTGCCATCTGCATTATTTCCGCCCTCGGATTATTGTTTACCGCAATAACTGTCTTGCAATCTTTTATGCCAGCAATGTGCTGAATCGCCCCAGAGATACCTAAGGCTAAGTAGAGGTTCGAGCGTAGTATCTTGCCACTTGCCCCCACCATGCGTGCGACGGGTATCCAGCCCTTGTCCACCGCCACCCTGGAACCAGCCACAGGCGCTCTCACGAGTTCTCCAAGTTCCCAGAGCAAATCGAATGATTCCTGGTCATCCATACCGTGCCCCCCTGACACCACAATATCAGCCTCAGTCAGGTCAATGGTACGGTAGTCAGAAGCGAGGATCTCCATGTGTCTCACCCGGAGCTTCCCGCGCACAACCGGCTCTACTGCAACCACTTCTGCATCTCTGGAGGGGTCAGGCGAGTCGATTCCCCTCGTCTCTGGGGGAAAGGCAAGGATTAGGGTGGAATCCGTCTCAACCATACCAGATCCTTGGGCCAGCCCGTTATTCTCCAGCCGGGTGACCTCAAAACGCCCATCCTCAAGTGACCTCAAGGACACACAGGCGGGAATAAATAGCGTCCTCAACCGGGCAGCCAGGCGGGCGGCTAGGTCACGCCCATTGGCTGTCATGCCACAGATCACAAGCTGCGGTTGATAGTCGTGCACCAGAGTCTCCATGATATCCACGAAAATCTCGGAGTTATAGTTCTCAAACTCTTCACTGTCCCTGAGGTACACAAGGTCTGCACCATAGTGGGCCAGCTCTGGCACCAGCCCCCCCTTCTCCTTTCCCAATAAGACAGCACAGGTCCTGCTTCCCTGTGCCTGTGCAACTGTCCTTGCCACTCCGAGCAGTTCCCGGCTCAAATCGGTCACATCATCCTGAATGCATTCGGCAACGACCCAGATATCTCCTGCCATGATTATCCTTTTAAGGTTGCTTACAAAATCCGTCCTATTTGATGCCCTTCCCTGATTGCGGAATCCACTCGCCGGGGCGCCAGGCAATCGCCTATACGATAAAGTTCAGCCACTTTACCCTTAAGGGCAAAATAGAGTTCTTCATTTGCCTGGTGCGGGGCAGCGAGCACAACATTGTCCACATCATGCCATTCACGTACTTGCCCTGAGTAGTTATGGATTGCCCTGACTGTATTGCCCTCTATACCAATCAGTGAATAGTTAGGGGTCAGGGTGATCCTCTTTTTTCTAGCTCGCTGATACCACATTTCCAGATCAAGGGTTCCCCCTAAGTTCTGCCCCACATAAAGTGATGGGGACAGGACCTCCACATTTTTTCCATGGTCAGACAATTGCTCTGCCACGCCCGAAGCCGGATAAAACCCCACCTGATCTATGATCAAAACTCTCTCTCCCAGGGAGACATTTCCCGTCAATACTTCCCACACGGTGAACACATTCTCCTGATCGCATCCGGAAGTGGCTGGACGTTGAGGACAGGAACCTGTGGCCACAATCACGGCGTCAGGGCCTTCTTTCAGAATGCCTTCAGGAGTTGCCTCACAGGATAATCTCAGGTCTATTTCCAACCCATTGATCGCATTTACAAGGTTTCGGGTAACATCACCGAATTCAGCCCTGTATGGCAATTTAGCGGCAACATTGACCTGACCGCCAAGTTCTGCTTCCTTTTCCAGCAGGCTCACACGATGTCCACGCAAGGCGGCCACCCTCACTGCCTCCATTCCACCCGGACCCCCGCCAATAACCAACACACTCTTTGGCCTGCTGGCCAGTCTCAGCGTTCCAATTCCCCAAGATTTTTCCTTTCCTGCTGCCGGGTTTTGCACACAACCAATAGTCCGATTGATGCCAACTCTGCCGATGCAATCCTGGTTACAGGACAGACAAATGCGGATAGAGTCCTCCTGGCCATTCAATGCCTTGTTGGGGAGTTCGGGATCAGCTATGAGAGCACGCACCATACCGATCAAGTCTGCATGCCCCTGGGCTAAGATCTGCTCGGCCTGATTGGGATCCTTTATTCGCCCCACAGCAATAACCGGCAGGTTCACCACTCGCCTGATGGCTGAGGTCATATAAACCGTGTAGCCCGGCGGCATAGCCATGGAACCTTCAACAACAAACAGGGTGTGAGTGGCAATGCCCACGCTGGTGTTTATGTAGTCAAACAACCCGGTCTCTTCCACCATGCGCGCAATTTCCACTACATCAGCTAATTCCAGCCCCCCTTCAGCAAACTCTTCACCGGATAGCCGTATGCCAACAACAAACTCACGCCCAACCATTTTGCGAACCGCCTCTGCGACTTCATACACCAGGCGAAACCGCTCTTCTTTACTGCCACCGTACTCATCACTACGGTGATTTGTAAGAGGTGATAGAAACTGACGCAATATTGAAGAATGGGAGGCCTGGAACTCCAGCCCATCAAACCCCCCTTCCCTGACCAACCCCGCCACCTTAGCAAAGCCCTCAATCAGATGATAGACATCTATTCTGTCCATCTCTTTCGGTACTTCCCTGAAAAGGGGATCGGGAACCGGAGACGGACCCCAAACAGGCAACCGGGTGTGCATGCTGGAGCCTTGAAGCCCGTTATGGTTAATTTGAGCAAAGATCCTGGTTCCATACTGGTGAACCATACTCGTAATTAAACGGTATCTTGGAACAACCCCCTCATTAAAGGCATCAATCAGCTTTTCATAGGCCCGGTCCGTGGGGTGAACCGACTGTTCTTCTGTGATGATCAGGCCGCATCCCCCTTTGGCCCTTTCTGCATAGTAATATGCCTGCCTCTCACTGGGCAGATTATCTTCGGCCAGGTCAGTCAGATGAGAAGTAAAAACGATGCGGTTTGGAACCGTCACGTCCCCTATTTTGATTGGGCTAAACAACTGCTTAAATCGTTTCGACATCCCATCACACCTCAGATTCTACCGCCAGCCTGGTAGCCTTCACGTATTGCAGCACTCAGGTTACGCGGAGCGACGCAGTCTCCCACGGCCCAAATTTCAAAATCCTTACCCAGTAAGCTCTTATAAAGCCGTTGCTCAGGGAAACCAGGAGATGCCAGCACCACAGTATCAACTCCTGTCAGTTTCGAGGTCTCCCGGCTAAACTTGTCCACTACCTCCACCCCTGATCTGCTCACCCTGACAACCTCAGTTTGGGGGATAAAGCCAATGCCTTTTTGAAAAGCCTGCTGGTACCAATTGACAAACTCGCCATTTTTTGCCAGCTCGGAGGAAACAAACATTTCCGGCGTTACAATCTGAACGGTGTCAACCCTTTTCACCAGGGATAGGGCAGCCCCTACCGCCTGCCACGCCCCTTCCAGGTCAATAATGAGCGCGTTACGCCTTATATCAGCCGTACCTTCCAATATTTCCTCCGGTCTCAAAATAGATACATTTCGCTCCACTTCAAATGGGATAGGGGCCCACTTCCTCCCGGCAGCCACAATCACCGCATCAGGACCCGCATCTTTGATATCGCTCTCATTTACCTCACAACCCAGGTTAAAGTCCACTCCCAGTTCCTGCGCCATGCTTAAAAGGTAATCGATGATTATTTGAAATCGCTCGCATCCAGGGATTTTGGCCAGTAACCTGATCCGGCCGCCCACCGTTTTCTCTCTCTCATACAATATCACCTGATGCCCGCGTTCTGCTGCGTTCACAGCAGCCTGGAGACCTCCTGGGCCCCCGCCCACAACAACGACCTTTTTAGTCCGGCTTATCCTCGCCAACTCAGCATGGCTTTCCTCTTCGTAACCTGCACACGGGTTTACCGCACATGAAAGAATGGGGTTCATGCCAGAATAGACATAGCAATCCTGGTTGCAGAGGATGCACGGTCGAATCTCTCCATTACCATTCTCACTTGACTTGCTCGGCAGCATGGCGTCAGCGATAAGGGCACGGGTCATTTCCACCAATTCCATACCTTCCTGCACCAGCCTTTCAGCCAGCTCAAAACTGACAATGCTCCCGGTCGCACATACCGGAACCTTTACGGCCCCTGAAATAATTCTGGCCGGCTCTACCGCGTAATCTTCATTGTGGCGCATGGAGGCCATGGTCATATGCACGCTGTAGATACTTCCCACTTCCACGGTTAGGTAGTCAACAAGGCCATCCTGGCACAAGTATGTCGCAATATCCCTGCTCTGTTCAGGGGTCAGCCCACCCCAGGGCGCATACTCGTCGCCGCACAGACGCAATCCAATAATAAATGCAGGACCGACCTCTTCACGCACGTTGCGCAAGACATCCAGACAAACTCGAGCCCGGTTTTCCATTGAACCTCCATATTCATCGGTCCGGAAGTTGGTAAGCGGTGAGAGAAATTGACGTAAAAGGGAAAGTTGACCGGCATTGATCTCAACCCCGTTCAGCCCGGCTGCTTGCATGCGCAATGCAGCTGATGCAAACCCCTCAATGACATCATCTATGTCTTCCTTTTCCATGGTCTTGGGCATCTCACCGGAGTTCACCTCTGGCACAGGAGATGGCGCCCAGACCACTGTCTGGGATAAGGTGCTGTCTGCCTGACCACCGCAATGAGTCAACTGAGCCAATACCAGACAGTTAAACGGGTGAAGAGCTTCGGCTATGCGCCTGTAGCTAACTGTTGCCTTATCATCAAAGGCGAAAATGGCCCTCTCGTAGGGAAAGTCAGAAGGATGAACACTGGCCCCTTCCACCACGATCATACCCGCGCCACCCATGGCACGTCTCTTGTAAT
>Ga0075115_10001280_pt1 | contig 12363 bp, 16 predicted proteins | sample AntAceMetag02UKH_FD_69785 | JGI IMG/M metagenome (GOLD analysis project Ga0075115, IMG submission 69785) | Saline lake microbial communities from Ace Lake, Antarctica - Antarctic Ace Lake Metagenome 02UKH | ecosystem: Environmental > Aquatic > Non-marine Saline and Alkaline > Saline | place... | reverse complement strand
CAAAGTCTTCGTTATCAAATTGAGCACACATATTTTAGCCTCCAATTTTAGATAAACCCATAGAGATTAATAGTTTATAAATTTTATTATTAAAAATATTTCACAATAATAAAAGAGTTTAAATACTAAATAATTATAATAGATAAGGTTAATTCATAAACCTAAATTAAATGGGGGTGCAAAAATGCCAGCAAAAAAGAAAAAAGCAGTGAAGAAAGCTGCTAAGAAACCTGCAGCTAAGAAAAAGAAAAAAAAGTAATTTCAATTACAAAAAGTTTATTTTTATTTATTTAATTTCTATACAAAAAATGAGTTACGAATCCTACCACCCCCTCTCAAAATCCTCCCCCCGTAGCCAATCAAATCCCACACAACTATATCGCTCCACTCATTAACCCACAATTATTTTTTCCTTCCCTTGACATTGTCCTTTAAAACAAATATAATTAAAACCACAACAAGAACAACAAATCCAACATAATACAAAAAATTCTCCTCAGGACTCGGAAAGAAAAACATTCCAACCAATCCCAAAACTCCAATTATAATTGCGCAAATCTGATTTGATTTCATCCTATCAACCTCTTCAAAATATCCCCAGCGACCTTAAAATCCGCCCTTCTCTCAGAAACCCTCATCACCTGCCCAATCAAAAAATTCAACGAAGCCTCCTTCCCACCCTTATAATCCTCAACAACATGTGCATTCTCCGAAATAACCTGCCTACACAAATTCTCAACAGCATCATCAGCAATCACCCCAATATCCTTACCATCAGAAATAGAAAACGACTTCGGAATAAACTCATTCATTATCTGCTTCCCCTTCAACTTCGTTATCTTCCCCGAATCAACCGCCCCAATCAACTCCGCCAAATGCTCAGGCTTAACATCAATATCCTCATCTTCCAAACTCATCTTATTATAATTCAAAACCCTCAAAAGTTCAACAGTAATCCAAGAAATATTTTTCTTTGCATCAACACCCGCATCAGCCAAAGCTTCAAAAAATTCAACCAACTCCAAATTCTTCGTCAAAATCCTAGCATCCTCCGGAGAAACTTTAAACTTCTTCAACAACCTCGCCAACTTCACATCAGGCATCTCAGGCAAACCCTTCTTTACATCCGCAATCATCTTTTTATCAATAACAATCTCCGGCAAATCCGGGTCCGGAATAAACCTATAATCCGCCGCGCCCTCCTTCGACCTCATCCTAATCGTCTTCCCTAATTTCTCATCAAACATCCGCGTCTCCCTCTCCTGCACATACTTCCCCGCCCCCATTGCCGCACCAGCACATTGCCCATTGCCGTACGCCTCAACCTGCCGCGCAACCTCGTACTCAATCGCTTTCCTAATCTTCTCAAGCGAATTCAAATTCTTCATCTCAACCCTCTCACCATAAGTAGAAACATTAACATCAACCTTAATCCCCGCATTCTTCCGAATCGCCTTAATATAACTCAAACTCAAAACCAAAGCCTTCAACCATTCAATCACCTGCTCCGAATTAGAAAACTCAGGCTCCGTCACAATCTCAACCAACGGCAACCCCGACCGATTATAATTAATCTTCCCAGTCTCAGGATTCCACTGCGCCGGGTCCTCCTCCAAATGCAACTCCGTAATATTAATCCCCCTAAACTTCCCACCAACAGCATTCGTCGTCGCGTGCGCCCCAGAAATAGTCGTCTGATACCCCTTCGGCAAATCCGCCCAACTATAATGCTTCCTCTGCCAAACCAAACCCGAAGTATTAATCTTAGAACCAAAAATCAAAGCAATCTCAATAACCTTCCTAACAGCCTCGCCATTCACCGCCATCGGCTTCGACCCCGGCTGCCCAGTACAAATCGGACAAACCCTATCATTGACCCCCAACTCCCGACCCCCAACTCCCAACTCGCGCGCCCGCGCACGACACATACAAAAAAGCTTCTCACTAGTATCAAGATACCCATGAACTTCCAAACCAATCTTAATAGGAAATGCCTTCTCTGTCATAACAACCCAAACCTCCAAACCTTTTTATATCTTCTCAAATTAAATACTATATGAAAACAAAACCCGAAACACCAAAATACCGAAACGCCGAAACGCCGAAATTATCTCCGATAATTTTCACCCCAGGAGATAAAGTAAAAATCCAAACAAAAGGAAAAGTCTGGGAAGGCCACGCCCTACAGTCACACGACCCCGAAATAATCCTCCTAAAACTAAAATCTGGATACAACATAGGAATTAGAGAAAACGAAATCCTCAACGCCAAAATAACAGAAATATCTACTACTAACTGCCAGCGAAGCGAACTACCAGCGAAGCGAACTACTAACTCACAATTACCAAACGTGGCAATTGTGATTACAGGCGGAACAATCTCCTCAAGACTAGACCCAAAATCCGGAGGAGTAATCTCAACAGACAAAGAAGAAATCCTAAACATCGCTCCCGAACTAAAAAAAATCTGCAACCCCATCATCCAGATCCCCTTCACAAAATGGTCAGAAAACATGTCCTTTCCAGACTGGAAAAAATTAGCAGAAGTTTGCGAAAAAAACCTCAATGACGAAAACATAAGTGGAATAATCATAACTCACGGAACCGACTTCCTCCACTACACATCCGCAGCACTCTCCTTCTTCCTAAAAGATTTAAACAAACCAATCGCACTAACATACTCCCAACGTTCAATCGACCGAGCCTCAACCGACGCTGCACTCAACCTAATCTGCGCCGCGAGATACGCAACCTCAGATGTAGCAGAAGTAGCACTAATCGGACACGAAAACACAAACGACGAAACCTGCCTCGCAATGCCCGGAACAAAAGTCCGAAAAATGCATACATCAAAAAGAGACGCCTTCAAAATAATCAACGACACCCCGATAGCAGAAATAACAAAAGACAAAATAAAAATCCTAAAAACATTCAACGCAAGACGAGATAACCAAAAACCAAAAACCAAAAACCAAAAACGCGAAACAAAGTTTCGCTCTCCCACCACAGACACAAAATTCCAGGACAAAGTAGCCTCAATAAAAATCACACCCGGACAAGACCCCGCAATCCTAGAATACTACGAACAACAAGGTTACAAAGGAATTATATTAGAAATCACCGGAATTGGACATGTCCCAGCACAAGACGCAAAATTCAACTGGCTTCCAAAAATAAAAAAAGCAATCCAAAACGGAATGACAATATGCACAACAGCTCAAACAATCTTCGGAAGATTAAACCCAAACGTATACTCCGCCGGAAGAGACTTACAAAAAACCGGAATCATTTTCTTGGACGACACATCAGAAACAGCATTAGTAAAACTCGGATGGGTCTTAGGCCACAAATCCTGGAACCCAAAAGAAAAAATGCTAGAAAAATAAAAAATAAATATTTGTGCTTACTTGCTAACCGTCCAACCAATAGGAAACTTTCTAGCGACCTGATTATAAATTACAATCATTATTAGTACAACTAAAAATCCGACAACAGCACCTACAACCGGAGTTGTAATAAAAGTTTGAACCCATGTTACAGGAATTCCCTGAGCAATAAAAACATCCCTCAAACTCCATTGAAGAACGCCCAACGCCAAATACATCACAAGAGCAATCGCACCAAAAAACACAGCCGACACATAATTAATCTTTGTTAATTTCATTTTCACCTCCTAATCATTTACAGAAGAAAGAATATTTAAAGCTATTGAATTTCTTTAATACATGGAACACGATTACAAAAAACTCGGACTAAAATCAGGATTAGAAATTCATCAACAGCTCGACACTCACAAACTCTTCTGTGACTGCCCAAGCTTACTAAGAAACGACGAACCAATTTACGAAATCCAAAGAACCCTAAACCCAGTAGTCGGTGAAACCGGAATTGTAGATATTGCAGCAGAACACGAAGCAAAACAAAACAAAAACTTCACATACCAAGTCTACGACACAAACTGCCTAGTTGAACTCGACGAAGAGCCACCCCACGCAATCAACAAAGAAGCCCTAAAAATAGCAATCCAAATCTCACACTTACTAAACTGCAAAATTTTCCCAGTCACCCAAGTCATGCGAAAAACCGTAATTGACGGATCAAACACAACCGGCTTCCAACGAACCGCACTAATCGCCCACGACGGATACATCGAAATCTCAACCGGGAAAATCACAATAGATGCCATCATGTTAGAAGAAGATTCAGCAAGAAAAGTCAACCAAGAACCAAGAACCAAGAACCAAGAACAGCGACCAACTTTCAAATTAGATAGACTAGGAATCCCCTTAGTCGAAATCGCAACCGGCCCACACATGCACACCCCAGAAGAAATAAAAGAAGCCGCCCTAAAAATCGGAGAAATATTAAGAGCATGTAAAGTAAAAAGAGGAATCGGAACAATTCGTCAAGATGTAAATATATCAATCAAAGGAAGTGAAAGAGTAGAAATCAAAGGCTTCCAAGATACAAAGATGATGAAAAAAACCATAGACTTAGAAATAGAAAGACAAGAACAATGCGTCCAAGAAAAATCTTGTCAACAAGAAGTTAGAAACGCACTCCCCGACGGCACAACCGAATTCTTACGGCCAATGCCAGGAGCAGCAAGAATGTATCCCGAAACCGACGTCCCACTTTTAAAAATCTCACGAGACCTAATCAACGAAACAAAAAAGAATTTACCAAAATTAATATCCGAACACAAATTCTACCTAGACAAATTCGGACTAAACCTGGAACTAATAAAACTAATTCTAAAGAAAAACAAAATAGAAGATTTCAAAGTTCTAATCCAAGAACACAACAATCCAAACCTAGTAGCAAAAATGCTAACCCTATTCCAACCAAGCAAAGAAATAGAAACAGACAAACTAGAAGAAATCTTAGAAAATATTGAGAAAAAGAAAATATCCGAAAACGACGTTAGAACAATAATGCAAAAACTCTCCGAAGGAAAATCTCTAAAAGAAGCCTCAGAAAAATCAGACATCAACCTAGAAGAAGAAGCTCGAAAACTTCTAAAAGAAAAACCAAACCTATCCCAAGGCGCATACATGGGACTTCTAATGGGAAAATTCAAAGGCCAAGTTTCAGGCAAAGAAGTAAGTGACATATTAAAGGACTTATTGTAAACACGACCACGAGTCGCCCTCCGGCGACAAAGGGGTTCCGCAGAACCCCGACGAAATATGACAATCGAAGATTGTCCAAATGGCCCCTGCTCCCAGCTCCCCAAATGGCCCCCACAAACGACTTCTCCAAACAAACCCCCCACAAATTTCTCATCTAACATCTAACCCATAACCCTATATACCCAAATTTCGTCCTAAAATAAAGCATAAGTTCGCTTATGTCAAGTACACGGAGGAAAAATATAATGGAAGATCGAGAAATGTTTAAAGCAACTTGTTCTGACTGCGGAAAGGAATGCGAAGTTCCCTTCAAACCTACACAAGGTAAACCGGTTAGATGTCAAGAATGTTTTAGAAAAAACAAGCCCCAAAGAAGTTTTGGCGGTAACAGAGACGGCGGCAATCGTAGATTCGGCGGCAACAACAATCGATTCGGCAATGACAGACCAAGAGAAATGCACAAAGCAACTTGTTCTGATTGCGGGAAAGAATGCGAAGTGCCATTCAAGCCTACAGGCGACAAGCCAGTCAGATGTCGAGAATGTTTTCAAGCATCTAGAAACTAAGGTTTCAAGCTAACACAATTTTTATTTTTTTATTAAATATTTTGCCTCAACAGAGGCACACCAAATGGGTGTGAAAGAGAAAGACCGCGATATCACTGCATATCCAAAATTAAATCTGTCCCGCTCTATGAGAATTCTGTAGTTCCAAAAGAGAAGCTGTTGCCACAGATTGAAATACTCTCTGAGCTTCCCTTAGTCTACCTACATCCAACAAAACACTATCTCCACAAGATCTTAATGTTTTATAAAGATCTTCAGTAAAAAATTCATCAGGCAAAATTCCAGCTTTTATCAATGTGCCATAAAACAAGGGCCTTAACCTTGTCGCAGTCGTACATAATTCTGCACACTCTTTCCCACGATAATGTTCCGGACTATCATCTATCTGATTCAAAAGATCCACTACCCGCACAAATTCTCTACCCTCAAATTCATCAACCTCCCGCCCATATATTAATTTATTCAAACCTGTCGCAATAAGTTGAAGCCTACTAGCATCAGAAAGAACTTCTGAACCACGCGCCGAAGATCCAATTAAAACCATATTCATCAATAGAAACGCATCTTTATAAAAATTTGTATGATAAACCCTACTTAATCATCCCAGAAATTCCCCAAGCCGCCAACAAAGAAATCACAACTCCAACAGCAATCACAACAATAATACTATTAGAACCCGAAGCCGAACCAAACCCCGCTCCAATCGCACCCGCAAGTGCTGAAGTCCAAAACATTCCTCTTTTACTTTCCATTAATATCAACCCCCAACTCTTTCAACCTACCAATATGCGCCTGCATTATCGCCTCAACATTCCCAATCATCTTAACCAACTCGTTCCTCTCAGCAACCAAAGTATTCAAAGCCCCTTTATGAAAACCAACTTCTTCTTCTTTAGACATTTGCGAAACCTCAACTTCCTTCTCATCCTCAGGAGCCGCATCTTTCTTCGCCGAATTGATAGCACCTTCCAAATCATCAACATCCATAAGATAAATTTCGGAAACCCTATATTTAAATATTTGGTTGAGAAGATTCCGTCTTGTTAATTTTGTTTTACAAAATTTTACAACCAACAAAAGAAATTTCAACTTGTAAAACTATCTCAAGGAAAGGTGAAGCCTCAGGAAACTGTTAGTTTCCTAGACAAAAATGCGACGACGAGCCGCCCGCGGGCGGCGGAGGGGTTCCGCAGAACCCCGACAAAATATGATAATCGAAAATTATCTAAATGGCTTCCCCTTCTAAATAGTTCTCCAAGTGGCTTCCCAACAATTTTATAAACCAGCAACTTCTATTCTTAATATGGAAAGAACAATGATCAAAGACTCATTCAAAGAAGATGGAAAAGTATTACTAAAAGGCTGGGTCCACGAAACAAGAGATCTAAAAAAAGTAAGATTCCTGGTCTTAAAAGACATCTCGGGAAGAATTCAAATAACTGGTGTAGAAGGCAAAACAAACCCTAAAACATTCAAATTATTAGACAACTTGAACAGAGAATCGGTCATTGAAGTTATAGGAGAATTAAAGGAATGCAAACAAGCTCCAGGCGGAAAAGAACTTCTTCCGGATTCAATTACAATTATCGCAGAAGCAAAAAACCCGCTACCAATAGACGCATCGGATTACTCGAAAACAGAGTTACCCCTAAGACTCGACAACCGATTCCTGGATCTACACTCCATAAGAACACAAGCAATATTCAAAATCCAATCTACAATCTTACAAGCATTTAGAGAATTTATGATTAAAGAAAATGCAATAGAAGCAATGTTCCCAGCAATTATTGGATCAAGTTCTGAAGGCGGAACAGATGTATTCAAGGTAAAATATTTCGAAAAGGAAGCATACCTTTCCCAAAGTTGCCAATTATATAAACAGATGCTAGCATGCTCAATGGAAAAAGTTTTCGCAGTCTTTACAGTTTGGAGAGCAGAAAAACACAATACGACAAGACACCTAAACGAATCACGACAATTAGATTACGAAGAAGCATTCGCCGATGATAAAAAAGCAATGGATACTCTCGGAAGATGTATGCAATTCATCGTACAAAAAGTAATCGAAGAAAGACCCGAAGAACTCGAAACCTTAAAAGTAAAAGCAGAAGTACCTAAAATAAAATACTTGACATTCGCAGAAGTAAAAAGCATCATGCAAAAAGAAAAAGTAAAAATGCCCGCTCATGATCTGTCTGGAGATGCAGAAAAAAAATTAGAAGAATTATACCCAAACACAATTACATTCGTAACCGACTGGCCTTTGGCTGGAAAAACATTTTACATAATGCCAGATGGAGAAAATTCAAAAGGCTTTGATGCAATCTGGAAAGGAATGGAAATTTCTTCAGGCGGACAACGAATCCATATCCCAGAACTACTAGAAGAAAGATTAAAAAAACACAAACTAAAACCCAAAGACTTCAAAGCCTACATAGACTCATTCAGATTCGGAGCACCACCCCATGCAGGCTGGGGAACAGGACTCGAAAGAATAACAATGTTATTGTTAGGATTAGAAAACATTAGAGAAGCAGTTCTTTTCCCACGAGATAGAGAAAGACTAACACCCTAAACAACCAGCCCAAACCCATCGCCCTCTTTCCTAGGCAAAATATGAAAATGAAAATGCTCAATAGCCTGCCCCGCATTCTTCCCATTATTCACAACTAAATTAAAATCCTTCAAGCCCAACTTATCAACAACTTCCTTAACCATCTCCAATAATCCAGAATACAACCCCGCATCCAAGCTCATAAAATCCCTACAATGTTTTTTCGGGACAACAAGCAAATGCCCCTCAACTTTCGGATTAGCATCTTTTATAACAATAAAATCTTCATTCTCTAAAACCTTCTCAGCAGAAATCCCGCCCTTCACAATCTTACAAAAAACACAATCATCCATGACGAATTAAATAACCCCAAATTTATAAACCTCTCCATCTAATCATCTATATGACAAATAACTCCCTATGGCACGAAGTATCAGAAAAAGAAAAAGAACAAATCAGAAAAGATGCAAAAAAACTTCTAAATGAATTCGCATCAAAACTATCCAAAATAAAAGCCCCAGAGGGTCACTTCCAAAACGAAACCGGAACAAGAATCGAAGGAAACGGATGGGAAACTGACCCAGAATTCAAAAGCACAATGCTCTCAAACGCACCATTCGTAGAAGACGATGCAATCGTAGCAGAAAAAGGAGCATGGAAATGAAAACAATAATATTCTTAATTGAAAAAGGAGATATAAAATGATAGGGAACAGGGAAAAAGGTTGTCTTCAAAGAATACTAAAAAAAATAGATAGTCCCGAGGACAAAATAAAAGTTTGTCTACGAATATTAGAAGAACTCCTAGAAAAAAATATAGATGCTCCAACAAATCCCCTCTGGATAGACGCGGATAAAGAATACCAAAAAATAGCGTCTAACCAAAGAGCAGCCGGAAAGGATACTTCGGAATATCAAAAGACATATAGTGACATATCTGAAAGAGCAAGAGTAAGTGGAGCAAGAAAAAGTCGAAGAGAAGGATCGCACAGAACACCCAGATCCAAGCCTCCACGATCACAAACAAGATTTAGACACAGAGGGACTGGATATGTCGATGCATCTTCAGAAACTCTTCAATATCAAGATGAATCTTAAACTAAAACTAAAAGAAATAAAATCCGGAAAGCTATCAGCCGTAAACAACGTTCTAAACTTCTCAAAAAAAATAGCAACTCCAAAGACTAAAGACTTAAACATTTTCTTATCACTAAACGAGGACGCAATCGAACAAGCAAAAGCCATCGACAAAAAAATTAAAGAAAACAAAGCCGGGAAACTAGCCGGACTATGTTTCGCAATAAAATCAAACATCTCCACCAAACACATGAAAACAACCTGCGCTTCAAAAGTTTTAGAAGATTACACATCCGGATACAACGCAACCGTCGTCAACAAACTCCTAGCCGAAGACGCAATCCTATTAGGAATGTTAAACATGGATGAATTCGCATGCGGATGGTCAGGAGAAACCTCAGCTTTTGGACCAACAAAAAATCCAAGAAATCCAGAGCTAGTTCCCGGAGGTTCAAGCTCAGGTTCGGCAGCCGCAATAGCAGCAGAACTTTGTGATTTCTCACTCGGCTCAGACACGGGAGGTTCAATACGAGTCCCAGCATCAAATTGCGGAGTCGTCGGACTAAAACCAACATACGGAGCAGTTTCACGATACGGACTAATCGACATGACAATGTCCTTCGATTGCATCGGCCCGCTAACAAACTCCCCAGAAGACACAAGACTAATCTTCAACATAATAAAGGGCCAAGACAATTTAGACCAAACAACAAAAGACGCACCAAAAGAAAAGTCAACCCCGAAAAAAGCAATTGGATTAGTAAATGTAAAAAATTTCTGCTCCGAAAAAATAGCAGAACTAATAGAAACAAAAACAAAAGAAGTCGCAGAAAAAAATAAATGGAAAATCAAAAAAATAAATCTCCCTCTTGACATTGCCTTAGAAACTTATTACATAATTGTATTCACAGAATTTTTCTCAGCCACAAGAAAATTTGACGGAAGAAGATTTGGTAAAAAAATAGAAGACGCCGCAGGCCCCGAAGTAATTAAAAGAATTTTAGGCGGTTCTGAAATAACAAAAGCCGAACACGAAGGCAAATACTACAGAGAAGCACTAAAAGCAAGAAACTTCATCAAACAACAATTCGAAAAAATATTCCAAGAAGTAGACGCGATAATTATGCCAACAGTTCCACGAACACCCCACAAAATCGGAGAATCAATTTCAGACAAAGAAATGTATTCATACGACATCCTAACAGCCCTCGCAAATATAACAGGCATTCCAGCAATCTCAATCCCCGCAGGAAAAATAGACAACAAAGACGTCGGCCTCCAAATCCTAGCCCCCCACTTCCAAGAAGAGCTAATTTTTAAACTAGCAAAGGATTTTGAATAGGATGGGATTTTCAAAAATCGGCGAATTAATTCTCGGAAAATTCAAAACAGAAATATACGCAACAGAAGAAGTCAAGAAAAAATTCAAATCCGAAAAATCCTCTCTCGCAACATTAATTCCGCCAGCATGGCTTTGGTATGACAATGAACTCTTAGAAGCAATTGATGAAAACGGCGACGGCAAACCCGACGAAAAGTTTGGAACTACTTTTAAAATTATATACTTCCTAGAATCAGAAAACATAAAAGACCTCGAACAAAAATCCCTATTCTTCTCCAAAACTACCTTAAAAAATATCAAATTAAAATATGCTACACTAAAAAATTAAATGCCTAAAATAACATTCAACCAAGCAAAAGAATTCTTGAATAACATAACTAGCGAAGACAAAATAGCAATCATCCACCACGACGACGGAGATGGATTCGCATCAGGAATTTTATTTTGTGAATGGTGTGAAAAAAGAGAAGCAAAGATAGAAAATTTTATATGTTCATACGGAAACTGGGACGAAAAAAACAACCTTGAAAAATTCAACAAAATAATAATTACCGACGTAGCCCCCGGTGGATTAATCGAAATAAAATTCCCAAAAGGAAAGGAAATATTTTATACAGATCATCATCCTAAAAAAGAAAAAATCCCCAAAGAAATTCTAGAACTAAGAACAACAGATGATGGGTATATTCCCTCTTCAAGAACAGCTACAGAATTAACAAAAATAAAACCATGGCTTGGATTAGCAGGAACAATTTCAGACGCCGGAGAACTACACTCAATAAACAAAGAATACATTGAAAGCACCCTAAAAAAATACGATATAACCCTAAAAGAATTCAAACAAAACATCTCAAATACAATTTCAAACACAATCTCCTTCTTCAACGAAAAGAAACAAGAAGCATTTGAAAAAATAAAAGAAATCAATTCTATTGAAGAAGTTAAAAAACTGAAAAAATACTCCGACCCCGTAGAAGAAGAAATAAAATTTCAAATAAACAAAATAAAAAATAATTTTGAAAAAATGGGCAATATCAATATGACAATGATAGACCACGCCAAATTTTCACTTAAAAAAACAATTATAACAAAAATTGCCATGGAAAACCCAGGGAAAATATTTATTTTCTTCGCACCAAAAAAATCAAACCCCGAATTACTAGGAATATCTTCCCGCCACGATGCGGAAGAAGCAGACCTCCCAAAGCTCCTAGAAGCAGGAATTAAAAACCTTGAAAACGCAAACGCCGGAGGCCACAAAAGAGCATCCGGTGGACAAATCCAAGCAAAAGACCTAGAAAAATTCAAACAAAATATCCGAAACTTCATAAAATAAATCTTACGACGACAGGCCGTCCGCCGACGACCAAGGGGTTCCTCAGAACCCCGACAAAATATGACAATCAAAGATTGTCCAAATGACCCCTGCTCCCAACTCTCCAAATGACCCCTGCCCCACTCTCCAAATCACTCCCCAAAACAATTATCTCAAAATAACAACAATCCCAAAGCATCCCAAAAACTTACCCTCCACAACGACTCCATTCGTGGCGATACCAAACCAGAAATGTGAACGCCGTAGCGAGTTTTGCGCAGCCTATGCGAGCAAAACCACATTTCGTATAACACCCTCCCAAGACTTAACAACCACTCCCAAGACTTAACAAAGAAACACCGTAGCGAGTTTTGCGCAG
>Ga0075115_10001279_pt1 | contig 12380 bp, 12 predicted proteins | sample AntAceMetag02UKH_FD_69785 | JGI IMG/M metagenome (GOLD analysis project Ga0075115, IMG submission 69785) | Saline lake microbial communities from Ace Lake, Antarctica - Antarctic Ace Lake Metagenome 02UKH | ecosystem: Environmental > Aquatic > Non-marine Saline and Alkaline > Saline | place... | reverse complement strand
CGACATGGTATATACGGCGGTCCGCCTAACCATGCCATTACGCAGCATTGGGCCTATCCTATGCCATCCGAAAAAATTCAGTGATGATGTCAGTGCTGTGTTCATAAATAGTTAGCAATCAATATTATGCTTCTGCAGCAAATAGATCCAGCGATCCTCATTTAACATCATCTCTTTACGAATAACTCTGAATCGCTCTGAGCAAGCACTCTCAAAGTTGTCTCGCGACAGCTCACTGTGCAGATCATCCCTGCCACGCGCAATAGTTTTAAACATACGGTCGTTTGTATCAATGTATTCTATGATTGCGTAATTAGTCGTCACATCTGCGGCCAAATCAATAATCTCAGAAAGTGGTATTCTTTCGGTAACGAGCATATGGTGAATAACAGCCAGCATCATAACCATATCAAACTTACCCTCTATACGATCAAGCAACGAAGCTCGCTCCCTATTTCTCCACCCCGTAGTTGGTGTCGGATTCGCAATATTCGATACGAGCGGCAGTATACTGAGGCCCTCACTTTGAGCTCTCGTCCACAGTGGCCCCACGACAGCTTCGTCAGCATCAAGCGCAACCACATCAGCGCCAGCCCGTGCTGCCCTCACACTGAAATGTCCATCATTACACCCAACATCCAAAACCTTCTGAGGTCGACATTCAGCCAACGCATGATCGACGAATGCCTCTTTTGCAGAAATGTAATTTTCAGAATGCACACCAGCTGGCTCCAAATATTCAGTCCACTGTGACGTCCTTCCAGCTTTTGGCTGATGCCTCTTGAGATGCTTCCTCAAACTTCTAAATTGCATGCGCAATATAAACTGCGCCTTCTCGCTACTGCTCACCTTTCGAGCAGAATATGTATTCTGTCTCAAAGCCCCCTTCCGGTCGCCCAGAAGTGTTGGCATGGTGACCAACGACATATTTGAGGGAAGCAGCCTTTTGTGCATACTTAGCAAATTATATACTTCCGCGGGTTCAAGCCCATCTCTTTTAGTTAAAAACAATCTATCATTGGTTAAACCATACTTGCCATAAACCATCAGCGGAAGAATGAAGGTCCTTATGAACTGAGCATACGGAGTCCACGTCGCATCACATGGCTCGCGTTTTTCCACCGACATCACGTCAACAAACACAGGATCCGCCCCTTTAAAAAGCACATTAAAAGGCGTCGCATCCTTCAGTCCCAAACCGTCCTTTAGCAATCCCTCAGCCAAATCTAACGTGAGATTACCTGCAGCGTACAGCATCTCTGGCGACCACTCGTATGGGTACGACTGAAATATGCGTTCATGTTCTAGCACCACCGGCATATTACGAACACTCTCTTCAAGCATCTCAAGCGCATCAACCTCGTTCCGCGCTAGTTCCTTCGTTCCCACAATCTTTCCGTACTCCATAAATTCTCTAACAGTTTCTGAAGCGAAAAAAGAATTGAGATCACCAACGCCACCAGCTACAATGGCCCGTATGATTCGCCCATTCACGTCGTAAAGAAAACCCGCTGGATCTCTAAAAGCAATCGGACTAGCCTTCATCATTTCTCCTTCTAAAGACTGATTTAATTTTTCTAATTATCGTCTTTGCATAAAATAGCATTCCCACCAGCGCCGCAACTAACAGCTGCCACAGGAAAGCCCCACTCCCAGGATCCACATATGCATGAGCATCCGGGACAATTAAAAACAACACTGCGATACCGAATACAAATCCTGCACCAACATGCCTTACATCTCCTCGCTTCTTCATTTTATCTCCCATCCCAAGAAATGATAATTATGCGATGTCATCCCATGATAGCGGTGTACCTATTGAGATGTCCTTCACAGCAACTTCACCAATTACTTTTTCATAGTATTTCGGAGCTAAACCATGGCCCGGGCGAATTGAACGTACATTCTTAGCGGTTAGTTCCTCTCCGGCCTTAACATCCTTCACCACAAACAAGGATCGTCTGAATATCCGCGAAGCCGACTCCTTCTCACTAATCTTGTAGGAGACCTCTCCCAACGCTTGCTCTGCGTCACGAACAGCCTGAACCATAGAAGCAAATTCATGCGGCTCCAACGAAAACAGGCTATCAGGTCCATCTACAGAACGAGAAAGCGTAAAATGTTTTTCAATAATAGATGCACCCAGAGCAACCGATGCTACCGGAATAGCAATTCCCATTGTATGATCGGAGAGACCCGTAGGCACACCAAACTTATCTGACATATGCTCGATAGTTTTTAAATTCATCTCAGACGGTGTAGCCGGGTAGGCACTTGTACACTTAAGCAATGCAAGCTGGTCACACCCAGATTCACGCGCAGCTTTCACAGCTTCGTCAATCTCCTCTTCCGTGGCCATTCCTGTCGACATAATGACTGGCTTGCCCGTCTGTGCAACCCGACGAATCAAGGGTATATCAACCAACTCAAACGATGCTATCTTATACGCAGGAACATCCATTCCTTCTAAAAATTCAACCGACGTATGATCAAACGGGCTTGAAAAGAGTTCCATACCCAAATCATTCGCCACCTTCTTCAATTCCGGCTGCCATTCCCACGGTGTATACGCCTCTCCATAAAGCTGATGGAGGTTCTTTCCCTCCCAAATGGTTCCTGCACCGATTCTGAAGTAATCGTTATTACAATCTATAGTAATTGTATCTGGCGTATAGGTCTGCAGCTTTACTGCATCCGCACCAGCATCCTTAGCAACCTGTATAAGCTTAACCGCCTGAGCATAATCATGATTATGATTGGCCGACATCTCGGCGATGACATACACAGGATGACCGTCACCTATCTTACGCCCATTAATTTCTATTGTTTTATCCACAGGTCCTCCTTCCAATGACCATGTGCACAGACTTCTGTCCTTTAACTGTCAAGTTATCCTTCAGCTGATATCCTGCATTACGAAACACCTTGATTGATGCAGGATTGTCTTCCTTGATGTAAGCATTAATAACCTGCGCTCCGGTAGATCTGAAATATCTGCGCGTTGCGCGCTCGATAATGCCGCGCCCCAGACTCATGCCCCTAAATTCTCCAGCCACACTCACTGAGATGACACCCTCACCTTTCTCATCATCAATGCGAACCTGCCCCACCGGCGTTCCTGACCGGTCTTCCGCAATGAAAAACTGGCAACCGCTATCTTCCAGCTTCGCACTGAACCACGGCGCGTGATCTTCACGCGATATGGCACTGGTAGTAAACGATGCCTCTCTCGTTACCGTATCATTTGCCCACTTCCTCACCAGGTCACAATCATCAGGCGTTACTTCTCGCAAGCTGATCGCACACGAGGACGAAACATTCTTTATGTACTGCACATCCTCATCATAATCAGCCAACGTCCTCTCCAAATCCTTACTTGTTTCAATAGTAACGAGTGAAGCATCAGATATGTTATTCATAATCCGCTTCAGCGGAAAGTTTCCCTCGCCAAATCGTAAATGCATATCCTTCGGTGAATCCATCAGACCATCGGATATATGATACATTGACGGCTCCAACCGCATGAAAGCATCAAGCATTTCAAATGCGTCCCGTTCGTGCGCCACCGAAGCGTAAATCGCATGACCAATGTCCAAACAAAAACCAACACCCGTTGATGACATTATTCGCTCAACATCTTCAGGCGTTGATCCAACACACGATTCACCCTGCAGCCCAATACGCGGTTTATTTTCAATCAATGCCGATGCAAAAAGCTCCTCATATTGACCCTTAAAGGAAACTATCTGACAAATAGTCTCTTCAACCGTTCCGCCTATACCAGGATGGAAAATGGTGTTTTTCGGAGACAGGGCTTGCCGAAACTGTTCTGTTTCGCCGATCATATCTCTATTCTTAGATTCATTATCCCGTAGTGACATGTTCAAACCCGCATACGAGTGAGGCGCATGTAACACAGTAGGAATATCCAGGGATTGCCATGCACTCAAACACGTGGCAGCAGAACCGGGTACAACAAATAGCTCGATATAATTATAAACATCATTATCGAAAAGACGTTGGGCCTCATCGATCATCTCGACATTCGTAGACCAAAGCTTTAAACCATACCTATGCATCGGATTTTTCATATCAAGCGCTTAAAACCAGTTGTGGATCGTTCCCCAACCAGCATGTTCTCTGCACAACCAGTCTTTCTTGCGTTAGCGAGCTCCCCAAAAACTTCATCAGCCGCTTTCAAATACGCGCTCACATGCTCCTCACTATGAGCATACATCGAATAAAAACTCGTCGAGGCAAGGAACCCTTTATCGAGCATCAACTGAATAAAAAGCGCCTTGATAACCGCTGCATCCTCTCCTTCGAACGCAAAGTGACTGAGCGGAGGAATGCCACCAACATGAATAGGAACTCCATGCTTATCCGCAATCCTTCTCCACCCCGCCTGCATCGCATTTCCTATGGCAACGAGGTGCTCACCCGCATTCATCCTCTGGTGCTTGCGTATCGTTGCAATCGCTGCCGTAGGACCTATCCGTTCCGTCCAATAGGTACTACTGATGAAGGTGCTCTGTGCAGCGTCCATGATATCACCCTTACCTATGACGGCTCCAATCGGATAGCCATTACCCAGTGCTTTAGAAAAAACCGCTATATCTGGCTGCAAATCGAGGAGCATGTGAGCACCACCGGTATTCATCCGAAAACCGGCAGATATCTCATCGACAATTAACACGGCGCCAAGCTGATCAGCAATCTCGCGCACGCCGTCCAGAAATCCCTCCACCGGTTTATCATTTCGAATGGGCTCCATCACGATGGCAGCTAGATCATTCCCATGCTGAGATGTGATATCCTTCAAATCGTTCAGCTGATTGTATCGAAAGGGAAAGGCAGTACCTGCAAGACACTTAGGCACACCCGCCGGATCGAGCCCCTGCATAAGATGTTCCCCCAAGGCATTCTCCGTCCCAATATTAGCGGCTAGATACCAGTCATGCCACCCGTGATAGCCACAGAAAGCAACTTTATCCCGACCCGTAAAAGCGCGCGCAATGCGGACAGCGATTGCCATCGACTCGCCACCCGTTCGAGCGAAACGAACCTTCTCCGCCCAAGGATGTATTTCGCAGAGTAGATCAGCAAGTTCAACTTCTTCAGGACAATTAAGGGAACTACTCGTTCCAGCCTTCACCGCCTCAGTGACAGCCAAATCTACATCAGGATCAGCGTAACCCAAAACATTAGCCCCGATACCACCAATGCTCATATCAATATAGCGCTTGCCATCGAGATCCCATACTTCGACACCGCGCGCCTTACTAAAATAACAGGGCCATACCCCAAGCGAAAACTGGTCAGGACGCTTCGACAAAAGCTGAGTCATCCCCGGTATACGCTGACGAGCACGCTCCTGAACTGATATATTTTTTGAGTTTCTTTGGTTTTCCATAGAGACCCTATCTTTCATGAGAGCTTTTTCAAAACCCTCATTCCTTCCATATTTTTCATTGACGGCACGAAGCTCGGGGCGCTTCTCAAATAAATTCAAAACATCAGCTGTGTTAAAATGTGGATTCGGTGGATACAATTCTTCATATATAGATCGAACTAACTCAAAGTCTTCGGACTCATCAACAGTCCACCGCAAGTGAGACAAATCAATATTGCCCTTATAGGAACCAACCCTGAATATCTCTGGATGATTATAGATAAAGGGGGTCACATGTTCGCGCTCCGAAGGCAGACGCGCCTCTTTCCATACTTCCTCAAGGACTGAAAACTTGAACACCTCAACATCAAGACCGTCGGGATAGGTGGGTTCAATCGTATTGCTCGCATAATCAAAGTCCCCTTCAATGCAGTACTCAATCACTTCATCGATGAGCTGTGGGTCGGCGAGCGGACAATCTCCTGTTAACCGGACAACATATTCGGGCTTATGGGGAAGTATTGCTCGATAGAATCTATCCAGCACATCATCCAGGCTCCCGCGGTAGCACTCAACGCCGAGCATCCCACACAATTTCTCTAATTCATCGTCGCTGCGTTCATCGCTCGTAGCAACAAGCAACCCATCACACCTGCCCACCCGCTCAAGACGCTCAAGCTGGAGCTGAATCACGGGCTTCCCCAAGATGTTCTTAAGGACTTTTTCCGGCAAACGGGTGGAGTTAACCCGCGCCTGGACTACGGCAATGACATCACTCTTAGAAATTGTATCGACCATAAATAGAAATAACAGCGAAAACTTCGGGAAAGTACTTTAACAGCTCGGCCATAGGGTAGGATTGACCACCCTCGAATCCACATCAACAAACATCTCATCAACTCTACTCATCATTGATTCTGCTACCTCCAACTGCCACGTGGTAACACTATCCCTCACCTGCCCTACCGTTTCTGCGCCAATAACAACATTAGCTCTTGGATATTTCTTCTTCACATACCCTAATGCTAGTTGCTGAGTCTTCACGTTAAGTGAGTCAGCAAGTTTCTTGAAAGTAGTTATAATCGGTTTCGCAAAAACCATGCCCTCTGGAAGTTCGTCAGGGTTCATAAGCAGAAGCCCCTGCAAGAAGACGCTACGTATATATACGGCTGCACCTGCTATCTCCGCGCATTTGAATACGCCTGCATCCGCAAAGCGGCGATCGAGAACATTCGCGGGCACCTGCACCATATCAACGACGTCTGAACCTATAGCCTGCACTGCGCTATGTGGCGAATAAACCGATACACCTACACGCTCAACCAGTCCCTCTTCAGTTAATTCTTCAAGGACATCCGACAAACCAGAATCCATGATATCAAGATTCGCCTCGTTATGAAGCATAACGCCATCTAGCTTTCTAATGCCGAGACGACGACAACTCACCCCAACCGATTGCTTAAGTTGTTTTGCATCACGATGATCGCATGTTGGATCAATCTTACTGATGACTCTGACTTTTTCCGCAATGCCCAGGTCGGCAAATATCTTGCCTAGGATACTTTCGCTCTCACCATACGCCTGCGCTGTGTCAATCTCTCGGATCCCACAACTCCACGCTTCTTGGATGATCGCTCTAGCATCATCATAGCTAGGCTGCCCTAGCCTGTTCGCCACACCATACGCCATACCAAGCTGCGCCGTACCTATGACAAGACGCTCATTCAACACTGCATTCTTCAAGAACTCTCTCCACACTGCGATTCAAGAGCTGGGTTTAGACATCCCATCATAATCGCATCGACATATTCGCCATTACACTGATAATGACGCTTTCTCAAACCTTCCGCGACAAATCCAGCCTTCTCGAATGCCTTCTGCGAGCCGCTATTGACGGCATAACATCCCGCTGCAATCTTATTAAGATTAAGAGCATTGAAGGCATAATCCACGATCAAACGAATCGATTCTGTAGCATACCCCTTACCCCATGAATCCTTATCTCCAATCATCACACCTACATCCGCATACTTATGCGTTACATTGATGGGCCCAATCTTAATATTACCAATATGGACATCACCCTCACGCACAACTATCGCAAACATCTGCTCCAGTTCATCATGACACCGTGCCTCCACATATTCGCGGAGACTGCTGACGGTATGGGTGCAAAACCTAGATTCGAGATACTGCATGACATCGGAATCATTCATCCATGTACAATAGTCATCGCCAACATCTTCCGGCATCAGTCGTCGCAAATATATGCGCTCACCTTCTAGCAACAGCTGTTTAGCATTTACATCTATCATCAAGACTTCTTTCCCTTAGAGATATCTCCAAGAACATTCACAACCGTTCCACAATCATCCTTTGACAACCCAGGATACATGGGTAGCGACAAGATCGACTCATACGCCTTCTCAGCATTGGGACACAGGCCAGGTCCATATCCAAACCGCTCACGATAGAAGGGATGCAAGTGCACGGGTATATAATGAACATTTGCACCGATACCGTTATCTCTCAAGTGCTTGAATAGTCTTGCCCGGCTGCAGCCAAACTCAGCCTCGTTCACACGCACAACGTAGAGATGATAGGCGTGAGATACATCTTCACGAAGAGCAAGCGGTTCGATACCAGTAATATTTGAAAACGCGTCATCATAATAGCGTGCAATGGCCTGTCTACGCTCGATCCACGCCGGCAGCTTTTTTAGCTGGCTGATGCCGAGCACGCACTGAATATCAGTCAGTCTATAATTATAGCCTAGATCAGACATCTCATAGAACCAAGAACCCTCTTTCTCACGTTGTCGGTGATCGCTCGATATGCCATGGTTGCGAAATGCGCGCATGCGACTTGCCAGGTTCTCATCATTCGTCGTAACCAAGCCACCCTCACCCGTGGTAATATGTTTTACTGGGTGAAAGCTGAAGACATTCAGATCTAGTAAAGACCCAACCATGCTGTTCTTGTACTTCCCACCGAGCGCATGACAGGCGTCATCGACAAGAGCCAGCCCGTGCTTATCAGCAATATTCTTAAGCTCATCGTAGTCACACGCCTGCCCCGCATAATCCACCGCTATGATAGCTTTCGTACGTGACGTAATCTTTGCTTCAACTGATTTAGGATCAAGTAGAAGCGTAGCAGGATCAACATCCGCAAATACCGGCCTGCCTCCCTGATAGACTACGCAATTTGCTGAGGCAGCAAACGTCATTGCGGGGACGATAACTTCGTCGGTCGCGCCTATGTTCAAAGCATTGGTTGCTACGTGGAGGGCCGCAGTACCACTCGAAACCGCTACCGCATATTTTGCACCTACGTACTCGGCTATGGCCGACTCAAACTCCTCAACCTTTGGCCCAGTAGTAAGCCAAGGGGAACGAAGCGTTTCGACTACAGCTTGAATATCATCTTCAGCTATTTCTTGGCGACCGTATGGAATCATTTAAGCCCCAACTCGACAATCATCGCTTGCAGATCATCAATTGAAAGAAGTTCATCATTTACATCACTGGAATAAGTAAAGCCATCTTCGACCTGCTCAGCGTTACTCCAATTCTCATACTTCCACCACGCATGAGCCGGCTGAATAACATACATCTTCTTGAGTTCCAGCGTGTGGCGCGCCTCGTCCTCGGACACCATAACCTCGTGCAGCTTTTCACCGGCCCTGATTCCAACGTTCTCTATCTTACTGTTGGAACAGACGGCCTTTGCCAGATCCATGATATTCATACTGGGAATCTTCGGAACAAATATTTCGCCACCATGCATATCTTCAATGCAATTCAAGACGAATTCGACACCCTGTTCAACCGTCAGCCAGAAGCGCGTCATACGTGGATCGGTTACCGTCAGTTTACCCTCAGCCTTTTGAGCCATAAAGAGCGGAATGACGCTCCCTCGGCTACCAACAACATTGCCGTAGCGCGTACAACTAAAGCGCGTCTTTCCAACTCCTGAATATGCATTGCCCTGAACGAACAACTTTTCAGCACACAACTTTGTTGCTCCATATAGATTAGCTGGATTGACGGCTTTATCGGTACTAATCGCCAGAACTTTTGTCACTCCCTGATCGATCGCCGCGTCAATAACATTCTTAGATCCAGTAATATTTGTCTGAACGGCTTCGATAGGGTTATATTCACAGGCAGGGACTTGCTTCATGGCCGCTGCATGGATAACTACATCAACTCCTGTAAACGCACGATGCAGTCTCTCGGCATCACGCACATCACCAATAAAATAGCGGACACGCGAATCCCCCGTATCAGGAAACGTTTGCCTCATCTCGTGCTGTTTAAGTTCATCCCGGCTAAAAACAATAACCTTCTTTGGCTTGTAGTCCCTCAACAAGACTTCAACGCATTTCTTGCCAAATGAGCCCGTCCCACCCGTGATCAGAATAGTTGCTTCGTTCCAGTTCATATTCGCCCTCTCCTTCAATTATCAGTAACGTTACACGTTAAAACGCACGACATGTGCGACAGTTAACTCTGAGACCACAATCCAAGAGGCCACTGCCATTCAGGTAGCGTAACACCAAAAACATCTGATAGACTAGCTCCATCCAAAAGCGACATTTTCGGCCGCTGCGCAAGAGTCTTATACTCCTCTGTGGAGATAGCTACCAAGCGACGCAGTATATGCTCATCTCTACCTGGATCGGCTGTTAATATCTCTTTCGCAAATCCATACCAGGATGTCTTTCCACGAGATGTCATATTGTATAGGCCCGATCGATCCTGGAAAAAATCATTACCCCCTCGCACACCCTGCGACAAAACCTGCGCGGTAGCTTCTGCTATCGCTCGAGCCCACGTGGGTGCTCCGATCTGGTCGTCAACCATCTTGAGTTCTTCTCGCTCACGCGCCAGCTTCAACATAGTCAACAGAAAGTTCTTTCCACGCCAACCATACACCCAGCTGGTGCGAAATATCATACTGGGAACATCTACGCTCAATATAGCCTGATCTCCCGCCAGTTTAGTTTTTCCGTAGACCGAAAGGGGTGACGGCTCATCAAGCTCTGTATACGGCTCTTGCTTTGTACCATCGAACACATAATCGGTTGAATAGTGAATCAACGCTGCGCCGACGGCCTTGGCCTCCTCAGCAATAACTCCAGGGGCCACACCGTTCACCGCCATCGCAAGATCAGCTTCTTCTTCAGCCTTATCAACCGCTGTATACGCAGCAGCATTGAGAACAATTGAAGGCTTCACCGACCGAATGAGGTCTCGCAATGTTACGGGATCAGAAAAATCAATCTCAGGATAATCAACAGCTACAACATTGCCCAGAGTACCAACAGTTCGACATAACTCCCACCCCACCTGTCCGTTCTTACCTATAACCAGTATTGTCGGCGTTTTCGTCATCAGCAACCATTCCCCTCATAACGTGGAAGAACGTTCTCAGGAATATCTTTAAGAAATGGATAATCCTTATCCTTTGCGGACAACAACGGTCTCTCTATGGGCCACGCAATATTTAGGTCGGGATCGTCCCAGCGAATGCCGAACTCACTTTCAGGGGCATAAAAATCTGTGCATTTATACTCAAACTCCGCTGTCTCACTAAGCACACAAAAACCATGAGCAAAACCCTCAGGGACAAACATCTGATGCATATTTTCAGAGGTCAGGATCGTGCCAAAACACATTCCAAACGTAGGGGAACCAACGCGGATATCCACCGCAACATCATACACCTCGCCCTGAGTTACGCGCACCAACTTTCCCTGTGAATGAGGTTTTTGGAAGTGCAAACCGCGAAGCGTCCCTTTCATCGACTTTGAATGATTATCCTGCACGAACCGCTTTCCGACACCGAGCTGCTCATATTTGTCGGCACGGTACGTCTCTAAAAAGAAACCGCGCTCATCCCTAAACACCTTTGGTTCAAGAAGAACGACGTCTTCTATAGTCGTTTCTATGCGTTTCACAAGCGACCCTCCTCCTGAACGAGATCTATAAGATATCGGCCATAACCGTTTTTATCCATAGGACCGGCAAGCTCCAGAACCTTATTCGCATCGATATAGCCCATGCGATAGGCAATTTCTTCCAGACACGCCACCTTGAGCCCCTGTCGCAACTCTATGGCCTCTATAAAGTTCGAAGCCTGCATGATCGATTCGTGCGTACCCGTATCGAGCCATGCAAACCCGCGTCCAAGCAACTCAACACGCAAATCACCGTTCTCAAGATAGACTCTATTGAGATCAGTAATCTCAAGCTCACCACGCTTGGAAGGTTTGAGGGAAGCGGCAATATCAGCGACCTTTGAATCGTAGAAGTAGATACCCGGCACAGCATAATGTGACTTTGGCTTCTCGGGTTTTTCCTCTAAACCTATAGCCTTACCAGTTGAATCGAATTCCACGACGCCATAGCGCTCGGGATCCTTCACCCAATAGCCAAAAACCGTTGCTCCGGTCTGGCGCTCACTTGCCCGCTTTAAGATTTCCGGCAAACCGTGACCGTAAAAGATATTATCACCCAACATCAGACAGGCCGAACCACCTTGAATAAACTCTCGACCTATAATGAATGCCTGAGCTAACCCCTCTGGCTTGGGCTGCTCCGCGTACTCAATCGAAATGCCATACTGAGAACCGTCGCCGAGCAACTCGCGATACAGCTGAAGATGCTCAGGCGTCGATATAATCAGTATTTCCCGCATGCCCGCCATCATAAGCGTTGACAGTGGATAGTAGATCATCGGTTTATCATATATGGGTAAGAGTTGTTTGCTAATAGAACGCGTCAACGGATAGAGCCTCGTACCCGAACCACCGGCAAGTATAATCCCCTTCATCTCTTCAACCTCCTATCGTTCATTATAATTCTTAGCAATCCAGTCACGATACGTGCCGTTCTGCACAGCTTCGGTCCATTCTGCATTATCCAAATACCACTCCACGGTCTTTCTTAATCCTGATGTAAACGATTCCTGTGGATTCCAA
>Ga0075115_10001278_pt1 | contig 12383 bp, 17 predicted proteins | sample AntAceMetag02UKH_FD_69785 | JGI IMG/M metagenome (GOLD analysis project Ga0075115, IMG submission 69785) | Saline lake microbial communities from Ace Lake, Antarctica - Antarctic Ace Lake Metagenome 02UKH | ecosystem: Environmental > Aquatic > Non-marine Saline and Alkaline > Saline | place... | reverse complement strand
CTCACCGGTGTTGTTGTAGTAAGTGCGCTGGGCGGCTTCGAGTTTTTCCACAAGGGCATCTGGAGTTTGGATCTGGTCAGTCATGGTTCCCCCTTTCATGTTTACTACCCACTCGCGCTACCGGCTGAGCCCACTTTCGGCAGCCTTCTTGACAACTCGGCCAACATTTCCTCGAACGTGTATTGGGGGACTTCATGTGGGACGGGTGGATGATCCCAAAACCCCCCACAAACTGGACATTCGGACCAGCCTGTGGGGATAAGACCCTTTTTGAGTTCCAGGTGCTTGCAGGGAACTCCAGGTTTGGTAGGCAGAGCATTCAGCTCCTTGACTACCTTGGTCGGAGCGTGGGACCCACACGTCCTACAAGTTTTCCAATTGACCGGGGCATCCTCTTTCCGCCGGTAATCCGGCCGATAACAACACCGGGCATTTTCTGGATCCAGTTCTGGCATGGGGTGCGGACATCCTCGCGTGTGGTTTTCCATGCAAACTGGTCTGGGGACCTTGTGATAAGACGTATACCCTCGTCCTTGAACGAAGATGCCTTTGTCCACGCCGGGCCACATGCAGGATCGTTTCCAACACCCCAGACTCAGATTCAAAATAGTATATCTGTTGATCATCCCCATCCCACTTCGGCAGGCGGTTTTGATGTCGGGGAAATTGCGAACTTGACGATCCCCTCCCAATCAGGCTCTTCGTTGAAGGCCAAGTCCACCAGGTGAACCATCAGCCACCGGGACTTGGGGTCACCGGAGCCGAAGCAGGCGACCATCTTGGAGCCGCCGTTACCATAGGAGCACATCACGGCCATCCACCCCTTGCGGTCAATGATGTAGCCCCACTCACAGCCATAGCTGGCGGCGCTGTCTTGGGTGATCTGCCAGTTCTTTTCGCGCCCATCCCCATGACAGTAGCACTGCGGGGATAGGTTCCACCGATCCCGTTGTTCGGAACCCCGCTCCCCCGCGTCATGGATAAGACCTGGCTCCAGGTTGAAGTCGGTGAGGATGTCGGGGGAACCCCCGCCGACTATGGTGCTCCAGCTTCCGGGGTGGTCGTCGATCAACACCCGGAGCATGGCTTGGTGGTCGCCCTTGAAATGCCCCCGGCACTGCCGGTACAGGGCTTTCCCCAGGCCCGCCGGGTACGAATCGTTGTGGTGATACCGGCCCGAAAAGCCACAGGGTGTCTGTCGGGCGATGAATCCTCTAGTTCCCACCGTATTCCCCTACCAGCCCTGCCGTGCAGGTGGTCTTGGGGCCGTACATTGTTGCCAACGGCTGTCTCTCGATTCGGTCGGGGCCCCCCAGGCACGCTTCATGGTAGACGCCGGGTTCCCTGTCTGGGTGATACGGGCAATCCTTGCGGACCCAGACTACCCAGTTGCCTTTCGGCATCTTCTCCCCGCACGCTTTGCACATGCTGTCGCCCCTGAGGACGAGACCCATGGGATACCGACCGCACGTCCGGGGCTTGGTTTTCAACGAGTGGGTCTTCATGGCTGTTCTCCTTGTTCATCCTTACTACCCGCTAGGTTGTTCGGCTAAGCCCCTTTTTCCGCATCCTTTACATACACGGGCGCAGGTGTCGATTTTTGGCTTAGGCGCCGGGGTAAGCAAGTAGAGAAGGTGGACGGGGCGAACAACCAACCCCCCGGAGGAGGCCCAATGCGTATCTATGGTGATGACGGCCATATCAAGGAGTTCCCCGATGTCCACGACATCCAGGCGGGTGCCCGGAAGAGCAGCGTTGGGCGTCTCCCGGAGAAGGGCGGGGACTACAAGGGGTACATCCGCTCTTCCAAGACCAAGCGGGCCCTGCGCCGTGCCCTCAAGCGTAACGCACGTCGCCAAGGCCGGGCTGAGATTACCCTGGCCCTGATGGAGTAAGGGGGGTATCCAGCAGCCCACTGAAACGGTAGTATACAGGCATGACGTGATGCATCCAATTCTCGGTAGACACCCTATATTTACCGCACTGTGATAAAGGAATGCTGTAAATGAAAAAGATCGGTACCTGCATTTACCTCGACCCCGAACTCATTGAGTGGGTCAAGATAGAAGCCAAACGTCGGTTTTGCTCGATGGCTCAAGTCATCCGCACTGCCATCGTTGAAATGAAAAATCGAACGGAACAAAAAGCCAGTGAGTAAGACCCTCAAAAAGTCTCGGTTTTTCGCGCTCCACCCGGAGACCAACCCCGGGAAGATCGAACAGCTAGAGGCCCTTCATGAGGAGTACGTCAGCTACGTCCGTATTTGTGTCCAGACGATGTTGGGGGTCCAACGATACACACTTCTCCAATCTGAATGGCCAACCTTCTTCCCAAAAGCAACAGGTCTTACCAGCCAGATCGAAAAAAAGCCCGATCTCATGCCATTCAGATAGTCTCCGGTTGGGCCACCAACCAATACACAACATGCCTGAAGAAGGTCATCAAAGACCTCAGACGGGCCGGAGAGATCACCGATGATGACGCCAAAGCCCTTTACACAATCGGGAAGTTCTTCCTTTTCAAACCTTGGAAATACGTCACTCAAGACCATATCGATACCTACTACGCTCTCTTGGACAAACACAGAGGGCGGCATCCTGAAGTCCGAGACAAAATCCCGATACGTTTGTCTGAAATGACTTCCCGATTGGAAGATCCAGATGAAGCCCTTTTTCCTGATTACTGGCTGAGGGTCAGTACCCTGAAGTTCCGTCGGTCTGTATGGCTTCCTCTGGTCGGAAATCCACATGTCAACCAAGCGGATCAGGTCTCCAGGGGGATTTCTGCCCGGAAGACAAAACAGGGTCGATGGAGATTTGAAGCGTTAGACAAACGAGAATGGAAAGTACCTGAGGCCTCTCCAAGTGATTCCAAGCTGGGTGTGGACGTAGGGTTGAACGTTCTGGCAGCCACGTCAGATGGAGATCTGTATGGATCTGACTTCAAACCGAAGTTCGACAAGATTTACCGAACAGTAGGGTCGGTCAAAGCTAACCGTTATCGTCAAGGATTCCGAGAAAATAGTCCAAGGCTTGACCGTCTTGAATCTCGTCAGACCGGTCAGATCAAGACGGCCACAAACACCATAGCCAATAGGTTGGTTGGACGGCATCCACATACGGTCTTTGTGATTGAGGATCTTGATTTGAGGGGGTGTCGTGGTCAAAAGAGGTTTGCTTATCGGGCTCTCCAAACGAGTCTGGAAACCAAAGCTCCGATTGAGGTAGTGAATCCGGCATACACATCGCAAGAATGTCCTTCTTGTGGTTACATTTCCCGTTCCAACCGGAATGGGATCAAGTTTTCTTGTCGTTCATGTGGTCGGCAAGCTCATGCTGATTGGGTAGGAGCATCCGGTGTTCTCAGACGCTCTGGGGACAAAAACATCGGATGTGAAGATCATCCTAACAGTGTGAAACGGGTGCTGAGAGAGCGATACTTACGGCGACGTAGGGACAGTTCCTTGGGATCTGGGGGGTCTAGAGAGCCTCCGTCTGCGCCTTTACCGTCAGGCCCGAGGCTTACTACCGGGGGATCCACCGTAAAGGTGGGCACCGGCACAGCTTCAAACGCGGTTGGGTGGGGATCAGGATAACTGATTCTTACCGGTCCGTGAAACGGCTCAGGCTTAGCCCCAACGAGTAGAAAGGGAAAACAAGGGAGAAAACGATGCCCAGCAAATTGAAGCGACGTGAATTCCCAGCCGGATACAGCCCGGCGGATTTCGAGTACAAGGGAACCCCCGCCCGTGACCAGGGCGACTTCGGCCCCGGCGTCGGCATCGCCGACATGGCCTGCGTCAATCAGTTCGGCGAGGCCAACAACGCCAAGTTCTACCACGGCGGCGTCGTGCAGAGCTCGGACGGTACCTGGTGGCTCTACACCGAATGGGGCCGCACCAAGCCCGGCAACTCGTGGGCAGGCTCATCCTGGACAGGCAATGCCCAGGACTTCCAGTTCGTGCTGTGTGGGTCCGAAGATGGCGCCCGCACAGCATTCGCCAAGAAGATGGCGAGCAAGAACACCAAGCGCCTGACCCGTATCACCGTGGCCGGCAAGGAAATCTGGGCAGGCAAAAAGGGCAAGGACGGTTACATCGTCCAACGCCTGGCGACCCGCGAGAAGGGCCTGCCCGACGCTACCAGGATCAAAGACAACACGGGCATCGACGGCAAGGCGAAAGCCAAGGCCACCCCCAAGAAGGCCACCAAGGTGGCGAGGCCCACCCGTTCATTCGACCCGGCTGTCGTGGCGCTTGCCCAAGCCCTGGTCGGTGGAACCCAGACCTACACGCGCAGCCTGGCTGCAGCGTCCGGTGTAACCCCCTCGATGGACAGCATCGAGCAGGTTCGGGAAGACCTCATCCCGGCCGCTCTCCAGCGCATCAAGAAGGTGGGTGACGATATCGATTCGCAGGTTCGGGACCATGACCTGGTTGCCATCTCCAAGATGGTGGCCGCTCTCGTGCCCCGTCCCATCCCCCGCAAAGGTCAGACCGAAGCCGAAGCCATCCTGTCGTCCGGCAACATCCTGGTCCTCCAGCAGGACCTGGATGCCTTCGAGGGAGCATTGCTCAACGAGGACTTCGAGGTCGAAGCCCCGGCGACAACGGTCAACCCTGATGCCCTGCTCAACGCCCGGCTTCGGTGGATGGACCCCAGAGGAAAAGAGGGTCAAGACCTCTGGGCTTTGTTCCTGCGGATGTCCTACAACCGCCACAGCTATCTTGGACGGAACAACCCGAAGGTTCGGAACCTGTTTGCGGTGAGCCGACCTGACCGGGATGCCCGGTTCATGGCGGCTGTCAAGCGGGTCGGTGCCCAGCGCAAGGGTCGGTTCAACCTTTCGGCCAATCTTCAATTTCCCCGCCAGGATCTGGAAGGGTTGTCTGATGACTATGCCCAGGCAAATGTCATCTTCACCCAACATGGCACCCGTTCCGTCAATGTGTCCCCCATCATGGGAGCGCACTTCCGATTGCCCCAGCATCTGAACGGTGTGGCAATTACCGGGGCCAACTTCGGCCATGGTGTGTACGTTTCGTCAGATTTCAGGAAGGCGGCGGGGTACACATCGACTCCGAGTTCCTACTGGTCGGGTGGCTCCGGGAGTATTTCGGAACGTGGGGCCTTCATGTTCCTTTGTGACATGATTATGGGCAACGCCTATCGAGCCCCCTCGACTGGCTCTTGGGCATCCCCTCCCGGCGATCATGACTCTGTGTTTGGGGTGGGTGGCGACCCAAAAGCCCGTCACCACCTGGCCAACGATGAGCATGTGGCGTTTCAGCCGGAGTACATCCGTATCCGTTACCTCGTAGAACTGGACTTCTGATATTCCTGGAACCGCTTTACCCACACCAGGAATTCCTGCACAGACCTTTTGTGTTTTGCCCTGTTGCACCGGATACAGGCTGGGCGGCAATTGTCAGGGCTGTATCCCCTCCTATTATCCATCCTGTCTATACCGGTGTAGCGCCTCCCCGGTTGTCCGTTTGAGGGGGGTTGCCCACAATAAGAACAGTTGGTTTGAAACAGGTTTTTGGCCTGTCCTACACTGAGGAGGAAGGGGAGCCCCCGCTGTCGGGCGCTATCCTTGTATTTCCCCAGAGCATGACGTTCTCCTACAGAAAGACTTCCCCCCACATCCGCTACAGTAAATGGGCGGTCCTTGATCCGGTGAACCCACTTCAGGAATTCCTTTTCCGTCGAAGTGTACTTGGCTCGATTGCACTCCCAGCAAGCAGATACCACATTGCCCGAGATGTACCCTTTGGAGTTATCCACTCTATCGATGCCATTGTGTCGAAAAGTACCGGTACGGCATTTGGTCTTCCATATCCTGGAGGGGGGCGCCCCACAATAATAGCAGGGACTTTGGAGGAGGGTTTTTGCTTCCTGGTCAGTGAGGGTGAAGGGGCGGTTGTGTGTACGGGCATTCTTCTTAATGCCATAGAGGACAGCGTTGAAGGCTGCTTTTCCTTTGGGAAGAGGGGCACCTTGGAGACACCCACAGCTCTGGGTCATTCCCCTTTTTAATGTGGTTCCTGGGACATCATTGGCACCTCCGCAGGAACACTTACACCTGTACACCCACTTGCCATTCTTTCTAATCTTGGCTTGGACAGTCAAACGTCCGAAAACTGTCCCATTGGGAATTGTGGGGGCTCTGAGACACCCACAACTTTTGATAGTACCCCGTATAAGAGACGTGCAGTACACTGTGGTTTCGTTCCCACAAGAACAGAGACACCTGTAATGGGTCATGGTTTTCCCATTCTTGTTTACTCGTTCCACCTTTTCCAATACTGTGAGACGGTTGAACACCTGCCCACACAAATCTGGGGCTCGAAGACAACCACAGCTATGGGTCAGGCCATGCCGGAGATTTCCCGCTGCAACAAGTTTTTCTGTTCCACAGTCACATCTACATCGACACTGGGTTGGAATACCCCGCCGGCCCCCGGGGATTTCCTCCAAGACAAGCCAAGACCCAAACCTCTGGCCAATCAAAGAAGGAGCTTGTTTACAGGTTGGTATCCCCCATTCTGTTTTCCACCGTCCTAGTGTAGTAAGGGGCACCCCGGCCTCTTCCGATATCTGGGCTACAGTGAGGCCCTCTCTCAGGTACAGGTGCTCCATCTCTCCTTTTGTTAACGGCCTCTTTCGGGTCATTTGTGGCACCTTCCGTGGCAATGTATATACCCACCCCATTTTAGGGACCTCTCGACGGGAAAGCAAGATGATTACAAGAAATCAAACGAAGTGGGCTCAGCCGGTAGCGTGGGCGGGTAGTAAAGGTGAAAGGGGAAGAAATGATGCTGATGACATCAGCCCCGATTACCAAAGGATACGGTATCTTGTCGAATTTGACTGGCTGACTTGATGACGGTTGCACCACATAGGAGAAACCCATGTCGTACTTGACCCTCGGTCTTATCTTGCTTATCGGTGGCTTCGTCATCAGCATCATTTCCTTTTCCGTAGCCGCCTCGAATATGGGCAAGAGCATGAGCTCCCCCCAGTCGACGGTTCATCGTGGGTGGGGCAAGAGCGCTATCTCCCGGAGCGGGAGCTTCCGGCGACATTCCCTGATGATGGTTCCGATGGCTCTTGGCGGGATGACCTCGTTTGTGGGCCTCGTGTTCATCGCCCTGCACATCGTAGAAAAGGTGACGACCTGATGATTGACCTGACCAACGACGAAATGCACAAACTTCAAGCCAAGGCTGTCGCCGGGACAGTCCTCCGGAGCCTGTTGATTCAGGAACAGGCCCGGACCGGAAACCTTCCCACCGATGAGGAGCACCTGGCTCAATGTGTGGCATGGGTTACCGAACCCCTCATGAACCTCCTGACAATAAAAGCGTCCGGCCGACAGATGCTTGTCCAGCTCGAACAAGGGCTGGATGCTGTTCGGAAAATCTGGAGGTCCGTACAAAAGACTTTCAAAGGGAAATCCGAATGAAGACCCTCAGCCCACACGAACACCTGCTCATTGAGGTGAAGCAATTCATCCAAGGGCTCCACGTTGGCAATAAGGATGAAGCGGAAAGTGCCGGGCGGCTCCTCTCACAAGCCATCAAGGAGCGTGTCGCCGACATCGGCAACATCCTGGCGGCAATTGCCGATGGGTTGATCACCAAGCGCGTCCGGAGAACCACCAAAGGAGCCCATCATGCGCTCCTGGTAGCCGTAATCGGTTTGGTTGGCGACCCCCAGGTTGATTCCCGAGCCGTCGCGGAAGGAGCCGAACTTCTGGGCATGGAGGCACGTCATCTGTGGGCACGAGACCGCAACCGTGCGGGTCGGGTGATGTTGAGAGTGTCGGGCCGGGACTTCAAGGATAAACACGAACGTAAGATGCTCCTTTCAGGGATGGGAATGCTGCTACCGGACATCGGTGACCGCTGCGTACAAGGCTCGGTCTTCGAACACCTCGCCGAGTTGGCATCCGATCGCAGGGAGCCCCCGTACCTGCGGGAAGTTGCGATTGACCAGATCATACTCTTTGGGGGCGGCCTGCCCGCGCCCCTTTTCCGTAAACGTGTGGAGCTGATCCGGCGGCTCTCGCATTATTCGGGTATCAGTAGCTACTTCCGTATCCAGGACTACCTCACCTTGACAGGAAACTGAAGAATATCAAACGAAGGGGGCTTGTCCCGGCCCCAACAGAGTAGGCAAGGTGAACGGGAATCGGAGTCGGGCGCCGGTGGCCCCTGGGCGAACGGTACAAATCACGAGACCAAGGATAACGAAGCCAATGAACACCGAATCCCTCCTCACCGTTACCCTTGAACTTGCGGTACCCCTTTGGCAGATGAAACTGAAAAACATGCCCTGGTCAGAAGCCTTGGCCGGAATCAAGGGGGCTTCCGATTTGATCGGGTCGAAGGGCGATATCTTGCAATTTGGAGGTGGTAAGAAAGGGGAGGTGGCCAAAGTGCTCAACAAAATGGCTGAGGCTATCGCTGTACTGTCGTTTCTACCCGGGGGTGTGACCCTTTTCGGACAGCATTGGGAAGATCAGCATCCTGAACGGGCCTATCCCGTGCAAAAATCAAACGAAGTGGGCTCAGCCTGTAGCGTAAGCGAGTGTAAAGGATGAAAGGAAGAAACGATGACTCAAAATGACTTCGACGCCGACTACCAGCGCATCCGCTACATCGTGGAATTCGACTGGCTGACATGATGACCGTCGGCATCATCGCCGGGCTCGGCCTGGCCTTCATCGTAGGAATCGGGGTCGGGCTTCGGATTACCGACCGCAAAATCAAGGAAATCATCCGAAGGGAACGACCCCTAAAGTAAATGCCAACCCATACAGGGAGAGGAAAAACCCATCCCATTCGAGACTGAAACGATGCTAACCGTAATTAACACAGCTGCTCGATTCCTGCCCAACCGGGAGTTTCGCGTCCAGAAGGACGCCAGCGCTCCCAGGGCAGCAGGCTGTAACCGTGTGGGCCACGGCCAATTGCTTCAGATTTTCTGCGGCGTTATCGTCTCGATCGTGCTCAGTGCCACAGCCTTTGCAAACCCATGTCCGCTCGCCGAGCACAAGGTCCGTGTAGACGAGACCACAAACCGAACACAACTTGCTGGACGGGAACCATCTGTCAGCAACGATGACGGTACTTCCTGCCAGCGGGGCCTTGTAGCCGAGTTGTCGGCCGACTTCGGCCATTGCCGCGTCCATTACGGATTTGGCCAGTCGAGTACGGGCCATTCCCTTGATGGCCAGATCCTCAATGCCAATCCATTGGAAGTTTCGTACGAGCTGGGCCGTCAAATTGTGGGTTACATCCTGGCGGACGTTGGCGACCCGTTCGTGCAGACGTCCGAGTTTCGCCTTCGTCTTCTGCCGGTTCTTCCCTCCTTTCGTGCGTCGCGACAGTTCCTTGTTCAGCTGGCGCAGTTTGGTTTCGTGTTTGCGCAATGCCCGGGGCGCCTCGATCTTGGTACCGTCCGACAGGACGGCGAGATCCCGGACCCCGAGGTCCACCCCCACCGCTGCTTGGGTTTCACAGGGGTGGGGGTAGGACCATCGGGATTCGTCGATCTCTATTTGGACCGAGACGTACCAATGTCCAGCGCGCTTGGAGAAACGGGCGGAACAGATTTTGCCGGGGAACCGGAGTGGAGTGCGGACGCGGACCCAGCCCAGTTTAGGTACACGCACTCGCTTGCCCTCGAACCGAAGTTCTCGACCATCAATGGCAAAGCCTTCTCGGCATCGCCCCCGCTTTTTGAATCGCGGGTAGCCGGGGTTCTGGCCCCCGACCTTTACCCGCCGGAAAAAGTTGACGAAGGCCACGCCGAGATCAGCCAGTGCTCCGTTAGTGATCTTCCATGGCAGTTCCCGCATCCAAGGGAATTCGGTTTTCTTGCGGGCGTTCAGTTCGGCGTTGAGCAATTGCCAGGACGGCTTCTTGCCGGTCTTGTACAGGTCCTTCCAGCGGGCGAGGCCCCAGTTGTAGGTGAAGCGAGCCGTGCCAGCGCATCTCTCCAGCCACGTCCGCTGTACGTTGTTCGGGTCGAGACGGATGCGGTGGGCGATGATGGTCACGTTGGATTTTGCTCTATGAGCAGTTGGAGAGCTTCACGAACCAACTCGCCCAACGAGCATCTCCGCCGTTTGGCCTCCAAACGAAGCCAAGCGAGGACGGGCGGGTCAACGACAACTTCGAGGCGCTGTTTTGGTCTTCGATTCATGGTTACAAAAGTAGCATACGGTTCCGGTTCCGTCAAGTTTCAACTTGGTGGATCTTTGGTTAACAGCGTAGAGGGCTGTGACATTATTGGCGAACTTGGAATTCGCCCAGGAGCATAACACCCATGGCAACTTCAATCACCATCGAAGACACGTCCAACGCCACCGCAATCGACAGCACGTCCGACTGGCGGAATGCCACCAACTGCCTGCTCGACTACTGGGTCAGTAACTATCGGTGTTTCTCGTCCGGCGAAGTGGCCGCAGCCCTCCGGACGCACCGACCCGACCTGGTGTTCAGCGTCCTGTCCGTCGGCAACTATCTGCGGGACCTGTTCTACGCCGGGACCCTGCCGCAGTACGTGGACCAGGGGATGCCTATTCCCCCGACCCAGGTGCCCCGACTGACCGAGGGCAAATACCCCGACCGGACTTCGGCGGACGTGGAAGTGTTCGTCTACTGCCCCACGCCGGATGACGGTGACGCCCACGACTTCGAGGTCTTCATCCCGAAGCCGGGCGAGACGATGGCGGACGCCCCGACGCCCCAACCCACCCAGCCCAAGACACAGACCCAGACGCTCGCCATCCTGGGGGCCAAGGTCGCCAGCGTGGACATCCGGGCCAAGGTCTACGACGACAAGCGCATGTGCGTCCCCCGCTCGGCGTTTGAGCTCTGCGTCCATCTCGGTGGCCAGCCCATGCAGGGCGGTGACCCGGTGTACGTCAAGGTCGAGCCCGACGAGGCCGTCATCACCCTGACCAACCTCGATCCGGCGGCCAAGCCCTACGACCTGTCGGCCACCCGTGGCCGAATCCTGTTCCCGTCGCCCGACCCCGCCGCCCCCTTCGTGGCCGGTGACGTCTACCATATCAAGGTGGATAAGGGGCGTCTGACCATCGACCTGACCACGACGGCCAACAATTAGGAGACATACGACATGGATGACAAAGTCAAATCGGAAACCCTAACGACCCTCCGGTCGATCCGAGATGCAGCCAACGAGGCACAATCTCTATTTTCCGACCTGCGGAACTTCTTTCGAGGTGCCGGTCTCAGACCCGCAAATGTCCTGACCGTGGCCGACGTCATTGCCACGGGCATCGAGCGGGGGCTGAGGGCTGCTGCCGAAAACCGCAAGTAGGTTCGGCGCCCGGAGGGGATAGAATCCCCTTGAAAGGAGATCCCATGCGTATCGGGCTCTGTGTTCTCTTTGTGTTGGCGGCCTGTGACGGACCTTACCGCTCCCCACAAAAGACCCCCGACCCACCCCTGGTCGAACAGTGCCGACAGTTGTGTACTGACGCCGGAGCCGGATTCATCTTTCGATCCCACTGCCGCCGTTACCATAGGAGCAGACCCCGGGATCAGGTCTTCAAGGCGTGTCCCAGCGGGGAATGCCGGTGCATCAAGGGCCCTATCGAGTTCAACCTGGAAGCCGAAAACGACTGAGGTACACCATGTACAATGACCACCCGCTCCGGGCGCCCGGAGCTCTGTCCATCATCGGGGCCATCATGTTTTTGGCCTGGGGCACCATCCGGGTTGTTGGCTGCATCAACTACAACCGAGAGGTCGCTGGCCACCTGAAGCGGGCGGCCGATGCCAACCAGCCTCTGTTGGTTCTGGAGGAGATCAAGACCGCTCTCGACGGCATGGAGAAACGGGGCCTGTGTAACGAAATCGAATCGAATCCGAAGGCCCAGTGCTTCACCAGCGTGGTTTACAGGACCCCAAACGAAGACATCGGCTTCTGGCGTATCAACATCATGCAGACGGTGGGGGACCTCGAAAATCTCCCGGCCGAGTCGAGCCATCTGGAGGTCAGCAACACGTTGATGAAGGTCCGGGAGACGTTGCTGGATGGGGGCAGGACAGTGACTGATCCTGAAGGAATTTCCATCTATCCCGGCAATTCTACATGGGCCTGGGTTGGTCTACTTGGGATGCTCCTACTCGTCGGTGGGGTCATCTGGCTGGCTATCCGAGTGGAGATGTGACCGCATGTTGTTCTGGGCCTACCTACGCCGCATTCTGCACCATCTCTGGGTTTTGCACACCCGGCCGTGGGCTCTGTGCTGCGGTATCGAGTGCTGGACCACTGACGATCCTACCGTGACCTGCATTAAGCGCCGGTCAGCCCTGGACTTCGGTTGGCACAAACCGGCCA
>Ga0075115_10001274_pt1 | contig 12398 bp, 10 predicted proteins | sample AntAceMetag02UKH_FD_69785 | JGI IMG/M metagenome (GOLD analysis project Ga0075115, IMG submission 69785) | Saline lake microbial communities from Ace Lake, Antarctica - Antarctic Ace Lake Metagenome 02UKH | ecosystem: Environmental > Aquatic > Non-marine Saline and Alkaline > Saline | place... | reverse complement strand
GAGTAAGAGCGCGACCAGGAGAAATATCTTCTTCATAAGTTGAATCTCCTTTCCAGGTCACCGTGATTGGTAACGGTGCTGTCCAGCTTCTTCCACACAGCATCGGTTTCCATGCAGAGGTAAACCTTGCTGGCGGGAAGGTGCTTCGTGAGCTTGTCCCACAGCGGCTTGTAATACTGGTTGCGCAGAAAACGCGGGTATCGCAGCTTGTTGCCCGCGGGGACGATTTCTCCCGAGAAGATACGGGTGTTGGGGAAACGACGCTGCGCCATGGCCTTCATGGAGTAGGGCAAGCGCAAAAGGCCCAGGCTGACCCACGCTATATCTTTTGGATCCACTGCGTCGAAAATCATATCGATTGTGCGCTCGTACTCTTTGATGTCGTCATCGGCTGTGATGATTATAGGATCGAAGTGGAAGCCCACATTGTAGCCGGCGTCCGTACATTTTTTTGCAGCATCCAGGCGGTTGGCAAGTGATGCTGCGGCGTGTTCTTCCTCTCCGATGATTCGCTCTGAATTCACAGACCATGAGATGACAGTTTTGCCGGCATGGTCGCAGTCGAGTAAGTGATCTACGAAATCGGTCTTGGTCTTGAGCTCGAGGATCGCATTCGATTGTTTGGCAAAGAAATGGATCAGCTTCTCTGAAAAACCGGTTATGGGGTCGAGCGCCAAGCTGTCGCCCAGTTCTCCCGTACCGATGCGGAACGTCGTGTCCGGCCAGCGTCTTAAGTGGGCCTGCGCTTCATCCAGGATTTCATCCAGGTTAACGAAAACTTGAGTGCGTGGATTGTTCTCCAGATACGATTGCAGAATGCAGTAGCTGCAGTCCATGGGACAGCCGCTCACGAGATCGATCACATAGTAGCAGCAGCAGATATGGTCGTCGCGCACGCCGGTGCCAAGGTGAGCAGGGGACCCTGGGCATGACGTACAGCCCGGCTCCTGCTGCTCGAGAGGAGTTGAGGGGATCCCCTGACATGGCTTAAACGACCGGCCGCGGTGTTTGGTGATGATCCATTCCTTCTTGGCCTGAGTGACATCGGTGATGTGTTTTAGATCCCGCACATCCGTTACAACCTCCGCTGGTACGTCGGGCAGGCGACCTAAGATGGCCTTGGTGCGGGGATGCGTCTCGACCTCGCTGTCGACGTAGATGAGTTCGGGTTGGAACGGATGAGTCATCGTTTGTTCCTGAAGAAGTCTGACATGATCTTGCCGCACTCGTCAGCCAGGATGCCGCCGGTTGTTTCGATCTGATGATTGAGGCGTTTGTCTCGCGTGAGCTCATACAATGAATCGCAAGCGCCGGCCTTGGGGTCGGAGCAGCCGTAGACCACGTGGGAAACGCGCGCCTGCAAAAGCGCGCCAGCACACATGATGCACGGCTCGCATGTGACGTACACGGTGACGTCTTCAAAGCGCCAGTCATGAGATTTGCGTGCCAACTTTTCAAGCAAAAGGATTTCCGCGTGTCCAAGGGGGTTTGCAGTTTTCTCACGAATATTGTGCGCACGACCGACGATCTCGCCGTTTACGACGGCAATCGCACCGACGGGGACCTCGTTCTCCGCGGATGCAAGCTCTGCCTCAGCTAGCGCCTCACGCATAAATTTTTCATCGGATGAACTGTTGATCATACGTGCTTCCTAGTAATGAAATGCATGCGCGTCAACGGAAGAAAAAACGTGAAGTCAAGAGCTAATTCGCGCTAAAAAATCTTGCATTATCCGAATGTATCCGTAATATCCGGCGCCCTATGATACTCCAATACCTACCTCTCAATCAGATCAACGTTGCTGACGACAGCTACCGCATTACGTTTGCGCCGCGGCTTGAGGAACTCACTCGTTCCATCAAGACGGTGGGGCTCGTGCAGCCCATTATCGTGCGTCACACGAGCGAGGGCACGTATCAGATCGTGTCCGGCTACAAGCGCGTGCTCGTTTTGAAGGAGCTGAGCCGTCAGTCCGTGCCGGCACTCGTGTCAGAGCCTAGCGACATGTCGCCCACGCAGGCGTTTCTTATGAACCTTCATGATAACGCCATTACGCGTCAGCTCAACGTTGTCGAAAAAGCGACGGCGCTTGCCAAGTTGCAGCAGTTCTATTCGATGAACGAAGAGGATCTCGTCAAGCAGTTCCTCCCTCTCTTGGGTGATGATCCCAGTTATAGGATTCTGCATCAGCTCTTAACGCTCGACCAGCTGACCGAGCCGATGAAGCATCACGTCGTGATGAGCGACTTGGCGCTCTCAAGCGCATCGCGCATTGCAGAGTTTTCGGCTTCGACACAGCAGGCTTTGATGGGCGTGCTGTCGCACATCAAGCCGTCCACCAATAAGTTGAACGAGCTCTTAACCCTCATCCGTGAGATCGCCGCACGCGACGGTCTCACCGTTGAGGATATCCTTCAGCGCTACCAGCTGCTGCAGATCGTGGCCGATTCATCCACGCCGGCAGCGGCCAAGGCCATGGCGCTCAAGAAGACGCTCCAGGGCGTCAAGTTCCCGCAGCTGGGCGAAAAGCAGAAACGTCTCACCGAGCTCATCCAGAACCTCGAGCTTCCGGACGCTGCGCGCTTGGTCGCAGATCCGTACTTCGAGAAGCAGACCTTCAAGCTCGAGTACCAGTTCAATCAGCCAGAAGAGCTCAACGAGCTCGTCTCAAAGATTCAGGATGCCTTCGAGAAGCAGCGCTGGCACCAGATGTTTGAGTGGTATCAGGGGTAAGAGACCGTGGCTTGGGACTAGGGTCTCGGGGCTCGAAAAAAACAAAAATACAAAAAGCCGGTCTCAAACGAGGCTGGCTTTTTTATTGCCCATAAAATGAGAACCAGCTATCTTCCCGGCACTATGAAATCTATTACACGAGAATTTGTTAAGGCTCTACCCAAGACCGATCTGCACGTGCATCTCGATGGCAGCATGCGCATCCCGACGCTCATCGATCTGGCGCGTGAGCAGGACGTAAAGCTTCCTGCAGATACCGAGGAAGGACTGCGTAAAGTTCTCTTCAAGGACTCCTATGCAAATCTGGGGGAGTATCTCGAGGGTTTTGAATACACCGCAGCAGTTATGCAGAATAGTGAGGCGATCGAGCGCATCGCGTATGAGTTCGCGCAAGACTGTTTTGAAGACGGAGTGCTCTACTGTGAGGTTCGCCTAGCGCCTCAGCGCCACATGAACGAGAATCTCGGCATGGACGATGTGCTCAAGGCCGTCAATAAAGGCATGGATCGTGCCAAGAAAGAGATCAACGCGGGCAAGGATATCGTGTCCGGGAAGATGCCGCCTTTCGATTTCGGCATCATTGCCTGCGCCATGCGCAAGTTCGAAGAATCGTATTCTGAATACTTTCGCCAGATCATTGAACTCAATCCAAATATCCCCATCCTAGAACGCTATAAGATCGCAGCTTCAGACCTGGTTCGCGGCGTGATTCGCCTGCGCGACGAGGAGGGCCTGCCCATCGTGGCTTTTGATCTCGCAGGCGAGGAGGCTGGTTACCCGGCTGCTGATTTTGCCGAGGCATATGACTTGGCCCACAAGGCATTCATGATGAAAACAGTCCATGCCGGCGAGGCGTACGGTCCTGCGTCGATCTTTCAGGCTATTACGGAATGTCACGTCGACCGAATCGGCCACGGCACAAACCTGTTCCGCGACGATATGGTAAACCTTCCCACCGAGCATGAGCGCAAACATTATGTTAAAGCACTGTGGCAGTACATTGCCGACCGACGCATTACGATGGAGGTCTGTCTGACCAGCAACATGCAGACCATTCCTGGCATCAAGCGCGTCGAGAATCATCCTGTCGGCCAGATGTTAGAAAACCGTCTTTCCACCACTTTTTGTACAGACAATCGCCTCATCTCAAATACCACGGTTACCGATGAGATCATGTTGGCGATAAAGCATTTTCACATTGCGCCAAGACGTTTGAAGGACATCATCATATACGGTTTCAAGCGCAGCTTCTTTGCTGGCGCGTATTTGGAAAAACGCGCTCACGTGCGCAAGATCATCGATTTCTATGACGAGGTGCAGAAGCGCTTTAAGGTGGAGAGCGATGATGAAGATATTACGATAGCCAAGCCATAGAAAAGACCGTGAAGAGTGAAATGTGAAGAGTGAAGCGCAGGCTCTAGCATTTACTGATCTCTGATCTCTGATCTCTTATCTCTGATCTCTGATCTCTGATCTCTTATCTCTGGTTTTTTTCGATTTCTTCCCTCACGATTGCCTGGAAAAATTTCTTGTCAACCCAGTTGCGTACCTTCCGTCCGTTGAGGAAAAAGGAGGGCGTGCCGCTGATCTTCAGCGCTAGCCCGGTCTGGATCTCTTGGGCAAGCTCTTGCTCGGTCTCTTCGGAATCGATGCACTGCCGAAACGCAGTGCGGTCCCAGCCAAACTTGTCGGCGGCGATATCCAGAGCCGTCTTCTTGCTCAAGTTTTTCTGATTTTGGAAGAGGGCGTCGTGATATCCCCAGAAGTCGCCCTGTTTGTTGGCGCATATGGAAGCCTTGGCAAAGTAGCATGCGTTGGGATGCAGAGCGCGCTTGACGATGGGATTGCAGGTATTGTCCAGAGGGAAATTCACGAAGTAATACGCGACGTCCCTTCTGAACTGATACAAAAACGGTTTCACCGAAAACGAGGCGCGCCGGCAGAAGGGGCATTGGAACTCGCTGATCTCGACGAGTTTGACCTTGGCGTTGGGATTTCCCCATACTGCCCACGAGGGCTGCACGGCGGTTGGGAGGGCGCGCTGACTATAGAAGGCGCGCACCTGCTTGTCGACGTCGATCCTGGTCACGCCCGCCATACTCTTCGTCTGGTAGACGGCGATGCCTACCCACGCGATGCCGTATATAATAGTGATGGTGATAACGTGCTTCCAGATCTTGGGATTGAACCCCAGTTCATGTGTTTTCCCCGCAAAGGCCTTGAGGTAGTTCGCGATATATGAAGGGACCTCTCTCACGCGCAGCCTGAGCGCGAAGAAGAGGCCGATCGCGGCGACGAACGACGCGAAGTACATGCCGATGCACTCGATGCAGAAAACCCCCAGCACATACCCCGAGATGTAGAAGAGATAGAGCACGTAGGGGATGCCCGACAGGGCCATAAACCAGGCGATGGAGACTGTCCCGCGCCGCTCTTTTCTGGAAAACGCTCCCATGAAGCACATGATCATGAGCAGGCCATAATAGATGACGCCCCACCACGCGATGGGGACGCCCAGGACCTCGGAATAGGAGCTGGCATTGACGATATCGCAGTTGAGCTTCTCCGAGATGGCGCAGAAGCTCGCCTCCTCAAGGCCGGATTTCATGATGCGAAAATGCTGAGTGGTCGACCCGATGGACAGGATGGTGGCGACAGCGCATACGATGCCGATGAAGATGAGTAGTTTTTTACGCATGGGTATTCCCCCAGAGCAGCATTCAGCTGTCAGCTGTCAGCCAAAAATTGGATCAAAATTATATATTCTTTGGAACTAGGTTGCAAAGAAAAGGGCATCAGCCTTAGGCTGACGCCCTTTTTTGCTTTAAGCTGATAGCGGAAAGTTGAACGCTGATAGCGGTTGTTATCACCAGTCTACAAAGCTCTTCAACTTCTTCGCGCGGCTGGGATGGCGGAGCTTGCGGAGCGCCTTGGCTTCGATCTGGCGGATGCGCTCACGTGTGACGGAGAAGTCACGGCCGACCTCCTCGAGCGTATGGTCGGACTTTTCGCCGATGCCAAAACGCATGCGCAGTACCTTCTCTTCACGCGGCGTCAGAGTTGCCAGAACGTGCTGCGTCTGGTCGGTGAGGCTCAAGTTGACCACCGCGTCGGAGGGCGAGAGGATCGATTTGTCCTCGATGAAGTCACCCAAGTGGCTGTCTTCCTCTTCGCCGATGGGCGTCTCAAGCGAGATGGGTTCCTTGGCGATCTTTAGGACCTTTCTGACCTTCTCCAGTGGTAGCTCCATCTTCACTGCGATCTCCTCGGGCAGTGGTTCGCGTCCCAATTCCTGCACCAGGTAGCGCGATGTGCGTACGAGCTTGTTGATCGTCTCGATCATATGCACCGGAATGCGGATGGTGCGTGCCTGATCGGCGATCGCGCGGGTGATGGCCTGACGGATCCACCATGTGGCGTACGTGGAGAACTTGTAGCCGCGGCGGTATTCAAACTTATCGACCGCCTTCATCAGCCCGATGTTGCCTTCCTGGATGAGATCGAGGAACTGCAGGCCGCGGTTGGTGTATTTCTTTGCGATGGAGACCACGAGTCGCAGGTTGGCTTCTACCAACTCGCTCTTTGCGTATTCCGCAAAAGTCTCCCAACGCCTTATGTCGTTGTAGGTGACTCGCAGGCTGGCGATGTCCTGACCCAGCTCGCGTTCCATCTTCTTGAGCTCGGCCTCTTTGGCCTGAAACTTCAGCGCGACTTCAGCGATTTCCTCGCGCGTGAGCCCTGATTCCTTCACCAGTTTGCGGCGCTGGTAGTCATTGCGTTTAAAATCCTTGAGGACCGTTCTCAGCTCGGCGGGTTTGACGCACAGCTCATGCGCGCATCGCTTGATCTCGCGGCGAGAGTACTCGACTGAGTCGATGACGTCGTGGAACGATGCAACGATACCGTGAATCGTATGTGGGTTGAGGTGCATCTCTTTCAAGCACTCGAGCATGCGCTGGCGTGCTTCGGTGAGTTTTGCTTCAAGATTATCTTTGGTTGACGTGGCGCGCGTCTTAGCCGTTTTGACGGAGAGGTCGCGCGCGTTCTTGTCCAAAGCGCGCAGCTTGCTCATGAGCTTGAGTACGCGTGTGCGGTGCTCGAGTTCATCGAATGCTACGGGCTCTTCGGCTTCGGTTTCGGATTCGTCGGCGTTCTGAGTCTCTTCGGCTTCCTTAACTAGAATCGCAACGTTGATTTTGTTTTTGGAAAGTTTCTCCCCCAGTTCGAGAACAGTCTTCACGCCGAGCGACGACGAGAGCAGGATGTTGAGCATCTCGTTCTGCCCCTCCTCGATGCGCTTGGCGATTTCAACCTCGCCCTCGCGGGTGAGCAGTGCCACCGAACCCATCTTGCGCAGGTACAGGCGTACCGGATCGGTCGTGCGGCCGGCCGCTTCGATGTCGGCCAGACGGCGCGCCGTCTCCTGTGCCTCGGTAAGCTTGGCTGGTTGTGGCGGCTGGTGTGCCGCTTTCTTTAAAAGTTCTTGGCCTTCCTCCTCGGTGTCGACGATTACGATTTCCATATCGTCGAACATGGTGAGCACCGAGTCGAGCTGTTCGGGCGCGATCATGTTGGATGGAAGCGACTCGTTGAGCTCCTCGTAGGTCAAAAAGCCTTTCTCCCTACCGGCGGCTATAAGTTTCTTCACTTCTTTGAGATCGGCAGCGACTGGCGCTTTCTCGGGATCCGCCGTTGCAAGGGCCCTGGCCGGTGCTCTTACGCGGACGGGTTTTTTCACCGGCGTCTGCTTTGTCTTTACGGATTTTGATGTGACTGCCTTGGTCACTTTCTTGGCTTTGACCTTGGACTTTGTGCTCACCGCTTTTTTGGCGGTCTTCTTTGGCGCGGCTTTTGCGCGCACCGGTGCCTTGGTCTTTTTCACTGTTTTCTTCGTCTGTTTTTTCGTCACGTTAGCACCTCTTGTCATCTGCGGTTATCATCTCGTGTTTTCGGCGAAGTAGATCGTAAAGTTGCTTCTCATCGCCTTTTTCTTCAGCCTGCCTGATGAGCTCGTTGAGCTCGCGCTGGGACTCCTTCTGCGGTCGTTCACGAATCGCCTTGATGCAGTCGGCCAGCACCTGTTCAGCTTCTTCGGGCGTGAACTTGTTTGAAGTCAACGCCATTGCCCTCAACTCCTGTTCCACCTCCGGGTCGCCCAGCTCTGCTAACAGCTCGCTCACGTTCGTGTTGCCGGTGCGCTCGTAGTGTTCGCCGATGAGCTTTGTCATCGCTACCGCGAACTCGTCGCCCATGTCGTCCACGGCGACTTCTTTCAAGACGCGCGGCATGAGCTCGGGCACCTGCATCATCAGTTCGACCAGCGTGCGCTCCGCAGTAGGAACAATCACGCGGCGGTCGGTTGATGCGGAGCGTGCAGCAAAGCGCGGCAAGTTTACGTTCTTGTTGCCTACGGCCTTGGCTACCGCCGCTTCTTCAATCCCTAGACGATCGGCCAGACGCCGGCAGTACACCGACTGTTCGACAGGATCACTCATCTGCTTGAGCAGGGGGGCGATGCGCTGCATGGCAGCAACTTTGCCCACGTTGTCGGATCCCGTCTCGCTGGCCGTCCGATCGATGAAGAGATCGAACAGCGGTTGTGCATGGGCCACGATATGCTTGAACTCATCGGCACCGTGTGTGCGAACGAATGAGTCGGGATCTTCTCCGGTTGGGAGTGTTGCCGCACGCGGCATGATTCCCAGCTCGATGAAGATCGGCAGCGCCCTCAGCGCTGCGCGCGCTCCCGCCTCGTCGCCGTCGAACACCAACACGATGTTGCGCGTGGTGCGCGAAATCAATCGAACATGTCCGCTGGTCAGCGCGGTGCCCAAGGGAGCGACGACATTGTTTATGCCGGCGGTCTTCAAGCCCAGGAGATCCATCTGGCCCTCGACGATGAGAGCCTGGTCTTCCCGGCGGATGTGTTCGAGCGCCCAGTTGAGCCCGTACACGCTCATTGACTTGTGAAAGATCACGGAGTCGGGGGAGTTCAGGTACTTCGCATCATCCTCCGAATCCAAAACGCGTCCGCTAAATGCGATCACCTCGCCACGAGGGGAGATGATTGGGAACATGAGACGGCCGCGGAAAAAGTCGTAGTACCCGTCTCCCTTGGGGCGTTTTTTCACCAGCCCAAGTTCCGCCGCCAGCTCCAGCGGCGCGCCGCTCTGTTTTAAATGCGTACAAAGCGTGTCCCACTCATTCTCGGCAGCTCCCAGATTAAGTTGCGCGGAAAATTCAGAATTTATTCCCCGTGATTTCAGGTAGTTACGCGCCTTGTCGGCTATAGGACCCGTTTCTAGGCGGTTTGTGAACCATTCCAGAGCTATTTGGTTGAGTCTAAGACACCATTTCTTCTTTTTGAGGAGCTCCGCATCGTCTTTGGACTGGTTGAGCTCGGCGTCGGGTATGGTAACCCCAGCCCGGTCGGCCAGCATCTTGACCGTCTCTACAAAGGTCAATCCGTCGTATTTCATGACGAAGGAGAAGATATCGCCGCCCTCGGCGCAGCCAAAGCAATGGTAGATCTGCTTCTCGTCGTTGACCATAAACGACGGCGTCTTCTCGTTGTGAAAGGGGCAGCAGCCTTTGTGGTTGCGGCCCGCTTTCTTGAGCTGCACGCGTTCGCCGACGAATGACGACATCGGAATACGATCGCGGATATCTGTTAATAAGGTTTGGCTAAACATTAAGAACCCGGATGCTGGATGCTGGACACTGGATGCTAGATAAATTCAAGAGCCGTTCGCTCTTACCAGTATCTAGTATCCAGCATCTAGCATCTGTTAACTTAATTTTTCCTTAACCTTCTCACTGACAACCTTACCATCGGCACGGCCGGCAGTTTTCGGTTTCAGAATTTTCATCACCTTGCCCATATCTTTAGGTGCTGTCGCGCCTGTCTCGGCAACCGCCTCGTCGACGAGTTTCTCCAACTCTTCGCTTGAGAGCTGCTTGGGCAGATAGTTGAGTATGATTTCCAGCTCGCGCTTTTCTTTCTCGGCGAGTTCGGTGCGACCAGCATTCTCAAATGCCTCGATGGACTCACGGCGCTGCTTCGCCTGCGTTGACAGCACGCCGATGACAGCAGCGTCATCGAGTTTGTCGCGGCCTTTGAGCTCTTCATTGTTGATTGCATTGATAAGCAGACGCAGCGCACTCACGGCCGCTGCATCTTTGCTCTTGAGCGCTGTTTTGACATCAGTATCGAGCTTGGCTTTGATGCTCATGGTGGCGCCTCAGGGGTCAGGCTGCCGCGTTGCTTTTAGCGGCCTGACCCTGTTGTTAGAATAACAACTAAAACTTAATCACGACCACCACGGCGATTGCGCTTCTTTGCAGCTGCCGCTTTTTTCTTCTTCTTCAGCGACGGCTTTTCGTAGTGCTCACGCTTTCTGAGCTCGGAGAGGATTCCCGCTTTCTCGCACTGCTTTTTAAAGCGCCTCAGCGCTGCTTCGAAGGACTCGTCCTCGCGTACCTTGATTCCCGGCATTCGTACTCACCACCTTTTAGGGCTCTTGCGGTAAAAAGAATTGACAAGTGTAAAACTCAAACGATTCCAAATGATTATGGCCCCGCTTAAAGGGCCGGCACGAAGTTGCGAACTTGTAATGAAAACGGGCTGCCTTGTCAAGAAGAGAGGCCAGTCCGGCGAGATCAGCGAGAACAGTAATAAAAATGCGTCTTTCCGATCTCGCTGGTCTGGCGGATCTCGCCGATCTCGCCGGTTTTTACTACCGGAATTGTATGATCTTCAGTTCCACCCTGCGGTTCTTGGCCATATTCGCTTCGGTGGTGTTGGGAACCAGGGGTTGGGAACGGCCGTAGGCGACCGTATCCATGCGTTTTGCGGCGACCCCTTGCTTCAAGAGATACTTGTAGACGCTGTCGGCCCGGCGCTGGCTGAGATTCATGTTGTAGGCGTCGGTGCCGCGAACATCGCAGTGACCCTCGACGCTTACTTTGAGCCTGTGGTTTGACTTCAGCATGCGGACATCATCGTCGAGGATGTTCTTTGCATTGGGCTTGAGGTTTGACTTGTCGAAATCGAAGTTCACGCCCTCGAGGATGACGGTCTTTATGACCTTGGGACAATCCGCGCAGCGGGCGCAGCCCATCAGCGAAGTGGCGGTCACGAGGACCAATGCGATTAAGAGGAAAGATAGCTTTTTCATAATGTCTCCTTGTTTCTAGCAGTCAGCCATCAGCGTTCAGCAAAAGCGGAATTTGTTGTTTTGGCTGACAGCTGAGTGCTGATCGCTGAAAGCCGATTTTCGAGATTGTCGGATAAGCGGCCTGCAAAATCAAGGGGAAAGACACTCAGCTGGGGTTTGTGGGGTTTGTATTTGCTTTTTCGCTTCACTCTTCACGGTGCTCTTGTATTTGTCTTTGATCTGCTGGTGCGATCTTACCCTTCACTTTTCACCCTTCACTCTTCACGGTCTTTTCTAGCTTCTCAGTCATGATCTTTAGGATCTCCTCGTCCATGGACTTCATGCCGGGGCCGGCGATGCGGGCTAGGTTGGTGAGCGATTCGGGCGTGTCGTGGCCGACGATACCGTCGGAGTAGGGTATGCCAACGTCAGCCATGGCAAGGGATGATGCGCGGAATGCGGCATCGACTGCAGTCATCGTCTTCATGGCGCAGCCTATCTTGGCGCCGTCGCAGATCATGCCGGTGACGTTGCCCACGATATTGTTGATGGCGTGTGTCATCTCGCGTGGCGTACCGTCTTCCAGATAGACCAGGCCAACCGCGAGTCCGATGCCGGCGGCGTTGGAACATCCGCATACGGCTGCGAGCGGACCCAGGTGATGAGTGGTTGCCGATGTCACCAAGCACGCTAGCGCAATAGCCTCGTCGATCTTGTCCTTGTCAGCACCCTGATGCTCACCCCACATTGAAAGCGGGATGCTGACGGTGATGCCCTTGTTGCCACTGCCGGCAAGCGACATGACTTCAAGATCCTCTCCCCACATGCGTGCGTAGACGCCGGTGCATACCATGGTGGAAATCCTTGTGAGACTATCGCGTTTGGCCATGTTGACGAAGCGCTGGGGAAAAAGTTTCGTGCCGTGCTCGGCGATTGCGTGGTTGACCATCACGCCGCCGCGCAGATGTGCGCGGTCCTCTTTTGAGATGCTTCTTGCGAGCTCGACCATCTCGTCGAGCGACATCGCGGCGACCGCTTGTCGCATATCGGATGCAGTCTTGATTTCTTCGGGTGGCTTAGTGGCCAGGCCGTGCTCCTGAAGGATCGAGCGCGTTTTTTCCATGACGCGGTCGTAAGGCAATGACGAGAGCACGCCTTTGTCGTCCTTTCGCTCGGCGGCGGGTTTGAGCGGCACGCTGTCCTTCTCGCGCAGTACGATGTTGGTGTGATCGTCCTCGATCACGCATCGTCCGGTCCCAGTATCGGTGATGATGCTTACGTCGACCAACAGCCCGTCGCGTCCTTGCTCTACATCAATGCGGATTTTCTCGTCGGTGATGAGACCCTCGGCTGCTATGAGCACTTCCTGGTTGATGCCGTGGAAACACTGCAGCTTGTCCTCTGCTGAAGGGAGTTGACTGCCGATGGCGACCGTCCACTCGATGCCCGTCTTGTGACCGCTGTGCGGAATGCCTACGGCGAAGCAGTTCTTGAACATGCGCGGATCGA
>Ga0075115_10001273_pt1 | contig 12398 bp, 12 predicted proteins | sample AntAceMetag02UKH_FD_69785 | JGI IMG/M metagenome (GOLD analysis project Ga0075115, IMG submission 69785) | Saline lake microbial communities from Ace Lake, Antarctica - Antarctic Ace Lake Metagenome 02UKH | ecosystem: Environmental > Aquatic > Non-marine Saline and Alkaline > Saline | place... | reverse complement strand
AGTAAACTGTATTTAGGATTAAAAATAAAGTGTAAATTTGATACAGGATTAAGAAGTAAAAAGTGTAAACTAAAATCAGGACGAGACAGTTGGGGAAACCCACGCACATTGCACACATTTGCAATTCGCACTGGCTGACCCACAAACCGATACTTGTAAAAGAGTGCAATCTTGCCGACACATGTTACTGTAAACCAAGCATTTTTTAATTACTTTTGATACTGATTAAATAAATAGATGTGAGCAACAAACGAATAGAAAATATAATCAACGAATTAGTTGACCAATACACTTACGGAGACACAAGTGAAAGACCATGGATAATAGGTTTTAGTGGGGGGAAAGACTCGACGGTATTGCTTACTTTGGTTTGGCGTGCATTAGAAAAAATACGTAAAGAATTCCCATATCCATTTCAATTACGCAGACCTGTTTATGTTGTTTGTAACGATACGATGGTTGAGAATCCGATAATTGCTGAATATATTGATGATGTACTTTCACAAATCGAAAAGGAAGCAAGAAATCAGGATTTACCAATTATTGTCCATAAGACAATCCCTAAAATTGAATCAACGTTTTGGGTAAATGTACTTGGAAAAGGTTACCCTGTTCCAAATAATGCTTTTCGTTGGTGTACTGATAAATTAAAAATCCGCCCAACTTCTTCATTTATTGAAGAACAGGTTAATGAAAAAGGAGAAGCCATTATTCTTATTGGTGTAAGAAGTGCCGAAAGTGCATCAAGAGGACGTTCAATAAAAAAGCATGAGATAAAAGGAAAGCGATTATCAAAACATCCAAACCATCATAATACCTTGGTTTATTCTCCAATAAAAGAATTAATGTTGGAAGAAATTTGGTATATTATTAATGCTTTGCCTTCTCCTTGGAATTATGATAATTCAAAACTTTTCCAAATATATGCAAATGCAAGTGCGGATGATTATGAATGTCCAACAGTTATAACCAATAAAGATCACACATCATGTGGACAAAGTCGTTTTGGTTGCTGGACTTGTACGGTGGTTAAGGAAGACAAATCTATGTCGGCATTAATTACAAATGGTGAAAACTGGATGAAACCATTATTGGATTTCAGAAATAAACTTGAAGCTGAACGTAATATTTCTGAGAATAGACTTGCGACAAGAAGAAACGGTCAAGCTGCAATTACTGAGGATGGACATAAACAAGGGAATTATGCACCTGAATATCGGGCACGTAAACTGAGAGAGCTTTTGGAACTTCAAAATGAGATTCAAAAAACAAAACCATTAATAGAACTAATAACAAATCAAGAACTAATTGCAATTCAGGTTTATTGGTATCGTGATGGTGTTTTTGATTTTAAAGTTGGAGAAATATTTGCAAAAATATATGGAAGAGATATTGAAACTGAAAATGCCAATATTGAAAACTCAATAGAAAAACGATTACTGAAAACTGTTTGTGGGAATAATGAAAATGATTATGAGCTTATAAATAACCTTTTGACATTACAGCATAGTAAAACCTTGTTATTGACAAATTATGGTTTGCAAAATGATATTGAAAAAAGAATTGAGGATTTTGTAAAAGAGGAGGGAAATTATGAGAATTAATCGAATATCATTAAATAATTTCCGTGTTTACAAAGATCAAAATACAATTGTTTTTAAACCTAATAGTCAGAATAAAAACATCACCGTCATTGCTGGTCAAAATGGGTTTGGAAAAACAACCTTTCTTTCGGCTTTGGTCTGGGGATTTTATGGCAAACTGATAGGTGAAGTTGATGAGAAATACAAACGAGAAATTTATGAGTTAGGAGGATATAAAAAATATGCTAATTCCATACTAAACAGGGAAGTCAAGTTAGATGACAATTCAGAGCATGTATTTAGCGTTGAAATAGAGATTGTAGATATTTATATTCCTTCTGTTCCATGCAGAAAAATTATAATCAGAAGAGAGTATAATTTAGACAAAGAGATTGAAAATATCAGTGTTTTAATTGATGGGTTCGAAAATGAATTAACTAAAGAAGTTGGTTCTGATATTTTTATTAATGATTTCCTATTACCGAGAGAAATTGCCAAATTCTTTTTATTTGATGCAGAAAAAATTGTTTCACTTGCTGAAATAAAAACAATTGCAGAGAAACGTAAGTTAAGTTTGGCATATTCAGAGGTTTTAGGAATCAGCAAATATGTAAATCTGAAGCGAACCCTTGAAAATTTGAGGGTGAAATTACGCAAGAAATCCGCAAGTATTTCAGATAGAAATAAGCTAAATAAACTTCAAGAGGAGGTAAGCCAACTCGAAAAATTAATTACACATAATGAAGCAATAATTGCTTCTAATGCTGACGATATAGAAAAAGCCAGAAATGAATCAGAACAATATCAGGAAAAGCTGATTCGAGAAGGTAATAATATGACGGTGGAAGAATTGGTAAATCAAAAGAAACTTCGAGATACCTTACGGCAAAATAGCATTGAAATAAAATCTAAACTAAAAGAGCTTATAGAATTAGCACCGTTTGCAATTGCAGGACATAAATTAAAGCAATTACACAATCAAGTAAAGCTTGAATCTCAATACAAGCAGAATCAAGTTGATAATGAACATATTGAATCAAAGCTGAGAAAAATAAAACAACAAATTGAAAAACAATTAAAGAAAAAACAGTTTCTTGATGGAGTAAAGGATGTTATTTCGGCAATAATGACGGATGCTTTTGAGTCAAATTTGGAGGAACAAAATTCAACACTCGAAAAGGTTCTTCTTGATTTGTCACCACAACAGTCAAACGAATTTTTTGCCTTAATTGATAACCTCCAACAATCATACAGCATCCTATTTAAACAAATTGTAAAAGAAGAAAAGAACAATCGCATCTTTTTGGCTAAAACACTAAAAAAAATATCAAATGCAGAATCGAAAGATTCAGATATTCTTGCGAAAAAATATAAATCAGAAAAAGCAAAGGTTGATAAACGGATTAATAAACTAAACACAGAACAAAATAAATTGCATGAAGAACTGGGTGCTTTCCAACAGGATTTAGCAACCAAAGCAAAAGTTATTTCTGAACTAGCAAAAACAGTTAGTTTAGATGAAATGGATGAAAAAAAGGATTTAGCAACAAGCCGTTTAATCAATGAACTATTTGAGTTTATATTAAAATTCAAATCTGAAAAGAAATATTCATTACAAAATCGAATAAAAAGGGAATTGCAACAGCTAATGCATAAGGATTTTATTGATGATGTTTTGGTTGAATTGGAAGATGATATTATTGAAATAAACCTACTTGACAAAAAAGGGAGTTTAATTGAAAAAGACACGCTCTCGAAAGGAGAACAACAATTATATGCAACAGCTTTATTAAAATCACTTGTAGATGAATCAGGAATTCAATTTCCAATATTTATTGATAGTCCATTACAGAAATTTGATAAACGACACTCCAAAAATATCATTTCAGAGTTTTATCCGTCAATATCAAAACAAGTCATTCTATTTCCTTTGCTTGAAAAAGAATTAACCGAGAAAGAATATACAATGCTTACTCCATTTATTTCACAAACTTTTGTAATAAAAAACAGCAATGAAAAATCAACAATAGTTGAATGTGAATCAACTCAATTGTTTAATCTAATAGAAAAAGACAGCAATGTTCACTCACATTAAAACATCAAAAGAAAATAGGGAGGTCGTTTCTACCCTTTCCCGAAAGCTTAATTTGGGTACAGAAAATATTATTGCACGTATTGCATTTACCTATTCATTGTCGAAGGATAAAAAAATGGATTTATCTGATATTCAGAATTCACAAGGGAAAGAGTATAGCAAAGCCGTATTATTTGGAGATTATCTACCATATTATACTTCCTTAGTTTGTGTGCATTATAATATTTATAAAACCGATAAAGATATTCCTAAATACATAAAAATGCATATTGACGATGGTTTGGAGATAATAAATAGTGAATTACAAGACAACCCGAACTTAGATGGCTTTGAGTATATCATTGATAAAATTGATGTCGGGTTAAACCAAATTGTTTAGCGTATGTTAAAAGATGTTCCATTTCATATAGTCTATTCAACAGGAGAAAGTGAACCTATTGAGTTTTTCTTCGATGCTTTGTTGGAAAGCAAAAGTTTTGATTTGGGACTTGGTTATTTTAGTTCAACAGCAATAAATGTTTTAAGTGCTGGTTTTGCCTATTTCATAAACAGAGGAGGCAAAATGAGAATAATTATCAATGATGTATTATCACAGAAAGACAAAGAAGCTATTGAAAAAGGTAACAATGATTTGGACAATTATTTTGAAAATAAGGTATTGGAAGACATCAAACTACTTTCCAAGACTCTTTCAAGACAGGACGAGCATTTTTTTAAATGTTTATCTTATCTTATTTCTAAAAATCGCATAGAATTTTTAGCTACAATTCCTGCCAATGAAAAAGGTGGAATTGCCCACAATAAATTTGGAATATTTACAGATGAAGCTAATAATAAAGTTGTTTTTAATGGTTCAGCAAATTTTTCAAGAAACGCATTAATTAACAATATTGAATCAGTTAGTTGCTATAAGTCGTGGTCGGAAAGTGATAGTGAATTAAAACGCTTGGTATATTTTGAAGATATATTTAATAAAACTTGGCATGGAAAATCTGATAACGTCAAAATAATTCCTATTGAAAAAGTTAAAAGCTTTATATTAGAATCTTTTCACGTTGAAGACTTGCAGGAATTAATAAATGAAGAAAAGTCGCTTATCAATAATAACAACTCATGCGGGGAACATCTTAAAGAAAAAATTAACAAATTATATTCAAGTCTAAATCGCAATCCTCATTTTCCATTTGAAGAGGGACCGCGTAATTATCAAAAACAAGCCTACATAAACTGGGAAAAGAATAATTTTCATGGAATTTTTGCAATGGCAACAGGGACAGGAAAAACTATTACTTCATTAAATTGTGTTTTAAAGGAATATGAAAAGACTGGCAAATACAATGTCCTGATTTTAGTGCCAACATTAGCACTTGTTGAGCAGTGGAAATCAGAAATAGTAAAGTTTAATTTTTCAAAAATTATTGAAGTCTCCGGTAGAACTAAATGGAGGAATGAATTGACCAAAATAAAGAATGATTATTCGTGGGATATTTCACACAATTATTTTATTGTAACAACATATGCCTCATTTACAGATTCATTATTCCAAAAATTACTAAACTCGTTTGGCAATGATTTAATCTTAATAGCAGATGAAGCTCATAATATAGGAGCACCAAAAGTAAAAAATGCTTTTAAAAACATAAAAATAAGCAAACGTATTGCTCTTTCGGCAACTCCGAAAAGAGCATATGACCCAGAAGGAACAAAAGAAATAGAAGATTATTTTAATGATAGCCCACCTTATTGCTACAATTTTTCTATGCGAGATGCAATAGATAGAGAGTTTCTAACAAATTACTTTTATTATCCTCGTTTAGTTGAATTGAATGAAGATGAATTTGAGAAATACATTCAGATTTCAAAAAGATTACTGAAGTATTTTGATTCGAATACTAATAAACTCAAAAGTTGTAGTGAGGTTGAAAAATTACTATTACTTAGAAAACAGGTAATTCACAAAGCAAAAAATAAACTAGACCTCTTTCAAAAAATTATACAAGAAATTAAAACCCAGAGAAAACTTGCATACTGTTTTGTTTATGTTCCCGAGGGTTATGGTCAATTAAAAAATGGAGAAAAATTCTCCTACATTGAGGAGCTAACAAAAATTTTATATAAAGTTAGTCCAGAAACGACCTCAAATACATTTCTTGGCGGTGATTCATATAGGCAAGAAAAATTAAAAGGGTTTTCTGATGGAAAAATAGATGTCTTATTGGCAATGAAATGTTTAGATGAAGGTGTTGATGTGCCTAAGGCTGAAATTGGAATTTTTGCATCAAGTACAGGAAATCCAAGACAATTCATACAGAGAAGAGGTCGATTGCTTAGAAAATCACCAAAAAAACATTTCGCCTACATTTATGATATGATTGTTTCTCCAAATTCACTTTTATCCAACGAATCTGAATATTATAATTTGGAAAGAAGTCTGATTCGTAATGAGCTTATTCGTGTTGCATATTTTGCCTCATTGTCTCAAAATTTCTATGAATCAAAAATAACGTTAGGAAGTATATCAAAACAATATAATCTCGATTTAGACCAAATAATCAACGACTTATAATATGACAGCAAATGAAATTTTTAAAGAATTACTTAAAGATCCAATTCTAATTGAGAAATATAATTTTTCAGAAAAACAGTTGGAAAAATTGGGAATGCATGAACTATCAAAACAAATAATTGAATTATTGAAATTAATAATTCAAAGTAAAGAAAATAATATTCCAGATTCATCCATATATAGCCAAATTAAAAAACTGCAAAAAATTAGTTAACATGAGTAATAAAATTATTAACTCAATATCTTTTGAGAACTTTTATAACTATTATGGTAGTTATGAAACAAACACTTTCAATTTTAAGAAAGGATTAAATGTAGTTGTTGCAGATAATGGGGCTGGTAAATCAAAGTTCTTTAATGGTGTTTTATGGCTACTTAAAGGGATTGTTTATGATTCTGATAATGATTCAGATTCCAAAAAGACAGATATTGTTGAAAATGTAACATTTAAAATTATTTCTGATAAAGCAAAAGATGAAACCTCTGTTGGCAGTAGTGTGAGAGTTGGTGTTAAACTTTCTTATCAAGATTTAAAGTTTGAATATATTGTTGAAAAATACTTTTATTCTAAACGGTTTCAAGATGGAAATACGCTTGATGAAAAATGTTGGAAATCTGGAGCTATTGAGCAAGAGGTATCAAAAAGAGATTTATATCTAAAGACTTTCCATCAAGTATATAGTTTGGAAGACCAGAAAAGGATTATTAAGAATATTATCCTACCAGATTTACAACCATATGCACTCTTGCAGGGCGAAGAGATTGATAAAATTATTAACTTTTCAGATAAGTATAGTTTAGATAAGGCAATCAATAAGCTAACTAATATTAATCAAATTAAGGATCTTACAGTTTTAACGCAATATTTACTAGGTAGGTCAGTAAAAGACCTTGATGCTCAAAGAAAAAACTTTACTAAAAATTCTGCCGCTTTCGATAAAGAAGTTGAAAATAAAGAAAAGGATACTAATGAATTAGCTAAAAAAGAAAAACTCTTACAAGCCTCTATTGAAACATTAAACAGCTCAAAGGAAGAGAGAGCTAATTTATTAAATAGCATTACAAATTCTGAAAAAAGAAATGAATTTAGAAATACAATTTCTAAACTTGAAGGTGATAAAAAAACTTTTTCTGAGGAATATGAGTTACTATTAAATAATATTAATTCATATTTTTTTAATCCTGAATATTCATGGTTACTAATGGATTTGGACGGGGAAATGAAAACATTCTCTAATATTCAAGATACATTTATTGAAAATAGAATTAAAAAACGGTTGAGTAAAGAACAACCGACTAATACATTTATTACTGTTTTACCAGACGGTTCACCTGATTTTGCTTCTTTAGAAAAAATGCTCGAACAAGAATTATGTTTTGTTTGTGGTAGAGAAGCAAAAAAAGAAAGTGCGGAATGGCTTTACATGAAAAAGGTTAAAGAACGTCCAAAACAAGAATCAGCTAAAACAACCAAGTCAAAAAACGATTTTAGAAACTTCTTTGGAGAAATTCAAATGAATACTCAAGAGTATTATAAAAGAATTCTAAATATCAGTGAGAGTATTAAGAAACTAAGGTTAAAAGCCTCTGGCTATGAAAATAATATTAGAGAGATTCAAAAACAAATAGAACAAGCTAGCCAGGAATTATTTCAATTCGGTGGTAGCACAGGTAGCACAAAAGAAAAGGATAAGGATAAAAACATACTAGAGAGTTATGCAAATGCAAATCAAAGGATTGGTCAATGCGATATTGAAATTTCAAGCTATAAAAAGGAAATTGAGAATTTAAAAACTAAACTTGAAAGTATAAACGAAAATATCTCTGAATTAGGTGGTTCAGATTTGCCAAAAGAATATGAAGAAACAGCAAATTTACTTGCCGATATCAATACCATTGCTGTTAATACTAAAGACAGGATATTTTCTGATATATTATCTCGTCTAGAAACCCATTCAAATAAACATTTTCAAAAATTAACAGCTGGTAATAATGTTGATGGTGGAATTCTAAAGCTTTGTAAAACATCAGGTGAGACTGCAATAATTGAAGTTGTTGACAAAAGTGGAAATCCAATAACTGGTCTTTCAGAAGGTTTCCAACGCATGAAAAAATTGGCTGTTGTAATGGCAATTATTTCTTCCAGATACAACAAACAAACATTTGATTACCCATTGATTGCTGATGCCCCTTTATCAGCTTTCGGAAAAGGTTTTATCGAAGGATTCTTTAATGAAGTACCTAGTGTTTTTAATCAAAGTATAATTTTAGTCAAAGAACTTTATGACAAAGAACGTGAAAGTCAATTGACTGAATCTGGGGAACGAATTTTAAAGAAACCCGATTTAGGAAGTCTTTATCTAAATGAGATTGAAGAAAATAAATCTCAGGTAGAAAGAGATACTAAAATCATTTGTTACAAATAAAATTGTCATTATGAATAGTAGAGAATTAAGAGACAGGATATATATTAAGCGACCAAGATATCAAAGTTCAAAAAGAGAAGTATTGGACATATTAGCTAAAAAAGGAGGTAGAAAGGGTGAATTTTTGTTGTTTGGTCCTTATTATGAAATATTTATGTATGCGTTTTTTATTGGCTACAACAGAAAAGAAAGGCTGCCTTTAAAAGACGGGTCAAGTAAAAAGGATTTTTTAAAAATAGGAGAATGGAAACCTCAAGGTATTGTCGATTATTTGTTTATGCTTATTTTCTCAGATAAAGAAATTATTAAATATGAATGGGAAGAATTAGAAGATCTAGAGGAAGATAAAATTGATGAAGTAATCTCAAATATCATTAAAGCAATTGAGGAATATGCTAATGCCGGATTATCATATTTAAGTGATAAAATTAAAAATGACAAAAATGAATTTACTGACCCCTTCGTATTTGTAAATATCCTTAATGAAGTCGTTGATAAAAGTAAAGAAAAGGGTAAATATGCAAAGTCAAATGGCCTCAGTAGAAAATTGATTTCTCAAACTAAGGAACAAATTCGAATAAAATCATTGATTGAAAGTGGAGAATCTTCAACAGTTGAATTCAAATCCACTTTGCGGTATTGCCTACATCAAAATAAAACTGACAAAAAAGTTGAGCATTCATCAATGAAAACCATCGCTGCGTTTATTAATTCAGAAGGGGGCACGTTGCTTATTGGAATAGATGACAAAAAAAATATTCTTGGTTTGGAGAATGATTTTAGTACACTAAAAAAATCAAGTGACAAAATTGATGAATTTCAAAAACACTTAGACAATATCATTGAAAATTACCTAACTAATTCTGCATTTTCATTTTTAAATATTTTATTTCATGAACTAGGAGAAGATGTTATTTGTGAAGTTCAGGTAAAATCAAACACAAAAAAGCATATAATACTAAAAAATATTGCTGAAAGTGGCAAAGAAGAATTTTTTATTAGACGCTCTGCCTCTACAAAAGCACTTTCGACAACGGAAATGCTTGATTATATTGGTAGTCATTGGGAATAGCCAACCCACATAGCCAAACACATTTGCAATTCACACATGTCATTACTAATGTTGAAATTCGTAAAAGAGTGTAGTTTTAACCAATGTAATTATCTGTACATAAAACGTTTTTTGATTACTTTTGATACTGATTAATCTTTCATAATGCAGGAAAAGCAAAACATAGAATGGAAAGAAAGCTGGCGAGATGAATACTTTAAATGGATTTGTGGTTTTGCCAATGCTCAGGGAGGTAAAATCTACATTGGCAAAAATGATAAAGGAAAAGTTGTCGGTATTGATAACGCAAAAAGATTGATAGACGACCATAAATCAGACGAGCTTGGACTAACTCCTGAAGAATATGCCTTTTATAGTGTGTTAAATGAAAATGAATCTACGAGCTTTTTAGATGATGACAAAATGAAAGAATTGATTCACATAATTGTAGATGTAATTAGAAAAAATGCAACTGTAGATTGGAGTAAAAGAGATGATGTAAGAGCAAAATTAAAACTGACAGTAAAGAAAATATTAATGCGTTATGGTTATCCTCCAGATTTAGCAAAACTGGAAGCAGACAGAGTGCTTGCTCAAGGAGAATCTTTAGTTGAAATGTTTTCGACTGAAAATTAAAGTTATAAAAAGCCCACACAGCTCTATTATTATTACTTCAAAAAACAGAAAATAATTATGAATAAAAGAAACAAAAAAACTAATACAGATAAAGTTGTGAATGATGAAAACAATTCACAATTCACAACTCATAATTTACAATTATTTAACAATTTTGTAATTTTCCAAACAGAAAACGGCAAAGTAAATATTGATGTTTTTTTTCAAAATGACACTTTATGGCTTACTCAAAAAACTATTGCCGAACTTTTTGAAAAAGGGCGTTCTACTATTACCGAACATCTGAAAAAGGTATTTACTGATGGCGAATTAGACGAAAATTCAGTATGTCGGGATTTCCGACACACTGCCCAAGATGGCAAAACCTATAATGCAAAATATTACAATTTGCGAGCCATTACTGCGGTTGGTTATCGTGTAAATTCTCACAGAGCCATCGAATTTAGAAAATGGGCTACCGAAATACTACACGAGTACATTGTAAAAGGTTTTGCAATGGACGATGAACGGCTAAAACAAATAAAGCACTTTGGACAAGATTATTTTGATGAAATGTTGGAGCGGGTTTGTGATATTCGTTTGAGCGAAAGAAGACTTTATCAAAAAATTACAGATATTTACGCACTCTCTGCTGATTATGATACAAAAGCAGATATAACCAAGCAGTTTTTTGCTACGGTACAAAACAAATTACATTGGGCAATAACAGGTAAAACAGCCGCAGAAATAATATATACCGAAGCAGATGCAAAAAAAATATACATGGGTCTTAAAACATGGAAACATTCCCCCGATGGAAAAATTTTTAAAAATGATGTTACAGTTGCTAAAAACTATTTAAACGAAGAACATTTAAAAGCACTTCAACGGATAGCTAACTCATATTTAGATTTGGCAGAAAACAGGGCAGAAAACAGAAAAGTAATGAATATGAAAGACTGGGAAGAATTTCTTGTTAAGTTTTTAGAACTTTCAGACTCACCTATTCTTACTAATCTTGGAAAAATCACCATGTTAGAAGCAAAATTAAAAGCCGAAAGCGAATTTGAAAAATATCGCCCCATTCAAGATAAACTTTACATCTCTGATTTTGATAAAGAACTAAAAAAATTAAAAAAATAACGTTTCATTGTCTGGAATATATCTTAGTCCATGAAATGATTCATTTACTTGAACGAAATCACAACGACAGATTTAAAAATTATATGGACAATTATTTACCTAATTGGAAACAGATTAAAGATGAATTAAATAGAATCCCTGTAAGTCATGCAGATTGGAATTATTAAAGCCAACGCTGTAACCAAAAATTACAAAAGAGCTGTAATCACCACCCTACCAATGCTTATTGAAATGATTGTGGTAAAATTAATCAGAAATAATAATAAAAGCTTTGTCATGTGATTGGCATTTATTAATTTTGACCAGTAAACAAAAAAAGTCAGTTATTATGTCCGAAGTAGATGTAAAAGACATTATTGTAAAATCTGCAACGAAGTACTTTTCAAAATATGGCTTTTATAAAACCACCATGGATGAAATTGCCAAGAACATTCATAAGGCAAAAGGTGTTCTTTATTATTATTTTAAAAGCAAAGAGGAATTATTTAATGAAGTTTTAAGACAAGAATTGAGTCATGTTAAAACGGAATTGAGCAAAATTATAGATAGTGATAATGATTCTTTAACAATAATCAAAAATTATATTCTTACCCGTTTGAAATTGCTAAGCACAGCCGTGAATTACCACGAAACACTTAAAGCCGATTTCTTTGAAAAATATCATTTCGTTAAAGATGTCAGGAACGATTTTGCTGAGTTTGAATGCGCCCAACTTAACGTAATTATAAAAAAAGGATATGGTGAAGGTTATCTGTATATTAAAAATACAGAATCTACTGTAAATGCTGTTATGATGCTACTAAATAGCATAGAACTTCCTCTATATTTACAAAACAAATATTCTGAATATGAAAGTACTATTGATGAAATAGTAACTATGATAATCAATAGTTTAAAAGTTTATAAAAAATAATTTAAC
>Ga0075115_10001271_pt1 | contig 12404 bp, 10 predicted proteins | sample AntAceMetag02UKH_FD_69785 | JGI IMG/M metagenome (GOLD analysis project Ga0075115, IMG submission 69785) | Saline lake microbial communities from Ace Lake, Antarctica - Antarctic Ace Lake Metagenome 02UKH | ecosystem: Environmental > Aquatic > Non-marine Saline and Alkaline > Saline | place... | reverse complement strand
ATAGATCCTTGTATAAAGATGAATACATATTTTAGCAGAAATTGACTCAAAAGCGAAAAGGGCTATTTTTCTTCGATTTACTTTACCTTTTCGATTCTAAATTGAGAATTTTCTAGTTCTTCGCTGCTTTCTAAGATAACTTTGCATTTAAGTTGTTTTTCAAGTCTTAGTATTGATTGATATTCGTTGTGCACCAGATAGTTAAATATTTTATTTGAAACTAGTAAGGCTATCGATCCGGTTATATTTAATCTTTTAACATCGTGTTTAAAGTTGCGCAAAATTTCATAACTTATTGTGGCTTCAGATTTTATAAATCCATAAGAATGACAAGCTGGGCAAACATTTGTTAATTGTTGAATAAGTGTTTTTCCAGATCTTTTACGTGTCATTTGTACTAGGCCAAATTCAGAAATTTTTAATGTTACGGATTGATATTTATCGCGTTCTTTTAGTGTTTTTTCTAAGAAACGTGAAAGTTTTTGTCGGTTGGAAGAACTTGCCATATCAATAAAATCTATGACAATTAATCCACCAATATTTCTTAATCTTAATTGACGAACAACTTCTTCTGCGGCTTCTAGGTTTGTTTTTAAAATTGTGTCTTCTAAGTTGTCTTTTCCTATGAATTTGCCAGTGTTAACATCAACAACCGTCATAGCCTCTGTTGTTTCTATGATTAATGAGCCACCGGATTTTAATATAGCTTTTTTTTCTAAAGCTTTATCTATTTGTTTGTTGACATCAAATCTTTCAAAAAGACCAATTGTTTCTGTGTAGTATTTTATTTTGTGAGCTTGTTCTGGGATAAAGCTTTTTACGAATTTATATATTGCATCAAAGTCTTCTTTGTCATCTGTTATAACGGCATCAACATCTTCATCTAAGTGATCTCTTACTACGCGGATTGTTAAAGGAAGATCTTCGTAAATTTTATCTCCACTTTTAGCTTTTTTAAATTTTTTCTTTAGAGAATTCCATGTGGTAACCAAAAAGGAAAGATCTTTTTTGATATCTTTTAATGTACGCCCTTCTGCAGTTGTTCTGATAATGGCGCCCATTTTTTTGGGTAGATTTTCTAATAAAAATTCTCTTAAGCGAGATCTTTCTTCGCGATCTTCTATTTTTTTGGAGATTCCAATTTGAGGAATGTTTGGCATTAAAACTACAAATTTACCAGGAAGAGTGAAGCACGTTGTAAGTTTTGCACCTTTTTCGTAAACAGGTTCTTTTATAACTTGAACCAGAATTTCTTCTCCGGATGAAAATATTTTTTCTATGCTTATGGCATTTTTTATTTTTCTGCCTAAAACTTCTTGTTCTTTTGTATCATCTACTTGTAAAAATTCGGCAGTTTTTTCAAATGCTAAAGCACGATCTATTTCTGAAATATGTAAAAAACCGGCCTTCTTTTGTCCAAAATCAACAAAAGAAGTTTGAATTCCTGGAAGAACCTTAGAAACGCGTCCCTTGAAAAAACATCTTTCAAGATCTTCTTTTGCATGTGTGTCGAAAGAGATGTCTTGCAACAGGTTATCACGTAGAATGGCAACTCTTGTTTGCCATACATTTTTATTTATTAAAATTTTTTTCAAGCTATACTCCGTGTAAGAACTTGTATGGTTAATGTAAATTTTTCAAGCTTTTGCTAATTTGTACAATTTCCATTATAAACTAACTTGCTAATAATGAGTAGGAAATTTAAAGAAAATATGTTAGTGTCTTGTTTTATAAGGTTTGTGTAAGGTTGTTTTTGGTATTTTAAGCAAGAGGAGTTCGTACAATGAGTACTATATCTTTCAGATCTAATTTCGCATTATTTCTAATAATAATAGCTTTGATTTTGCCTGGTTGTGGTAAAAAAGAAGATAATGCTACAAATAAAAAAGTGGCTTGGAGCGGAAAAGCTCTTTCATCAGACATTCCTGTTTTAAAAGAAGAAGTAGAAGATTTCTTTGATGATGATTCTATTTCAGAATTCGCTTTTATTGATGATGATTTTGAAGAAGAAAACAATGGAGAGTTAAAAGATTTATTTGAACCAGTATCTTCTACAAAAATTTCTCCGGTTCGGGAAGCAAAAATAGACAATAAATCAGAATTTATTGATGAAGAACAGTCTTCTTTTGTTGCATGGGATGACGAAGAAGATGAAGAAGAAGCTTCTTCTAAGACAGTTTATTTTGATTTGAATAGAAATGACATAAGAAGAGATCAAAGAGAAGCTGTTAATGAAGTTTTAGATGGCGCAAAAGAAGCAGTTAAATTAGGTAAAAAAGTTATCGTAGAAGGTCATACTTGTCAGTTAGGCGCTCCAAGTTTTAATATTCCTCTTTCTCAAAGAAGAGCAGAGATTATTAAAAGAGAAATGGTAAAACAAGGAATTCCTGAAGATAAAATTAAAACAGTAGGCCGTGGTAATGAAATGCCTGTTATTTGGTCTGACAAAACAGATAAAGCAACATTGGTTAAAGAGCTTTCTGTAAATAGAAGAACAGAAGTTTCTGTTGGATAGATAAAAAATTTAGTTTAATAAAAAAGGGCCGCGAAAATTCTCGCGGCCCTTTTTTATGGCGTTGGAACTATAAAAATACTGCTTTTAAAGACGGAAAAATCTATTTTATGCATTATTTTGTGCAATTTCTGAAAAGACTCAGTTTTTATAAAGATTTGTCGACTTTCCATTTTTTGAATCTTATGAACAATTGGTTTTGCTGGTCCGAGTATTTGCATTCCAAATTTTTCTTGTTCATTTATTTTATGTAATTTTTGGCAAAACTTATCTGTATCTTTTTCTAAAACCGATCCATCGGTGTTTTTAAGTTCGATTTGGATCAATCTAGTATAGGGTGGGTAATTTATAATTTTTCTAAGTTCTAATTCTTCTTTGCAAAAATTTAGATAACTTTCTTCATTCAAATGATTAAAAATTGAGTGTTCTCGCATTGTCTGAGCAATAACTTTGCTGTCATTGCTTTGTCTTCCCGCTCTGCCTGCAACTTGAATTAATTGTTGCAATGTTGTTTCGCTAGCATTAAAAAGTGGAAAGTTTAAATTTAAGTCTGCCCACAAAATCCCAACAAGCGTTACTTTTGGAAAGTGATATCCTTTTGTAATAAGTTGTGTGCCAATTAAAATATCTATTTCACCATTTTTAAATTTTTCTACAGTATCTTTCCAAGATCGTTTTTTACTTGCAGAATCTAAATCGGCACGTTCTATTTTTGCTTGGGGAAATATTTGTTCAAAAATTCTTACAACTTGTTGTGTGCCAATTCCTTTTTTTAATAAATTTTTTTCGTTTGCTTTGCATTCAGGACATGTTTTTTCAAGATCTTTTTGATAGTCACAATAATGACAGCGCAGCTTTTCAGTTCCTTGTGCGTTTGAATGTAGAGTTAAGCTTACAGAACAATTTGGGCACTGGAATATAAAACCACAATTTTTGCATTGAACAAAAAAACTATAACCTCTTCTATTTAAATAAATTATTACCTGTTCTTTTTTGTGCAAAGTATTGTTTATAGCTTCTTCTAATTCTTTTGTTATCCAAAAAGATTTTCTACGTCTCTTTGTTTTGTCATTTAAAAAAACTAATTCAACTTTTGGAAAATTTCCTGCAAAGCGTTTTTTTAGCCTAAAAAGTTTCCAGTTATTTTTTTCTACATTATATAAGGAATTCAAGCATGGTGTTGCAGAACCAAGTAGGATTGGGATGTTATAATGTTGTGCGCGCCAGATTGCAAGCTCTTTGCTATTAATTTTTGGATGTTTTTTTTCCTGAAAACCAGTTTCGTGCTCTTCATCAATTATTATTAAGCCTAGATTTGAGATAGGTAAGATCATTGGCATGTGAACGCCAATAATCAGGATGGGTTTATTTTTTAGCAAACAATTCCAAAGTTCTTTTTTCTCTGAATTTTTAGTTGCTGAATGAAAACCAATGATATTAATATTTGATGGCAATTGATTTTGTAATAAATGTTGAAATTGCAAACTTAAAGAAACTTCTGGGAGCAACAAGATAACTGTTTTGTTATCTTCTATACATTTAATAATTAGCTTTTTATAGATCTCTGTTTTGCCCGAACTGGTAACACCATGTAATAAAACAGGAGTGTATTTTGGCTTTTCAATAAATTGTTCTAAATAATCTGTAACTATTTGTTGTTCATCCGTAAGTAGTATTTTTTCTGAAGTTTTTATTTCAGAAGCTGAAAATATCTCTATATCTTCAGCAACTTTATTTTTTTCTGGTTTGAGTAAGAAATTTCTAATTCTTTGATAAAAGTGCAGTGGTTGTGTGAAATAGAAATTTGATATTTTTTCTATAAAACTATGAAAAGGAATATCATTAGGAAAACTTTTAACGCTACTTATTTCTTTGATTGCAAAAGGAACTTTTTCTGGAAGGCTCTGATATGTTTTTAAAACTAGGGCCGGTGTAAATTTATTTTTTAATGGAACTTGAACAATTTTTCCGATTAAATCATTTTTATTATCTAGATTTTGGGGAATTTTATAAAAAAGAGGTTTTGGATAACCTTTTAAGAGTCTAACTAGTACGTACATATTTTGTTTTAAAATTCTTTGTAAGCATCGGGTGAAGGAATTACTGGTGTATGTATTTTAATGGATATTTTACTAAAGGGAAGTGGCAGTTGAAATTTATCCCAGCTATTAAAAGTAATATTCCATTGAGATTTGCATTCAATAAAAATTAAAGGCAATTTAGATTTTGAGGCAAGGTAGATTACACCTCTTTGTAGTTTTAGGGCTGGTCCTCGTGATCCGTCACCAACAATGCAAAGTCTTTTATTGGCTTGCAGAACGTCTAAGGCTTGACGCACAACATTTACCGATCTTTTATAGCCAGAACCATATAAACACTTGAAACCGAGTTTTTGAGCTATGTATCCAACAATTTTACCATCACCGCTTGGACTTACAATGCAATGTCCAATGGCATTGTTTTTAAAAAATAAACAACTTGCGGCAATAATATTTTGATGCCAAAAATAAAAAACACCATCTGTTCGACTTAGTGGTTTTTGAAAATTATAATTAGATTTAACCTCCAAACGATAGGTTGCAAAGAGGAGTCTTATATAAAAATGAATAAGATTTTTTAAGATAAAGCTTAATAGAGAGCTATTTTTTATTTTTTTCAGGATAAATTTTAGATTGAAAGTTCTTGACATAAAAGTCCCCTTTAATAAAGTAAAAAGTATATGGTAGTTTAACAGTTTAAAGATTAGTTAAAAATTTTGTAGTTAAATTGAGCATTTTTAAAATTACAACATTGGAGTTTGAGGCTTTCATGAATAAAAAATACATCATACTTTTTTTACTTTCCATACAGTTTAATTTTTTGTCATCCAAATGTTACATCTGTTCCCCCGTCGATGATTTTGTAGAAGAAAAAGAACAGAAAGACTTTCTTGCAAATTTTAAACCCGACATTCTTCTTACTGAACAAACACAAGAAGATAGAGATCTTTTAAAAGATATAAAAGATAAAAAACTTTTCTTTGAAGCTGCTAATGGATCATATTTTGATTCAAAGAAAAAAGTTTATCTTAATACAATTGAAAATTGTGGAGCTAAAGAAAAAATATTAATTACTGATGATGAATTTAGAATCTCTTCTCTTTATCGTAAAGTTAAAGATGCACCATTTAATATTATTTATGTTACAGGATATTTTCATGATTTAACTCCTCCCAAAGAATGGTGTGCTCCTTTTTTTGCAATCTATCCAAATGTAAATATTTTAGCTTTTGATTGGAGAGGTTATGGAAACAGTGATGGAAGAAAAGGGAAGTGGTCTAAAAATGATTTTGGTAAAAATGCCTATCCAGATATTCAGGCTGCGGTAGATTTTTTTAAGAAAAAAAATAATAAACCAACCATTGTTGTTGGTTTTTGTTTGGGTGCCATTATGGCAATGCACGCTACGGTCGAAGCCAAAAAAGCTGATAAAAATACTGCTGATGCATTAGTTTTAAATAGTCTTGTTACAGATTTTAATAACATAATGAATAGATGTTATATTGTTGAAAACAGATGGCTAAAATATTTATTTTTAAGAACTGTCGTAGGGTTAAGATTAGGGCAAGCGTTTATTTATTTTCTTTTAAATGGCAATTTGCTTGATTTAAAACCTATCGACATGATAGATCAAATAAACATACCTTGTTACTTTGAACATTTTTCCGGAGATCCTTTTGCAAGAATAGAAGAAGGGATAGAAGTTTGGTCTAAGGCAAAATCGTTTAAAATATTTATGGAATCAAAAAAAGGAGGACACGTTAGGCCTCATAAAGAATTTCCATATCAGTACAGAATTTCTTTTTACGAATTTTTACAAAAAAGTAAGCTTGTCTCAGAAAAAGATATTCTTGAACTTAAATTAAAAGATGATTTAAAACTAAAAAAACAAGAAACAGTAGTAGGTACTTAGAAAAAATCAGGCTTATTTTTTTAAAAAAAGGGAAAAATAAGTCATAATTTCTTTGAAATAAAAAAAAGTGTGTGTTTTGCTTAATTAAGGTAGTAGTAGCGTCTTTTGGTAGTAATGTAGAAACATATATCTTTTCTATTTCTAAAAATATGTAAATTTTACCGCTTTTTATTTGACAAAAGGGGTGGTTTTTTGTCTATAATTAGTATAGGAAGACGGAGAGTAAATGGTATTTTTACATTGGGGAATGAAGAGGTCTTTAATATATTTTTATAACTAAAGATTTGGTTAGGTAGATGTGTAGTGCTCTGTGTAAGAGCAAGTATTTTTAAAAAAGGAGAATACTATGGCATTAAAGAAAAAAGTAGCAAAGAAAAAAGTTGCGCCTAAAAAGGTAGCAAAGAAAAAAGTAGCTAAGAAAAAAGCTGCTCCAAAGAAAAAGGTAGTTAAAAAAGTAGCTAAGAAAGTTACTAAGAAAAAAGCTGCTCCAAAGAAAAAGGTAGTTAAGAAGGTAGCAAAGAAAAAAGCTGCTCCAAAGAAAAAGGTAGCTAAGAAGGTAGCTAAGAAAAAAGCTGCTCCAAAGAAAAAGGTAGCTAAAAAAGTTGCTAAGAAAAAAGCTGCTCCAAAGAAAAAAGTAGCTAAGAAGGTAGCAAAGAAAAAAGTTGCTAAGAAAAAAGTAGCCAAAAAGAAAGTTGCTAAGAAAAAAGTAGCTAAGAAAAAGGTTGCTAAAAAAAAAGTAGCTAAGAAAAAAGTAGCCAAAAAGAAAGTCGCAAAGAAAAAGGTTGCTAAGAAAAAAGTAGCCAAAAAAGGCGGCAAAGTAAGAATGACTACAAGACCTTCAAAAAAGAAATAATATTTTTACGCAAAGAACAAAAAAAGTGATTCAAAGGCGAATCACTTTTTTTGTTCTTTTTTTATATCTAATAAATTCTAATATTTAAATCCAATGAGGTCATAGACTTCTTCAAGCGTTTGTTGTGCAACTTTATTTGCTTTACGACCACCCTCTTTTAAAATTTCTTCAAGATGTTTTGGTTTGCTCATCAATTCAAGATATTTTTCTCTGATTGGGCTTAATTGCTTCATTAAGTTTTCGAACAATTTTTTCTTGCATTCAATGCACCCTATTTTTGCATTTTTGCATCCATCTTCTACCCATTTTAAATCATCTTTACTTGAAACTAACTTGTGCAAAGAATACATGTTACAAATATTTGGATTTCCCGGATCTGTCTTTTTTATTCGTGCAGGATCAGTAACTGCTGGTGCTAGTTTTTTCCATATTGTTTTTTCATCTTCTACAATGCCAATGTAATTGTTACAGCTTTTGCTCATTTTTGCAGAACCATCTAAGCCGACAACTTTTGTAGTTTTTGTATGCAACGTTTTTGGTTCTGGAAAAATAGGTTTATAAGTTGAGTTGAATTTTTTTATTAAAGTTCGAGTTAATTCAAGATGTTGTGCTTGGTCAACTCCAACGGGAACCAGGTTTGCTTTATAAAGCATTATATCGGCTGCTTGCAAAATTGGGTATGAAAAAAGTCCCACGGTTACAGAATCAGGATTCTTTTCTGACTTTTCTTTAAATTGAATCATTCTTTTCATTTCACCTATAGGTGCTAAACAATTTAAAACCCATGCCATTTGTGCATGTGCGGGAACATCTGATTGTACAAAGATTGTACTTTTATCTAATCCTAAGGCTAATAAAATTGCTGCCAGTTCAAGAGTTATAGTTCTTAATTTTTCAGGATCCTGAGGGATTGTAATGGCATGTTGGTTTACAATTGAATAAAAACATTCATTTCCCTCGTCTTGCAGTTTTATCCAATTTACAAGAGCACCAAAATAATTACCCAGATGAATTACTCCAGTTGGTTGAATTCCAGAAAAAACACGCATTTTATTACCCCTTTTATTTTTAAGGTTAAAATTTTTAAGTAGTATAATATATAAAGTACAACAAATTTTTAAATTGTTGGAGGTTAGTTTAATGGATTTAATTTTATGTTTTATGCTTTTTTATTCTTTTTTATAGATTTTGTCTCTTTTGCTTTTTTTAACAAGTGGGTTTTGCATACCCTTTTGGCATATTTTATTATACAGCAGCTTAGCGAGGCAAAGGCCTGCGTTTTTACGCTTAGGCCATCATTTTATCTTCCATTGTTTTTTCTTTTGTTACAGGACAATTTTATAAGCGGAAGAATGGGAATTGGACTAATTTATATTGTTGCAATTATATTCTTAGCTGTTCAGATTCGTGCTTTATTTGATTCATCAAGTATCATCTTTTGTTGTTTATTTTTAATAATGGCACTCTTTTTGCAGGATTTTTTCATAAAAAAGTGGTTGTTAGGGCAAGATATTGCGTTGTATTCGACTATTATTAAAATCTTTATTAACATAATAATAGCTTATTTGATATTTTTGGGTACGCGGGGCAATCGCTCTTTATCTGGTTTTTCTAGGTAAAGGGAGGAAAGTCCGGACTCCAACAGGAAGGATGCCTTACGAGAAAAGTCTTAATTGATTTCTTCAAGTAAGGGAGGCGTAAGTCTACGGAAAGTGCCACAGAAAATAAACCGCCTGAGTTATTTATAATTTAGGTAAGGGTGAAAACGTGTGGTAAGAGCGCACGCATAAGCACAGTGATGTGTTTGTGGGAAAACCCCATCCGGAGCAAGGTAGAATAGGCAGACTTTAGCTCCCTGTGCTTTTTGGTCTGCGGGTATACCGCATAGATAGATGGTTGCCACTTAATTTATTAAGTACAGAATCCGGCTTACATGTGTACCCATTAATTTTTTATTAAATCAGAGTTAAAAAGTTATATTGAGATAAGTGATCTTAAATGAGAATCAAGAGTGTTAGTAATTTCCTTTGGCTTTTCCCTTTCCTAGGTTTTATTTTTGGATACTATCTTTTGCATGCTTTTTTGCAAAAAAAAGATCTAGAAACTCCAAATGTTATAGGGAAAAGTATTCAATCAGGTATGAATGTTTTATCCGGAAATGGTCTGAGTATTAGATTGTTGCGAGAACAAGAAGATCCAGATTTACCAGAAGGTGTTGTTTTGGATCAAATTCCAAGACCTAATCAAAAAGTTCGTCCCAATCAACATGTTTTTGTCACTATTTCAAAAAAACCAAAACCTGTTTTAACTCCAGATTTTATAGGTCAAAATCAAAAATTTATTACAACAAAGTCTGCAAAGATGGGGATGCAGACAAGAGTTTTTTGGATAAAAAGTAATTATCCAACAAATACTTGTATCGCTCAGTATCCACAATTTGGACAAGAATTAGGAATGGGAAAAGCAGTAGCTTATCTTTCTTCTGGAAGTGAAGTTTTATATATTGTTCCAAATTTAAAAGATTGTTACGTGGATCAATTGAGTGAACTTTTTAAAAGAGGCGATATAAAATTAGATGTTTTTCATACAAAACATGTAGAGAATAATCACTTTTGCAGTGATTGCAAAGTTATCGATCAAAAACCAATGCCAGGTTCTATTGTTGATTTGAGTAAAACTTTATACATGCAAGTTCAAGTTGCTTGATAAAGTTTTTTCTTCTTATATTTTTCCCAAACAGCAGCTATTAAGCCAGCCAAGAAAATAAATAAAATAGGTAGGGAAATTCCAGAAATAAATAGATTTCTTACACAAATAAAGATTATATAAAGACTACTAAGTATTGCTAACTTTGGAATGTATTTTTGTATTTTAAAGTTAGAATTTTCTTTTTGTGCAAAAGTAGCAGAAAAAGAACTAAACAAATATGCAATTGCTAATCCTAAAACAGTCATGTTTTGCAAATGAACTTGTTGTTTGCTTATTGCAAGAATTAAACATGCAAGCAAACCTTCAAAACATAATGCGAGATATGGAACCTGTGTTTTACTAACTTTGGTAAGTAACTTTGATGCCGGTAAGTGATTGTCCTTTGCAAGTGCAAAAAGATTCCAACAATTTGCGGTTAAAGATCCAAAAGATCCTCCAATAATTGAAGCAAAAACAAACGCATTAATTATTCTTGCAAACATTGGATTGTTTAAAAAAACTACTGTTCCTAAACCTAAAACAGGTTCAGCAATTTGTTTTAAAGCATCACCCAAGGCTCCAAAAATTATAAATTGAAAGACAGCTGCTATTGTTGCAACAATAAAGAAAGAAAATAATACCGCCCGTTTTAAATTCTTTTCAGGTTTATCTATTAAGTGTCCAATAGAACATATCATTTCAAAACTTAAAAGAACAAATATTGCTACAGGTAAGGTTGGCAATAAATCTGTAAAATCAGAAAATTGTGGAGAAAAATATTCAAAAGTAAAAAATAATGAACCTGCAAAAACTACAAACGCTATTGGAATAATCTTCATACTTATAAAAAAGTATTGAATTTTTCCCCCAAGCCTTAATCCAATTATATTCAGCAAAATTAATAATAAAATTAAAGAGCAGTCTAATAATAATGTTGGCAGTGTTTGTAAATATGGAATTCTTCTTTGGAAAAAGGTTACAAAAACATGTGCCAAAAGTGCAGCCGAGGTTGTTTTGCCTAAAAAATAACTCCATCCGCTGATAAAACCTGCAAATGGATTTATGTATTTTTTGCTAAAAACATATAAACCTCCAGCATTTGGATTAATTTTTGCAAGTTCTGCAATGCTTAAAACAATTGGCAAAAGAATTAGTGCGGATAAAAAGTAACCCAAAAAACCTAAAGAGCCTGCAATTTGTGTTAATGGTCTTGGATTTATAAACAACCCTGCACCAAGAATAATATTTATGTTAATTAAGATTGCTGTTGGCAGACTTATTTTATTTTTAATTTTCATATTTTTTCTTTATTTTTCTCCATCAACCTTGTTTGAAATATAATTATAGAAATAGCTGCGGGAGTCATGCTTGGTATAAGTTGTGCCTGAGCTATTGTCTTTGGTTTATAGTACAATAGTTTTTGTTGCATTTCAACGCTCAGGCCAGGCATTTTAGAAAAATTTATAGTTTCTGGAATTTTTAAATTGTGAAACTTTAGAGTTTTTTCTGCTTCAAGTTTTTCTCTTTCTAAATAGCCGTCGTATCTGATTTCTGCATGAATAGATAAAAGTGCACGGTTTGTAATTTGAGTTTCGCTAAAATCCCGTTCGTATCCTTCGACAGGCTCAGGACGAGCGGAGTTGCTTTGTGTTTCATGAATTGTATTAAGTAAAGTAGCCCTTGCTTTAACTTTAATTTCTTCTGTAAATTCTACTGAATGAAAAACTTTAAATATTTCGCTGTTTTTACCAGCATCTTTAATTAGTTTTACGCTTTTTTTTATAAGTTCTTTTTCTTTTAAAAACTCTTCATACAATTCATCAGAGATTAAACCAAGTTTTTTGCCATAAGGCATCAATCTTAAAAAAACATTATCTTGTCTTAATGATAATCTGCGTTCTGCGCGAGAAGTAAACATTCTATAAGGTTCGTCGACACCCAAAGTTACTATGTCATCAATCATTACGCCCATATAACTTTCAGTGCGTTTTAAAATAAAAGGTTCTTGATTTGTATGTTTTAGATGTGCATTTATTCCTGCAATCATTCCTTGTCCGGCAGCTTCTTCATAACCCGTTGTTCCATTTATTTGTCCGGCAAAAAACAAGCCTTCAACCTGTTTTGTTTCTAATGTGTATTTTAAATTATTTGGTTGAATAAAATCATATTCAATTGCATAGCCTGGTTTTGTAATAATTGCATTTTCCAAACCTTGAATACTTCTTACATAATCTACTTGAACATTTAAAGGTAAAGATGTAGAAATTCCTGCTGGATATATTTCTTCGTGATTTGCTCCTTCAGGTTCAATAAAGACATGATGAGAATTTCTTTGTGGGTGTCTTTTTACTTTGTCTTCAATTGATGGACAATACCTTGGTCCAATTCCAGAAATTTGAC
>Ga0075115_10001270_pt1 | contig 12410 bp, 13 predicted proteins | sample AntAceMetag02UKH_FD_69785 | JGI IMG/M metagenome (GOLD analysis project Ga0075115, IMG submission 69785) | Saline lake microbial communities from Ace Lake, Antarctica - Antarctic Ace Lake Metagenome 02UKH | ecosystem: Environmental > Aquatic > Non-marine Saline and Alkaline > Saline | place... | reverse complement strand
GCGCCTGATCAATCCTGCCTTTGGGAGTTTTCAGGGGCGAAATCAAATCAAAGGATATGCACGTAGAAACTCCAGTGGAATATTTTCGGACGCGGGTTCGACTCCCGCCGCCTCCACCAATAAGCTCAATAAAATCAAGTAGTTACTTCTTGATTTTTGACCTCTGAATGACCTCTAAATTGACGTTTTTGGCCCATGATATTTTTTGTAATTAGAGCCACAAAACCCCTCTTTTTAAGCGGATTTTCTAAAACTGAAGGATAGTTTTAATTGTATTAGCTCAGATTTGACTTGACATGCAATGTCAGGACAAATGTTGATTGGATCATCAAGTACACCTACAAATAAACGCTTTTAAATATATTATCAATCAACTATTTACGGCAGAAGTTTTGGTTTTTGGATCAGTTATAATCTAGTATCGCATCATCGGAAATGCTGAAATTCCCCAAGTCCTAATCCCCTATTTCTTCCTTCAGTTCCTATTGATATCATCGCACTTTCTTATCATTAACCAGTGGAATATAACTGAATCAAAAAAACTGCAAAATAATAATCCTTACTGTAGAATAAAAAAATATCTATTGACTTCTTTATTTATAAACCCTAAACTACCGAAAAAGTGGGGGCATACAGTTTAGCTATCCGAATATTATAAGTATTCTATCAGTCACGTAAACCATATTTAAGAATTAATTGTGAGATCGAATGGATAAGTTTATTCTAAGTAAGTTGCAAGCGGCTGTATTTACACCAGATTTAAATATTACAAATTCACTGAATCTAGCTAATATCATCAACACTTTACTTCCTGGTAAGCTTAATGGAGATGTAAGTATATTACCCATCCCTCAAGATGCACCTGCAGAGATACCACGCCTTCAACTCTCATCAGAGGATGGAAAATGGAAAGTATCTATATCTTTAGTTAGAACAGACTTAATATATCTGGATCCTAATGCTTCGGAAGATACAATCATCACAGAAACAGATTTTACAGATATTGCGTCTGAGCTGTTTTGTGAATATCAAAAACAGATTAATATAAGGATACAGAGGCTGGCCTTTATTACAGATAGGGTACTACGAGAAGAAAACCCAAGTTTATATATTGCAAATAAATTTTGTAAAGAAGAGTTGTTGCAAGAAAGACGTCCATTTAATAATGTAAAAAGTTTTGAAATTCATTCATTAAGAAAATATGAATGGAGGGATTTTAATATTAACTCTTGGGTAAGAGTCAAAACGGCGTCTTTAGCTATGAATAAAGAGCCGGTTGTTTTGTTTCAAAATGATCTTAACACGTTTGGGATCGAAGAGGACCCCGAAAGAGGATTTGAAACTTCAGAAATAAATGACTATTTTTCCAACATTTCAGAGCACCTTCAAAATATATTACAAAAATACACATTTCAAGGAAAGAGTTTTGTATGATGGGTCAAGTAGAACCTTATGATGCAGATTATGGTTCATCAGTTAGTTTAGCCATTAATGCTAATTATTTTCTTGAGAAAAGTGGATTATTTAATCAAGACACAACAGAGAAACAATTTATAACTGTTGGTTATTTGCCAGCAGTGTATTCTAATCCATTAGAGAATTATCTAGGGTTTGAAGTGGGAAGCGGAGCCAGTATTCTTGAAATCCAGTCTCTGATGTTTAAGGAAATTGATTATCCTACTCCTGCTGAGAAATTATACGAGAAGAATATTCTGACAAGCAAAGAAGATGAACTTTATTCATTTGTACTGAATTTGGATAAAAGTGCAGACATGTATTTTCATCCTGATCCATTTGTTTTACCTTCAGGATCTTTCCTCTGGCACAATGAAAAAGAAGGGGACATAAAATCGTCTGCAGAAATTGACCATTTCTGTGATAAGTACAATATTAAAGAATATTTTAGTGAAGTAACTTCAATCATAAAAAGTTGTTTTCCTGATATACAAAACTGGGACGTTGATATCATTTCTGATCCAGAAACGGATGAGAACGAATGGATTTCTATAGAAATATCGATAAGTGGAGAAATAAGCGATATTCTTGAACGGTATGACCAATATACTGATATGTTGATATCAAAAATCCCTTGGACTTCTCGTGATAAGATAAGCCTTACTTATAACATTTTAGGAAAATAATGGATCCTCGCGATTTTCAAAAACTTGCAGATACATTATCTTTAGGAACTGGAGAATCTGAATTCAGGACGGCCATTAGTAGAGCGTATTATGCAACTTATCATGTTGGTGCCGAATTCTATGATAATGCGGGGATTAAAATATCTAAAGCCTCAAAGGGCCACCAGCAAGTTTATACCTATTCCAATAACAGCGGAAACAGAGAATTAGAAAAAGTGGCGTCACAGCTAGATGACTTACACACTAAAAGAATTAAGGCAGATTATCATCTCAACAAAAAAGGTTTTGAAAATCAGGAAACTGTTCGCTTTTATGTAAAGCTGGCTGATCAATTAATATCAACAATTGATAGCCTGAAGGGTGAAGAAGAGCTTGACGCAATACGCAAGAAAGTTAAAGAGTATAAGGTAAAAACTAATAGTTAACTGCTAAGAAGCAAGAATATTTCTTATTCCAAAGTTGACCTGTAGTACAATTAATCATTTAACGACTAAGCATATTTTATGAAACTATCTATTCTTCTGATTCCAAGATAGAGAATCAAAGATTAACAGAAGGAATCTGCCATTATTCCTCTTGCCTTGAGTCTAACGCTTTCAGGAAGCACTATTTGGTCTAACAATGACTGTCTGGTCTAATTCAAACTTTCACGTTTTAATTCTTCTGATTTGCTTTTTTGACATTACCTATATCAACAACTGGGGCACGTCTTTGTATAAGCATACTGGTTATGCTTTCATTTGATCGTTTTGCATATCTCTTTGTCATTTCCGGTCTTGTATGACCCAGGACGGTTTGAACCTTATCGAATTCAAAGCCTTGATCAAGCAACTGACACCCCAGAGAATGACGGATTGCATTATAGAGCTTTATTTTCTTGATGCCTGCTTCCCTGCATGCTTCCGTCCATAATGCGTTTAGGTTCTTGTTTGTGTAAGGCTTTCCGTCCTCTCTTACAAACAGGAAGGTATTTGAAGTCATCGGTAATGATTTGAGGATTTGCCTGACATAAGGTGTCAATCCGAATACCCTTGAACGATTTGTTTTTGTGCTTTCCATCAATTGGTTTTCTGCAAAGGCCCGTTTTATTATCAGTTCATCATCGTTTATACAGTCCCATTTGATGGCCCGAAGTTCGCCGATTCTAATTCCGTATTCCATTCCAAGCATAAATACAGGTCTGTGCCGTTCCGGTATCTGAGACAAAACAAGTCCTTGTTGTTCTATAGTCAAATATTCTATTTCTGGCAGTTCTCCCTGGCTGAGTTTTGGAAAGGGAGGAACTTTTGTAATGTCCTCATTTCTCCACGCCCACCGAAGCATTGTGCGAAGGCAGGAAACCACATTGTACTTTCCTTTTTCACATCGAGGTACCGATTTATGAAATTCAACAATATCATTGTGCCTGATGTTTCGGATATCCTTGTCTTTGAAAAAGGGGGTAATGAAATTCTTCACAGAATAGCGATAATCTTTCAACGTGTTCGGCTTTACATCGATAGCCCGGAGCCATTGAGAAGCATATTTGTCGGTTGATAAGGGGGAGTCGGGAAAGTAGGTTTTAGGCTGAAATGTTCCCTCGTCTATCTCTGCGCGGGCCTTGTTTAACAACTTTTGCGCTGTTTTTTCATGCCATATCGGATCGCCGTTATATCTCCATATCTTGTATCGCTTGCCCTGCCAGTAAACTTGTACATACCACCGCTTTGCAGGTTTATGAAAGTACACAGAACCGCCCATGTAATCACCTCCCTTAAACCGGAGGCTATCATGTATTGCGGTGTTTTTCAATTTACCACTTCCCTATGATCGTTTTGATTGCTGACTGAAAGGTATCGTCTTCGATGCTCAGACAGTCTGCGATAATCTTATCTGTCAAAAAAGGTGAGACATTGCCGGATGAACCCTGAAAAGCTTGAACTTGCGGTGCTATGAGATATAAATGATCTTTTGCCCTTGTCGCTGCCACGTGAAAAACCCTTACTTCCTCGTCTATGTCCTCTTTGGAGCCTTTCCTTTGCAGACAGGGCATACACCCATCATTGACGCAGATAATAAAGACCGCGCCCCATTCAAGGCCCTTGGCAGAGTGAATTGTCGAAAGGGTCAGATATTCTTGATTACTTTTCGAGTCGCTGCTTTCTTCATTAAGTCCGTTTGTCGATATTGAGTTGATAAGTTCTTCCAAACTAAAGGAATCAGAGGCAACCGTTTCTAATGCTTCGATATCCTTCCACTTGTTTTTGCTATATTTGCGCATTACCTGGAATATGGGCCGGTAGAAATCAGCTATGAGTTTTACTTTCTTATAAGGATTTCCATGATCGAGGTGCAACGAAATGATTAAATTGTAAAGATGGTCTAAATCTGTATCTCTCAAATGTTCAATTCCCTTTTTATCAATGAGCATCTTATCAATTATTCTGGTTGCTGTTTTTACCCCAATTTTAGGAAACATTGTAAGAATCCTAATCCATGACAAACGGTCTTCAAGGTTAATCCCTACTTTTATAAATGCCATCATGTCCCTTATGTGGCCTCTGCTTCCGAACTCAAGGCCCCCAAACTTTTTGAAGGGATATCCCCGCTTATTCAAAACGGTTTCAAGATCGTGTGAATAATGGCTGTTCCGAAAGAGCACAGCAATATCCTTTAAGGCATATCCCTCTTGTATGAGACGGCCAATGGCATCAGCAATGTATAATGATTGGTGATGGTTGTTCTTAACGAATATTAAGGCTGGTTTTTCCCCGTTAGATTTGTTGGTTTTAAGGTTTTTATCAAACCGTTCTGACGCGTTTGTCATAATTGCGTTTGAGAAGGTTAATATCTCTTTTGTGCTTCGGTAATTGTGTTCGATGGTGATAGTTCTCGTTTTTTTAAAAAGTTCAGGGAATGACATGATGTTTCTAAAATCAGCCCCTCTGAATGCATAGATGCTTTGCGCATCATCTCCCACGGCCATTATGTTTTGAGAATCCCCGGCGATTTGTGTCGCAATCCGCGCTTGGATTTTGTCGGTGTCTTGGTATTCATCAATCATGATAAATTTGTATTTCTCGCTAAGAGTCTTTCTTACAGAATCATATTTCATAAGCAGCTTTGAGAAATTCCACAAAAGATCGTCGTAAAACATGACGTTATTTTCTTTCTTCAAAGCTGTGTACTTCTGCTCGATCAATTCGATTAGTTCCGTATATCGTTTATAACTTTGGTAATATTGGCTTATCGTTTCAGATATGGTGAGCATCCGGGTTATTGACTTACTCAATATTGACAGAATGATTCCTTTACTAGGGATTTTGTAGGGAAAAGACGCTGTCTGTAATTCTTCTTTAACGAGACCTATCATATCCCCTGCGTCATTTTGATCAATTACCTTAAAATCATTTCTGAAGCCCGTATATATGGCATAGTGTCTCAACTCAGATAAGGCGAAGCCGTGAAAGGTGCTCGCATTTACCATCGTACATCGTTCATCAAGCATTGTAGAACAGCGTAGATGCATGTTTTCAGCCGCTTTCCGCGTGAAGGTAAGAAACAAGATTGAAGATGGTTTAACGCCATCCTCAATCAAACGAGCAACCCTGTACACAAGTGTGGTGGTCTTGCCTGTTCCTGCCCCGGCTATCACAAGGCACGGGCCTTCGTGGTGCATGACCGCTTTCAACTGCTCTTCATTGAGTTTGTTTTTATAATCGATTGTATATGACATGGCTTATTCCCCCGTTCCTTGAGATAACCGTTTAAACTTGACCCTTCTCTGGATTATCGTTTCGTTCATTTCGCTTGGTGTTTTTCCCATGCTGGTGAGACAATTAAGAAAGATGATAAGGACGTCTTCAAGTTCAACTTTTTCTAAGGGTTCCTTTTTTATTTCCTTGTGACAAGCCGCGATTGAAAGAATCAGGCCGTAGGCTTGCCGCGCTAATTGCTCGATATTCAATTTCAGGATATGCTCCCTTATTGCCGGTGTTGCGCCTTGTGCGTTTTCGTAACCATCCTGTATGATCTTCCACCATTCCAGTGTTTTTCTTTTCTTTCGATACGCGTCCACATTGTCTTGAAACTTAAGCCATTCTTTTGTGCAGTAAGACCATATTTTAGGCTGTTTCTCGAAAAGGTCTGACAGGGTTTCAATGTGTGTATCCTTCAGGACGGCCCGCCTTATCTGAAATTCAACCCTTACCATGACTTTATGCTGTGGAATTTCATCAATTCCCCATACGTCATACATCCATGCCTTGTTTGATACTTGCTTGATCTCCAGGGCCTTGTCATAAAGTCGGGCCATGATGTCGCCCTTGCCGATTGACAATCCTTTCAGCTGTTTTGCGTTTTGCATGTAAAGACTTCTTTCAGATGCCCTGGTAACTACATATTCAATCAATTCTTTGTTCCAAAGTGATTTTGGTAAAAGGATATCCAGGCAGAAATCAACACGGCTGGGTTTAACGACTGCAATGTCAAGGCCCATTGCTTCCAGCATAGTTGTGATGTACGAACATGATGTTTGTGGCCCCAATCGCCAGAGCATTTCAGATCGAAGCTCTGCCATGACGTTAGGTCTTGTTTTTGATGTGGCCCACTTGCCGATCCTTAGGGTGAAATCGTTGCTGATAAGAAGCCATTCAAAACCCTGGGAGCCGTTCGGTTTTATTCTGAATGACCATTCTTCAAGGTTTTCTGTTTTGATCGTTCCGGAAACATCTAGTGATGATTCTTGAGCTTCTTGTTTCAGCGACGCGAAGTATGAAAACCACTCAAGATTTTTCCACTCACCATTTAACGAAATTATTAATGTGTCAATTCCGTTTGCTTTAATATGTTGAGAGGTTACGTATTCTTTAGTTAACTTTGAGGGGGTGCTGTTAGTCATTCGCACCCCCCGGACTTCTCTGAGAATAAAGAAAGTTGTCCTTTGTTATATCCCTTGGTTTTTCCCTTACGCACGGACTTGCCCGCGCTTGCTCTCTCGCTGCCGAGCCGCTCGCGCGTGTATGATCCCTTTTGCTGTCGAGGTTGGGTGGATTTCAGAAATCGGAACGGTTCAACCTCTTTTTCATCGAGGACATAAGAACCGGGAAACTTTTCCAGTATGATCTCTATGAGGTTTTCTGTTTTACTGTTTTGAAGGTTGAGCATAAAAAAAGTCCTCCACTGTTGTAATGAAGGACCCATTGACACACTCTATACAAACTGTTAGATTTGCAGACGATGAGAGTGCGCCGTAAGGCCCTCGTAATCACCTTGAAGCCAAACACTCAGGACTCGCCAAAGCCTCGTGTTTGGCTTCTTTATTTATTAACTATTCGTTATCGTCTTTACTCTTTAATGTTATTTCTCCTGCAATCAATGATTGTTGTGTATCGTTAAACGTCTTCTTCCATTTGTCTCTTAAATCAAGTATGATCTTCCCAAAATCCATAAACCCGAAAGCCTTCATTACCTTGATATCATGGAGTCCTGTTGCGATAAGGCGTTCCATAAAGTTGTTTCTCGTAAAATTGAGCTTTTCAGCATAAGCGTCAATATCTCTTAATAGGGATTCTTCTAAAGATATAGATACCGGCCTAGGGCGATCACTATCATGATCGCTTTCTTGCTCAGGGTTTTCTGCTACTATGTTGTACTGTTCTTTGACATCTTTCAGCATTAACGTGAGTTTTATTATTCCGATGCTGTTAACAATCTTCATTTCACCAATGACGGTGCCTAGTATATTCTGAATGAGCTTGCTTCTGTTGAGGCCGTATTTCTTAGAGTCTTTTCCAAGTTGCTCTATCATCTGAGGTTTCAGCCAGAAAGAAACGCTTAACGCTTTGTTCCCTAATTTTCGTGGTCGTGGAGACATTGTTTTTCCCTCCTTAATCTTGCTCGTTGACGAACAATATAACGCCCAGGGCGGCTTTGTCAAGCGTTTTTTTGCTAGTACGCAACTTATTTTATGGGGAATCCTTGTTGTTGCCTTCACCTACGAGGCCTCAACATTGTTGCAGGAGAAAATCGATTATTACCCTTTGAAAGTCTCACCGTAATATCTCTTGACAAGGTATGATTATGGAGTTAAGGGTTTAGCATATCCTATTAATCTTGAACTTATCATGTGTATTTTTGAACAGCTGTAACCTGGAGGGAATTATGGTCTGATCATCTAAAGCCCTGTATCTCAAAATGAGAGATGGGGTTTTTGCTTTTGTAGGGTTTTCTAATACAAAAGGGAACAACACAGCAAAAAGGAGGTTCAGCATGGCAAGTTACTATGTGAATAGTCAGGCACAGAGCAATGGTGATCATGAAGTCCATAAATCAGGATGCTCATATCTGCCGAGTCCGGAAAATAGAGTCTACCTTGGTGAGTTCTCAAGTTGCCACGAGGCTGTACGAGAGGCGAAGACGCACTACTCCAAAGCGGACGGGTGCTATTTCTGCAGTCCCGATTGTCATACTTCATAACTTGGAGATATCCGGGGGCCATATACATATTATTGTCTCTTTTCTTGGGAAAATAGATGTTCCCCGTAATGAAGCTCACAATTTAGATACTTTGATCATTTGCCTCAGACGAAGATATGAAGGGGGAGAAATGAGTAAAGATAGAGATCGTATGATCTACCGCAGACCTGATAAAAAATGGGCTAATAAGAGAAATGATTCAAACAAGGCTTCCAGCCTCCACAACACACAAAAAGAAGCCGAAAAAGCGGCGAGAGAAATGTTGGAAAATCAGGGCGGGGGTGAACTCACCACAAAAGGCTTAGATGGCAAAATAAGAAGTAAGGATACCATCGCACCTGGGAATGATCCTTTCCCACCGAGAGACACAGAGCATTAAGAAACCTAATGCCTACATTACTCTCGTAACTACTGATTAGTCCTTTATGGTTGCATAATGTAGTCTTCTTTTTTTTCTCCACTTTTTGTTTCATCGACTTCAGAAAGAATTTATTAAATCGATGAAATTTGAGGTGTCTTATACGACAAAATCGCTGTGTTTGGTTTTTATACAGAAACTATACCAACGCTGTTATGATGTGATATTGATATGAGTCCTTGGGAACATTTCATTGCTAAAGCAGAGTCAATGGGTGACCTTTTACGGTTACTGGAAAAATTCTTGTCATCTGATGATTATGTTGAGGAAAAGAATGGCAAAATGTATGTCGTTGAAACGAGAGTCAGGGTTGATATTGTCAACGGCTACACAATTGAAATATACGCTGACGAGCACGCTCCCCCTCACTTCCACATTGTCAAAAATAAGAAGAAGCTTGCTGCCTATACCATAAGCGATTGCACAAAACTGAGCGGAACTCTTTCCAATGGGATAGAGAAGAAAGTTAAATTCTTCCATGCATGCGCACAGGATAAGCTGATCAGATTCTGGAATGACACTCGTCCCGGAAACTGCGATGTTGGTAAGATGTGAAAGTCATGACCGCCGCATGTACCGGATCGCCGAAAAGTCGGCTCCCGGTGATGTTTTTGTTACTGATTACCAAAAGAAGAACTAAACCGCTTCGCGGTGGTAGATACAGAGGACTTGTGGGGAAATCCCAGAATAAAGGATTATTGACAATCCCATTCTATCTGTTATTCAGTAGCTCATGTTGTTGAGTTTTGCAACTTGTAGGGGAGAGACCCCTATTGAAACCCCATAGGAAAATCTATTGCTCGCGTAGCGGCTCCGTTCTTCATGCTTCAATCCAAAATTGAATTAATACCTCGAATTTTCACTTATCGGCTTTACCGCAACTTCGGATTGAAGCTTATTCGAAAGTATCAACATAATATTCGTTGACAAGATACCCTGATAGAGCTAGTGGTTTAGCATATTTATTGATCTTGAACGCATCATATGTACTTGTGAACAGCTGTAACTGAGGGGAAATTATGGTCTGATCATCTAAAGCTCTGTTTCTCAAAATGAGAGATAGGGCTTTTTTTGTGGAGGGTATACAAAATATTATGAGCTGTTAATTCTATAAAAATAGTCGCTGTCACTATTTTCCCTGTTTTCATGGGAAAGATAGAATGGCCAAGAAAGCAATGGGAAAGAGTTCCTAATTATTGATAATATTTATTTTGTGTAGTTGCGACGCAAAAATAACTCATATGTGTTAGCCAAAAATAGATTCAATTCCTTTTCTGTAATCTAAGATGAGGCTGTCAGCAGGGACTCCACCCCAAATGAGCCATTGGAGTAAATCATCCATAAGCTCCATGGCATTTTCGCTCAGCTTATATTGAGCTAGCTCATATGAGCTTGAGAGTGTCCCGACAGGTTGAATGTGATCAAGCCTCAATATTGACTCTTTCGGTCCGTAAATAGGAAGTTTATCCCAAAAAAATTGCGGATATTCTGCGTGTCGGATTCGCTCAACAAGTTCAGGGTTATATCCGGCTCGTGTGCCATCTTTGTCAACACCATAATAGGGTGCTACAATTACCGTTGGTGCTGTCAATTTCTTTGGCATTCCCCGTCTTAATTTGTTGTCTACAGATGAGACATTATTCCCCAACACAAGACACGGTCTTTTTTTTGCCCTATAAGCTACCCATAATTCACTATCGTGAATCGCCATTGCTGCTACAGGCAAATCTTCTTTTTTGCGACTATTTTTCATCCTCAATGGAGCAATATCCAGTTTTGCGCTGCCATGTTGTTCTGGCTGTAATCTTCCGACAGGCCTTATAGTATACGGTACTTGATCAACATGAGGTATAAAAGCATATACAAGGCAACCCCTCTCCAGAGTTTTGGTTTCGGTTTCTTCCCACCACAAAGAAGGGCTAATAATGGACTGGACCGAGTCATTAGGAAACATCTTCGCCTCTTCTGCTACTTGACTTCCAGACAGAATCGGAAAAAACGGCTTCTTCTCCCCCTTCAGGTAGTGGGGGGCCGGCAAGGCTGTAAAGCCATTTCAACCCATCATAATAGACATCGTCATATTTAGGGTTCTGAACAGGGTTTACGAGTTGCGTTCTCCAGCGATCAGTGGACCGACTTTCGATGTTTTTTTCGCGTATTTTTTGCATACCTTCTTTGAACTTTTTCTTTTGTTTGTCAGTTAAGCTCTCTTTCTTTAACGGCAAAGGCTTCTTGATGTCTTCGCTTTTGTGATTCAAATGCGAGAAATCAAGATACTCATTCGGGGCAGCTAAAAGCATTGGGGATGTCAGATAGACGTAACTTAGCAGTGAAGGAGTATCTTGACCAAACTTATGAATATTTCTTTTAAGGCGTGATGTAATAGTCAAAGGTAACTTCTGCTCTATATTGTCCAGCAACCGATCGTCTATAATCTGCCACCTAAACCAATCATTTTTGTCGTCAAAGTTACTGTGGAAGGTCTTTCTGTTTGCTCCAATTGCAGCGAGAGCAGGTTCAATACGCTCGTTTACTGCTTGAGACCAAGGTCCGAACTTATAAAACTGCCAGGCAATTCCTGTAAAAGTCTCACCGTAATTACGCTCAGCATACGCCAAGTCTGCCAGATAGACGTATTTTATCAAGTGGATTGGGCCAAGCTGGCGGTCAATATACTCATCTTCTTGACCGGCAATTAAAATTGAATATTGTATAATGAGGTCAACTTTACTGGGTTTCATCATGAAACAACCGTATGTTTAAATTTTCAGAGTTACGATATTTCCCAAATGTAAAAACTCTCTTATCTTTTTTCGGGGACTATTTCAAGCCAGAACCCATCAGAATCTTCAATGAAATATATCTTCATTTTCTTGCTTTCATAACAGATACAGTCCATTTCCTTATATTTGCTGTATGCGGCTTCATAATCACCGGTGACAAACGCGAGATGCAGGTCATTGTCACCGTGGTTGTTACCAATGAGCACACCATACTGGTTTTCATGATGCCAAGACAGTTTCTGTTTGAAAAAATAAAGGGGTCAAGTCTACGTTTGACTCTTGTAGCTGATTGCCAATTGTACTCTACAGTGAACAAGCCAATCCGAGTTTTGTTTGTTTCAGGAAGTTACAAATATCACGTCACCCGGGAAAAATCACGACCAATAATCTGCACATTTCAAACTGTTATCATTGATCCGGCCAGATCACCCAACCTCTCGACTTGTATTTGCAGTCTTGACCGCCTTAGCCTTCTGGCTTGGTGATGCCAGAGTTTGCAGGTCAAATCCTGCCGCCCCAATCACAGATAGTGTCATTTTGATGCCAAGGTCATTTGAACCATAGTTATTTCAATTATTTAGGGCCAAAGTGCTCGGTTCAAATCCGGTCACT
>Ga0075115_10001267_pt1 | contig 12413 bp, 6 predicted proteins | sample AntAceMetag02UKH_FD_69785 | JGI IMG/M metagenome (GOLD analysis project Ga0075115, IMG submission 69785) | Saline lake microbial communities from Ace Lake, Antarctica - Antarctic Ace Lake Metagenome 02UKH | ecosystem: Environmental > Aquatic > Non-marine Saline and Alkaline > Saline | place... | reverse complement strand
GGCCTTGGTCGAACGGATAACACCCCATTTACACTCACCGATATCGGTCCAGTTATCATCCCGAAGTCCAACTACATCAATCTGGATATCCTTATCCCAATATTCACCCGCTTCAAATCCGGCCTCTACTCCCTCTTTTTGATATAAAAATGATAATGATTCTCGACACAACCGCTCGAAACAGACGCCGAAATATGCCGGTAACCCCGGCCGGATCCGATCCGCGAAGGCTTTGCTTGGGCTGACTCGAGAAATATAACTTATATTGGGATAAATAAAATGAAACCAGAAACGGATTAAAGGATCATCCAGAATATATTTTACTTCTCTGGCTGAGGGGATTTTTGATGTCAAAGGATATTTTCGAGCCACATAACCGAGCTCCATCAGTTGCTTTAAATAATAATGTAATTTCCTAGCATCGATCCCAGTTTTTCGAGCAATTTCTTTATTCGTTGCCGAACCGGAAGAAATAACCAGGAGAATAGCATAATATTTCTCGACTTCGCGGAACTCCTCCCGAAGAAGAAAATCAACCTCTCTATAGAGGGGAGCAAACTCATTCAGAAAATTCAGACAAATATTCTGCTCAACTGATTTAGCGGGAAAAAAATTCTCCAGATATAGAGGCAAGCCTCCGCATATGAAATATGTCTTAGCTTGATCGGTTAAAGAGTAACCTGGATGAAATTTCATTGCCTCCCGATATCCAAAAGGCTTGAGAAAGATTTGATAAGTGCGCCGCCCTGATAAAGGTTTCTTCTTTCCTAATATTTCCCTCTCCATGAATCCGATATAAGAACCACAGATAATCAACATTATATTCCCATTTTTCTTCCATCTGCGATCCCAGAACTCCTGTAAGATAGAAGGGAGGGACGGCGAATCCTCCACCATCCATTGAAACTCATCAAAAACAATTATCAACTTCTCCTCTTTACTCCTCTTTTCATCCACCGCTTCTAATGCTGATTTCCAATCTTCCGGGGATATTTTTGATAATAGCGGTTCCTGGAGGACCTCTGCTGATTCCCGTAAAAATTCACTGATCTGCAGTTTCTCTTGAGCCTGTTTTCCCAGATAATAGATCCCGGTTTTGCTCTTCATAAACTGCAATATCAATTCGCTCTTCCCTACCCGGCGGCGACCGTAGATTGGAATGAACTCACTCCGGTTGGATGAATAGGCCTCCTCAAGTAACCCAAGCTCTTTATTTCTGCCTATAAATTTTTTCATCATAATCCATTTATATATCTTACTTGGTTTCTTGTCAAGTCTAGACTTGACAAGTTTAGACTTGACAAGTTTAGACTCACAAACCGTTTGACTTTTTTCGGTGCTTTCATTTTTTTTCGATCCCGTTTAAATGATATCGAACTGACTCGTAAGCACTTCTTCTCACTCTTTCAACTCTGGATCATAATCGCTTATAACTCCCATCGTGGTTTTATCCTCTGCTCCAGCATTGCTTGAGCTGCGGGCTCTCCCGTCTACCCAAACCTCGGCATACCAGGCCTCCTTTGAGGGATTGTGGTTTCGCCATAGTAATATACTATACCCCAATCAGTTACGTATAATTACCCCCGTATTATCGAGCTTAGAGTGCCGCCACGCAAAATGAACTTCATTCATCGCGGGGTAAAATTTTGGCCCGGAAATGGCGTTTTAAGGCCGGTTTGTCCATGAGTTTTTCGGGATTTTGGGCGCGGGGTGGTTATAACCTATTGCCCCCCTTGAGCTCCAGGCAAAGTGGTGAATGATTCACCACTTTCTTCCTAAGCGTTTTCAGTTCAGGGAAGTCTGCTGACCATGTTGGATTACTCTTCAACTCCGGATGATTTTCAGTGCCGCTTGTGGTATTCCGTCATAGTATTGACAAATTCATCACTCTTTAAGAGGGCGCTCAGGAGCTTGTTCAATTCTTTTAATCTGGCCAGGTTTTTATATACCAGTGTCAGCTTGCTCTTGTTGAGAAGGTCCGCGATCAATATCTCAACATTCAGTAAATCTTTAACCTTGGGGTCTTTTTCGGCGACCTGGAGGAGGAGTTCCCGGTCACCGCTCAACCACCGATCATCCAGTCGGTTGGCCAATTCCCGGGCCGCGCTGGATTTTAACTGGTTCTTGATAATTGACCGACAGAGTTTGAGCATCGCCTTATGGTTGGGAAGACTATAGAAGAGTTGCAGATGGGATTGATTCAGCTTTCCTGATTCAAACGCGTCGAGGACCTCCTGGGGAAATTTGTCGAAGATGCCGATTGACCGGACAACAGAGGTGTGGGACTTTCCTACCATTGAGGATAGTTGCCGGATGCTCTTGAAATAACCGGTATCCCAGGCCATTTTGTAGCCTTTGGCTTTCTCGAAAGGGGTGAGGTCCTGGCGGTTCTCGTTGATCACCACCTGACGGCGGATGGCCTCCTTTGGTGTCATATCCTCTACGATAGCGGGGATACCGATCCATTTCCGGCCTTCCTTTTCATATAGACTCTCAACGGCATGGAGACGGCGCTCTCCGTCAACCAGCTCGTATCTGCCATTATTGACCGATCGGACGATGATCCGAACCAGGAGCCCCGCCGAGAGGATTGATTCGGCCAGTTTGGCAATTGCCTTCTCATCTATACTCTGAACCCGGATATGACTCTTCGGTATCAAGATCGATTCTAAAGGAATAGTCTCTAACTTCTGCATCTGATCCTCCTCAAAAGTTTACAAGGGTTTTCCAATAGCTTATTACTCGCTCAAAAGTTTCATTGATGGATGTAGTCGGGAAATTTAAATCGCGAACAAAATTTTTGTAGACCGGCTCCCATTCCTTGGGCGGCATCTTTAAATCCTCCGGGATAGTGTGCGTATCTCTTCGATCAAATGTCGCCCGGATTGCTCACGTGACAACTCTGGCCTCCGGCAAGCCATATTCGAGAAGAAGAACAAGATCTGCCAAGTCCTTAACCCGAGAATTAGGGATTTCTCCGACGGGGATCATCCCCGAGCGCGATTCTTCCACCAGGCTCTCTCCGGTGACCTGGAAGTGCCGGGCCGGGGTGGCGGTAAGATTGATCCGGACCGGGGCGCCGATCTCATGGGAGAGGAGGAGGCGGGTCTCCTCCAGCCCCTCGGCGGCGCCTTCTTAGTTTTGAAAAAAGATTAACATTGTTAGATTATCGCAATAGTTTCATTTTTGATCAAGCCCCGTTTCTTCGGGACTATTTCACTTATTCCGGGATATATCCGGTGAATAAATAGCCCAGAATTGCCCGGGGTCCATACGATTATCAAAGGTCGTACCGAGTTCGGTGAGAGAATGCATCTTTTTCAGGCTGGCGACTCCTTTGGCGATCTTCGATGGAGTGAAGATCAGTCGCTGCAGTTTCATCCCCTCAAGCGGCGTGAGGTCGGTGACCGGTGTCTCCCCGATATGAAGACGCTGGAGTGTGGGGATTTTGGCAAGGGGCCCGATGTCTTTTATCCCGGTCCCCTGGAGGGTCAGACTGACCAGGGGGCAGTCGGCGATCGGCTCGATATCAGAGACTGGCGTTTCATTGAGCCAGAGGTACTGGAGCGGCATCCCCCGCAACGGCTCCAGATCTTCGACCTCCGTGCCGAGGAGATTCAGCATGATCAGCGGCATCCCCTCTAATGGATCGAGGTCTCTGATCTTCGTGTTGTTGAGGTAGAGTTTCTGCAATTTCATGCCGCGAAGGGGTTCGAGGTTCGCGACTTTCGTATCTTCAAGATATAGCTCCTCCAGGGGGAGCCCTTTTAACGATGAGATATCATCGATCCCGCTGCCGCGGAGATCCAACCCCCTGATCCCCATCCCCTCAAGCGACGAGAGATCCGTGACACCGGCACCGGAGAGCTCCATCCCGGTCACCTTCCCATCCTCAATCCGGAAGGCAGCTTTATCGGTGTAGTCCGGGTTCTTAGCCTTCAGCGCCGCGTGGACCAGATTATCAGTCCAGACCTCGGGGACAGGCGCTTTATCTTTCCTCCCGCAGCCGATCAAGAACCCGGAGATCAGTACAGCTACAGGTATATAAATTATAAAAGTTTTCCAATATAGCTTCATGAAATAACCTCTTCTTAAAGTGCCTTAAGTGCCTAGAGTTAAAGGATTCGCCTTGCTAACGGAGCAGCGCATTGAATTATTTGATTATTACCTAAATTGACCGCGTCTATGCGGTGAACTGTACCAATCTTATGGTCAGCCCCGCAAGTATGCGGGATCTCCGCTACGCTACGACACTAGGTTGCAAAAATACTCGTTCGCATTGAATAACATGACTATTCGGTTAACTCAGTAAATAACTTATGCTATACTAAGAAGATATAAAAAATAGGTTTTCGTAATACCTCAAAATTAGCACTTACCATGTTAAAAAATGAATTTACTGGAATTCCACGCACGTTTTTCCGGAGAACGAGATTGCATCAAATATCTATCAATTATAGATACCACGAGTCAGAGTTATTTGGCCGTCTATTACTGGCGTGTGTCTTTCCTCCTCCCAGAACTTATACTGAGTTAACCGAATAGTCATGTAATATTATGGCCTGAGGATTTAATCTGACCTACACACAGCAGCAATATGTCATTTTACATACTTCAATTATCAACAAGATTCGTATTGCCATATATTTAGTATTATATGATTTGCTTATTATTGAAATCTCGACACCTATCTAAATGCGGGGCAAACTGGCTTCCACCCGCACCAACTACAGAGATTATTTTCTATCGGGGGATATCTCTCAAAACTGTTCAGTCGAGACCGCCAGCGTTCCATGTAAAGAAGCACTTCCTCTTCAATATCCGGGTGAAATGTTTCCGAGAGTTTCTGAACATCATCCCTTAAAAAGACTGCGGTTGCTTTAACTGAATCAAGTTTGAATTTGTATCGAGTCCAGATTGCATATATTCCCAGTTGTATCTTCTGCAGTTGGAAATCTATGAAGTAATCCGGTTTAGGCATTCTCCCACTCTTCCAATCCCAGAGATAAATCGTCCCGTTATCGTCCTTTGTAAGAAGATCATGCTTACCACGTATATAAAGATCCTTAGCACGTATTTGCAATTGACCCTCCACTCCTAAGACTTCATGCTCTACAAGAGTTTCGTAAAAAAATTCATTGAAGTTCATTCCCACTCTTTCAAGTCTTTCTATAAAATCTCCCAATGAATAACCACGCCTGACTATTCTATAAGGGTCACGCAACCTGCCTTCCCATATAAAGGACATCTTGAAACTCCTCACAAGATCATCAACATCAATTTCATCTTCGAAAGACACTCTCTCCCCCTGAGCAATTATCAAGCGAAAATGAGATTCCAAATAGGAATGAAAGAATTTTCCAATACCACTTTCGATAGATTCAAAACATGGTTCTTGTTTTGGATCCTCAATATAGCTCTTATAATAGCGAAATGGACATTGAGATTCTTTGATCCTAGAAACAGTAATGATTTTCTCTTCCGGTTGCTGGGAATAATGTGATGCTATTTCCAAATTTTTTGTTTTTTCTTCATCTGGAATATCCAATAACTCAATTCCGCAGTTTTTGAGGAAGTTTTTAGTTGATTCAATCTCTTCCGGATTAAACAGGTCAGAAGGAAGATTGGTAGATAGCTCAATCGACGTGATAAAACCATTCTCCGTTCCAAGGTCCATAAGTCTCTTTATCCTTCTGCCTTTATCTGACTTTTTCATCATGAAAAATGGCTCGGAAAAATACAACCCCGGCATTTTTACCGACATGTTGATACAACAACTTCTTCAATTGTTAAGATATCAGTTGAGATATATTTTTTTAGAGCTTCTACGCTGGTGAAGAAGGTGTATCCGGCTTTGTTTACGGCAGCCTCGGTTTCCGGGCCTTCGTCGATCAGGAGGGCGACGGGTTTGCTTAGGCCTTCCTGGAGGCCGTTGGGCCAGGCGAGGTCCACTATGGCCAGTTGTTCGCCGGTTTCTTCATCGACCAGTTCGTACATATACTCCCCTTCTGAGAGGCCCTGGCCGATCACCCAGTCATTACACTCCTTGATAAGTCTTTCCTCTTCTTCGCTTTCCACTCCTCCGGTGGTTTCTCTTTCAATCCGTTTATAAATTAAATTTTTGGCTAATATATTCCTGAGTTTGACTGGGGCTCAACTCGGCTGTGGATGGGCCTGTGCGGATATAAAAGCGTTCTGTCCCGCTATCTTTAACAAAGATAGGCTTGGATGATTTATAGCATCTAACTACCATCACTTTACAGCTATCATGATCATCAAAATGGATATGAATATTTGTCATAGCCGATATTCCCATCCGAGATTTAATGATATTTATCAAGTGTAAACTCATTTTATCTTCGTTATCAAATCCATCCACTTCAATTCCAGTAGGATTACCATCGTCCGAAATCCCGATAATTAAAATACCTCCATTAGTATTTAAAAAACCCGCCAACGTTTTCAATACCGCTAATTCCATACGTGGATCTTTATTGCCAGTATGAAGATTAATACGCAAAGTCGATTTAAATTCCACCGCTTCTGACTCCCCGTTGGATACGATTCTCGATAAATCAACCTCAGTAGGAGAAATACTCCCATCCCTTTCTTTCGGTATTAGAGTTTCATAACCTTTAGCAATTACCTGAGCCATTAATTCGCGCCTTCTTTCTAAAAAATCCCGATAATCCATTTGTTCCCAGTTCTGTGGAAGAGCATGGACTCTATACATCTCTTCCATTTCATCGTGAGTAAACCGTGATTTCATTATGGACAAGTATTCGCCGGGAGATTGATCGGAAATTTCCACATTATCCCCCCATTCAACTAAGGCATAGTTGGCTATCTGGTTAGTATCTCGGACTCCTATAATTCCCTTCTCTTTCAAATATCCTTTGGGAAAAAGATGGTGACGCTCTACAGCTGCGCGATTAGCTTTCATCGCCGGATCCAATAAATCGGCGATTTTGGCGCTGGAAAATAAAGCTCTGGCTCCCAATAACACCTGGGAAGCATCGTAAGCAAACAGAGACGGGCTCCGAGAAGATGAAGTAGCTAAATCATTGGGAAGAGTAACCGCCCAAAAGTCATTGGTAAGTGTGATCTCGCAGATCCTTTCAATATTTTTCAAGAAATCATTTGCTGTTTTTATATCCCGTAGTCGAGCCAAGTCAAATTCCATTGCTGTCTCTGGCGATCCTGTAAAACGTCCCGTAACTGCAGACATAAAAAACCAGCGGGCAATGGCTTGTCGCAGATCAAATGCGGGAACTTTATATTCGGTTTTTCCAATTAAATACAGAATATATGAAAATAATAAATTGTTTTGGGAACTTATCATCTTCCCACTGCGGAAACCGGCTTGCCGAATACAATTCATAAAATCATGCCAGTTCTGCGGATTCAATACTCTTTCTTGAGAATTTTTTAATAGATCAAATTGCTGAATCCGGCGTTCCTCGCTGAATTTTTCGGTCTCAAGATCCTTTCCCCGTAAAATCGAATACACATACTTTAAGCGTGCTCGCTTAAATGCCACGCCAACTCCAACACGTAATAATTGATCCGGGGAGGGATCTATAAAATAATTAAATGGTGAGGCTTTATCTGTTGAAGGTTTACGGGATTCCCGGCAAAAACCCTCCAGAGCTGCCCTTCCTTCATCCCAGAAGACCGACATAAGCGTTAGAATAAAATCGGCTTGATTGAGAGGTGTGCCCTTGCTGTTAATCCGTACAAATACATCCGACACAGCTTCTTCATTAATATCTGAGGCTAATTCAAGAGTAGTAAATGGAAAACTCAACAATCCCTGGAGATTGAGGATCCGATCTTCAATAACCGTTTCTTCATCTTCACTTACCTCCCGACCTTTCCTTAAATTTTCAAGATATTCGCGAATAATCCTGGTTATTTTAGCATCATCACTCCATAAAATAGAAATATCCGGGATAAAAGACTTATCCCGTTTAATAGCGGCATCCGCTACCTCAAATTTTTCTTCCAGTGGATGAAATGCTATCTGAATATGCTCTTTTTCGAAATTCTCTCGTAAAACCGCGACTTTCTTTATAACGGCATACAAAGAAGTTAAGCGTTGCTGCCCATCCACTATTACCAGACGGGGGGGTTTCTGCTTGTTGTCCGTACCAATAGTTCGGTTGGCTTCTCCAAGCATATTTTGCCAGAATAAAAGATATCCCACCGGATAACCTTTATACATGGAATCAAATAAATCGCGAACTTTGGCATTTTTCCATACAAAAGGGCGTTGAATATCCGGCAAACCAATTTCTCCTAGTCCAATATATTTGACCAGTGCGCCAAGGTCATAGTCAACTTTAGTGAATACGGTTCTACTCATACTTCTTCCTCCTCAATAAAAAGAACAGCCCTTACTTGAATATCTGGATATTTCCAGATTAATATCCATATCTATTGTATCCGATTTAATCTTGATAGGTGAATTGTGCAACCATTCCGGAAAAAGTCATCTGCTCGGATATTTGATCGTGGGGGATTAAAAGATAGCTCCAGGGCTTTCCTCCGGATTTATTGCCATGATCGGTAGCATGATCGCACCACACCTTCGCGGCATTGGCCTTCTCCAGAACCACATTATCTCCCATATCAGTAGCACGCTTTGGTTCGCAAATATATTTACCGGTCTTTGTTTCTACGACAAAATCCGGTTCATACGACGCTTCATGGCTATAATGAATCTGAAAATCTCCCTTGGCCGGTTTAAACCACTTAAGCACTTCTTCGTCATTTTCCAGGATCACCGCGAACCGTCTCTCCGGGTCGGAGTCGAATTTCTGTTTTGGATACAGGCATTTCCTGAATCCCCCGAAGATCATATTCCTTATTAGGCTTCTTGAACCTTCCTGGATTGGTAACCTGAAATCACGATCTGTTTCATCCGCTCCGGCTGTATAGTTATTAGGTCGTAATGTATGAAATCCTTTTGTGACATGAGCCTCGTATGATGTCGCCGACTCCACAAAATGTTCTTGCATCTGGGAGTGGATCAGGCTGGACAAAGTTTGCTGGTGATATTGCAGTACATTCAAAACATCATCATCTTCGCTTAAATATGATCTAATATGTTCCACCACCTGACCGGCCAGCTTATAAAGTAATTCCGCATGGTCATCGTAACTGACATCATTAAAATCTATCAGCCCGCGTACTAGATAATCTTCGGGCCTTTTTTCTTTTACGATTCCGGTCCCATCCTGCAACTTATATCGTTGAAGATCATGAAGGTGCTGAATAAGTATATCCTGAGATACCGGCTGCAGATTAATATTCCTTGTATCCAGATCAAAATCTTCATAACCGGCTACTATCTCACCTTTGGGTAACACCACTATTTTTGGGATATCTATCGATAGATCCTGGTATAACTCCGTGGTCTTCTCCACGACCATCTGGATAGTCTTATCGCTAACGGTATCGAAGAGCACTCCCTGTTTCGGGTGGATGCTCTCCTTAACCTTTTGTATAATAGCTTTTTGAATCTCAGTTTGCTGGAGTTGATCACTTCCCCGCAGCCGCTCATAATCACGGATGACCTGGAAGGTTGCTTTAGCTACTTCCCGTTCTTCTGGCTTATCGAACAGGCTGCGTTTTTCGCCCAATTTCTCTGCACTCTCATCCTCCGGTCCCGATCTGGAAATTATCTTTTCAAACTTTGATTCGACTATTATCGCCTTTTTCCCTTCCTCCGGGATGTCTTTACCAATCACTATCCCGGTCCTGATTATTGAGTTGGGATCATTCGCATGGTCAATAATTTCCTGAAATTTATCATGAGATACTATGGTAAGACGGTCTACAGCCGGAATTCCCACTCTCTTACCATAAGGCAATCGCAGGCCTCGGCCGATTGATTGCTCTACCAGTGTCCGGGAATTTGCTGCCCGCAATGGTACAATCGTAAAGAGATTGTTAACGTCCCAACCTTCTTTGAGCATATTGACATGAATAACGATCTCTACCGGATTATCCGGATGCTCTACCGTTAAGAGCTGTTCCACGACATCATCTTTCTCCGCGCCGCGTATATTCGAATGTACGGTAATTACTCTGCCTTTATATCTCCCCTCGAAGAAATCATCAGCCTCAATTACTTGTTGGAGTGCGTTGGCATGGGTTGTATCCTGGGCGACAACCAGCATAAACGGTTTAACAATCTTCTGGTCATTATTCCGGGCATAGACCTCCAATTCTACCTTGGTATTTTCATGAATCCTGACACCGTCTTCGAGTTTGACCTTCTCCAATCCGTCGGTGGTATAGTTCTCTGGATGGAAATTTTCCCGTGTGGCGACTGCCGGTTCTTTGACAAAGCCATCAGTCATTGCATTGCTTAAAGGATAGCTGTAAATAACGTTTTTAAAGAACTCGGTATTCTGTCCACGCTCCACTTGCGGAGTAGCAGTTAATTCCAAGCCAAGAATTGGTTTTAATTCATTAATCACCCGCACTCCAGCACTGGCTCGATAACGATGAGACTCATCCATCAACATCACCAGATCATCAAGTCCGGCCAGGTATTCGAAATAACTCTCCCCAATGTATTCCCCGAGACGTTTGATGATCGGCGCTTTTCCTCCCCGAACCTCACTATTAATCTTTGAGATATTGAAGATATTTATATGAACATCTAATTCCCAATCAACGCCATGTAGATATCCATCTCGTCTGATCCCGCGTCCATCCTGATAATTATCTCCGGTAATAATCAATGGCGGATTATTGGCGAATTCAGCAATCCCCCGAAAAACATATTTAGGTGTATTTTGAGTAAAATCGGCGGTGAGCTTGTTATAGATTGTCAGGTTAGGAGCAAGCACAAAAAAATGGCGTATCCCCTCGCTTAAATATAGATAACTGATAAAAGCCCCCATCAAACGGGTTTTCCCGACACCAGTGGCCAAAGCAAAACAGAGTGACGGAAAATCACGCTCAAAATCCTCCACGCTCGGGAATTCGCTTTTGATTGTCTCCAGGGCTAAGGCGGTATTGCCGTCCTTCTCCAAAGAGATGATCTCGCATAGTCGGGACAAAATCTCCAGGGAGTCCCGCTGCGGGGGACGAAGGCTCAATCGATTACTAATAGCGTTAACGTGTTGTATGCTCATCTATTTTTCCCTTAATTGTAATCTTCCAGCTGAAGATGGGATTCCACTCAGAAGAAAATTCCGTCATAACGGATCTTCACCACCAAACAACTTCATTTGCTTTTCCGATTCGAATTTGCCCTTACCGAATTTACGCTTGGACGTTCCCGATTGAGCATCCGGATTTTCAGCACCCGCTGGGGGAGCTTGGGGGAGATTTTTAATCTCAAGACTATAATCATCATGATCCCATTCGCATTTTCTCATCACAGCTTTGGGGATTTTCTTGATGGTTAGGTTAGGGAACTGGCTCGGATCGCACCGGAAGGCAAAGCAACAGATCAAAAGGCTGCGATTCGGACCAACTTCATCACTGATTTTGGTCAGCATCTCCTTGCTCATGAACTGGGTAGTCACATAAATAAAATCGGTTTCTGTACTTTTCCCATGAATCCAATAAACATCCTCACTTGGGGCATATTCAAAACCCTCTAGCTTGCACATAGCCTCAGTCAACATGGAAGAGTTAAATTCCGGATTGATAACCGGATTATCCCACTCGTCGTTAACGATCAGCGATGGTCCTAAATGATAATAACGGAAGCCGCCGCCGCCTTTCCAGTTAACCGCCTTGGTGATTCCACCGGGATCTTCACCGTCAATAACCTTTTTCATACGGGGGATAATATGCGTATGACAATGTTCTCCCAACTCAACCATGATCCAGCGCCGGCCCATCTTGTGCGCCACAGCCCCAGTTGTACCGGAGCCAGCAAATGAATCGAGGACTATATCACCGGGATTTGTTGCCAAATGAATAATCCGCTCAAGCAATCTCTCTGGTTTAGGCGTTGAAAAAGGGTCTTCGGGATTCATTGCTTTCGCTTCATTTCTAGCCTCGTGATTATGCCCTACATCCTTATACAGCCACACAGTAAGTGCAGTAACACCGGTACTCTTTAGATCACACATAAATGTCTTGCGAGAAGGAATGGCGGTACCATTAACCCCAAACCATATTTCATCGCCTTCATCAAAAGCTTGCAAGGTCTCAGCAGAATATCTAGGGAATGTTCCAACTGGTGGTGACCACTTGATTCCATTTTTAAAGATATATTCAAAGTTGCTCCCAGACTTTGATCCACTTTTTGCATGCAGTGGTGTAGCTTTCCATGGTCCTTTGGGATGATTATCTGGATTTTTATATCGAGCGTTCATCGAATCCGAACGTGGTAATTTATTAATTGCCCAGGATTTTTTATCTTTGGCATATATCAACACATG
>Ga0075115_10001266_pt1 | contig 12415 bp, 13 predicted proteins | sample AntAceMetag02UKH_FD_69785 | JGI IMG/M metagenome (GOLD analysis project Ga0075115, IMG submission 69785) | Saline lake microbial communities from Ace Lake, Antarctica - Antarctic Ace Lake Metagenome 02UKH | ecosystem: Environmental > Aquatic > Non-marine Saline and Alkaline > Saline | place... | reverse complement strand
ACATTCATAATTCCAAAGGCGATTTGCGTAAGAACCGATGGCATCTTTTCAAGAATAATTTTAAATTCTTCCAACGTCATATTGTGGGTAGGCTGGTCTCCTCCATTACTCTTATAGCAAAATGGACAATTTCCCATACAATCCCCACCTACTGAAATCTCAAGATCAAGAATTTCAGGTCCGAATGGGGAATATTGAGGGTCATCATCTGCCGTCTTACCCCAACGAACAAAAAAACCTGTTCTACTATTGAAAATATAATTATAGTTTTCTGAACGAAGAACTTTACCTTGTTTACTTATCGACAGTTCCATAACTTCTTTCTACATAGATATTTACGTCGTTTTGCATTATAGCAATAACTTATAATACCATAAATCAAGATTGTTGTCAAGTCTAAAATAGAAAAAAGTTATTTTATAATTTTTCTAGTTTTTCTTCTTAGTTTTCTTTGCTTTTGTCAAATTTGTCTCTCATTTCTGAAAATAAATCGTCACCTACTTTTTTCATTTTATCACCGAAATCTGTTTCTATTAATTTCTTTCCAAGCCCATTGCCATAAAATGATATGAGTTTTTTTAATTCATCTGTTGTAAATTGAGATGTAATTATGGGAACTACTCTACTGATATATTCGTCTACAGAGTATTTCTGCTTCAATTCTTGAAGTTCTTCGGAAGGAATATTGGGGTACGTATTGCTAAGGAGATTAAAAGAGAAATCAAGAGACTTCTTCAGTAGGCTGCGAAGAGATGAAACTTTTAAAAAAATTATAGCTAAATAATCTTGTTGAGGATCTGGCATTTATTTCATTCTGAGTCTATACATCTTATCTTCCTTCGCAAACAGAACTTGTGTGCCATCATGATATAACTTCATACTGCCATCGATGACATCACTACTTACCACTTTGACTTTGGCTGAGTCACTCTTATTCGTAAATACTTCTATTTCTTCTTGTTCGTTGATATGGACAACTACACCATTATCTAAGACAGTAAAATTGATACCTACATATGCAATGTTATCGACTTTTCTCAACGTATAAGATGAATAGTTATCGGTAAACTTAAAAACAAGCTTATCGTATTTACTCTTTTTACTTCCTATAACCATTAAGACTTTATTTTCGTATTTCGCTTCTACGATCTTATAGCCTTTTAATTCGTCAATTTTTATTTGATAGTGACTTCTTCTTTCGGGGAAAAGAGAAACCACAAAAGAACCTAAGATATTTTGGATAGCTCCACCATAAAACATTCTAGTGGCTTTTTCCAATACATGTGCCACAATAACACAAGTAATTTGAGTATTATTTGGAGTTTCTACAAAATCCACCTCAGAGATAGTGCTTTTATTTTTGATAAATACTCTCCCACCACAATCCATTATCTCTTCTACTGCTATATCAGAGATAAGTTCTTTATTATCTGTAAGATCAAACGATCTTAGTTTCTCATTCTCGGAACCTTGATCTATATCTATCCCACAACAAACAATATGGTTCTGGTGTGGAGTTATGGCAATCCAAGAACAGTTAGTATTCATCTTTTTTTTGTGATCTATAAATATATCACTGTTTCTTGTCTTGGTCACTCTTACCCCATCAACAGAGATATATTCTATTACTCTGTGACTATAATCAAAAAGTTCTTTTATATCAAATTGCTCGTTACCGATGATGGTTCGAACAGGCTGAATAACAACAATGGCTTCAACAAGATCTGTTGGAGGACTTAGTCTCTTACCTTCAAAAAACATGGCTTTATACCAATTTTTATATGCCTGTGGGATAACGTTAAAAGATAAACAAGATTTTGGGTATCTCACATCTTTATGGAACACAGGTATATTTGCTAACATTCTGTCGTTTAGTCCATGAAGAGTAGGATGCTTCCCCTTGAATGGGTGTATTCCCGCAAACATTAAGAACGACACTATCCCAAATGAAAACCAGTCAGTAAGTTCACTGAAAGTACTAGAGTGTCTATCTCTTATAGACTCCATAATAGCAGTTGCAGGAAAATTTTGAGTTTGATAAGAGTCAACATCAATAAAGTAAATATTTTTAAATTTCTTATCTACTAAAAAATTCATCTCGTTTAAATCTACTATCAATATTCTATTCTTATGAATATCTACGATAGTTGATTGCATTTTTCTTATCAGTTCTAACACTGACGCATTATCAAGATTATATTTGTCTCTAAAACCCTTAGGAAATATCTGACAGAGAGCATAAGTATTACTGATATGCTTCATTGTATATCCTATGGGCTTGTTTTTAGAATTTAAAACTATTTTTTTAGGAGCTATGACATTAGCATTTTGAATAGTGGTTAGCTCTTGCATCTTGGCATATGGGATCATTTTTTTAGGGTCAGTATAAATCTTGTACGCTACACCCCTACAAACAAAAATTGAGCCTTCACCACCAGATGCGACAAAGTTATTCTTGTTCAAATCAATAGTACTGATAGAGCCTTTAACTATGATTTTCATCTGATTTTTCCGAGATATATAACACCTAATGAGATATCATCAGCATTATACCAGTTATCCTTATTACAATCTTTAAGAAACTTATTCATTCTTCTTTGAACAAATTGACCATTAAAATTTTTAAAAGAGAATAACCGTTGTATAACATCTATATCAGAAATAGATTTATTTGTTTTAGATGTGTCTGTGTAGTTAGTTTGATAAAAACTACCAAGTCCATCAGAAGATATAGAGATATATTTAACTTGAGATATATCTACTATAGTAACGATTGTTCTATATGGTTCGGTAGAAATGTTTACCACTGAATTTTCTACTTTCTCGATATCGATAAAATTACATTTATCACTGATAGTTGTATGCCCTCCATCTGGGGACAAAATACTAAAGGAAACCTTTGTCTTATTGTGGTATGCTAACCAATCTTCGTATCTCCCTTTGTGGTCGTAGACATAGTTTATATAGTAGGGATAGCTATCTGTATAATCCCTACGAATAATATATTTATACCCATTTTTTAGTTCTACTATTATATACCCATCTCCATAAATACAAGCCTGCGGATGGTTTACGAAATGTGCTATTAATAGGGTAGCATCTAAACACTCAGTAGGGAGGTCTAACCATGCTGTAGAAGGTCTTGTTTCTAATAGGCATTGTTCTTCTTTGAAATGATATATAGTTTTAAAATTTGGAAGCAAACGAATAGCATTAAGACATAGTAACCGTGAACCTATATCGGTACGTGGAGAGCTAGAACATCCGTCTGAAACTACTACACTATTTTTATTAGATATCGCATAATCCTCACATACATCATGTGTCTTTCCTATGGAGAATGCTGAGCCAGTATTCATTATATCATAATCCTCCAAAAAAAAGTCCTACCCACCCAAACAAAGTAGGTAGGACTTTCGTACCTTAAACCAATTATGTTTTCTTAAAAAGAGTTTGTTTAAAATGTAAGAGGCTGTGAACATCCTCCACTGCCAAGAGCATTCGACTGACTTGATATGCTCTTAGAAACGAAGTCTGCGAGTTTTGCCAAGGACTTAGCATTTGCGTTTTCAATCGGTACAAACTGACTCAATCCAGCATCGTCTTTGAAATTTTCCAAATACTTTTGGATCTCTTGATAACTGCTCATACCCACTCCGATTAGCACGGAGAGTATAGATTCGATTTTTTCATCTCGAACGATTTTCGTAAGTGAGTTTTTGACACTTTTTGATGTTATTCTATCTGAGGCATTATCGTCGCCATCAGTAATGATAAAAACAACAGCATTAACATCATAATCATCATCTACTAATTGTTCACCATATGATGCAGTTGCATCAATAGCATTCTTGGAGGTTTTAAAAAGCGAAGTACACCCACCAGGTTGAAGACAATTATTGTAATCTGTTAACTCACAATCTCCTAGCTCTTTGAATCCATGAATTTCTCTTAGATCATCTGAAAAAGCAACGAGACGAAGAAGTAGATAGCTAGAACGTGGACTGAATTTACAAGATTCTACTATCTGTTTAATAGAATTTTGCATTTCTTTTTTGAAAGCATCTACACTCCCACTCTCATCGACAACAATTGTTACTAAGGTATATTCAGTTGCACCCAAATCTTCGATATTAGCTGCAGAAAAACCAAAAGTACCTGCTGCCAAACTGTGTTGTTGCAAATCTGTATTATTCATAATAATTTAACTCCTTACTCTATTGTAGTTGAACGAACCAAAAAATTAGCAATATTAGAAACCTGCTTGATGCTTTCAAGCTTTCTGTGTTTGTGGACTATCTAAATCGTTGTCTACTGTAGAAAAATGATGCAAAAAATCAGAAGTATTAGAAACCTGCATACCCCTGGCTGCCATTTCAGTTATAAATTCATCTTGGAGATTCTCGAATCCCGTAACGGGACTTGTGGCATCTTTGATAAGAACCAATTTCTTAATGTAACTATCGTCACCAAAACCATCAGCAATATCTCTTACAGTGTTAGCGAGACAGTGACTACCTGCTTCGCCTGCTATAGCAATGATATCAGATTGCATCAAAGTTTTAATTAACCCTCCGGGGCGTGAATCGATTTGAGTGGTTGGGTCTTTTGGATCAGGAACTTCTGCTTTTACAGCAGAATAATGTTCTGTGAAAATATTACTTCCCTTAGACACAAAATTGATATTTCGTCTCCGGATATCTATCCAGTTACTCAATGCTTGGTGCAATACAGGAAGAATATTATTTCCTTCTGTACCGATCAAACAGTGAGGAGGCCAGATGCAAAGAGGATATCTGCCCGATGCTTCCAAACTTTCTGCATAATGGATAAACTTCTTTCTATATGGAGCATAAATTGGAACCCATTTACCATCTCGAATATCCTGAGACGATATAATTGTAAATGGAGCGGGACGATTATTACTTCCATCTCTCCACATAGCAGGGTGTGCCACATCAATTTTGTGGTGACAATCCAATGTAACATGAATTTGGGATATTCGTCTTCCCATACGGTTAATCATTGCCGTAAGTCGATCCATGTCCTCTTTTGCACCTTGCACGTACAAAGTTCCTTTGTCCGGATCACAAAAATCCACCTGAGGGTCAATTATTAGTAACTCAATTTTTTCAGCCATTACAATACTCCTTCGGCGTTAGTTATAACTACAACTAATTTAAGGTTTCTAAAACCACGAGATAACGGTTATCTCTTTATCAGTACATATTCTACTATTTTATAGTTCTGTTGTCAACGCTAAAATAGAAAATTTTCAAAAATTATTATAATATAATGGGGGCTTAGTAAATGCTCTTCTAAGCATCTTAAAGACGTTTTTTAACGATTCTTCGGTTTCGTCACCTGCTATTATGGGGTCCATTGTAATACTTTCTATTGCCCCATCCTCATTATAGTAGGCTTCATGTATCGCCCAGAATTCTTCTTGAACTATTTTTTTAACCCCAATTCTTATTTTAGGATGATATATAACTCTATAGTTCCAACTCATTTGTTATACCATACCCAAATTTTACTACCTAAGAAGTCACCGTTATCTAACTGTATTAAAGCATCGTGTAAATGGCCTAAGCCATCTTGGATCATAGTCGTTTCTGTATAACCTATTCCCATTAGAGATCTTTGGACAGAAGTAAAACGAAAACCATTTTTATCTGATGATGGAAATGAATGTCTCATAAGCTCTTGATCTAGATATATCTCTTTTCTTCTTACTTTCCCTCTATCTACCCAGAACTCTAAATCATCTGTGAATAGGTGTAAAGGAATAGCCCAAAAATTAACGTAACCGTTATAAGGACATTTATATTGAACTAAGTCTCTGAACTCATGGAAAGAAATATTTAATTGTTTTAATGCTTCCCACGAATTTGGGCAAAGTGCAGATAGGGGAAGATAAGGTACTTCTTTATATATATCATGTGTTACCTTGCTATACCATTTTGCTCCTGTTTTGGTTTCTCTCCATGTGCTAAATGGTTTTAATATATCCCCTGTTTCTGTAATGGGTCTAGGGTCTTCATGTTTTACTATTTTTATTTGGATCATTTAAGCATCTTTTTTAATTCTGTTGTTGTAATAATAGGTATACCTAATTTTTTTGCTTTTAAAGATTTAGCACCAGAACCTACACCAGCTACAACAAAGTTTACTTGTTTACCAACACTATTTTTAATTACCCCATCCTGTCCTTCTATAACTTCTTTCCACTTGGCTTTGCTTCCTTCTAATGCTCCCGAAAGAACAAAATATTGATTAGCAAATTTACCCGTTTTTTTACTAACCATCTGTATATTAAAGAATTGCTCTACATCTTCTATCAAGTCTATATTATCTTCGAAAAAACTTTTAATTTCTTGTGCCATTATCGGACCGATGCCATCTAAAGCACTAAAATCATTTTGAGACATACTTTTAAGACTATTCCACTGATTGAAATTATCCGCAAGAATTCTTCCTGCTTCTCTCCCCGCATTCTTAACCCCAAAAGAAGCAAATAATTTAGCAAATGGGATATTTATTTTATTTTTCTGTCTTATTTTTATCTCCTTCAGAAGATTATTATTATTTTTTTCTTGTTCTGCATTCTCAATCATCCATACTCTTGCTACAATTAAAACAGAGGTACGTTTAGTTATACCTAACTTAATAAGACCATTGACAGTTAATCTATAAAAATCTGCTGGTTTTTGTACTGCACCACATTCGACTAATTTATTAATCGTACTTTCAGCTATACCCTTAACACCTAAGATAGTAAGGAAGTGATTCAGGTTTTTAATATTTTGAGCAGGACACTTTTTATTCTTGCAAACTAAAGCAAGAGCATTGTTAGATCCTTTTACTTTTATGGTGTTTTTCCCACATGAAGGACAAACAGATGGTACATCAACATTCCCATATGCTCGGATAACTCTTTTTAATTTTGGTATAATTTTACCTGACTTGATAATTTCTACTATCGAACCAACACCTATTTTATTGGTTCTAATAATACCAAGATTATGTGCTGTACATTTTACTACTGTAGTGCCTTCAAGCTGAACACCATCAAAAACAAGTACAGGAGTGATATTCCCTGTTCTTCCTGTTTGCCATACAATATTTTTTACTTTAATTTTTTTAATTTCATCTTTAAATTTCCAGGCAATTTTACCTTTTGGATTGCCTGCATCTGAATTACCTGTTTTTCCCAAATTTTCTTGTTCTTGTAAATTATTTACAGAAACAACAACCCCATCTACTAGAAAATCTAGCCTACGATGTTGGACCTCAAAAACTTCTAACATTTTTACGGAGAAAGGAATAGTTTTTACAAAGTTAAGATTTAATGTATCCTTGGCAAATTTAGCTCTTTCTATTTCGGTTTTATATGGGGATCTATCTAACTTAAGAATATTATAAGCCGTAAATTGTATACCCCTATTTTTCATCTCTTCTGCTGTCTTGAGATTCATAGAGCCTGCGGTATGAGCTCTTGGATTAGCTTTCGCATCATCTCCCAGTTCGTCACATTTTCGATTAAAAACAGAAATAGGAGTTTCTAATTCCCCTCTAATAATACAACTTATACCATCAGAAAGGGTTTGAGGTACGCCTTTTACATACTTCATTTTTTCAGTGACATTAATACCATCTTTGCCACTTTTAGACCTCATTCCTGCTCTTACTAACTTCCCATCTTCATATTCTATTGAAACAGCAATACCATCATGCTTAAATGACATAGAAAACCAGTTATCAGGATAATCATATTTTTCTTTTTTTACAGAGGAGATCTTACTTCCCATAGCACTCTCTTTAATCCATTTAGAAAGTATCTGGTTTTTTTCTTCTTCTGTCCCGTTACATTTATTAATTGAAGTCATTGGGGGATCGTGAACAACTTTACTACTACCTAATTTAGTGATAGAAGAAGTAATGGTCTTAAAAATCTTTGAATCTGGGGCTAAATTAAAAAGTTCTTGTTTTAATGCATCATACTCGTTATCAAGAACTATTTCTTGAGTTACTGGATTTATACAATCATCTCCCTTGTCAAAAGATGTATCAAGAGAGGTAATTATATACTCAAGCTCTTTAATTCTACCCTTATCAGAACCCACTTTCTTAGTCATTTTTTTGTTACTTTCAGCAAAAAGGTCTATTATTTCAACGTTACTGCTCATTCTGTAACCTCTGTAAACTATTTTTTCACCGGCTGGAAAAAATTAAAAAGATGTACTTTCGATCCTACTTCTATATTGTATATTGTTTTCAACACATGGAAAGAATGAATTTTTTGGTGTATCAGATGGGTCAAACCACTTCCATTCTTTACACTTCTTCTCCTTTACAACGGGATTCCCTATTACCATATCATTGAACCTCTACTACCACAAGGGTAGTAAATTCCTAATTCAGCGAGACTACTAAGAATGTTAAGTAAACTTAAAAATCTTAGTTTTACATTCTCTCCAAAGGCGTTTCTTTCGGTCGTCCCGACCGTAGTCCCTTTCGGGATACAAGAGTTTAATTTCTTTAGGTTCTTCATTACGTTTTTTACTACTCTTGAAAACAGAAGAATTATATTAACTTTAGAGTTTTACATACAAGAAGTTAAACTGTTTAACAGTTTTCCCTTGTAAAACCACATACTCTGAACTTTTGAAAGAACTGTTTAATATTATACTATTTAATTATTTGCTTTATAACTAAAACCTTTAATTATTTTGAGATATTTAGAGTGTCTCATTCATCCCCTCCCACAAGGGAAGGGGTTTTCTTAAACAACAATATAAAAAAAAGTAAGTTAACATAATGCCTATCTTCTTTTGGGAAAGGCTCATTAACATAACGAAGAAATCGTAAACGTCTTTCCCAAATTATCAGTCCCGTTTCCTCTTCTACTTCTCTTATGACTCCCTCAGTTGGAGTTTCCCCAAAATCCATTTTACCGCCAGGATATGCCCACAGACCTTTAGCAATTTCGGTTCCTTGCCTGAGACCCATTAAGACCTTACCTCCTCTTGCCATTATCACGGAAAGACTAACTCTAACTATCTGGTTTATTGCTATTGTTTTTTTCATCTGTGTCTATTATCTCCTGTTGTATCTGAATGATCAATCCTTTTAATTGAGAGGCTTGATCGGGACTTATACTGAAACCTAGTTCCATATTATTATAATATCCAAAAGCATACTTTATGCCTCTTCTTAATCTTTTAAAAAACTTAGCTTTTGTAAAACATATGTTAGTATCTAAAGACTCAAATCTATCCTCGGACCCAAGTCTATCTTTAATTCTTTCTATATAAAATGATAAAGAAAATGTCTTATCAGAAAGATCAGATATTATTAATATAGGTCCTTCCGGTTTTTGGTTTTTTGTAGCAAACCAATTAAAAATATTATATAGTTTATCTAAACTATCTTCATTTATTATTGTTCCCCCATATATGGCACTTTTAGTATTCCCTGTAAAAATATATTTAAGTCCAATAGCAAAACGTGCCCACACACTACCTATAAAAAAGTTTACCCAGTATTCTTTTGTGAACTGCTCTTTTAAATATTCCCATTTCGGATCCCAAAAGAAAGGCCATATACCATATCTCCAGTTATCTGCTAAAGTAGTAAGGACAATCATATCATCTTCAGAATCTAAGGTTTCTCCTTTTTCTGGCGGGAAATAAGAAAAATATAGGACGTGAGCCACTGACATGCAATCGCAGCCTATATATTCCTCATAGTGTTCATAATCTTTTTTCATATTGTTGTCTCAGGAAACCCCTTCCCTTGTGGGAGGGGAAGAATGAGACACTAAATCAGCCAAAGGCTGATAAGTATCTCAAAACTTATCTTTTTTCTAAATTTTAACATTTTTTTAAAGGTTTTTCTCATAATTTTACGAATATATTAATATCAAAAGTTCTTTAATAAGTAAATAAGATATAAGGTTCTAATATTGAAAACTGTTTAACAGTTAACCTGATATTAGGTAAAATCTTATCAGTTAATTAAAAAACACTTATAGTCTGTTATAAACTTAAGACACTCTTTATTTTAAGAGTTAACAGTTTCAAAAAGTTTTGACTATTAACTAAACTATTTTCGGTATATCCTTAAATAGTAGGACTGTAGTCAATCAGCCTATTGTAGCATCGTCATTATGACGATAGTTACAAGCCTCCCCCTTTATGGGGGAGGTAATTGACATCTTACCTTTCATTATAAAATACTACCTCGGCATTATATCATAGACGGTAATCACTTTCAAGTATTATTTTTTATTTTTTAAATGATCCGAGATTTGCTTACATAGAGATATCTTATCCCATGTGCTTTTGGGGCAGTGTCTTTGAGGAATAGCATTATAGGCTAATTTCCAAAATCTTGTATTGGTTGAAGAGAGATATAGGGTCAATGATGCTTTGGGAAGAACTTTATGACCTTCTGCTATATTATCTATGTCTTTTTGGATTAGGCCCATTAAATCAGCTAACTCTTGATGAGTATATCTTTCTTTGGTCAGAATATATCTGACTATATCTTGAGATATAACTACTGATAGCATAGATAATATTCCTAATAGAAACAATTCGTACAGACCGATGGCCTGGAGAATCGGAATCTAAATTGTCCTTATTTTGTATTTTCATTTTCTTTTTTAGTCGCAACTACATCTAATTTTACAAGGAGATAGGTAATTCCTTTATTTTTAAAATGAGTTCTACTATTATTCCACATCCTTGTCAACTATTATTTTTTCAGTAGATGCTAAAGAATAATCAACGAACATAAATAAGCATATTTCGTTTAAAAATTTTCTTCCTTGCTCTACTGCTATAACATTCTCAAACATAACATTCCCTGATGTTTTTTCTATCTTTAAAATTTCATCTAAACTCAAATCAGATTCTTCCTGTTTGTTTTGGATATATTGGACAATTTCATCTGTAGGACAATCAGAACCTGGTATCTTACCTATTTTTAACAAATATTTAGCAGGATCTGGGATAGAAGAATAATCTGCAACATCGACAGATAAAACTTCTATTTGATCAAGAGATGCTATAGATTTATCAACTTTTCCTCCCAATATAACTTCTCTAACTACTTTTCTTATTTTTTCTGTTCTATTTTCAGAAATATCTTTACATATTTTACCAAGGAATTTACCAACATCATCCATCAAATTAATCTCTTCTTTGCTCCCTTCTTCTATACTTTTAAGTTCTTCTGAAAATAAAGATTTTTTAAATTTGTCTAAGTGGGTTCCTTCTTTGGTATCAAACACGAAATACGTATTAGCACTATTTGCGGATATAGAGCCTGTTTCTCTATTGATTGTAAAACTATAATCTATATTTTCATCTGACGCTTCTTCTATAAAAGTCTCTGTTATTTCTTTTGCTATAGATTTCACTTCTTTTTTACTGTTTAAGATTCTATAAAGTTTTTTATACATAATAATATAATCCTTTTTATTTTGAAATCGTCTATTTCCCGGATTAACTTAAAAAAAAACCTACAACCACATATAGTAAGTTGTAGGTCTGACGTTGTAATCTACACCCCTTTCGGGATGACTAACAGATATCGAACTGTTAAGGATTACTTACTAGTTCGATATCTACTTTTGTTAATATGGCAAAATTCTTACATCAGGATTTAAGCTTTGGTAGTATTGTTGTTCAGCATTTTTTTAATCTTGTCAAGTACTTTTTTAAAAATTTACTATAAAACAGGAGGTCTGTTTGAATTTATGACTGTAACAATAATTCTTGCCCAGTCATCTCCCCCTGCATCGTCTTCCGCATGAATATAAATGGTGTAAGATCCTGATTGAGTATAGCTGGGTGTCCAATTTAAATTCGAAGTGAACCACTTTACTGTATCCATATCTTCTGGAGCAGGCGGATTTGGGTGGTTAGGATCCGTATACCCATTTGGTTCTTCTATAGCTGAAGAAACTGTGACCCCAACAGGAAGATCTTCTGCTGTAAGAACAACAGTATCTCCATCAGAATCGTAACAGCTAATAAGAGCACTAAGAGATTGCCCCTCTACTATCGTAAGATTAAGCTTTACAGGAGCATCTACTCTTTCATTTCGTGTTGCCCCCACAAGCATTAAACTTGATAGCAGTACTATCATGATACTAACCAATATTCTTTTTTTAAACATAACTAGCCTCCAAATCTATAAAGAGTATATCTTTTTGGTTATACTTATCTTTTTTCATAAAAAATCCTTTATTAAATTAATATAGAGGAAAATATCGATTACTATCATATAAATAATAAGAATTGAACCTCTACTCCCACAAGGGGAGTAGATTCCTAATTCAGCGAGACTACTAAAATGATTAAAAATACTAAAAATCTTAGTTTTACATTCTCTCCAAAGGCGT
>Ga0075115_10001265_pt1 | contig 12424 bp, 9 predicted proteins | sample AntAceMetag02UKH_FD_69785 | JGI IMG/M metagenome (GOLD analysis project Ga0075115, IMG submission 69785) | Saline lake microbial communities from Ace Lake, Antarctica - Antarctic Ace Lake Metagenome 02UKH | ecosystem: Environmental > Aquatic > Non-marine Saline and Alkaline > Saline | place... | reverse complement strand
TCTTTTTGAGCGATCATATTGATTAAAGCTTCCAATAGGCTTGGGATCGGGCATAAAGTTCCTTTCACCGCTGCCCCACCTACACCTTTTGGACATATGCGGCACGTTTGGCCCGCAATTAACAATACAACCTGGTCTTCACCTGCCTCTTGCAGGTCATATTCACCAACCATACTGAGGATTTTGTTTATATACAGGATCAAGTTCTTAATGACTTCCGCCTTCGATTCACCAGGGACAGCATCCATATCAGGAAGAATTTCCTTCGCATCAAGATAGGCATATAGGTATTCAGCCGCCCGCTTGGCAACAATATTGATCGATCCCTGGTTTAGCATTCCCAATTCACCTAACCCGGCAAAGAATGAGGCAAAAAACAAATGATAAGGATTCAGATCCCTTTCTAGCACAACTTGTTTCATATCTGCCATTCTGGTCTCCATGAAGCTACATACAAACAAAATCTAAAGGATTTCGCTCAGTTTTTCTATGCAGTTTTTACACTCATAAAATAACATGCCTAGGCGAACTTCTTTCTCAACCAGAGCTACTAAAATTGCAAATTCACCAATGCTCCGAATAAGGATATATCCATTTGTTCCTTCTACTAGAACCCGTGTCATCTTCCCCCGATCCAATTCTTCTCCACTCCGTGAACTGATAGAAAGGATTGCAGCTCCCATTGCACCAATACGGTCTTCTTCAACATCTTTTGGGAGTCGGGAAGCGATCACTAGCCCATCAGTGCTGACAACAGCGGTTGCCTGGACATGGGGAACATTCCGTTCAAATTTACTTAAGATCTCATCCAATTGGGCAGAAGTTGTTAAAACCATATGAGTACTCCAGATATGAATATAAAAAGATAACATCGAAGAGGATTCCCTCTTCGAAACCAATTATAAACCCTACTCAGCTTGTTTATCTTCAAATAATTGAGAAATCTTATGTTTTTGTCTTGTTATTTTAAAAGAATTGAGATTGAAGTGTCGGTTCAATCTCAGATAAAGCAATTTGTTCTGTCCTGGAAAATCAGGATTTGTGTCTATTCAGGAATCGATGACCTCATCAACTTCATCCAGTTTTAAGCTTAGTACCTGGCTGGAAGAATCAGAGGACATTATGATGCCGTAAATGATATCCGCGACCTGAACAGTATTCCTGTTATGGGTAATAACGATAAATTGTGTCTCTGAACTCAATTCCCTGATGAGTTTCCTGAATCTGGCCACATTGGACTCATCCAACATGGCATCCACCTCATCCAAGACGCAGAAGGGCGTGGGTGAAATTCTCAGCAATGAGAAGATCAGCGCCGCTGCGATCAAACTTCTTTCACCACCTGATAGAAGGGACAACCCTTGTGTTCTTCGCCCTGGTAAACGAACATTGATATCCACACCGGATCCAGTTAAATCGTCCGGGTCTGACAAGACCAACTGACCTTTTCCACCACCAAATAATTGAGTGAAGATATCCTTAAATTCAATAGCTACAGCATCAAAGGTCTTTCTAAACTCGCGTTCCATCAATACATCCAGTTCAGCAATCACTTCTTTTAAGTCTGCCTCTGCCTTTCTCAGGTCCGATAGCTGTTCGGTCAGAAAATCATGGCGCTCATTAACTTCTCGGAATTCATGCTGGGCTTCCGGATTAATGGCACCCAGTCGTCTTAACTGAGCCCTTTGTTCACGAATGGTTCCGCCCAGATCTTTGGGAATTTCCTTTACTACCGGGAGTTTTTGTACATAACCTTCCAGGGGTAGCGGGGTTGGCCCTGAGATATCTTTGTTATATTCCAGTTCCACCAGACCAATATCCTCTTTGATGCGTTCCTGGATTGATTCCAGCTTTTCCCTGTTTCTGGTGAAATTAATATCTGACTGGGCATAAGTGCGCTCAGATTGATTTAATATTCGCCTAGCCTCGGCTTCATTATTTTGCAGTTCACGCTGCTCTTCTTCATCCTTGCCTAACTCAAGATCTGTTTCATCAATGAGCTTTCTCAACTCATCAATTTCCTGCTGGATTGTTTTCTCTCCGTCCTTCAGGAAGTGCGATTCTTCCGTTAGGTTTTTGATTTGCTCCTGATAATCTTGACTCAATGTTGAATTCGTCTTGAGTCGATTATCAGCATCAGTCCAGGCCTTATCTCTTTCATCCACTCGTTGGTTTACATCCTGCAGCGCTCTTTCAGCAACCGCTACCTGTGTTTCCCAATGAGCAAGTTGTTCTCGTTCTTCATCCAGGGCAAACCCGCGCAGAACATTGGTGGATTGCGATGCTCGTTCTTGAGAAAGTGTAATATCTGTTTGGATTTTTTCCAGATCACCCTTCAATTGAAGGGTGTCTTTCTCCGCTTCCGAGATATCACTCAAAAGGAGCTGGTGTTGAGCTGATTCCCACCCAACCTGTCGTTCAGCCTCATTCCTGCTCAAGGAACTCTGACGGAATTTTTCATCTATCTTGTCGACAACTTGCTTGGCTCCCGCTAGTTTTGCCTTAAGGCTGCTTTCCTTCTCAGAAAACTCGGATAGCTTTTTATCCACTTGGTTAAGGCTATCTTCCAATTTCGAAATTTTTTGGGCTGCAGATTTGATCTTTTCCTGCCAGCTTTTTCTTTGTCGTGATCGGCTAAGAACTCCCGCCTGACCTTCATTACCAACAACAATTTCCCCGGTTGTATAGAAAACCTCGCCCTTCAACGTCACGGCTTTTGTACCAGGCGGTTGATCACGAAGAACACGATTAAGATCCTTCTTATCTTTCAGAATAAACACACGGCCCAGCAGCAGCTCGATTGCAGGACGATATTTGGGAGGGGCTTTAACCAGATCCGCCGCAATCCCTAATAATCCAGGAATATTGCCATTCAATTTGGGGCGATCAAGAGTCACTAACCGATTTAGAGGCAGCAATACACCTTTAGTCGTTTCTTTCAGCAGGATCTCTAGAGCTTTATCTGATCCTTTATCTCCTTCAAGGATAACCGCATCCAGATAGTCCCCTAGAGCAGCTGCGATGGGTTTTTCATATTCTTCTGGAACCTCCAGGAAATTACTTATGGTTCCCAACGCTCCGGGAAGATTCCCGTCACGGGATTCAGTTAACAACAATTTTGCACCTTCCGCATATCCTGCAAGTTTCTGTTCGGATTGCTGAAGGACTAGCAGCTCAGCTGTAAACTGGCTGTATTCAGTTTTTTTCTGAGAAAGCTGGGCAAACAGATCCTGGCGAATCTTATCCCCTTCCTCTTTTTCTACCAGGATTTGATCCAGTTCTGTTTCGATCTTAGTTTTCGCTGCACTTTCCTGATCGAATTCGCTCTTGACCTTTAAGTACTCTTTGTGGATAGTCTCAAAACTATTCTTGGCTTCCTGGACCTTCTTTTCCGCAGATTGAACACGTTCTTTTCTCTTATCGATCTGATCTGTTCGGTCAGCCAGTTGGGAACGAAACCTGATCTGCTGATTTGTGAACTCATTCAGATCTTTCTGGGCATCCGTCGCTTCCTTTTCAATAGCGCCCATTTGGGACCGTTTTTCATCCAGAGTCTGTCTGGCCTGGTCTGCTTTTCTCTGGAATTCGGCCAGGTTTTCCTCATCTGAAGTCAAATCGCTCCGGGAATGATCAAGTCGTTCTCTGGTAAGGACTGTTTGTTCTTCCAGTCGAACCCGTTCTGTTTCCAGGTCCTGGATCCTTTTTTCCAGCGAACGGATCCGCTCCTCCACAACTGCCCGGTCCCGGCTAATATTCTCTTTTTGATTGTGATGCTCAGATAGTTCTCTGTGCCAAGTATTCAAACGCGAACGCTGGCTTTGCACACGAGCCTGATTTTCTGATAGGTCTCGGTCAAAATCCGCCTGATTCTTACGTGCTTGATCTAGCTCTAACCGATATTTTCCTTCCTGGCTTTTCGCTTGATTCAAATCAGTTTGAACCCTGGCCCAATGATAGCCATACCATTCCTGCAGTAATACCCGCAGGTCAGCTTTTACTTGATCATACTGCTCTGCACGAACTGCTTGACGCTGCAAACTTCTTAATCGTGGTTTTAACTCTGAGAGAATATCCTCGACACGATCCAGATTGCGGTGGGTCTTCTCCAATCGTCTTTCCGCATCAGCTTTTCTTGATCGATATAATCCGATGCCAGCGGCCTCTTCAAAAAGCATCCGCCTTTCTTCAGCTTTAAGGGAAAGTGCTGCATCGACTAGCCCCTGGCCAATAATGGTGTAGGTCCTATCTGCTAAGCCAGATTTACCCAGGAGTTCGTACACATCTCGCAAGAGCACTTGTTGACCATTCAAGAGATATTCGTTCTTGCCGTCCCGGAATGCACGTCGTGTAATAGATACTTCAGAAAAGTCGATCGGAAGCCAACCATCGCTGTTATCAAATGTGATCGTAGCAGCTGCCATACCTGCTCTGGGCCGCTGTTCAGAACCAGAGAAGATCATGTCCATCGTTTTCTTCCCGCGCAGCAATTTATAGGATTGTTCTCCTAGTACCCAGCGTACCGCATCAGCAATATTGGATTTCCCAGATCCATTCGGTCCAACGATAACTGTGATTTCATCCGCGAACTCAAATTTAGTTTTGGTCGCGAAAGTTTTAAACCCATTCAATTCGATCGATTTTAATCTCATGAAATCTTAGTTACCTTTTTTCTTATGATTGTTCAATTGCGACAGTTTGTCCAATGCTTCCTGGGCCGCCAACTTTGATGCTTCGCGTTTGCTGTTACCGATTCCAATACCAGACACTAATCCATTAATACTGACATTTACCTCAAACACCTTCTCATGGTCTGGACCAGATTCCCTGATGGTCTGATACTCAGGAGGTTCCTTCCCCCTGGCCTGCGTCCATTCCTGCAGCAAGCTTTTAGGATCACGGGGGTGACCGTCTACTAAAATTTCTTCTATTGCCTCCTGGATATAGGGCTCAAAGAAATCTTCTACAGCCTTGACTCCCCGATCAAGATATATACCACCGACCAGCGCTTCAAACCCTGCACAAAGCAAAGCCCGCCGGGATCTGCCTCCAGAGACTATCTCACCCTGACCCAGCCTCATTGCTCTACCCAGATTAATCTTACGGGCAAAATCAGCCAATTGCTCAGTCCTGACCAGAGCAGTCCGCACCAAGGTCAAATCCCCTTCTGTCATTTCCGGATATCGGTTATATAGCCAGGCGCCTACAATAAAATCCAATACGGCATCGCCCAAGAACTCCAGGCGTTCGTTATCTTCCAGTGCGTCTGGATTTTCGTTGATATAGGAACGATGGGTCAAAACATGCGTTAACAACGCCATGTTCTTAAAACCCAGTCCAGCTCTTTGATTAAATTCAAGGGGGGTTTCGATAATTTCCTGACCCTTCACCTGACCCATATTTTGCTCCTCAGAACTCAGGGTCAGCCAAACTCCTCAAAGTAGTATCAAGAATTTCGCTGTCCATCAATTCTATTTTTTCTTGTGGTAAGGATTTATTATACCCAATGGTACAGGATAGGCAACGGTTCATCCATTTTTCAATCCATGTCCAGTTATGATGCAAACGATTGGTTCTGGTATCGATTCCTGAACTTGCTCTAAAGCACTCCATACCAAGGCTGAAGTCATTTCTACATAGAGACCTAGTTTAGCTAGCTGCGCATGACCTTTTAGAATATCAGATTCCTCCACCTTTAAGATTGATCCTCCGCAGCTGCGGATAGCTGCGAGGACCTGTTTGCCATGAAAGGGATCAGATATACCCACACCAGCAGCCAGCGTTTTACCTTCAGGTCCAGGACCAATTTCCAGACTATCTTTACGATAAGCTTCATATAGGGGAGCACAAACCGCTGCCTGGACACCAATCAGGTTAGGAAGCCGAGAGATCGATCCCGCCTCAAATAAAGCTTGGTATCCAAGTGATATTCCAAGGAGTAAACTGCCATGGCCTACCGGCATGATGACTGATCCTGGGGCACCGCCGATTTCTTCAAATAGTTCATAGGCGATGCTAGCTATACCTGCAGTTCCGTGTGGTAAATAGGCATGGGATGCGTAAACCGCTCCCGATTCAACCTCTTTCAGGACTGCTTCTGCCGCTTTAGACCTCGGACCGGATATCGGAACGACCTCTGAACCGTAACTTTCGATCTGCTGTCTTTTAGGACCAGAAGCAGAATCTGGAATAAATACTCTTCCTCGAATACCAGCCCGTGATGCATAAGCTGCAAACGAAGATCCAGCATTACCTGATGAATCTTCAACTGCCTCCTGGATACCGGCTGCCTTTAACCAACTCATCAATACCGCAGTCCCACGATCTTTGAATGAGCCTGTTGGATTTTGGCTCTCCATTTTAAAACCGATCTTCTTCTCACCAACATTACTCCAAACAAGAGGAGTATTCCCCTCTCCCAAACTAATCACAGGAGCTCCGTCAGGGAGGGAAAATCTATTTCTATAACGCCAAATGCCAGGAAGATCCGGTTCTATATTTTCAGATACTAATTCAAGTCCTGGAGAGAAACCAAATAGACCTCCGCATTCTGGGCAGCGGTGGGGAAATTGTTCAATAGGAAAAAGCTTATTACAAGCACGGCACTGGATCATGATAGTTCCTGTTCAATCGTAAAATTGCCTATACGCAATTTTCTGATGGATTAACCTCCGCTAACATGAGGAAAAAATGCGATCTCGGCCTGATCGGGGATGATTGTCTCATCTCCCGAGAAAACCTGGTTGACAGAACTGAGCATATTACGTACCGTGGGGGCTGCAGCGGGATATAAATCGGCCAGGACTTGTTTCAGATCACTAACGGAAGAGCCAGCTGGCAGGTTTAGCTCCAGCTGTTTTTTACCGATCCGAGCCCGAATTGTGGAAAATAAGAAGATCTTTACAGTAATCATCCGCCTCTACCTACTATACACATCCCGCTATCAAGGAATTAAGGATAATAATTTGATGAAATTATACCGTACTCAGCCTCTGCATTTGTAGCGACCGACCCCGATAAGGAAAATACCCCCGTGTTATAATGCAATCGATGGAAAATAACCTTGAGAAATGGAAAGTTGGCCTTTCCAAAACACGAAAATCGACCTTTGGAAAGATAGCAACTTTTTTTGGCGCCAGCGAGATCACTCCCGATACCTGGGATGACCTGGAAGATCTTTTCATTCAATCGGATCTTGGAGCCCAAACCAGCCTGGAGATAATAGATCAGTTAAAATCCCGCAGCGAAAATGACGGAGTAATCAATTCTGAGGAACTGAGCAAATTGATAAAAGACGAACTCACTTCTCGGTTGATCAATCCTCCGGAGAACCTTATCAAGGAAAAACCACAAGTGATCCTGATTGCGGGAGTGAACGGATCAGGAAAAACAACCACGATCGCAAAATTGGGAAAGTACTATCAAGATCAAGGGTTCAATATTCAATTCGTTGCCGCTGATACTTACCGGGCTGCGGCTGTGGAACAGCTTCAGATCTGGGGTGAAAGGTTGAATATACCGGTCACTGCAGGCCAGCAAAATGGGGACCCAGGAGCTGTAGTTTACGATGGCATTCAATCTGCCCTATCCAAGAATAAGGATCTAGTATTGATCGATACTGCCGGCAGACTGCATACCAGTTATAACCTGATGGAAGAGCTTAAAAAAGTACATCGAGTAGCCGGAAAGGCGTTACACTCAGCGCCCCATCATAGCTGGCTGGTCATGGATGCAACAACCGGTCAGAATGCTCTGCTCCAGGCAGAATCTTTCCATGAGGCAATTCCCCTTGATGGCATCATTCTGGTCAAGCTGGATTCGTCAGCCAAAGGTGGAATGGCATTTGCAATACAAGACAAACTGGATTTACCGATTCTTTTCGCAGGGCTGGGTGAAAGTCCGGAAGATTTGGTTCCGTTTGATCCTGAATCATTTGTAACCAGTATCATTAATCAGGGATAAGGTAAATATGCAGCAAAAATTAAAAAGGTATAAAAAAGAATTCGAATTTTCCTACTGCCTGGGTGTGTATCCCACGTTGGAATTGATCAATACTCGGCCTGAATCGATACAGGCGGTCTTGCTGCATTCCAAAGGATCCTTCAACAAGGGTATTGAAAAGATCCGTCTTCTGGCCGGGAATCAACAAATCGAGATCATAGAAAACGACCGGCTGGTTGAAAAACTTGCCATACGTGGAAACACTTATGCTATCGGGGTCTTTAAAAAATTCCATTCGGAGTTGGACCCCAACCAGAATCACTTGGTGCTGGTCAATCCATCCAGTATGGGAAATCTGGGAACGATCATGCGCTCTATGCTGGGTTTTGGCATCAACGACCTGGCCCTGATCGAACCCACCTCTGACCCCTTTGACCCCAAGGTTATCCGGGCCTCGATGGGAGCTGTTTTCCATTTGCGGTTTCAGAAGTTCAGATCCTTCACAGATTACTGGGGCGTGCAGACCAAACATGCCATCTACCCATTCATGACCGATGGTAAAACAGCCCTTCCTGAAGTCAATTTCACCTCGCCTGCTGCTCTAGTATTCGGTGGAGAAGCGCCTGGACTCGGAGATGAGTATCATCAGTTCGGAACCAGTATCAGGATCCCTCAGGCAGATGCTGTTGATTCGTTGAATCTGGCTCAATCGGTTGGTATAGCGCTTTATCAATTCTGGGTAAAAAATAACCCTTAGACTGCATAATACATCCCGATTTCAGGGATCAGAAAACGGAGTACAGTTATGGATTCATTAACCAGCATCCTCTTAGAAAGTCAGAAGAAGATCCAGAATTTACTGGATCGTCTTTGACGTAGCTGGGAAACAAACTCTGCTTGAAAATCTGAGAAAGGAATCCCAAGCAGCTGATCTGTGGGATAACCAGAATCGAGCCAAAAAGGTAATGAAAACCCTGGCAAACTTAGAAGGTGAATTAAAAAGCTGGGCTATCCTTGAAGAACGTCTTGGGGATGCCATGGAATTGGCAGAGATGGGCGATGAAAGCATTGAGGATGATCTCCAAAAAGAAGTCCTTGCCCTTCAGGAAGAAATAGGAAAGAGGGAATTTGACGCCATGCTCGCCGGAGAATATGACCGGGGAGACGCCCTGCTCGCAATCCATGCCGGTGCGGGGGGGAACGATGCCCAGGATTGGGCAGAAATGCTGCAACGTATGTACCTCCGCTGGGCAGAAAAAAGAGGTTATAAAACAGAAACCTTAGATCTGACACCCGGTGAAGAAGCCGGAATAAAAAGCACAACTATTTCGATTAGCGGCCTGTATGCCTATGGCTACCTGCGTTCGGAAAAGGGTGTTCACCGCCTGGTGAGAATATCTCCCTTTGATTCATCCAACCGCAGACATACTTCATTTGTGCTGGTGGAAATATTACCCCATGTTGACGATGACCATGATATTAATATCAATCCCAATGACTTGAGGATCGATACCTTCCGCTCCGGAGGAGCAGGCGGACAGAGTGTGCAGAAAAACGATACGGCGGTCCGTATCACCCACCTGCCGACCGGAATCGTTGCCAGCTGTCAGAATGAACGTTCTCAAACCCAGAACCGGGAAATGGCCCTAAAAGTTCTCAAAGGCCGGTTGGTTGCGCTAAAACAGCAAGAGAGAAAAGGAAAAATCGAGGAGCTCCGGGGGGAATACCAGAAAGCAGAATGGGGCAGCCAGATCCGTTCCTATGTACTGCATCCCTATCAGATGGTTAAAGACCACCGCACAGAATTTGAAATGGGTAATACTGAAGCTGTCCTGAACGGAGACCTGGACCCATTTATTGAAAATTACTTGAGAATGACACTGGGTGAGAAAGAAACATAACTACACCAGTTGATAACGTGTTATAGATATCAGCTTAGAATCGACAAGCCCTTTTTTGTGATTCCTATCTACACGTAAGAAGGAGGATCCCAATGGCGAAAAAGATCGGGAAGGTCCTAATTGGCACAATCATTGTTCTGGTTTTCCTGGGAGCTGTCACCGCCCTTATCACCCCTCCCCTGGTCCGTAGAACCGCGAAGAAATCATTTCCCGTAATTGAAGGTGAGATCCAGATCACCGGACTGGACGGCCCGGTACGAATCTACCGGGATGGCTACGGTATTCCCCATATCTATGCAATCACTCATCATGACCTGTTTTTCAGCCAGGGTTATGTTCATGCCCAAGACAGATTCTGGCAAATGGATTTTTGGCGCCATATGGGAGCAGGTAGGCTGGCTGAACTGATCGGGAAACCCATGCTGGAAACAGATAAATTCCTGAGAACCCTGGGTTGGGAGAGAGTCGCCCAACAGGAACTGGAATTACTTGGTCCTGACGAGCAGGCTGTTCTAGATGCATACTCTGCTGGAGTAAATGCCTATATCTCTGAAATAAAAGGTTCAGAACTAAGCCTGGAATACCTGTTCCTGAGTGTGCTGAACGCGGGTTATGAACCTCCGCCCTGGACACCCTTAAACAGCCTGACCTGGGGGAAAGCCATGGCCTGGGATTTACGCGGCAATCTGGACTCAGAGATCGACCGGGCAAAGCTGTTGAAGACCCTGCCTCGCAACCAGATGGAGTTCATCTATCCACCCTACCCGGCAGATCATCCTTATATCGTACCCGGCCCTCCAATCGAAAAAGATTCTGAAGAGCAGGGATACAATCTCCCTGATCCCGACCACTCATATCTGACTGAATCCATCTGGCAAGAAGTTGTCAAATCAATGGAAAATATTCAAAGCTTTTCAGCAGATCTGGACCAGATCACTGGGGGAGGTTTCGAAGGGATCGGTTCAAACAGTTGGGCTGTACATGGAAACCTGACAGACACTGGGAAACCGTATCTCATGAATGATCCTCACCTTGGATCCCAGATGCCGTCGATCTGGTATGAAGTTGGCCTGCACTGCTCAGAAAAAACCGAAGAATGCCAAATGGATGTGGCTGGGTTCTCTTTTGCTGGTGTTCCTGGTGTTGTGATCGGGCATAACGATCATATTGCCTGGGGTCTGACCAATGTGGGTCCAGATGTGATGGATCTCTATATCGAAAAGACCAATCCTGACCAACCCACTCAGTACCTGACACCAGATGGTTGGGTAGAAATGGAATCGATCGTGGAAGTGATCCAAATTGCTGGGGATGATCCTATAGAACACCAGGTCTACCTGACAAGCCATGGACCGATCATCGGTTCTGAATATGGCCTGGATGATTTTGATCAAACAACCGGACTGGCCATCCCTGAAAACTACGCCCTGGCCTTAAGATGGACCGCACTCGAACCCAGCTGTGTATTCTGCGCTATGTGGGAGATCAACTTAGCCAAGAACTGGGAAGAGTTCCGACAAGCTGCATCCCATTTTGTAGTACCCTCACAAAACTTGATCTATGCCGATATAGATGGCAATATTGGCTACCAGATGCCGGGCAATATCCCTATCCGTATTGAAGGGCATGACGGCATGCTCCCTGTGCCCGGATGGAATGGGGATTATGATTGGCAGGGTTATATTCCCTTCGAAGAGCTGCCGTATTCTTTCAACCCTCCCTCCGGATATATTGTCACCGCCAATAACGCAGTAGTAGGGCTTGATTATCCTTACCTCATCACTGAGGAGTGGAACCGCGGCTTCCGGGCTCAGCGCATTGTCAATATGTTGGAAGAAGCCCCTAAACCGATTAGCATCTCAATGCTGAAGGCCATGCAAGGGGATAATTATGACCAGATCGCTCCGGAGCTTGTCCCAGAGATTTTAAAACTGAACTTTTCGGATCCTGAACTGGAAGCTGCCCAGGGGATCCTCGTGGGATGGAATTACCAGGCAGACATGGATTCAGCGCCTGCAGCCCTTTTTATGACATTCTGGCAGAACCTGGTAGCCAACACCATGCAGGATAACCTGCCAGACGATTTCAATGTCGGAGTTGGTTCAACCAGCAAGGAAATCATCCGCCAGCTTGTCACTCAACCTGAGAATCCCTGGTGGAATGATTCTTCTACACCCGAGAGGGAAACCATGGTTGAGATTTTCAAACTGACTTTTCAAGAATCTTACCGTGAACTTAAAAAGGATTTTGGGAAGGATCCTGCTGCCTGGCAGTGGGGAGATCTCCATACAATCACTTTCCAGAATCAGGTCATGAGCAGTTTCCCATTTGTAAACAAGTTTTTCAATCGCGGTCCCTTTCCGGCCGCTGGCGGTAATGAAATCGTGAACGCTACAGGCTGGGATCCTAGCAATCCTTACGTGATCGATTGGCTGCCATCCATGCGCATGATCGTTAATCTGAATGACCTGTCAATTAGCACACGTAAATGTACCATCTAATTTCGGCAAGAATGTACCACCAAATTTCAGCAACAATGTACCACCTGTTTTCACCCATAATGTACCACCCAGTAAAATCTAAGA
>Ga0075115_10001264_pt1 | contig 12441 bp, 13 predicted proteins | sample AntAceMetag02UKH_FD_69785 | JGI IMG/M metagenome (GOLD analysis project Ga0075115, IMG submission 69785) | Saline lake microbial communities from Ace Lake, Antarctica - Antarctic Ace Lake Metagenome 02UKH | ecosystem: Environmental > Aquatic > Non-marine Saline and Alkaline > Saline | place... | reverse complement strand
TGCGGCGCACAAAGCAGCAGGATATCGAAGTCGCGATCGGTCTGGCCTAGTAATGACGGTAGCGTATACCGCAAGAAAATACGCACGCGGCCTGCCACCCATGCAGGGCGCATACACAAACGCGGCGTACGCTGCATACTCGTAGCAAAGCGTATCCATACGGCCATGCGAAGCGTCATGCGCGTCCTCCCTGACATGCTTCCGCGTTTATCAGAAGTCGTGGCATGGCGATGCGCTTGCCGCTTACAACATACGGACGTCGCCGGCGCGCTCGCGGCCATCGTCGCCGGCCGACATCTCGAAAGAAACGCGATCGCCTTCCTTTATCTCGTCGATATCTGCGCGGTCGGGCAGCGCTGAGCAATGAAAAAAGATGTCGCCTTTCCTGCCATCAGCGTGATCGGGTTTGATAAAGCCAAAGCCGCGATCCGTCACGACCTTCTTGATAGTACCGTTAGGCATTCTTCAACTCCAACATGAGAAATACATGCATGTCTCACAACGAGACCTGCTACACTTGAGCCGGCTAACGTTTGCCGCACTCGCATAACTACCTGCTGTCTTCCGCCGCTAGTTTGCGACGCATCGCCTCGTGCTCTTCCATCATTTTGAGCTCTGCATGCTGCTGGTAATCTACCTGCGCACATCGCAACTTGCGCGCAGCCTCATCGGCAAATGGAATGAGCATTTGCAAAATGGTCTTGGCGGCTCCGATCGCTATTACCTGGCTTGCAACATCGTCTGGGTCCTCTGTGTTACCCGTGCAGAGCGCGTTGCATCTGCGAGCAGCCACATTGTCGAGTTCTTCAATGGCCGCTACCAGCGCCTTGCTATCGAGCTGCAACCGAAACGCGGACAACTCCGTAGACCGTAAAGCAACTGGCTCGTCGGTCTCGTTGACTGGAATCATCTTCTCAATGCGAGGGTCCACATGCTCGCAAGGCGCCTTTTCATTGGCTAAATCCTTTACCAGTCTCCTGAGATTGTCAAATCCGATCGAATAACAAGGCAGATTTCCGTGGCTACTAACTGCCACACAATGTTTTGCAAGGTTGATCGCTCGCTTCTCGGCGGCCTCAATTGCCTTTTCAACTGCGTCTATTGTCTGTTCAACTGCATCACTCATCGATTCTCCTCGATACTTCTGATATTCTTGCTGACAAAAGAATTGCAACTCCAACGGCATTAGCCGGGCCGCAGAATTGCGAGAATGTCGTCCTCGCGGGCTAGCGCTACCTCGTGACCCTCCAAATTCACAGTCTCAGCGTAAGGCGACAGCACAACACGCTCGCCCACTTTGAACTGCATAGCGCTACGATCGCCATTGGGCAATCGAGGTCCAGGACCTACCGCTAGGATTACGCCCATACGCGGTTTCTCCTGCACATTGCTCGGCACAATGACGCCGCCCGGCGCCGCATCTGCCTGGGCGTCTCGCTCAATTACCAGTCGATCGCCAACAGGCTCAAACGAATAAATTGGCTTGCCTGGCTTTCGCTTGGTAGTTACTACTACACCCATCTGCTTCTCCTACTCAAACGGTGTGATACGAATAATCCGCGACCACCCGAGCAACTTCCTGATCCGTTGATACTCTGATTTGGGAATCAGGATAGGCACGTAGCTATCGGGGTAGCTAACAACAGATGTGCCCTGTCCGTAGGCCTTTACAGCCTTTTTCAAGGTTTCATCGGTAATCGACTGCTTTGGCCAGTCTACCCGATATACCTCCAATACTACAATGGGTTCTTGTGCTAATGTAGGTGTTGGGCCCTCGCAGCCATAGTACGGATAGTGTGGCAGCGTAATACGCGGCGGCCTAACGAGTTCGCGACCGTCGACCGCCAACACGATGACCGCAAGCATTATAATAGCCATGATCGCCACGATCGCCAAAACACGCTTAACATCCGCAGACGTAAACCGTCGCATATCAGCCTCCTTCAAAATAAGTACACGGACGGACGATGTTATGAGCCGTCCGCCCTTTCAACGGATAATAGCCTAGCTTACCGGCGAACTCCCAGTCAATAGTACGCGTGATAGCACGCCGCAAACGCTTTCCTAGTCTTGCCATATAAACCTTGCGCCTATAAAAGCTGCGCATGAACCGCTGTTTGCTTTGCGTATCATTAGGCGTCATCTGTTGATCGATATTGACGAACTGATCAAATCGCGGCTCGAGCTCCAGCGTCTCTTGCGCCTTTTGCATCACCCCCGTAAAATCGGTTAATAGGTCCTCATGCCTAAAAAGCATCAACCGGCTAGCTGCGGCTTTCAGCCACGCCTGATTGTGCGTATTCCATGTTTCACAGTGTTTCTGGACAATACCAACCGGATCGGCGAGAAAGTGGCGGCGGAATTGCAATCGCCACCGCATATGGGCCCGAATGAAACTATACATGGCCGCATACGGATTTTTTATCGCCACGGCGACACGGATCTCATTGTTGCGAATTGCACTCCGCAACGGAGGCCAATGGGTAGAATACGACAGATAGTCGATAGGCGGCTTGTGCTTGCCACCTAACTTATGGACCAGTGCGTACGCATAGAAGTTCTTACACAGTACGGCAGTCGTATAACACGTGCCGCTGCGTTTGTATCCGTACTGTTTAACGTAGACAGTCACAATGCAGCCCTACTTACGAAGCGGCGTCGCTACCGGGAAAATGCTGATTAAGTCGATGCGTGGTATCGTCGGGCAATTCGTGCGGAAAGCCTATGCCGGCCTTATTGGCCGTGTCTCCAAGATCCAAAACCTCCTTATCATCATCCTCTCGGTACGTTGAGGCCTCCGCTATAATCGTATCTTGCACGGCGAGTAACCGATGCCATGCCCCCAGCTCAATATGGACTGCTTCACCTTCCTTCAACAGTATCGGCGTAATGCCGTACAGACTGCAATGCTGCGGATCGAAAGTCGCTGGAACTGTACTAATGATGAGTTGACCAGAGACGACCCATATAACCGCATCCCTAAGTGGATGGCGATGCATGCTAGTCATATGCCCAGCAGCGATATTTAGCTTCTTCATGCAATAGCCCATCGCGGCATTATTATGAAGGATCTCCTCCCAGCCCCAAGACTTTGAAACAAATTCTCGTTGCTGGATACCCAGCCGTGAAATACCATAAGGCATAATACCTCCCCCTTAGACTGCTTAACCGCGTATCTCAATGACATCGCTACCGATCACTTCTTCTTCTTATTCTTCTTCTGTTTATTCACGTCTGCCTTACTTGCTGCCTCCAGCCGCTCAAACGCAATGTCGGCAATCCGCCTGCAGCCGCAAGGTTTGGCGCTCTTGTCGAGTACTTGAAGAAATAGCCGTTGACCGATCAGGCGAGGGGTGGGTACGGACCCCTGCGGAAGCTTGAAGAGTTTGGAAATCATCGCGCCGTTCATTAGCTTAATCGCCTGCATCTCCGCCAACAACGACTTGCCCGCCTGAGACGTAAGCCGCGGTTCCCACTTATCAGTGACGCCGCGCATCTTTTTCCATAGCTTCTTATTCGGCTCCTTGTCGAACTCGAAGGCGCTGAGTACGACCTTGTCCAGCCTGCAATCGCACAGACAAGCAGTCGCGCCCACTCGCTTAGCCATTGCGAGTGCTACAGCAAAGCCGCGATCGACAACCTTCAAGTGCTGTCGCACTAGCTTCTTGATAGTGGGATCTGTAACCTCGTAATACTTGGACATGGCTTATAGCCTCCTTAGGTGTAGTAAGCGTCATTGTTATCGGTAAGTTTATTGGCGTCGTGACAACCGTATTTGGCCTCCAAACTCATCCAAAAAATATCACTGAACATGTCGAGTGTATGCCGCAGATTTACAGCATCGCAGGCAAGCGTGTGCTCGTACATAAACGGTATGTCAGGCAAATCGACGCTATCACGCGCATAGCGAGCGCGTATATCTAAATAGGCGTTGCACAGGTGATCTGCGTCCTCATACATGCCTAACTCGTCAAACTCATCTGCGGTAATGTTTCCGTCGGCTGCCTGCGAGTCTATTATAGCCCCAAGCGCCTCCGCGTCCCATTCTCCCGGCGCCCCGCAGCATCGGCAACTTGGCGCCGAGCAATCTGCCGTAACAAGCATCTCCAGCATGTAGCCGTTATCACACATCATGTGATTAAAAGTAGCCATGGCAATCTCCACCACTTCGGCGTCGACGTGAATGGCCTGCGCGCAGACATACGTTAACGGATTGGAGAGTGCTATCACGCGGCCAGGCGTTGCAGCTTCCCAACGCCTACCCGTCTTACGGTAATCGCAACAAAGATCGAGCTCTCCTGTAGTCTCGCCAACAACGCGACGGCGATAACCGTTAGGAAAGAACGGGTACGTCTGCTCGGTCGGATCTGCGGTCTCAGTATTGTTTTCCATAGCTTACTCCAATTTGAAACTGTATCGCCTACTTTAACAGTAACAATGGCAGACTACCCGCCACACAAAACAAGGCTATCATGGCCAAACTCCAGACTATAACCCGCACCACCTTCCGATATTGGCCTCCTACCACGGTTTGCGGCAAAAGGTGCCACTCTAGCTTGAGAATCAGCATCATCTGAAACCCAACCGCCGACCAAAAGATTAAGAACATCTCCATCGGTTACTCCTTAGGTTTACGGACTGCATAGTTCGGACAAGCGAGAGGCGAGCAAGGCGCAGTCAAATAGTCCAGCTTCAACTGCAGATGCGCGAGGAATTCGGTGACAGCTCGCTTTACGCCAGACCATTCGTTGTCGACGTAATCGTCGCCCATTAGCCATCCGCCCGGCTTAATCTTGTCCCAGTAGACAGGCAACTCTTTGCGGGCATGCTTATAAAAATGATTGCTATCGAGATAAAGCCAATCAAGCGACTTATCCGTTAGAATATGTCGAGCGACCTGTATCGAGTCGTCGCGTATAACAATTACTCGCGAATCCATCAAATGGTTACGGCAACAAGCGCGGTAACGTTCGAGCTGCTGCGGGCGCTTGCGCTTGGAGTTCTTATCCTGCTGTCCTGGATGGCTCTCAGGTACAACATCCCAGCAATCCACCAGTAAAAGGCGTTTAGGTTTGTTAATATCCAATATCCGCGTAGAGAAATCACCCCAAGCAACGCCTATCTCGGCCACAACACCGCCACGTGGCATTGCTCGCAGCAAGTCAATACGCCCCGGTACGATAGTTACAGCCATTCGTGCTCCAGATAAATAGGTTCAAAAATGTCATAGTGGGAAATGTCCGCGCCCAGGCACTGCACGAAGTTGCTAAGATTGGAGTTACCATGGACAATATGCTGGCAACTGCATAGCACAACAGCGTCCACCAGCGCGTCCATGCCTAACCGATAACGGGTCTCGGCGCCCCGCTCGCCTATCCGCAGATGACCCTCGCCACCGGGTAACACCGTATCGGTCTCTCTCCAAAAAACACGGTCCCGGCCATAGTGAGCAGCAAATATATTCCGCACATTGGCACAATCGGTGGCCAAGAAGATCCGCAACGTCGGATAGTCCATGAACAGTGCATCTAAGTACTCAAAATATAGCGAGTACGGCGGCGACTCGAGTCTATGGCTTTGCAGCAGATACTTTACACCGCCATGCTCTCTACCTGCGCCGCGAACATGAACGCCGATTATTGGGCTCTCGGCAGCATCCAACGCGCGAGTGGTCTTGGCGGCCGCGTTAAACACCGCGTCGTGCATATGTAGATATCTATCAATAATATACTTCGCCCGCCAGGGCCGTTTCGGCGGCAACAAAATCACCTGACTAGCATCAGCATACGGCACGTCCCATTTCCACGTCCTCGTGGATAGTGAGAATACCGGTCCACGAGGCGTAATGATGTTGTGCAGGCCGCCACCCATGTACTTGGTCTTTTCATTCGATAGCACATGTGCTTGCTTAGCCGTATGATCGGTACGCTTAAAATACTGATCCCACGCATCAGCTACGCCATACTCGCGACTATACACACAATTACGCCAATCGATGCTGACCGTATACTTACGCGCATCAGCGCAACTCCACTGGTTCACTAGCTGATTGAGGCCAGCAAACATGCCTGCATCGTTGCCGATAGGGAAGGCTCGCTTGATTGGCCGATTGTCTTTGGCCATTGTGAACTTTCTTGCTGACAAAAAAATGTGCCGCCGGCCTGGAAACGGCCGGGAGGTATCAGCACCGGCTTACCAGCCGACGGCACACGAATCGGAGGCTATCCGAAAAGGCCACTATGACAGATCGGTAGCCCTGCGTCAATAAAGGGGGTCCGTCGCACAGTAGAGGCGCCGGACCCCCCATCGCGTACCGCCGCAGAAGTGACTAAAAACCCAGGCCGGCAACCCACTGGCAAGAAGGTCATTACGCCGACCTGGGCGGACCGATGAATCAAGGTGCGGCACCTGCCGCAGGTGTCGAAGAAAACAGTCGTTTGTACTCGTCAGTAATAAAATTAGCGCTTGCGGCGCCGGGAAACCAACTACCAACACTGCCGACATTCAAAAACATGCCGCCCGCCCGGCCTTTCAACGCCTGCGGCAAGCGCTCATAAATGACACCTATCATCGTTCGATACGTTGGACTCTCTCTGTCCATCTTCTGAAGATCCCGTACGGCCGTATCGAGTGTTTCGATCTTTGAGATATAGTCTGGTTCCTTCCCATCATCCGCGTACTCCGGCGTCTCTTTATGCGTACCGAAGATATTCTTGCCCGCCCAACCGGTAAGTCCAGGAATAGCGCCACTACCTACCATTGCCGCGCCAGCACCCAATCCGCCCAAAGCGATCGACATGAAACCATTGCCGCCGAGCATAGCATTGGCCAAGCCCGCCACGCCGAGGGCGACGCCACCCAATACCGCCACCTTTTGCCAAGGCTCGAGCTCCATGAACCAGTTGACAGCGCTCTCCCAAAAGCTACGATTTTCGGGTGTAGCCGAAGGGATCGACTCCGCGGGTACCCCGGCTTTCTCGGCAAATGCTTCGCCTACCTTCGGCATATCTTCGGGAGTAGGATCACCGCCATGAAAGGCTGTAGCTACAATACGACCAAGTTCCTTTGGCGTATCGACAGCTATATCAAAAGTAGTCTTGACTGCATCCACTACCTTATCTACTGCGATCGATGAGTTATTCGCAATGGCATCCGTCACCTCTTTTATCTTCTGCGTCGCATCCAACGTTCTTTGACCTATTGCTGCCCCCGTCTCTCGCACCTTCTGCTCCGTATTCAATATTCCCCGCCCCATTGTCTCCTGCAGTGACGCGAGCGGATTTACAGACGTTTGGGTGATCGGTGATTGAGCGGGCTGCGGCGCCGCTGGCGATCCCATTACTTGCGATCCCGCTGCCTGCGATGCCGCTGCTTGCCCGGATTGCTGCGCTGTCGACGCTTCCTGTGAATCTAACCAGCCACCCAACGTGTCATGCATATACCCCGCCGCATCGCGTGCATACCTGGCCGCGGGTTGAGTAACATGCTTTTTAACGCTTGGCGAATTTATTGCGTCTTTAGCTGCACGCATAGTAGTACGCGCAGGATGAAGGAGCGGATCCACAACATCTTTATGCAAGGCCTTGAAATCAGGTACAAGCTCAGACGGTCGTATCCTGGAGGGCGACATATTAGGCTTCGTTAGTCGCTTTTCAAAATCAGAAGGGCCGCCCAGTGGGTTGCGTACTCGCTCGTGCGCCCTGTCGAAGAAACCAGGAAGCCAATCCAAATTAGGCGTCGCAGTTGCGGGCGCTTGCTTTGGTGTGACCGGCGCAGCAGCAGCAGCAGCAGCACCGGCAACAGAGGCTGGCTGCTTAATTCCCGTAGGCGACCCAAATCCGCCGGCTATGCGCGCTTCTATCGCGGGGTTTGGCGTAACAGCGGGTGGCGTAACCGGCATAACTAACTCCTAAGTTTGAGAAGCCCGTCTCGGGCACTCTACTAATAGCCTTCAAAACGATCTTGAAAAAGCAATTTACGGAGTTTATCGATTTCTAGCTTAGATCGTACACTTCGATAAACTGCGTAAGCCTCCGGATCCTTCGCCTGCATCATCTCTTTAGTAGCGCCTGGTATTTTTGCTAGCGCGTGAAGGCGCTGCGCTATAGCTGGCGGCATCGCCGCAACAGCTTCTGTTGTCGTAATAGCGTAGCCCGCCGAACCGATCGCCTGTTGCTGCCGCAATATGACCGAGATTGCCATATTCTTATACTGCTGAATTCGCGAGGCTAGCGACTTATCGACTGCATACATATTGCCAGCCCTCGAAATAGCGTTATGCAATCCCGGTGCCGCGGCCTTAATCATCTGACCAGCCAGTTCGTCAACGAAAGGCACATAGTCCGAATGTAGCTTCAAATACGCATCGGCAATACTTTTGTCTCCGGGAGTCATCATCCCGGGCGCCTGATCGAACAGTTGATAGTTTGTCTTATCTTCATGAGCTCGAATCATGGCTTTTATATCTGTAGTCGACTCCTTCGCCTCTTGGGTATATTTGCCAAAGAACCGTCTTTCAATTTCAGGATGTTTCTTTAGCTCCTCCGAAGTCAAGCCTGTGCCCCGAAGGATATTGGCCTTGGATACTCCCCAAGCTTGCCTGACCAACTCAGACGGCTTCACGCCTTCAGGCAGCGCTGCATCTGCGTTTGGAATCCCGTAGCCTGCAAACTTACCAGTATTATAGTAATTGGCGATGTGTTTCCCGGTAGCACCCGCGACGTATTTGTTAAGTGGTCCCGTAAAGAGATTATGCTCGTCGCCCCACACCGGGAAAAGTGGCGATGTGGCGGCCAGCGTCGAGGGTACGGCTATCCCTGCCGCCATTGCCTTACGAAGCAGTTGCTTTTTAGCGGTATTGGCTTTAGCGACGGGATCTATCACATCTGCCGCGCCTGCCGTACGGCCAGGGGCAAATAGACTTTGCGATGGCGACTCTGGTACAACTTGCGATTTGATCGGAGGCTTGGCCGGCCCATGCGCGGAAAACGGCGGCTTCGCTCCCGCTGATCTTCCTACAAGCTCCTCGAACTTCGAGGTGCCTGGAGACCTAGACGGTAACGATTCGGCAATGGGCATAGCGCGCCGCAACGGTCTGTTAATCGCTTCGTGTGCTCGTGCCGGTAATGGAGGAGATACGCTAGGCGCTAGTGTTGCCGACGGCGATACTGGCGGCGTAGCACCAGCCGGCCCTTTAGAAAGTCTATCTAGCTTCGGATATCGCGATCTCCAGGCCGTTGAATCGAAAGATATCGACGGAGCGCTTATTTGCGGAGCTTTCGCTAAATGCTCATATTGAAATAACTCTGGCGAACGTGTCTTTTCTGGCACGGCCTTCGCAAGAATCGGTCGCTCTGGCACGGCCTTCGCAAGAATCGGTCGCTCTGGCACGGCCTTCGCAAGAATCGGTCGCTCTGGCACGGCCTCCGCAAGAATCGGTCTCTCTGGCGCAATGCGTGGACGCGCGGCCGTTCCGAGCCTACGTGTCCTTCCTGGCGCGGCCTTCGCAAGAATCGGTCGCTCTGGCACAATGCGTGGACGCGCGGCCGTTCCGAGCCTAGGAACGGGTGGCGGCTTCGATACAATCTCCGGAATAATAGGTTTTGTGCCCTTAGTTTTGCCAATGCCCTTCATCCAATTCATAAACCGTGATGCGCCAGATCTCCCCGCCGGCGCTTTACCGGCAAAGCCAGCGCCTAGACCAGCTATCAACGATGTCAGTTCAGCTGCGCGAGCGGTATTTCGCTGCCCTCGCTCGTCGGGGCGCGCCTCGTTCGCCCCTTTACCGCCAGTGATATCAGCCCATGTCTGCGTAGGACTATAGATAAGCCCTTGCTTGCGATCATGTATCCTATTGAAAGAGCTATTCCGCAGCTCCTCGCCTATTCGCCTAGCGTAGGCAACAGGCGGCATGTTGCCCATACTAAACATACCAGTCATGTCGCTCAGCTTCGGCATAATATGCGGCGCCTTGGTTGGCAAATATTGCTTAAGATGTCGCCCTACTTGCTCGCTGACGCTCACACGCTGTTTAGGCGGCGGTCCCGGCCCGGGCCCGGGCATAGGTGAAGAATTACCAACACCTGGACCACCCATGCCATACCCCGACCGTACAGCTGGACTTTGCATTGTTGGCGGATTACCCTTGCTGAAATCCGTAGCCTTCCACACGCCATGCTTTGGCTTCGTAGCTGCTTCTTTGTAAAGAGCAGGGCAACCTGCACCGGCAACTGGCGTGGAAGCCGGCGCAGGCGTACCCCGCGGAGCGGACTCTTCTCTTACTATTTCCTCGAGTGCTTTGACCGATCCAGTCTTGATAACCTCATCGGCGATCTCATCGCGAGTTTTGCCCATGATTGTCATGGACTTCATCAACGAGACTACACTAGATAGCTTTTCTTGCTGTTCGTCGTCCTGCGCAGGTTCGCCGGCACGCGTTAACATCTTCGTGAGTTTGTTGCCAATTGCGCCGCCCGCACCGGCGCCGCCAGTCGCGAGGGCTAACCAGGTGAGCAACGGCAAAATCGACTTCTCGTCATTTTGGGCATCGGATATATTGCTTCCGAGATAGGAACCGCCTAACAGCCCCAGTCCGGCACCCATCCCGGTACCTATGCCCTCAGCCGTACCTTGGAGAGGACGACCACGCGCTGCACCGGTGCCTAGTCCAACGCCGCCACCCGCAATCCCCCCCGTATAAAGGGCAGATGGGATCAGTTGAGCGTGATCAACACCATACGCGGCAGTTTTAACTGCGGAGGCCGTTGCAGGCCCTGTGGGGGCCGCAGGCGCTGGCATTGCAGACGCACCCGTTCCGACACTACTCCAAGCGTCGGCGCCGTATTTGGGGCCGCTTATGGCCGCCCCCATGACATTAGGGAGATTGGCTTGCTTGAGGCTATCGTATTTCTCCTCGTCGTCCTTCTCACCCTTCCGACGATTCATCTGATTAAGCAGAAAGTATGCACCTAAACCGGTAGCCCCAATTGGCAGCCCATACTTCAAATAAGGATTAAGACTGCCGTACATCTCTCCAAAGCTCTTAGTCGCTTTGCCCTTGTCGATATCTGTCGATCCAACGGCCGTACTGCCTGCCCGCCCGGCAGCAATGCTCGACAGCGATTGTGGGTCCATACCGCCATTTGGCGTCGCGAGAGGGGCGTTGATGCCCGGCATAGCCCAGGCGGCGTCATTGAGCGACTGGTATAGCGACGATTGTGAAAGATCCTCCATATCGCCAGCCGGCGCAACAGGCTCCGCAGCTTCCTTGCATTGGACGTTGTCAGCAGCGCTAAACAGCTTGGCAGCCGCCTCAGGCGAATACTTAGCCATCTCGGCATAATGCTCATCGAGCTTTGGCATCGTCGTGTTCCTTACTATGTGATTATCAGCTAGGCATCATCCGCGTCGTCTGCAGGCGGACCTTACCCTTTAACCAGCTCCTCGGGCGCAAAGTTTCTGCTCCAGTCTAAAGCCATTCGTCGCGGCGGCTTTTTCAGGTCTAGAGGATCTGTGCCGCTCCTTATTTGACTGTCCCAATCGTCCTTTCCTGCTTGATCTAACGACTCGAATACACCTTTCTGCTCATGTAACTGCTTCATTCGCATATACGGATCAACAGACTTATGCTCGCCGAATTGCGCCGCCGCCGCTGCCGATGGCGTATGCTGTGGCGCATATTGCGGCCTATTCCTGAAATTGGCCATCCCCCGGTTGCCCAACCTTTCCCCACTACCCGGTTTAGCCTGATACGCCTTCGGCACATTCCCCTTAACGATCTGATCGGTAATCGGATCGGATGTCTGACCGCTCCCCCGTGCATCGCGTATTCCGCCACGGCCGGGGGACACGTTATCGACGCCGATCGAGGATACGTTCGGCATAGGCCCACGAGACGCGGTAGTCGGCGCAGGATGCGTTATATCGTACGCCTCTTGTCCGCCGGCCCGTTGCCCTGTCATATACTTGTTCATGGCGCGTTCGCCGCCTGCCTGAGCCTCGTGGAAGGCTTGCATGCTTGTATCGCCGCGGGCCGAAGCGGCGTCAGCCTTATCTTGCGGAGTACGACGAGCCATATCACCCGCAGAAGGCGGACCAGTATCGCTATCGTACTGCTTAAGCCGTCGCTGCACCTCTTGAGCGCGTATTAGATTACCGCCCCCGCCGCCGTATGTTTTTTCCAGCCTTTTGAGGTGCTGATACTGCGGATCGGATTCGTAAGGCTTAGGCTCCGGCTTGACTGCTGGCGCGGCTGGCGCGGCTGCTGCCACCGGTGGCGTTGGAGTAGTCGGTGGCGTCGGAGTAGCTGGTGCCGTCGGCGCAGCTGGGGCGGCGACACCACGGGCAGCGGCAGTAGCGTGAGGCGCAGCGCCTCCCACCCGACTATCTATAGCCGCGCCGGCCGGCTTAGCAACTGCTGCGCCCATTGCCCCAGGAGTACTA
>Ga0075115_10001259_pt1 | contig 12454 bp, 15 predicted proteins | sample AntAceMetag02UKH_FD_69785 | JGI IMG/M metagenome (GOLD analysis project Ga0075115, IMG submission 69785) | Saline lake microbial communities from Ace Lake, Antarctica - Antarctic Ace Lake Metagenome 02UKH | ecosystem: Environmental > Aquatic > Non-marine Saline and Alkaline > Saline | place... | reverse complement strand
TTAAAAGGGCTACTGCAACGAAATAACAAGTAATATATAGTATTATACCAACAGTAGAAATCAAGATACAGGGCTTTAAAATGCAAAATAAAGTCAACACAAAAAGAATGAACAGTTGCCAAGAAATAACTAAAATTAAGCATTATCTAACTCAACCAATAGCTCATATTTCTCTCTAAATTCATCTAGTTCTATTTCTCCTTCTGCAAACTTCAACTTTAATAATTGTAAAGGATCTGAAACATTCATGTTCTTTTTGGATTTCTTCTCAGTTTTGCCGAATGCAATATTTATCTTATTCCGAAGATCAGCATTGCTAATGTAGGCATAGATTTGTGTTGTATGAATGTCTACATGGCCTAGTGATCGTTGGATATAATAAAGGTCAACACCTTTTTCTAAAAGCAAAGTTGCATAAGTGTGCCTTAGAGTATGGAAACTGTAGGCATATCTTTGTTGCCCACATTCTGTTTTAAATGTCTTGATGCTTAAATTTGCTTTAACAAGATATTTTCTAAAGTGCTTACTTAAAATTTCTGATCTAGCTTGATTATAATTATATCCACAAATAAAATATTCCGAATCAGTCTGCAATCTAAACCACCTCTCAAAAACAGGTTTAACCTTTGATGGTAACATTACTATTCTATCTTTACTTCCTTTTCCTTGTCTTACAAATACTTTTTCTGATTCTAAATCAACATCCTGCTTTTTTAGATTACAAACTTCACTAATTCTTAAACCACAAAATAAAGCAATAAAACAACCCATAAAAATATTAGAATCATCAATAACTTCAAACAAAGAAATCAACTGCTTTTTATTAAAAATATTAGGTAACTTTCGAGCTTTTGTTGGTCTTGCATAATTAACTCCCATTTTCAAATCCTCGAAATAATATTTAACCCTAAAACTCTAACACTTTGAGTTAATTCTTTAACATTTTCTCCTCTTCGCTCAAATGCTAAAGCCACAGCTTTTTTCTGAGTAATCTCCTTTTGTTTTAGCTTAAATTTTAGGTCATCTGGCATTTTCTCAAGAAGTAACCAACGATAAACAGTAAAAGGATTATAACCCTCAGAAATCAACAAATTATACAAATCCCACTCAACACCAAGAAGAATAAACTTCTTTTTATTATAATGATAATGAGCCAATTTACCCATTAACTTCAACAGAAGACGACCATCAACAAGAGGAAGACGACTCTCAATCAAACTCCTGACCGACGACAACTTAACAAGAAAACTTTCCTGCATAATCCTACCTTTCACGATTAACACCTCACGCATTAACCCAAAAAGCCAGAATACAAGCCACACAAAGCCCAGCTCACAACATGCAGAAAGTATAAAGTTTTCTATTTTAATCACTTATAAGTGGTAAATGATGCATTTTCACTAAGATTAGCTTTATAAATAACAGCAAAATAACTGCATTCATGACATGGAAAATCAATTATGCAAAAAAATTAGGCAAATACAATAATGCAACTTTAATAGCAGGACTTCCAGGAATTGCAAACACTGGAAAGATTGCAGTAGATTATCTTGCAACAGAATTAAAAGCAAAAAAGATTGCAGATTTCTTATCAAACAAAGGTCCAGTATTTACTCTAATAAATGAATATGATGAAGTAGTGATGCCAAAAATAGAACTGCACCACAAAAAAATAAAAAGCAGGGACTTCTTTTTTTTAATAGGAGATTACCAACCTATTGAAGATGAAGAATCATATTCTTTTTGCAATTTTATAATTGATATAACAAAAAAACTCAATGTAAAACAGATAATAACTCTTGGGGGCATTGGTTTAGAACAAGAACCAGAAAAACCACAAATATATGCAGCTGTTAATAATAAAAAGTTTGCAAAAGAATTACAAAAATATAATATAAACACAAAAGTTTCAAGAAAAGTTTCAACAATAATAGGAGTTACAGGATTATTAATTGCTCTTCCGAAAGTGAATGCAGCTGCAATACTTGCAGAAACAAGCATTTTTCCTGCACACATTGGTTTAAATCCTGCAAAAGAATTAATAAAAAAATTAAACAATATGTTTAACTTTGAAGTCAAATTTAACAATTTAAATAAAGAGATAAAAGAAATAAAAAAACTCACAGATTCATTAATGATACAGCATGAAAAAATGACTTCTAAAAAGAAAGTGAGAGATATAAATTATATAGGATGATGTTAAAAAATAAAACAACAAAGAAAGTTCTTGCAAAACAAGTTATCTCTTTCAAGACATTTTTGCAAATTGGAATTGGCTTAATGTTTAAAACAAAAAAATATTGCAAAAATAAAGCTTTTTTATTTCACTTAAATGAAAAAAGAAAATACTCAATAACAATGTTATTTGTTTTCTTTGCATTAGACATAATCTTTCTTGATAAGAATATGAAAGTTATTGAAATAAAAACCAATCTCAAACCATTTGCACATTACAAACCAAAAAAAAGATTTTCTTATATGATAGAAATATTGCATAATAAAAAGAAAAATGTTAATGTTGGTGATTATTTATTAATTTCCTAAGTAAACTCTTACTGTTTCTGAACCTTTATGCCATTTCTTAGCATCTGGAGATACAGATTCATTATTTTTTAAGGAAATTATATCTTTATTAGAAAACTCTTTTGAAACATATCCATAACCTTCTAATAAAATATATTTATTTATTGCATTTTTAGAATTATTTTGAGTATAATCAAAGGTGTCTAAAACAGGGTTGCCTGGATAATTCTTTCTTTTAAGAGTTCCAACATAAGTTAATCCTCTATTTGTTAATCCTCCCTTATTTATTATCCCTTCTGCTGTTTTATCTACGGGAATAATTATTGAACCTTCTTTTACATTTTTATTATTAAATTTATAAATTCTTTTTTCTAAATTTTCTAGATCATCATCTTCTAGAACTACACTTTTAAGATAACTTTCCTCTAAAGGAAATTTAGATATATCCACTTTAATTCCAATATCAGAATCCCTTTCATATGAACAATTATATTTTTCTTCAATTTGTTCTTTTACTTGATTTAACCAAGCAATTAATTCTGTGTAAGGTATTTTTGTTTCTTCCATAAAATACAAAAAAGGCTTATTATTTATAAATGTTTCTATTGTAATTACTTTAGAGTAGTTATTCATACCTTAAGGCATCAACTGGCTTAAGTTTCATTGCTCTGTATGCAGGGAAAAAACCTGCAAGAATTCCAATAACAATTGCAAAAACAATTGCACCTATTACAATCTCTGGCTTTAATTTAATAACAAGATCAAAAGTTGCAACTTGCAAAAGAATAGCATTTGCAGCTTGAATTATTAAAAAACTAATAAACAAAGATATTAAACCACCAATCAAACCAAGCATTCCTGCTTCTAAAAGAAAAATATTAAGAATATCAACATTCTTTGCACCAATAGCTTTCATTATTCCTATCTCTTTTGTTCTTTCAAGAACAGAAGTGTATAAAGAGTTCATTATACCAAGACCACCAACAACAAGAGAAACAGCTGCAATTGCAAGAACAATTAATTTAACAACACCCAATGTTTCTTCTGCTTGTTCTTGAACTTGTGCAGGTGTCATAACAAGAAAATTTTCATCATCTCTTGCTCTTTTTAATTTTCTTTCAATATTATCTGCAATCTCTTCAGAATCAGTTCCAGGAAGAACAACTGCAGTGATACCAGAAATTTCATCTTCTGTATTAGTAATTCCTCTCATAGCATCAAGAGGAATTTGAATAGAATTATCATTGCTTCTTTGGCCTGTTTCTTCCATTATACCAACAATCTTAAAATTTTTATTATTAATTTTTATTTTATTATTAGGATAAAGATCTGTATCAAATCTTTCACCAATTCTCGAACCAATCATTACAATATTCCCAGATTCCCCATTAGAAAATAATCTTCCTTTTTCAACTTTAGTATCAAACATTTCATAAAAATATTGAACATTCTCCATTGAAACACCTTCAACAGTCATAACTATCTCTGTATTTTTAATTTCCACAGGCAAAGAATCTGAAAACATATACTCTGCAAAATCAACTCCCTTAACAGATTCAACAACTTCTGCATCTCTTTCTGTTAAACCCTGAGATCCACTTGGTGAACCAAAATAAATTCCTTTTGCAGCAATCCAAACTTTATTAGTTCCCATTGCTGTAAATTGATCACTAACAAGATCTTGCATGCCTTCTGCAAAAGAATATAATAAAATAATAGAGATTATTCCAATAACTATTCCAAGAAGAGTTAAAAAACTTCTTAATCTTCTTGACTTGAAATTCTTTATTACAATTTTTAGGTATTCTAACATTTTTTTGTTATTATTTTTATTTAATCATATCTAATTGCATCAACAGGTTTTAACATGGAAGCTCTTTTTGCAGGAAGATAGCCTGATAAAACAGATATGCCCACTGCAAAAAGAATCATTAATGCAATTACAGGAAAATTTATTTGAATTGTTAATGGTAAAAAATTAGATTCATTAATTAAGTTAGCAATATAAAAAGCAAGACTTTGACCAATTGTTGCACCAATAATACCCCCAATCAAGCCAATTATTCCTGCTTCAATTAAAAATATTTTCATAATATCTTTGTTCTTTGCACCAATTGATTTCATTATACCAATCTCGCTAGTTCTTTCAAGAACATTAGTGAACATTGAATTCATTATACCAATGCCTCCAACAATAAGAGAGATAAATGCAATTGCACTCAATAAAAAAGTTACACCCCCTAGGATTTGATTAAACTGATCCATTATTTGTTTTGCAGTATAAATTTCAAAATGCTCATCATTTCTTCTTCTTTCAAGAAAGTCATAGGTCTTATCTGCAATTAATTCTGGATCAAAAGCATCTTTAACTTGCAGAAGTATTGTATCAACTTGATCAGGATTATCATATAATTCTCTAAAAGCTTCAAGACCAATTATTATATTATTGTCATCTTGTTGATTTCCAATCTTGTCAAGAATGCCAACAACTTCAAACTCTGTATCTTTAATTATAACTTTATTCTTAACATTTAATCTCTTATCAAAAATATCTTTCCATATAAGATAACCAACAACTGCACCATGATTATCTTTCTCACTTAATAAATCTCCTTCTAATAATTCCCAATCCCAATCACCAAATCTTTCACCAAAATCCTCAAGAGGGATGCCTGAAAGCATAACATACTCTGCTGTATTTCTATACTCAATTCTTTCAGCCATTTTTATAGTCATTGGAGTAACATAATCAAAATAAGGCAATGACTCAAGGTTATCAATATCTTCTTGAGACAATAGGCCACTTGTTGGAATGTTTCCCCCGCCAGAAAGAGTGCCTTTTGGCATAACAGTAATTAGTTGAGAACCCATTTGTTCAAATTGTTCATTAATAGAAGATTTAAGACCATTACCCAAAAGGATTAATGTGATGATTGCAGTAATACTAATAATAACACCTAAAACAGTAAGAATAGCTCTAAGTTTTCTATTTTTTATACTATTTATTGCAATCAGGAAATAATCTTTTAACATTTTAAAAAATAAATAAGATGCTCAATAACATAGTTATTGGCACCAATAAATTGGAATTATTTCTTACCTTTATCTCGGGCCATTAAATAATACAAGATAGCTCCGACAACATAAGTTCCAATAACTAAAATCCACCAAAGAACTTTCTTGCCTTTATTTATCTTGTTTTTTGCAAGATTCATAATCATTGAAACCCAGAATACTGTAATTATTATTAAAATTATAATATTAATTATCATCCCTGTTCCTGCAGAAGCTTCAAGACCATATTTCATTGCTTTATCTTTATTATAAAGTTCTACATTTATCTCATGAGTTTCTTCAAATAATTTACCATAATCATCTTTGTAGGTCAATTTAACTTTTAGTGGTAATTTATTTGCTTCACTATCTTCAGAATAAATTTCATACTCTGCAGTATCAAAATCATCACTTTCTAAATTACCAATATAAGTTTTTTTATTACTTAATATTGTATAATATAAAGGTTGGTCAACTAATTCAACACTTAAATAATTAAGATTACTCTTGCCTGTATTGGCAATACTAAATGTTACTGTTCCTTTTTGAAGTTCTTTGTAAATAGTTTTATCTTCTAAAGCCAAACTATATGATGGTTTTTCATACATTTTAATACCAATAATGTAATCTTTAGAATGAGATGTTCCATCTGTATCATAATAAGTCATTGTTACAGGAATCTTCTCAACACCAATTGGTGTATCTGGAGAAGAAACAAGATTAAAAGTAACTTCTTTTTCTTGATTTGGTTTTATTGATTCTATAACTTGTTCATTGGAACTACCAAGCGGAGCAAAATAATAAGTTGTAGTGGTTGTATCTTCAATATCAAGAGATAATTTAACATCTCTTATTTCTGCATATGTTAATGATTTTACTTTTAATTTTAATTCAACATTTTCTCCAGGAACAGCTTCTTCTGGAGTTGTGATTGCAGAAACCAATTCTACAATTGGGGAGTATTCATTAACAGTTATTTCAAAATCTTCAAGGTCAACATAAGTTTCACTATTAAGAATATACTTTGCAGATATATCATTTTCTCCACTAACAGCATCTTCAGAAACTTTTAAAGTATATTTAACAACATAGGCATCCTCTGCTGTTTGATAAGAATCTAGAGAACCTAAATCCTTAATCGCATTATCTCCCCCATATAATGTGAAAGGGAATTTAGGAATTAATTCAAATTTTAAATTATTAATACTTTCTGTTCCAGAATTTTCAATTCTAAACCTTACTTCGACAAGGTCTCCAGGTTCAACAGGATCTGGGTCCTGATTTAATAATGTTACTTCTATTCTTTGTGAATTTGAACCAGCACTATAAGTTGTGGCATAAACACTACTAATAACAATTAAAGCCAATACTAATACAATAAGTAAATTATTTTTTTTCATTTTTTAACCTCCTCTTAATTTTTTCTTTTTCTTTAATATTATTTTTTTCTTTTTTTCATTAGTAATTGCACCATCTCTTAAATAAAGAATTCTATCTGCATATTCAGCTAATTCTGCATCATGAGTAACCATAATAATTGTTTTACCTTCTTTGTGCAATTTATCAAGAAACTCTAAAATCTTTATTCCTGTTTTAGAATCAAGATTACCAGTTGGTTCATCTGCCAAAATAACTTGAGGATTGTTTGCAAGTGCTCTTGCAATAGCAACTCTTTGTTGTTGTCCTCCAGATAATTCAGATGGCTTGTGATGTTTTCTATCTCCAAGTCCAACTAAATCCAATAATTCTCCTGCTTTTTTTTGTCTTTCTACTAAGGAAACTTCTTGAAATAACATAGGAAGAGCAACATTTTCTAAGGCAGTAAGGGTGGGAACAAGATTAAATTTTTGAAAAATAAATCCTATTTTTTTCCCTCTTATTTGTGCAAGATCAGATTCTTCAAGTGCAGCAATGTTTTTCCCATCAAGATAAATATCTCCACAAGTAGGAAGATCAAGACAACCAACCATATTTACAGCTGTGCTTTTTCCTGAACCTGAGGGACCCATAATAGAAACAAATTCTCCTTCATACACTTCAAGAGCAAGATTTTTTAAAGCATGAACCTCGCTATCTCCTACTTTAAAGTTTCTACACACATTCCTTAACTTTATTATTGGTTTTTTATTTTTCATATCATAACCTATTAAATAATTCCATAGTTAATTTATCCATTTTTTTAATATCATTATAGTATTGCTCTAACACTTTAGCTTTTTCTTTATCTTTTTTTGTTTTAGCTTCTTTTTTGAATTTATTAACTATTTTTGGAAGTTTTTCTAAAATAGGAAGAGTTTCTATTTCTCTGTGCTTGATTATTTGTTTTTTTGTAACCTTACTTATTTTTTTATCAACATGTAAGTAAACCTTTTTATCACCTGGCTTTCTATGTTTGGTTGCAATAGCCATTCTCTCTAAAAGTTTAACTTTATTACTAACAGAAGCTAAGCTATATCCTGTTCTTTTAGAGAGCTCTTCAAGAGAAATACAATCTGGCTCAAGCAATGCAATAATAAATATCTCAGTAGTTAAACTATCTAAGCCATGCATGTGGCCTATATTTTTAAAAAGTGTTATTGTTTCTTTTTCTGCTTGTAACATTTTATTTGTGTAACTTTTATAACTTTTACAATTTATTAAAAGTTATGAATTCTTATATTTATAAAGATTATGGATTTAATAAAGAATAAACTATTTAAAAGGCAAGTAGAGAAATATTATTATGGATCAAGCAGGGCAACATGTAACACATTATCATTTTTTAAAGTCAGAATTAAGCGAGTTATTTACAAGCATCTCTTTGCGAGAATTTGCAAGAAGATTGATTAACATCTTTGTTCCAATATACTTAATTAATTTAGGTTATAGTTTTATGACTGCATTCATCTTTATGGCAATAATTTCTTTTGCTCATGTTGTGTCATCTTATTTTGCAGCAAAATTATCTGCAAGAATAGGATTTAAGCACTTAATAATTTTAAGTGTGCCATTTTTAATTATTTATTATTTATTATTAAATTCTATTAATTTTGTTCAATCTTTAGGAATACCAATAGTTCTAATTGCAATTTTTGGTGGAATAAGTAATGGTTTTTTCTGGATAGGATATCACACAGATTTTGTAAAATCCACAAAAAGAAAAAACACTGGAAAAAAATTAGGATTTGTAAGAATATTAATATCATTATTTCAATCATTAGGTCCTATTGTAGGAGCATTCTTGATTGCTGAGCTAAATTTTCATTGGGTTTTTATTATTGTTATTGCAATATTAATTATTTCTGTAATCCCCTTATTATTAAGAAAAGATAAACATGAAAGATTTAAATTCTCTCTAAAAGATATTAAATTTAAGTTTGGATTAAGAGCAATAATTGCACATATGGGTAAAGGAATAGAATCATCTGTTTATGTTCTTGTTTGGCCAATCTATATTTATTTTTTTATATTAAGTGAAAAAATAACATTGCTTGGGTCAGTAATTTCTTTATCATTAATTTTCTCTTTAATAATAACTTATGTTATTGCTAAAAAAATAGATAAAAAAATAAATCTATTCTATAAAGCAAGTGCATTTGTGAATGCAATAATTTGGATAATAAGGGGATATCTAAGAACCTATCTTGGGGTGTTTATTGTTGATGCAATTTATGGAATATCCAATACCACTCACACAATCTCTTTTAATAAGATATGCTATGACAATGCAAGAAAATCAAAATCAGTATTAGAATATATTACAATAAGAGAAATGATTATATGTAGCACTCATACAGTAATATTTTTATTATTAGGGTTAATAGGAAATTTCTACATAATGTTTTTAATAGGAACAATTGGAGCACTAATGTATCTCCCATATAGAGATTGAATTAATCACATATCCTCTACTACAGGTTTATCTTCTACAAATTCTGCTTGTAATCCTAAATTTTCAAAATATTTGATCATTGTTTTACAAGCAAAAGTTTCAGTAGAGTAATGAGTGCCACCAAGAATATTTATTTTGTTTTCTTCAGCGAATTCATGTGCCTTTGCAGAATGATCATTTTTTACAGTTATACCAGTAATAAAAGTATTAACACCTTTTGCTTTGATTTCTTTTAACATTTCTAGATCATTTCCCCCACCAGCAATAACTGCAGTGTAATTATCTTTTATTTTGTTATCTCCATAATTATATAAAGATACTTCATGCCCTACTGCACTCTCGAAAACTTTCTTTAAATCATCAATGTTATCTAATTCAGTTTTACCGAAAACACCACATAAAGCTCCATAATAAGGAGCAAAAGCTTCTTCAGGTTCAATGTTTAAAGCTTTTGCTAAAGTTACACTAGTTGAGTATTCTCCATAATTGTCAAGAGGAACATGAAGATTGTAAATAGAAATTCTTCTTTCCTTAAATTTTTGTAATAATTCTCTATTCATTTGTGTAAAAACATTAGGATCTTTTCTAATATCCCAAGTTGCAGGATGATGAACAAAAAGCATAGCATCTTCTATATTACTATCTAATATTTTTTGCATGACTTTTTTTGAAGGAAAAACAGCAGTATAAACTTTATTTATTTCTTTTGCAAAATCACAAACTAAGCCCATAGATCTTTTATAGTTATCACTAATGAAATCCTTAATTGAATCCATTTGTTCATACCAATCATCACTCATTTCAGGAGTGATAAATTCTTCTAATTTTTCATATAGTTTTTCTGCTTTCATATTTTAAAGAAATGATTATTAATTTATAACATTTATTGTGTTTTTTTATATAAGCCCTTGCTGAGAGTTGAACTCAGGATCTTCTGCTTACGAGGCAGATGCATTAGCCACTATGCTACAAGGGCGCAATGGATTTAATATATTTATATAAATTTTTAATAATAGAATAAATAAAAAGCCAATGAACTATCTTAATTTCGTCGTTAATTCTTCATTGCTAAAGTTTTTTTGGCATTCAGAACAAACTGCTTTCTTTTTTTTGCCTTTACCAATAAAGGTGCCTCTAATCTTATCAAGAAAAGTAGTTTCAATCTTATTGTTGCATATTGCACACTTCATGTAATCAAGAATAGAGTTGTTATTTAAAAAATTTATGACTTTAATCTAAATCAAACTTATAATAAACTATATAAAGATTATAAGTTTCTTATAGTTTATGGCAGATGAAGAGAAGTTTTTATTAGTATCTTTAAATGAAAACAAGGCTAAGAAATTAGCACAAATAATTTCTAATGACACTTGCAGAAAAATAATAGATTTTCTTGCAGAAAAAGAAGCAACAGAAACAAATATTGCTAAAGAGTTGAAAATACCAATTTCTACTGTTCATTATAATCTGAAACACTTAATGAATGCAGGACTTGTTACAGCTGAAGAATATCATTATTCTAAAAAAGGAAAAGAAATAAATCATTACAAATTAGCAAATAAATACATAATAATAGCACCAAAAGAAACAAAGAGCATAAAAGAAACAATAAAGAAGTTATTGCCAGTTGCAGGATTAGTTGCAATAATAAGCATATTTATCCAATTTTATTCTATTTTTACTGCAAAATCTAGTGCAATATTAAGCAAAAGCTTTTCTGCAGAAGGAATGCAGGATGCTGCATTAAGGACACAACAACTAGCAGCACAAGAAGCTGCACCAGCATTAGATAATGCAGTTAGAGCAACTTCAACTGCAACCTCAAGTGCTTCTTTAAGTTATATTGGATTATGGTTCTTTATAGGTGGCTTAACTGTTCTAATCCTTTACTTATTATTTGAGATAATAAGGAATGCAAGAGCTAAGAAGCAGGGTGTGTAGGTTAATTGAAGATTATTTCTTTTCTATAAGTATAATCCAAAGTTTTAAATAATCATTTGTATTTCTCTTTGTTATGCCAAGTTTAGATGATTTTAGTGAAATAAAAAAGGATAAGAAAGAAACTGCTTATAAGGATAATAATTTTATACAGCCAGCTATCACTTTTTCTCTAATCTTTCCTGATAATAAGCTATGGTATGGTGCTTTTCCTAATTTACATAAAGAGGTATTAATAAAAGAGGTTTATGTTTTACAGCGTACCCAATATAAAGGAATTAAGAAGTCAAAAGATAATATTAAATATGTAATTGATGTTTGTATTGATACTGATAAAGGAAATATTTTAGAATTTTCTCCTTATGTTGGGGTTAATAAAGATGCAACTAATAATTATAAGGAGAGTTATGAGATTCTTGTTAATAATCTAAACAAAATAGAAGAAGATTATAAGAATAGGTTTTGCAGTATTACATTAGAATTACCTGATAAACTTAATGATATTAATAATCTTAATAAAATTGATACTGAAATATATTTACCAACTTATCTTGCATATTTCTATTTTATGAAAAGAGAGAATCATCCAATAGAAGAATTAAATAAATTAGTTAATTGCTTACTTAATAAAAGAAACTTGACATTTGATATTAATGTAAAACAAAATGTAACTTCAAAGTTAAATTTTCTTGAAAATAAAGAGATTATACAATTAAATAAGTCAGATTTTAGTTTTACAAAATATGCATTAGATGCAAAGATAAAAAGTTTTGGTCATAGAGATTTTGCTAATGGCCCATTTTTACATAATCCTAAATATGATATAAATTCTTAAATTTGTTATTTTAGTTTATTTTATATAATCTAATAATTCTTTACTTGTCATTTGAGATAATAGGGAATGCAAGAGCTAAGAAGCAGGTTGTGTAAAATTCTTACAATTTAATTAGTTGTATTATATTTGTTTTTAAGAAAATAGTGAATTACAATATCAGAAATTATAAAAGTTGTAAGTAATATAGTATTAATATAAAGAGATGGAAAGTTAGTAAAGGTTGTAAATTCTTT
>Ga0075115_10001258_pt1 | contig 12457 bp, 16 predicted proteins | sample AntAceMetag02UKH_FD_69785 | JGI IMG/M metagenome (GOLD analysis project Ga0075115, IMG submission 69785) | Saline lake microbial communities from Ace Lake, Antarctica - Antarctic Ace Lake Metagenome 02UKH | ecosystem: Environmental > Aquatic > Non-marine Saline and Alkaline > Saline | place... | reverse complement strand
TGAACAAGGAAATGCTAAGTTTAATATTGCCCAAATTCCCGATGCACGAGAAGAATATTCACTTGCCATCTCGAAAGAAAACCCAAATCTCCAAGAAAAAATAAAAAAAATCTTAGAAGAAATGATTAACGATGGCACCATCAAAAAACTTAAAACCAAATGGAAATTGTCATGATTAATATAACACTTATCTGGCAATCCCTACCTGCACTCCTTCACGGAACATTAATCACATTAAAAATTGCTGCCTACGGTACATTAATCGGCTTTAGCCTAGGAACACTTCTCGGCGTTGCGCAAACAAGTAAAAATAAACTTGTTCGCCTACTCATTTCGCTCTATACAACAATCATTCGCGGAACCCCTATGCTTTTCCAAATTATCATTTTTGTATACATAATTCCACTACCAATATCTGAATTGAGTGCAGCGATTTGGGCCATTGGCATCAACAGCTCTGCCTATATTTGTGAAATTGTACGAGGTGGTATTTTGGCGATACCTAAAGGACAACATGAGGCAGCTCACGTTCTCGGATTATCACCATGGCAAACATACCGCTATATCATTATTCCGCAAGCATTTCGAACGTTACTACCATCATTTGGCAACGAATTCATTACATTGATAAAAGATTCAAGCTTAGCTTCAATTGTTGGTGTCATGGAACTTTTTAAGGAAGGAACTATTGTTATCAGCCAACATTACGATGCTATTTCTATTTATGCGATTGTGGGTCTCATTTATTTAGTGCTCACATCTATCGTTTCTATTGTAATAAATTATATTCAAAGCCGAGTAAATCATGCTACGCATTAAAAATTTAAATAAAACTTTTCATAACAAAAAAATTCTTAATACCATTTCGCTAGACATACAACCCAAAGAAATTGCCATCTTTTTAGGCGAGTCAGGGGTTGGAAAATCAACATTACTCCGAATATTGGCAAACCTGGATATCCCTGAAAGCGGAGCTTTTGAATTAAATGGCAATACAATTACACCAAAAGAATTAAATAAAAAAAATCTTGTCGGTATGGTTTTTCAAAACTTCAATCTCTTTGAGCATATGACGGTCCTTCAAAATATTAGTTTTATTCTCGAAAAAGTTGCAAAAAAATCTAAAAAAGAATCAAAAAAAATAGGGCTCGATCTACTCAAACAATACGGACTCATTGAAAAAAAAGATTCGTACCCACTGTCCCTTTCTGGCGGCCAAAAACAACGACTAAGTATTGCACGAACACTTGCACTCAATCCTCAGATAATTTGCTTCGATGAGCCAACATCTTCACTTGATCCATATCTAACAAATTTCATCGCAGATATTATAAAAAAAATTGCTCAACAAAATCATATAGTGCTTATCGCTACTCATGACATCGCATTGCTCGATAAACTTCAAGCAACAATTTATCTCATAAAAAATGGTAACATTATTGAAAAAGCTAAAACAGAAGCATTTAAAAACGATCAAGATAAATACCCAAATATAAAAAACTTTATCCTTGGACACAGGCCCCGCCTGAACAAGCCCCGCCTGAACAGGCCCCACCCAAAGAGCACAGCAGGCGAATAAACCTGCCGTGCTTATAGATTAAAATCCTGTTGGATTTGCCTGGGTAACATTACAACCTTTTGTTTTTGTTGTAATTTGATATGTTGGTAACTGTTCAAGCTCACTTACATCAAAAACAACACGCTTACCAACAGGACAGGTTACATTATAAACAGTAGACTGCCCGAGAGTTCCACCAAATCCCACTAAAGACTTACTTACACTCTCAAAAACAAAGGTTTGATTGAACACAAGAAGACGTTCACCATACTCCACTTTTTGACCGTTTACATAATAATCTATAATAGAATTGAGTTGCGGATCTTTTTTATACAAATCTGATGTCACCGTAAAATCACCTGCCAAATATGAAGTCTGGAATGTGCCTCTACTATAAAGATCAAGCTTTATAACTTCCTCTGATGGCTCCCGAATAACTTTATCAAAATATTCATCGTAATCAATATCATCATCAATGTTAAGAAACTTTAATCGATCTCTCACATCTTTTATCGGCGTAACCGGCTCTTTCCTCTTAAAAACATCTTTGGTATAAAAATCATCCTGGCCAATATCTTTAATGTCACCAACTTTGTTAGACCGTAAATTAAAGTCGACTTCTACCCCTGTCGCTTCATCAACCTCTTTATACGTTATAATCACAATCGGAAACGTATTAGAAAAAACAAGCAACAGTAATAAAAATATACATAAGAACCTCATAGACTTACCCCCATTTTAACTGATACTATTTTACAACTTTTCGACGCAAAAGATCAATAAATTGACCTTTTTTTTGTAAAATTTATTCTAACAGTGCAATTTTGGAGCCTTCAAAATCTAACCTGCCCTTCAATAACACTACTTTTTTTTCATTGCCCTCTATCTTTTTTTTCAATCTTTCCATTCTGCTTAAATTACCGCCAACTGTAAATGAACGATCAAACTGGATAGGCTTAAACATTAATGTAGTATCCTTGTAAAAAAGATCTCCTTTAAACTGTCCTATAATTGTTGAAATCTCAAATTCATCTTGACGTATCAAATCTACAATAGTTTTTAGCGGTAACCCTTGCTTTTCAGAATCAATTAAACATTCAAACGATGCTTGTTCAAAGTCTTGCTTTGGACAAGTACATTCTGCTTGTTTTATTCCCTTTATATGCGTCAAATGATACAAAACAGATAACGCACACTGCTTACATTCAACACCCTCGACAGTTAACGTGTACATTTTTTTGTTATCAATATACGTTCGCCGAACATGTTGTTTTTTTACACCCCTTCGACGCACAGTACATGCAGGTAAGAATAAAACCAAAAAATATAAGTATTTTATCAACATTAGCAAGGCCCCATATAATATTTGCTTTTTTATTTGTATTATTCGAATCAGAGCCCACAATCAACACAGAAATATGCCGCACATGTAAAAACTTGACAAGCAAAAACCGCGGTGTTAATATCATGCGAAAGTGAAATATTGAAATTTTAAAAATGTCCCTAACGAACAATACTCTATGTATTGTTCACCCCCCTATCCCTTCAGCTTGTTCTAAGTTGGAGGGATTTTAATTTTCTATGTTTCACATTCAATAATTTTTGGCGTTATAAATATATAACGTTCACGCTCTTTATTTGATTCAAACGTTGCTTTAAACAAATTTCCAATAACTGGTATTCTCGAAATAAATGGTACACTTCGCTTAGTCGCCGCAGTTCGCTTCGATGATAAGCCACCAATAATTGTCGTCTGCCCATTTTTTAACACAACCTCATTTTTTGTTTTTATCATTGAGATTGTTGGAGGATCGGTCATTACACCTTTATCGTTTGTACGAGTACTCCCAGCTTCAACGGCAGACTCTTCAACTAAAATATTAAGATACACAGACTTTTTATCGGGATTTACAAGCGGCATGACTTCTAACACAATTCCAGTGTCTTTGTAATTAACCGTTGTAAACGTCTTCGTCGTTGCACTGGTAACATCTTCCACTGATTGCTGCAACGGAATACTTTGACCAATTAAAATTTTTGCAACCTTATTGTTGCTCGTTAAAATTGATGGCCGAGAAACAATGTTAATTTTATCTTCGACCTCTGCCATATTTAACACAAGATTCAATCGACGCAAGCTTAAATCTGGCCCTCCAAACACAAATGGCAGCCTAATCAAGCCAGCAGAGATCCTATCTTTTACTTCACTGGAAAAAAACGACAAACCAGAATCAAAAAGATTGATAGCAAAATTTAGTGGATTAACAAACAAATTTGGATTATGTCTATTTGGAGGAGTAGGTACAACAGGAAGAGGAGCCGACGCAGTTGAACTATCTACACCTGAAGGACTTGGAAAATCTAGAAGTGTACCACCAAGACCATAAAACCCAAAATTTTCGGAATTAGCTTTAATCGTATTTTCACGATTATAGATACCAGACCAATCAATACCAAAATCCATGAAAAATTCTTTTGAGGCCATAACAATTATAACATCAATGCGAATTTGCAATATTGGCTTATCGATGACTTTTAAATATTGATAAAAAGCTTTTACATGCTTTTTTTTACTGCAAACAAAAATTTTCTTTTGTTCTGGCTCAAAATGAAGATAGGATTCAGGCACATCTTTAACAAGATTTTGCCATCCCCTTTCTACTTTTTCTAAAAAATCTTTATCCATTCTTGAGTGATTAACCGAAAGAGCTTTGTGTTCATATTTTTCACCCAACACATCACGCAACAAATTTCTTGCTTCTTTTCGTGAAGTGACATACCAAACATCATCAAGCTTCACAACAGCAGCTTCAGGTTTCGATTGTCTTGCAATAAGACGTAAAACATCTGTTGCCCTTGTGTCTTTTAAATTAAGAACACCGAGCGTTCCCTTAAGTTGCGGGTCAACAACGAAATTAATACCGACAGCTTTACCTACAATTTCAAAAAGATCTTTTATATCAATGCTTTTAGTTTGAAGCGTGACAGACTTACATTCTAAATCCTTGTCTTGATACATTTTTTTTAATTTCTTATCAAGGTCATCTTCATTAGGTAATACCATTTTCATTTTCTTTGGCTTTGTTTCATCTTCATCTAAGCCATACATCTTATTCAAGCTCTTTTTTTTCACCGTATCAGAAACACCATTCGGCAAACCTGCAAGTGAGGTACGTTCAGAAATACCTACTCTTTCTTTAAGAGCCGCTAGATTCTGAGTATTTTGACCATATATAGCGCCGTAAAAATAAAGCGCTAATATCAAGAAATTGTTATATTTCACGCTTCCTCTCCCGTTCTTTGACCAAGTTCTAGAACTTTATGTTTATTATCTTTCAATAGTACAACTATGCCAGATTCAATTTTCTCTACAGTAAAACAACCTATCGTATCATTAACTTCAACAATATATAATTCGTTATCGTATTCAATATGAGCCATTGGGAAATCAACTATAATCGTTCCCTTTAAAATATATTCCTTAGTCTCTGCCTTCTTATTATCACCTTGATGAAAAAATGGATCTCGACAAAATGAACTCATGACCAATATTATGGCTAAATAACAAAACGCAACCATCAGCCATCCCTTTCCATCTTATACAATGCAATGGTAGAATCTAGCGATAAGTTATCTTCCCCACGCTTAATGCATGCCTTTTTAAAAATTGCTAACATATTACGATTATCAAAAAAAGAAAGAAAGCTCATCATACGTTCAAAATCACCACTTATATTAAACGTAATTAAACTTTTTTCATAAAAAGCCTTATGTTTTTCTTCTTGAGGAGAAAACTTTGCAATTTCCAATCCTACATCATCAATATCACTCAAAATACGCTCAAGCTGAAGATAGAAATCTTGCAGAGGATATCGCAACAACATAGACGTGTAATCATTATGTACATGAGTGTTTTTTTGCTTTAATGAGCGAATTTGAAATTTCAGGTCCGGCAAAACAAGTCGCTTTCTCTCCAGCGTCTCAATTGAACCAATCAATTGTCGCTCTTGACATTCCAATGGTTCGAAAACATACAAATTCCAAAACCATATAATCAAGATAGTGACACAAATCGTTACGCAATATAAATAAAGTGGCCGTGTTCGTACTAAAAAGTTGTTAACACTTTTTACATTCAAACTCTACTACTCCACGCTTCTTATTACCAACGCCCTTTTCTAAAAATCTTGCTTCGTCCATTGCATTGGATCAACTGGAGTATTATGCACTCTCATCTCCCAATGCAAGTGATCACCTGTAGCATATCCCGTTTTACCCATAATACCAACTGGATTGCCTCGACTTATCTTATCACCGACATTAATATCCGCAAATTTATCTAAATGACAGAGTATTGTTATCACACTACATCCGTGATCAATCGCAACAGTGTTTCCTGTTACCTCAAAACGATCTTTTATTACTACGACCCCATCTTGTGGTGCCCAAACAACAGTTTTCAAAAGTCCAATTACATCAATCGCAGCATGTATATAGCACCCTCGCTCTTGTGTAATACGTTTTGTGCCAAAATCACACATAACTGCTGTCATATTGAGAGGCTTATAAAAAACTCCGCGCCATAATTTTTGAGCAGAAGATTTCTGTGACAACTCAATCAATAATTCACTTAATTCTTTTTCACTTTTTCCAAGTTTTTTTTCTTCTTCAAATCTTTCTGTGTCAATCTTATGCAAAACTTGCCGCTTAAACGGATATGCTGCAACTGCCATAGACCCATTCAACGTCAATATATTATCAACATAATCTTTTGCTACAAGCTCAAATGGGTATTCACTTACCTTCTCTTCACACCCAACAGGAATAAAGCATTCATAAATAACAGATCCATCCAATTCAGGAACAGCGTTAAACTCCTTAGAAAAGACCCTTACCTTTACCTGTTTTACAGGCTTATTAAACTGAATTGGAATATGAAGAATTCTTCCCTGAAATACCTTGCAATCAGTTTCCGGTCGTATAAATGCACCCTGCAAAGGCGTATTGTCTACATTAAATGCAATTTGTTTAACTGTTTTATTGCGGTGATAGGTGCCATCAACTGTCTCTATCCTTAAATTATGCTTGCCCTGGGCAATCGTACGCGTAGGAATTTCTAGCGGACGATCAAATGATCTCGAACCAACTTTCGCTTGCTCAGCAAGAGTGTGCCCATCAAGCCAAATACCCAAATTAGCAACTTTATATCTATGCGTCCCACATATTGAGCATGCAATATCACCAGAATAAAATCCGCCATCTTCCAAGCCAACCACTTCAACTACAGGGCACGATCGATCAAAAATATATACATAAAGCTGCCAACCGATATATAACGCTAAAAATAAACCAAAAATGTACACAAGTTTACGAACAAATGAAATCATACTTTCTCCATGCAAAACACAAATCTTATTTACAATATACTGAGTTTTATCTATAAGGTAAATCAATGGCTAAACGTACTACAAAAAATTTTTACCATTTAAGATTTTCGAACGACATACCAAATAAAAAAACCTTGCAAAAAAAGAAACAACCATGCTTAGCTCAGCATATAAAGACGGAACTAAGGAAATATAATGAATCAAGAACAATTTACCACAGCAGCACAAGAACTACTAAATAATAGCATTAGTATCGCATCAACAAGACGTAACCCAAGTTTTGTGCCTCTTCACACGGTACTAGCAGGTCTAGAAAACGATTACTGCACATCATTTTTATCACTTATGAACATTGACATCGACAAACTCAACAATATTGCAACACAAGAATTGGAATCACTTCCAAGTGTCAGCGGCGGACAATTGATGATGGATTACACAATGCAAGACTTCATTCAAGCTTGTTCCAAAGAAGCCACACAACTTGGTGACTCATTTGTAAGTATCGAAATATTTATACTACAATGGGCAACAACTCAACATCTACCCCAAAAATTACGCGCTTTCTTCAAACAGCAAGGATATACTCACGACGCAGTTCTTAAACAAATTAATTCAACGCGCCAAGGAAAAACAGTGAACGATAAACAAGCAGAAAAACAATCCGGTGCACTTAAAAAATATTGCCAAAACTTGACCGAACAAGCACAACAAGGAAAACTTGACCCAGTTATCGGTCGACATGAAGAGATTCGCCGTGTAATCCAAATCCTTTCGCGTAGGACAAAAAACAATCCAGTACTTATCGGCGATCCTGGTGTTGGCAAAACGGCAATCGTTGAGGGTCTAGCACAACGAATTATAAGTGACGATATTCCTGAAAGTTTTCGTGGCGCTCAAATTTGGTCTTTAGATCTTGGCTTATTAATCGCCGGCGCAAAATATCAAGGTGAGTTTGAAGAACGATTAAAGAGCGTGTTAAAAGAGGTAAAAGAATCTGAGCAACAAGTAATTTTATTCATTGACGAACTACATATGCTTGTTGGAACTGGACAAACAGGCTCTGGAGGAATGGACGCTTCAAATTTATTAAAACCTGCACTTGCACGCGGTGACCTGCATTGCATTGGAGCGACAACGACCCAAGAATATAAAAAATATATAGAAAAAGATGCAGCGCTAGAACGCCGGTTCCAAAAAGTTTTAGTCAAAGAACCAACAATTGAAGATACTATATCAATTTTACGTGGACTCAAAGAAAGATATGAATTACATCACGGTATCCGCATTACCGACCAAGCATTAGTTAAAGCTGCAAAATTATCATCAAAATATATTAATGATCGTTTCCTTCCAGACAAGGCAATTGATTTAATTGATGAAGCTGCTTCACTGGTAAAAATGGCAATAGATTCAAAGCCAGAAGAAATCGACCAACTCGATCGCAAAATCAGGCAACTTGAGATTGAACGTGTTGCACTAACCAAAGAAAAAGATGTACCAGAATCACAAAAACGTTTAAAAGAAATTGAAAAAGAATTAGCAGAACTGAAAGAAAAACATCAGGCACTCTTAAATCAATGGAAAGCTGAAAAGGCGCCACTTGAAAAAGTAAATAAATTAAAAGAAGAAATAGAACTAGCTAGCTATGAATATCAACTTGCTGAACGTGAAGGCAATTATGCAAAGGCATCTGAAATAAAATATGGCACCCTAGCGAAACTTGAAAAACAACTGGAAGCAGAAAAGAAAAAACTTAAAAAAATGGATCACGGACTTATCAAGGAAACAGTGGATGAAGGTGATGTTGCCACCGTACTTTCTCGCTGGACTAATATACCGGTAGACAAACTCAAGCAAGACGAAAGCAAAAAACTTTTAAATATGAAAGATATTTTGCAAAAACGTGTTGTTGGCCAAGATGAAGCTGTTGAAGAAATAACAAGCGCAATACAAATGCACCGCACGGGCATGACAGATCCAGATAGACCAATTGGTTCATTTTTATTCTTAGGACCTACTGGTGTTGGTAAAACTGAAATAGCAAAAACATTAGCAGATTTTCTTTTTAATGACCCACATCGCTTGATACGAATTGACATGTCTGAATACATGGAAAAACATTCCATTGCACGACTTATTGGATCACCTCCAGGATATGTTGGCTATGAGGAAGGTGGACAGCTAACAGAAGCAGTACGAAGAAATCCATACAGTGTCGTACTTTTTGATGAAATTGAAAAAGCACATCCGGATGTTATGAATATTATGTTGCAAATTTTAGATGAAGGACATCTTACTGATGGCCAAGGACGCAAAGTTTCATTTAAAAACTGTATAATTATCATGACATCCAATATTGGTTCACATATTATTTTGGAAGCACCAACAATCACACCAAAAGTTCGTGCAGAAATTGATAAACTATTACATCAAGCACTCAGGCCAGAGCTTTTAAATCGCATTGATGCAGTCGTTTTCTTCCATCGTCTTTCAGAAAAAGATGTGGAAAAAATCGCAGAAATACAATTTAACAATCTAAAAAAACGTTTATCGGAACAAGAAATGGAACTCTCTGTCGATAAGCATGTCATTAAAGAAGTTGCCAAGCGTAGTTATATACCAGAATTTGGAGCACGACCATTAAAAAGAGCAATACAAAAAGAAGTTATCGTTCCAATTTCGCAGTTTCGATTAGAACATCCAGAAACACAAAAAATATCTGTAACATGGAAAGATAACAAAGCCGTTGTAACAGGATTATCCTGAACAGGCCCTGCCTGAACAGACCCAGTCTTAAAATGAAACACAGGGGAAAATCTTAAATTTCCTCTGTGTTTCATTTATTCTAATTTTCTAAATCATCCAAAATATCTTGCGCTGCTTGCATATAACTATACCACCAACCCTCTAAAGTTTTCACAGCTTTTCCGGATGCAAAAAGCATCAAAGAAAAAAACAAAACCGACAAAGAAGGACTTTCGGCTTTCTGAAAAGAATTCATTAAAACAACACTAAAACTTGCACCAGCAAATGCTTCATTAAACATACTGGGAAAATACGAAAAGAAACGTTGTGAAAACGAAGTATATCTATCACACAAGCGTTTATATTTGTTTTGTAATGGATTTTCAGTATCATTCATAAATGGTCTAAGAAGCTCATCGCCTTTTTCACATTCACCTTGAACAATCAACTCACAGGCATATTTTAAATTTGATGTATAATCAAAGTCAGCGGAAATAACGTAACTATAAAAGCTCAAAAACAGGCTTAGCCTGAAAATAAACAAAAGTTTTTTACTCATCCTTTTCCTTTTTTTCCATTGGTCGCATACCATCATAAAGACACTTACCACATCCCAAGCTCCTCAATGTACCTCGCACACACGGCGGACACCCTAAGAACCAAGCTGTAAGTTCAACTACAGTTACACACACCGTACCTTTTAAAACACATAGCGTTCTTTTTGCTTGCACTTGAGGATCTTGATCAAAATATCTACTATGTTGCATTGAAGACATCATCATAGGAACAAAAAGTATAAATAAAAACTTTCTCACAAAACTCCTAACAACTTTCTAAAAATTTATCTCTCGTAAATTTCACAAATAATGAACTACCCACCTTACTAAATGGCTTTGTGAAAAAGAAAACCTAACAAAAATGTCGCTAGATCTCCCTCTATTTTTTTTCGTTCGCACCCGAAGTTTATCCTGAGCAAAAACTCTTCATGTCCCACTTTGGCACCATTAATCTTTCATACATCGGCGCATGTCATGCGCCAAGTTACAACAGGCGACAGTATTAAATGCAAGAGGAATTGAAAATGGAACAATGCACACACCAGTTTTACATGCCCATAAACTTAAAAGGGACGACAAAAAACAGCAACCTGCCTGACATAAAATACGTTCACATGGAACATTGTTATCATGATACAGCTCTTCAGGTTTTCGAGATCTATTCATAGCTCGTGTATAAAATAAAAACAATATCAAACTAAAAAATAATGCTTTGTTATGCATTTTATACATTTTTATCCTTTTCATAAGCACCTAAATGAGTTCCTGTTAATAATCGTACACAACCTGTAAAAGTTTTTGCAGTCTTATTTGTAGCAAGCCTGTATAGATCAAGGGAACACGAATGAGTTGGCGGCCCATCATAGGCAGTTACTACATAACCACAAAAGCAAACCAACGAACCCATTAACTTCAAATACGCTAAATCGCAATCACTGAACCGTGCTTCACACTGCGCCCCTGCTGCCATCCATTTTCCACCACTTGATGGCTTCTCAATCCCTTGCATATTTTCACTTATCTTACCAAGCTGATCGCTACAAGCCCAACAAAGTAATGATTGCCCTATAGACTTAAAGCATCTATTAGCAACATACCCCTCACAACTCCCACGAAACAACTCACAATCCATAGCAGAAAGAGAACAAAAGATAAAAATAAATCCTAAAAAAACACTAAAACTACTTAGACTTTTCATATTCCTCGACATTCTTCAACCTAGCACGACGTATAGCCTCAAGCGCACATGCACAACAAACTGTCCCCAGTGGACAAATCATCTCGGCAAATGGTGACGGTTCATGTTTAAAAAGGTCTCTAAAGTTACCTTGACCATCAGCTGTGGTCATTCGCACCTCAGAGTAAATAGTGCCAAAATAAGTCAATACTCCACATCCAGTGAAAGCATAGCGCAAGCAACTATCACACTTATCACCTTCCATTGGTCTAACTTCAGCATACGATGAAAGTAATACTAATGAAAAAAACATTTTGCGAATCATATTATCCTTTTATAACAGCTACAGGTTTAACTCTTACTACACGTTTTGCAATACCAGCCTCCGTTACTACACTCACCATGTTAGCAACATCTTTGTAAGCCATTGGCGCTTCCTTAGCTAGCCCTCTATCAGACTTACATCTAATAATAATACCAGAAGATTTAAGTTTCGCACGTAGCTCTACACCTTTTACCAACTTCCTTGTACCATTCCGAAAGAACCTTATTGTGTAGCAAAAAAAGAATGTGTTGCCCTTTTGCTATGAACAATTAAATCTTCTTCTATACCATCAACTTCATGACGTTCAATTTTGCCAATATTATGTGAAATGTCATATACAATTCGTACAACTATCTTGTCACCAAAAATCTTTTCTACAACTTGAACTTCAAAAAAGTGACTTCCAGAGCCCAACATTCCAACCAACGACTACCGAAAAAGTTCTTTTAACGAATCAGCTTCAACATGAAGTTGCAGATCAGCCGCATGGGAAATAACCGTAAACCCCACAACAATACTCCACCCTATAAAAATATTAAACTTGATATATAGCATATCTTAGAAGTGTTTTTTTAAATATATAAAGATAAAAAACTATAAACCATCAATCCTGTTTTAACTCAAGCTTCTTAAGTTCTTGCACAATACAACTTCTGCGCCGAAGCAAGTTCTCATATTGAACCTCACTAAATCTTGCTCGTGCTC
>Ga0075115_10001255_pt1 | contig 12474 bp, 13 predicted proteins | sample AntAceMetag02UKH_FD_69785 | JGI IMG/M metagenome (GOLD analysis project Ga0075115, IMG submission 69785) | Saline lake microbial communities from Ace Lake, Antarctica - Antarctic Ace Lake Metagenome 02UKH | ecosystem: Environmental > Aquatic > Non-marine Saline and Alkaline > Saline | place... | reverse complement strand
GGGGTGGGTTCAATGACCGAAATCACCTGGGTTCAATCAGCGAAATTTTCCAGCCATGTGCACCCAAACTGAATTCGCTCTCATTTGACTGCACCGAGAGAGGAGAAACCGGAGAAGGAGCCTCGGACGCAAATATATCGACATAACCAGTATCACCCGACGGCTTTGGAAGTATCACTTTTGGCGCTGCTTTTATCGGACCCAACAGTTACCTCTCTTAAGCCCAGTTGCGCCGCATATCGCAGCCCTGAGCTAACCATCTGATTTTAAATGGAAACTTTGACGCTCCCCCATGATGCGACCTACTATTGTACACGAAGTTTCCCTTAAATCAACTGTGGGGGATAAAGCGCGGCCCTGGGAGAGCCGGGGCCGCGGCTTGAAGAAAGCAATGCCCATCGGATTGGCTTCTCCATGAATCAGCTGGATTTAGTTTTCTCAATCTGTCTCTGAACTCGTATGACTTCGACAATATCTGGTTCATCATCTGCCAACAGTGCGTCCAATTTTTCTTTAAGCCCTTGGACCTTTTGCTGACGCACGATAGCGGGTGTCTTCACGCTTTCATCTATGACCAGTTTACCACCCTGGCACCTCAACTGATCTGAATTTCCCGAAGGAATTTTTTCCTCTTCGATCATAATCGTTGCAAAGGGAAATATCTTATTCTCCTCGGTAAAATTCTGATCCGCGCGTCGTTCAAGAACAACCCCATTGGGCTTGCAATAGACGCGCATGCTTGCGGCCGATGACTTACCGGCCATCAGCGTGATCGCCACAACTGCCATTCCAACTATCATAACTATCTTCATCATAACCTCCTCACAACTTAACATTTTGTTAACAAGACTTACATTCCCTTCACACACATCACGCTAAACGAAGCATTACAGGGCACGCCGTCTGGAGAACTTTTCCAAAAATCCTGACAGTTATCCGCTTCATGATCGACACTGTAACGACAGCGAACTCTAAATGCTGTTGTGCTAATCCACTCATGCCTCGTACACCCCTGATCAACACCCTCAACATTTGTCGGCAGCTGTCCAATCGCCGTAGTAACTTTGCACTCACTGTTCACAAAACCCGGACCCAAATTTACGACACTAGTTTCGGGAAGAATACCAGCATCGTACCATATCGCTGATGGATACAGATATGCTCCTGCATTGCCGCCGCTATGGACGTGTGAATTAATATCCATACTATTAACTACAAGGTTGCCAGTCATAGTGTCACCTGACCTTGAAACTTTTCCATCAACTTGACTTTGCAAATCACTATCAGCGTTTGTCCGCACGCTCGCTTCACCGCTGATCGCCGCCTCGAGTTCGTCAACATTTGTATCCATCTGTGAATTGCGCGTTGCAATAACCCTGTCCAGATCGGTGAGCACACCTTGGATATTTGAACTGCCGGAATAACTGAATCCCGGACGCACACCGATACTTTGAGCAGCCGTGGTCACGCTCAATGAGTCGCCACTCACCATCGCACCGCCAAGTTCCTTGAGCGCATCGCTAGAAAAATGTTTTGCCGTGATCGAGCCAGGCTTGATCGCATCACCGCCGATGGAATCGTTGAGCACGCCCATAGCTTTGTCCGCAAAGAGTGCGTACGGAACCGACACGATCTCCATAGTAGCCTGAGGTTGATAGCCATCGACCGTCACCTCCAGGTACAGGCCGGCATCAGCCTCAAAAACATCGAGCGGAATTCCACCAGTGGGCGCACCTCCGGAAGTCAGTCCATTGCCAACCATGCCCGAAACCATGCCGTGCACGACGTCGAGCATCTGGTTCTCCTCGTAGAGCACCGAACCGTTTACATCTGTAATTCGAAAATTCACCGAGCTGGAACCGTCGGGAATCGGTTCGCCCGCATCGTCGTAAAGCACCGACTGAAAGTTCATGAGCGGCGGAACCTGTGCCGCGTGAACCATCCCCGCTACCGCCATAACCGTCGCCGCCAGCATCCCTGCTACTATCTTCTTCATGGCCATCCTCCTTCGCATCAACTATTATTTAACTTAATTATATATAATTATAACTCTATTACGTATCGTAGTAGCTAACGTACTATAAATTCTACGCGACGGTTCTGACGGTACGCATCGCGGTTATGCCCCGAGTCCAGCGGCCTGAGCTCACCGTGGGAAACCACCATAATCAACCGATCCTGCTCGATGCCCTGCTCTATGAGATACCCCTTCACGCTGCGCGCACGACGATCCCCAAGCTGCATGTTGTAAGCGACGTCGCCGCGCTCATCACAGTGACCCTCTAAAACGAGCACGCTGTCGCGATGACTCTTCAACCAATCGATATTGCCTCCCAAGCGATCGCGCGCCTCCGCGTTGATCTGGTCGCTTCCAAAATCAAAGTGCACGCGCCCAAGCGACTCAGGCGGACGAGCAAGCGCTGGCTTGGCAGCCTGCACCGCATGGCGACCCGCCAACGTCGAGGTACATGACGAGATCAACATTGCCGTAGCGACAATCGCTATGCCGAGCATAAAAGCGCCCGCCTTGAGAATGTATTCAGCTGCGTACGGTTTCATGTTTATCCTCCTCACCATCTCCTACAACTTTCCCGCGCAGCTCACCCCGAGCGCGCTCATAATGCGTGAGCAATTCATTACAGAGTTCGCGGTTGATGTGCCGTCCATGAAGATCGCGGCAATATTTGATGAGTACCATTGCCTCGCCTATGAAATTCAGTGCCAGGGAATCAGGATTTTTTCCTTCTTTGAAGTAACCGCCCTCGGCTTCGGAGGCGATCATGCAGGGTATATCCTTCACGATTTCTGCAAGATGATCGCGAAGCCTGGATTCGCCATCCGGTATGAAGGGCACCACGCGCTTCATCACCGTAAGTGATACATCGTAGGTCGTCCGAAATGATTCTAGGTTGTGAAAGGACCGCATCGTTTCCCCCTCAGTTCTCCACCGCGCCGATGTCATAGGAACCCGAACGCGATGTACCGTTAAAATCTTCAGTGACGTTTCCGTATTGTTCAACACTCGCATCGATACCGTCATCGACACCCTCGCCCACGAGCGCGTAGCTGCTGCCCAGCGCAACGAGATCCAGCGGATCGTTGGACGCGCTGTAAGCGATATTTGCGCTCACGCTCGCATCGTCCATCGGGAATACGAAGGGATCGTCAGCAAGATATCCGATTGTGTTGCAGTCGATGACGAGCGAATGGCCCGCATCTCCTGGAAAAGCAGCGAACAGGTTATTTTTGAACTCGGCGGCTTCACCTATGTCGCCGTAACAGGTGAGCGCATACTGCGACTTCGCTTCTCCAGTGAAGATGAGGTTGTTGACGAATACTGGATCAGCATAATTGAGACGCACGCCCTCGCTGCCTCCGAGATCCGCCGCGCCTCCCGTGGCGTCGATGGTATTGTTCACCACAATGGGTGCAGCATCCTTCACGTCTAGGCCCGTCACAAAACGCGCCGCACCACCCTTGATGATGTTGTTGGTGAGCTGGGCATCAGCATCATCGATCCTCACACCAAAGCTAGACGAGGTGGATGTATCGATACTTCCGCCGTCAATCAGATTGCGGTCGAGATGGAGCACACCGCTGAATTCCGCACAGACACCCGTGCTGAGAAACGCTGTCGCATTGCCAACGAGCGTGTTCCTCTCGAGGGAGACGTCCGCGCCGTTGCCCACGACGATCGTCCGAGCACCAGCCGTCTCGCTTACCTCCTCAGCAACGTTAGTGATGGAAAATCCGCTGAGCGTAAGCTTCACACCCTCAAAGTGCAGAGTTACGTCCTCGCCATCATTGCTGAGCTTTGTGATGAACCCTACATCGTTTGAGTGAACACTGCGCTGAGTGAAGCGTTCACTAGGATCTTCTGCATTTTTGAATCCACCAAAGATATTCACATCATCGTAGAAGATAACGTTCGCCAGAGGGTACATCCCCGCCGCGAGATAGACATCCTTACCCGCCGCACGAGCTTTGATGATACCCGCTCCAAGCGATGCCAACGGATGTTCCTTCGTGCCAAACGAGGCATCGTCGCCATGGGCGATATCTACGAAGACTGCATCTTGAGCTGTGCCGACCTTTGCATCGGTCGCGTCGAGATCGCAGTCATCGTACGCCTCGTCACCGTCGGCATCGGTCGCGGATTGCGCGGGATTGGCAACGTAGGCACAGTTGTCGTCAGCGTTCTCAACGCCGTCGCCGTCGATATCGTTGTCACAGACATCGCCGTTTCCATCATCGTCCACATCGGCCTGATCTGGGTTAGCGTTGTCGGGACAATTATCATTATCGTTTAAGACACCGTCATTATCTCGATCGTTGTCCACCGCCGGCGACAAGGATGGTGTTATGTAATCACCGTCACAAACATTCCCAACACCGTCGCCATCGGCATCGGCCTGATCAGCATCATAGACGAGCGGGCACACATCGCTGCCATCGAGAATACCGTCGCCATCCGTATCCGCGACGAGCGGATTGAGGCCGGCAGCAAACTCGACGATATTTGGCAAGCCGTCACCATCATCGTCGATCAGGAAATCATAATCTTCATCTGTAACGCTCAGAACGATAACATCGTCCATCGCTTCAAGCGGAACAACTAGACGCGCTACCGCAACCATTGGCGCCGACGCTGCACCGCCATCCTTTGTCAGAACAAAATCTGCTGGCAGACCAAATTCTATCTCGGCTATCGACGCCTCACCCCCGAGGTCTGGAACATCGACCAGATCGAACGCGTAGCCCGCATAATCTTCGCTGGGCAAACCATCCGCGCTGACCACGATCGCATTGTCCAGCAACTCGCCACCGCGCAAGCCCATCCCCATAGCGAGCGAATCAGACACGCTCTCCAGCACCTCATGCAACGGCGCTGGCAACACAACTGTGTGGTCCTGATTCGAACCGCTGCCACCGCCACAGCTTGAGATGAGAATGCAAACCATCAATCCTAATAATGCTCGTTTCATAACTGCCTCCTTGCACGTCATTCGATGACGAGTGTTAATCTTGAAAACGCTCCCATGAGCGGAAGATCTGATGCTGTGACAAAACCGATGCCGTCGCCTGCACGAGCTGAAAATGATCCAAGCTCGCTGCCGGCGACAAAGGGCGCGGCCTTGCGCATGGAGCCGTCGAGCAGACGAACCTGCGCAGTATTGGACCTGCCCGTGACGGTGCTTCGCACAGTAAACTCATGCTGCCCGATTGGACGTACGCGCGGCGCCAGAAGCCCCAGACCGGTCGACTGGTCAAGGTCCACCTCTGGTACACTTGTCGAGGGATTGACGATGAGGTCTGACTGCGCACCGAAGAGATCCTCGACCACAACTGGATCAGGCTCCTCGGAATAAACTCTAAAGATGAGACGAGTGTTTTCGACCACGGATTCACGGGCGATATTGGTGAATACGGGCACCGCCTCAAGCGTGACATCGACATCGGCGGTTGCACCTCCGTTGATCTTGATACCCTCTTCTTCACCGGCCCTGAGAGTCCAGTCATCCTCGTTGATGGCAGCAACTTCGACGACTCGATCTTTGCCAGATGGAACGCCCTCGATAATGCCTTCAGATGCGTCGCCTGGGAATTCACCGACGAGCGGCTCTTCAATGCCAGGCCCAGAAACGGTGATGACGTATTTCTCGATGCGCGAATACGGAACACCGCCCTGCACAGATTTAGCATTGTGCACGATCAGCATCACGCTGCCGCAATCGCCGCCGGCGCAATCCGATACCGCGATGCTCTGAGGGCTCGCACAGCCGGCGACGGCCAACACACCAAGCAAGCAGAAGTATTTTGTAATCGATTTCATCATTCCTCCGTTACTGAAAGTTAACGCGCAGGTTACCCGACTTACTTGAGCCACCGCTCGTCACCGCAAGAACTCCGCCGACAATGCCACCCGCCACCGCAGTACCGATGACTCCCCAAAAGATTGGCGACTTGTAGATCCTCTTCTTGCCCTTCCCCAAGAGGATGGGATCGGCCGTGCCGTTGGGATCTGAAAGCGATGCTGGATCGGTAGCCAGATCGCGTTTGAGCATGCCGGAAATCTCGTCGGCGAATGCCGCAAGCGATTCCGTACGATCTGTCGCACCGTAGTGAACGACGATCGGTCGATAAGCAGCCTTGTAATGACTATCCACCAGCCGCGCACGTACGACGCCGCCATCGGAAGTCGTATTCGCGGAGATCAGGACCGCGCGATCAGCTTTCATGACCGACGCCACGCGCAGCGCCTCGTCGATCTCATTCCGCCCGTCCACAGCAACGCGGCCTGAATTCAAGTTACCTGTCCAATCGAGGCGTTCCGAAACGCGTTTCGTCCTACCCGCCTTGACCGAGACGCGCTTGGTGATGGGACGATACTTGTTTGTCTTGATCATCAGGGAATACTCGCCGGCAGGAAGATCCGAGATTTCAAGCGGCGTCACGCCGCTCATCATGCCGTTGAGATAGACTTCCGCAACGCCGGGACGCGTCGTCACCTTGATGTTTCCGGTACCGCGCGATGAGACTTTGCTGCGCGCACCGTTGAACGCTTTCACAACGCTCGGCGGATAGGTGCACCGATCGAGTTTGCGCGCTGGGCTTAACCGAGCCGCGTTGACGAGAGTTGCGTTCAGCGCAGCTTCATCACCCAACGCGCGCGCCACCAGCGCGCTTGTCATATAGGAGTCGAAGAGCAGCTGCCCCTTCATGTTGAGCGAGGCTGGGTTCTTCTTCAAGAGTGCAATCGCTCGCGACGCTTCCGCACGCGCATCTTCATAATTCATCGTGAAGTAATGATGTTGCGCTCGAGCGAGAAAATTCGTGGCAGCGCGAAACCTAGAGGGTGCAACCCGGCGTTCACCGCGATGATAGTCAGTCACCTGACCGACCAGCTGTTGGTCGATGACGTGAAACCGACTATCCTGGGAGAACGCATTGCGCAGCAAGGAAGACATCTCCTTGCTGGCCGCGCCGCCATGTTTTGTTGCCACCACCGCAACCGCGAGTTTCTTTGCGGCGTAAACCGGACACGGAATGATGGCCGTTGCAAAGCTAAACAACACAATAAAGGAGAGGAGACGATTCATGCCGATCACACAAAGCACAATCCGTGCCAAGCAATTCGGCTTGAGTAGAAGAATTTCAATTGTGTTATTTTACAGCAGGTTTCCGATCAGCATTACAGAACTCGTTGAAGTCAAGCATGTGAAGCGTGCACTGCATGGAACACAAAAATCTGAACAAGTGACTTGAGATCCGAACACCAGGAGCCTGTCGGAGTACCCGACGGCCGCAAGTTTCGCCGTGTACTCCGACAGGTTCCTAGCGTTCAGTCAGCACATCGACATCCAACCGCTTACCCGCAACATATGCATCATCTATGATATGCCCCGCGCCGCGATACATGATGAGGGAGAGGACATCCATCGTGGAGAGCCCCTGGAGCTCATAGTAGAAATCCACCTTCTTGATATCGATGACGCAGAAATCCGCATACTTCCCGGGTTCGAAGCTGCCCACTTCGTCATCATAGGAGAGCACCTTGGCGCCTCCCAGAGTCGCCAGATAGAAGGCGCGGACGGGCAGCAGATGCATGTCGTGCTGCGCAAAATCTGAATGGCGCATTTCACCAAACAGCGACATCGTCGTGCCTGCGCCTACATCGGTGCCGAATGCAAAAGTCACGCCGGCCCTGTCGACGCGCTTGATGGACATGCAACCGCTCTTTAAGAAAAAGTTGGACGTGGGGCAGTGTGCGATGCGCGTGTCGGTCGCCGCCATGCGACGGTATTCATCATCAGAAAGGTAGATGGCATGACCCAGGATGACTTTTGGGCCAACCACACCAGACTGTTCGAACAGATCGAAGTAATCGCGCGTGTCGGGGAAAAGCTCGCGCATATTCTCAACCTCTTCCTCAGTCTCTGCGATATGGCTCTGGACGTATACATCGGTACTTTTAAGAATCTTTCCAATCTCGCGCCACAGCTGCATGCTGCAGCTGGGTGCAAAACGCGGCGTGAGGGCGTAGCGAAGGCGCTCACCCTCCCTGCCGTGCCACTTTTCATGCAGGCGCATACTCGCATCGATCGCTTGGGCAGTGTCCTCCATTGCATCGAACGGTATGTGCCTATCCATCATCACCTTGCCGATGATAGCGCGCACACCGGCGAGCTCAGCAAGTTCAAAAACGCGATGTGTGGCATCTTCATGTGTCGTTCCGTAAATGGATGAAGTGGTCGTCCCGTTGAGGATGAGTTTTTTGAAGAAGCGCCGGCCAACATCATCGACTACCTTGGGATCGTCAAAGGCCTGCTCGGCCGGAATGATAAACTCCTCGAGCCAGTCGAAGAGCGTCGCTCCAAACCTGCCTCGCTGATCGAGCTGCGGAAGATGTAGGTGACAATCGACCAGGCCGGGAATGATGAGCCGATACTTGAAGTGCTCGATTGGGGCGCCCGCACACTTGCTCACCAACTTTTCGTAATGGTCGCAGGATATGATCCTGCCATCGGCATCAACGAGCATCAGGCCGTCTTCGATATCCACGACCTCGTCAGGGCCTGTCGTATAGATGATGCGACCGCGAAATGCCTTGGCGGCTTTAGGATTTTCTTGGCTCGGCGTCACGGATCCCCTTTTCCATCTCCTCTTCATCAGCAGTCTTGCCCGGAATGCGGTAGTCCTCAGCCGCCCACTTTCCAAGATCAATCATTTTGCAGCGCTCAGAACAAAATGGCCTGAAGGGATTATTTTTCCACTCAGCGGGCTTATTACAATGCGGACAGAGTTTTGGTTTTGGCTGACTCATGAGGAATCAACATAATATGATGAGTCCGCGCAAAATCAAGGTGATAAAGGAAGTTGCATGCCACCAAAGCCAATGTTATATCGGCCTCATCAAGCGGGTGTAGTTCAATGGTAGAACACGAGCTTCCCAAGCTCGATACGTGGGTTCGATTCCCATCACCCGCTCACAAAAAAGGACGACTCTCTATGAGGGTCGTCCTTTTTATTAAGCATAACTATATATAATTATACACCTAATATATTATAAAGTATCATCTTCAACATCTGCTTATACTCAACTTTCATTCTCCCTGCCGCGGGCCGAAAAGCGATGGATGCGGTCTCGAGAACTTGGCCATGTTTGGACTTTGCGGTATACTTATGGAATCTATGATTGCAATCGGAACATACAGCAAACCCTTTTCCGGAACTATGGTAAACATACGTCCCGCAGGGGCCACCTTCCTTGCAAAGGCATAAATCTTACGCAACGGACCAGGCACAAGATGTGCTTCCCTTTCGAGCCCCATACCTATGAAACGATTGATGAAGTTTCCATCCTCATTGACAAACACGACTCTTCGATTTTCAGCATCCCAGGAATGCCTAACTTCAACATCCACAGGATTGCTATGGTCCTCATCGAATTCGCCGGCAGTATCAACAATCACCTCATAGAGCGCTATCAGGAGTTCAAGGGAGTTAAGCCACTTCATCGGTTGAAACGGAATTCTTGGCCCACTGGATGAAAGATCCACCCTTGGAACTCTCTTGCTATGGCGGGGTAGGTGTTGGAGCAGGCTGAACACATCCGAGTTCAGTGCCTTTCCAACGTTCGAAGAAAGCTTTTTTTGATCTTCACGCTCCAGATACACGTCGCGATACCGCCCGGTGATAAACATCAACCTATCCAGTAGTGCGGAAACAGCATAGCTCTCCTGGGTACGCAAATTCGGATCCCTCGTCCTTTCCGACACGAGAAATTGCTGCATTCCCAACAATTCCTGAAAGCTTTCTTCGAAAGCACCCCCACTTCATCCTGATCGAAGCCCCGTTTTCATCGGGAGCATCCAGATCGATCTCTTCCTGATGATGCATTCTTTAGAAGTGATCAAACAGCGCTGCAACATTTTCCATTACTGTTTTTGAAAAGCTCACAAAGTGCTGCATGTGGATTGCAGATTGAGTTGGAATAACGACAATTATCTGTTCCCCTTTTCTTTTTATCCACCAATCGTGCTCGCCGCGCAGCGAACCCATCGCTTCATTGTCTCTTACAGCCTTCAGGAACTACTGAGTATACTGCGTTGGAACTTGAGCTTCATAGGCACCGTTTCGCCATCCATTAGCTCTAAAGCGAAGCTCAGGCATACGAGAGCTTTCTGCAATTGCCATCAGCTCCACCAATACCCTGTAAACCGGTGAGGCAAAGCTTGGATGCGGCGCAGGAAGACCGCCGGTTTTGCCATAAGGATCTATCCTAACTGAAGTATGCTGCTCGCCGACGCGCGTCACGGCGGGGATTACAATACTTTCAAGAAAATTGTTTGGCTCCGAAGCGCGCCCAGCCCAAGCCTTGAACGCATCGAGACCACTCGCAGTGATCACTAGCGCAGATTCTTCGGGGCCACCAACTACCGGAAGTCCCTTTGATCCGGGATCGGCAAGGGCCTTCTTATCAATAGTGGGTATATGGATTGTTCCATCGGAATCAATTGTGGCCCAGTGACCCGATGTAAAATACAGCTCGTGCAAGTCGTCGACCAACCTGCTGCAATAAGCGGCTGAAACCTGCATCGTTTTTGAGACGTCACGCCCCGCCAATTCATTTACGATCTTTCGATGCTTCATGAGGGCCATGAATAAATCTTTGATTGCATGAGTACCCAACTCTGTAACGAAACCTTGTTCATCCAGTTCTGTAGTATTCAACATGGCGCGAAAAGCACTAGCCGTAGCCATGAAGTTTCCAAACATCCTGCTCCAGTCCCTACCTTTTTCAATCTTGATCGCGCCCGATAGATAATCCACTATGAGACCGCTATGCACCCTGTCTCCCAGTCGCCATGCCACGGTCTTCGCGCGTATTCCATTCGCCATGCGGAGATCGCTGACATACGAAGGATCAAACAGCGATCTTTGCAGACCACTGAGCGCCGTGACAATCGGCTGGGCACAGCCTGACATCTGTGTAGCTTCAACTATAGGACTTCGCTGCATCATAATATGAAGATGCACATAGTTCAGAAAAACTCGCCCAAGCTCCAGGCCTGACCGGTCTGACCAGGTGGACGGGCGACACCCCTGACTTCGAGAGAATCTCATCAGCTAACGACGTAGCACCGGCTATCTTAGAACAATCTTTCGATTTCGACAGCAGGCGCCATGCTGCTGCTCGAGCCACGCTCCGTAGAGGCCTCGAGGAGTTCGAAAGTTTCACAAATGGATACAAACTCCTTCTCACACAACACGCTGCACACATGGTCGGGTTTGTGGGAACCGATCCTGAAATATATGCGGCGGCACAAAGAGGCGAACTGACGCCGGCTAATTTCCGCGAGGGTGTAACTTCTCCATATCAGGATAAACTGCTCGCTGGCCTGTTTGCATTCCAGGTCGGCCTGGAATCATCACATCCTACAATCGTACGCGACTCCATCATATGGGGCGCCAAGACGGTAGCCAACTTAAGCTATATGGCCGAGCACCCAGATGTCGCAGAAGGTGCTCAAGCAATTATCAAGTCGGCCAATGACTTTCCTTACACGTACGACAAGCCGGCGGACTGCGCTAGCGTAGGAAGCGCCCTATCCGATATGGCTACAGCCGTCCCGGAACTCGCAAGAACCATCAATTTCAGCGCATTTCAGCTCAGCGCTGGCAAGATGGTCGCCTTCTCCTGATTCGCAACATTTTCAGAGATCTCCAGCCGTAAGGCCACGAACTAATGTGGTAACTATCAACCCACTTCACGATTTTTGTCTCAGAAGCAAATATATCGCCCCGTAAGATGCCCAGCGAGGGGAACGCAACTTCGCCTTCATTATTGGCCTCGCGGTCAGCTCCATAATTTCCTGGCGACCGCTTGGCCATAATCTGTTCTGGTGGACCCTACTTATCTTGACCATCCTGGTGCACGCGACGGCAGTTCAACGAGTGTTTCGAGCTCGCCGCTTCATCAAAGAACGGTCATGACCCCATTCGGAATTGCTACCCCTTAATCACACACAGAGGCCTTATATGCTGGTTGACGCGAGCAAGGCGGGCAACAGAACGAGATCGCAGAGCAGACAGTAGATCATCGTAATCGCCGCGAGTATGCCGAAGGACGCAACGGGAACGAATTGCGAGAATGCCAGCACACCGAAACCGAAGCATATGGCGATCGACGTCAGAATGATAGGTCTCCCCACATGACGCATTGTCGTTGCGATAGCCAGCCGCTGGCCGGATGTGATCCTCACACCCGTAAGTTCCCTGATCAGGTAATGGTTCGTCAGCTTCAGTTCATAAAAGTATCTCACCAGGAAATGGATGGTATCATCGACGGCAATGCCGATTGCGAGGCAGACCACGATGCAAGTACCGATGTTGAAATCGATACCGACCCAACCCATCAGCCCAAGTATAAGCAACATAGGAAGGATGTTTGGAATCATAGCGATAAGCCCC
>Ga0075115_10001250_pt1 | contig 12514 bp, 12 predicted proteins | sample AntAceMetag02UKH_FD_69785 | JGI IMG/M metagenome (GOLD analysis project Ga0075115, IMG submission 69785) | Saline lake microbial communities from Ace Lake, Antarctica - Antarctic Ace Lake Metagenome 02UKH | ecosystem: Environmental > Aquatic > Non-marine Saline and Alkaline > Saline | place... | reverse complement strand
CCTTCTCCGATACCTTATAGATCACAACATCTTTAACTTTAGAACCCGGAAAAGCATTGTCAACATAATCATATGCCTCTTTATATTCTGGATATCTTATTTGTTTGAGAGCACGTTTTTTTATTTTAGAGATCATTTCTGTCTGCATCTTAAAAGACTTTCTACGCTTCTCTAATATCCTGTTCATTATTATAGATTCTTCTAGTGGATCCATTATTCAGTATATCCTTGACACTCGATGACGAAATAAGCATCATCACCTTTCATATAACTTCTAATATTTCTAGATACACCCATAATACTTACAATCTTATTTTCTATGGGATTCTCACAGTCTTTAGTCAGACATCGGTCACATAACGACGTAACCAGACCATATGGACCAACTAATAAAGTAGTAAGAGGTATTGTTTTACACTTATACTGCATCTTAATACCTTTTTATTTCTTTAGCACCTTTTCCAGATCCCCTCATCTCTGCGGCATCTTTTTCCGCACCAAGAGGGTCATCTACATCTCTAATTCTTGTTCGTATTACAGCACGTTCTGGAATATCACTATCACTTGGAGTTAAATTATCTATGACTATACCACCGTTGACTTTCTTAGTAACTGTGGATTCCTTTGGTTTTTTAGTTGTATCTATTAGAACTTCTTCATTTTCCCCATCAAGAGTTTCCCCCTTAATATCAAAAGAGGATAATGGAAGATGATTTAAAGAAGCCATAATCGGTACTTGCTTATTTTTAGTTTCAATTACAGGCAATGGTAATAGACTTTCTCCAAAAGACCTCGGCCTCTTAGGAGAACCACCCTCTATTGCATCCTGTTCTCTCAAGAAATCAACTATTTCTGCAAGAACCTTTACCTCAAAAGAAATCCTCGGCACTTCACCTTTACCAATTCCATTAATAAACACCATCCCACTTTCTTCTAAAAATTTAACATCGTATATAAGAGTACCATTATCATCTTCATACGTAAATTCTAAATCTCTTGGTTTTTCTTTAATAGCCATCTTATTTTCCCCTTAATCTATCTCGTAATTTTTCTAAAAATTGTGCTTGCAACTTCATTACTTCAATTTTAGCATTCCTCACAAATTTAGGCTTGATAGACGGCTTAACCAAAGAATAGCAATTAGGACACAAGGTCCCATATTTATTCTGATATTCTTCTATACATGCCCCATCGTCATATAGATTTCTATCAATACGGAAACCGCAATTATCACATATAAGATCCATAATTTATATATCGGCTGTTACTCAGGTCTATCCCAATAATCTCTACTAAGCACAACGCTTACAGAACGTTTTTGGTATATCCTCAGAATAGCTTCTCCTAATAAATCAGCAACTGATACTATATCTATTTTAGGATAATTAATTTCTTCCTCTTTATAATCCTTTATAATATCCCTAATATTCTTATTTGGAACAACTGTATCAGTAACAATAACCCTGCTAATGTAGCTATCTTTTAGTCTTTGACTTGCAGGGTTAAAGAATAACCCATGAGTAGCAACTACTGTTACATCTTTCGCTCCCTTTTCCTTAACTTTAGCAGCCGCCGAACAGATTGTTCCTGCTGTACATATCATATCGTCAAATATAATTACATTCTTATCATTCACATCCCCTACCATTTTCATGGCTTTCGCTTCTTCTCCATTAATTCTCTCTTTGTGGATTACCGCTACATCCAGTTCCAATTCGTTAGCATATAAATTAGCAGTTTTCATACCACCAGCATCAGGAGATAATACAATCATATTCTCCATAGATAAATTACTCTTTAAATAATTTACAAAAACTGGAAAAGCCTTCAAATGATCAACAGGTATATTGAAAAAACCCTCTATTTGATTAGCGTGTAAATCCATTGTTAAAATACGACTTGCCCCAGCAGTAGTAATCAAATCTGCAATTAATTTCGCCGTGATAGGAGTCCTTCCTTCTGTCTTCCTATCCTGTCTGGCATAACCGAAATAAGGTATAACTGCTGTTATACTCGATGCTGAAGCTCTTTTTAAGCAATCAATAAAAATAAGTAATTCCATTAAATTACTATTTACCGGAGAAAAAGTTGACTGAATAACAAAACATTGTTTTCCCCTTACATCCTCTAAAACACGTATCATTGTTTCACCATCCGGGAAATGAGAAACTTCTGCTTTTGCCACAGACTTTTCCACGTGTTCACAAATACCATTTGATAGTGTCTGATTCGAAGTCCCAGAAAAAATCAGTAAATTATCCATTATGATCTCCTATTTTTCTTTTTATTGTTTTTTTTGTCAACAGATTGAAGTTGGGGTCTTACACCATATCTCTTATCGAAATAATCCGAGTCTATAATAAGAGTATCATAAAAATGTTTCCAAAATTCTTTATTAGATTTAACCAAATTGGGTTGTGGTTGAGGAATTTTCCAGCCATTATCTTGTGCCCACTGAGAAATAGCAGGTATATCAGGATTGTAAAATACATCTCCTACTGAAGCTTTAAAATCTAATATATAAATATTCCCATCGGAATGGAATTGCAGATCAATTATCCCCATACCATATGAAGTTAGAATGGAAGCTGAACTCCTTAAGACCCATTCCTTAGAATTAGGAGATTCAACCGACATAATATTACTTACTTCTTCAAAAGATCCATCCGCTTCATTAATGGTCACATCAGTAAAATCTATTCTAAAATAATTAGGATCAGGATTTGTCAGCATTTTTTCCACCCTTGCAATGTGGACATGGCCTATCCGAACAATCAGAAGAACGAATATGAGCAAGACCACTATCCTCACAATATACACAATTATATTCTCTCGTTTCTAAGGCAAAATCTATAGCTTCCCTTAGTAATAAAAGTGTATCCCTACCATCTATCTTAAGTCTAAAACCCACATTGCCTAAACTGTTAAAATCCGAAATTAAATTTATATTCACACTAACTTTAGTATTATCTCTCTTACCAGCATCAGAGCCTTCACTATAATCAAATACTTCTGACTTATATCCTGTAGCCTCTATATCCTTACTCAACAATACTCTTTTATACATATTTTCTGGTATTACTTGAAGCATAATAAACCCCTTACTTCCATTCACTTCCTTGTACTCGTTTTAATATTTTCTCTTCCTCTCTTTTCTGATACTCTCTTACCCTAAGAGGGAAAACCCTTACAACCAATGTGTTATACGCTGTCTCTAACGAACCTATATCTCTGGCTCTTGCCATCTGATCAATAAGGTGAAATGGTTTTTCAAAATAAGTCCTATCTTCTTCATCAAAATCTATATATGATAGATGTTGACGAAAAGCTAAACTAATTTTTAGTAACGTAAATTCTACCTTATGACTATTTGCCACCATATTATCACTTATCTCATCTAAATCCCCGAAATAATCGATATCTTGTATAATAGAATCCATCCTATCTAACTGATCTATTTTTACATCTCGGAAAAACTCTGCCAAGACATTCTTAATAGATCTCTTTTCTAAATCACTTACTAAATTTATAATATTAATACCCGAATGACATGCAAAGCAATAATATGTCTGATAATTCCTTCCTTTTGTGCCCACCTCATATACCATAAAAGAGGGGTCTTTATCTCCTTTATGAATAGGACATAAATAAAGATATTTATTCCCGGATCTTCTAACAGGATATATCCCTTTCTCTGCAAGATAATCAGTTATCTTTTTTTCGGATAGAACTTTATTTAAATGATATTGATCCATATTATTTACTAAAATCAAAACCGTCATCATCAATAGATGAGGTTGTATTATTAATATCCTCTATAGTATTAGTCACATCGTCTACCTGATCTTCAAATGTCTTTTCATTATTAATACTAATAATTTCATCCCATTCTTTATCTTCATTAAATAAAGATTCTTTAGTTATAACTTTTTTTTCTATCTCAACATCGTTCATCATATTTTCTAATTCTTCATCAATAGGCATGTCAGAAAAATCTGTAGCACTTTTTATTAAACCCATCTCAGGATATACCTCAAGTGTTGCTCTTATCTTACCATTCTCAAAATAAGTTCTACCGTTACGTGCTTTTACAACATATAAATCCAACAACTCATTAGGTTGAGATATACTTTTAAGTTGTGCATATATATTATCAGCATCAGCAGAATATTCATGTGACCCCCTAATATCTTCAGAATTTATAGTAGGTTTGTCCCTATTCGCTCCTGCCTTTCTGAGTCTTTTAAGAGCTTCTCGTCCTAATTGTGCTCCAGATACCACAGCAAATCCAAGATCTTTTCCCATCTGCCTCATATCTTTCAACATATCTCCAATCTCAAGATCATTACGATCTCCCCTTGCATTATCTGGTTTAAGATTAGCGACATAATCAATAACAACAAGATGAGGTTTCATTCTTTCTATATTCTTTTCAATCTGTCTTTTTATCTTAGAAACTGTCGTATACTTCGGTTCCTGCATGATAAAGAATTTAGTTTTTTCATTGTCCCACGATGCACTCATTTTCTCTATTTTCTCAAATTGCTCATTCGTAAGTTTCTTAATATCTCTTGTTAAGAATTCTGCAGAAATTCGAGATTCTCTGGCACAAGCTCTTCTCCACATTTGATCTCTATGCATTTCTAACGGAACAAACAAAACATTATATCCTGCCTTCCACACGTTAAGACCGATATTCAACATCATAGTACTTTTGAAAACGCCGACATCCGCACAGAACAAGGTAAGAGTTCCTTTTTCGAAACCAGTCACCATTGTCTCATCTATTTCCTTTATACCACATAAGATAGGAGGTATTTCTTCTATTTTTCCATCTCTTACATCTCTTAGATATTGTATTTTCTCCTTCGATAAGATCCTCATATCTTCATAGTAAGGTCTTTCTGAATTAAAAGAAGAACCATCTAAAATAGATTGTAAATTATCCATCAGCTCTCTAATAGATTGCACTCGTCCAATAACCTTTTGTCTTTCTGACAAAATAGCCAAAGCATTATTAAGAGATATCTGAATATTGTATTCTACTATTTTATTCAAAAGAACAGGAAAATCATCTTCAGATGTTACAGCAGCATTACACGTATCAAAAGATAATTCTAAAGCAATTCTTTCCTTAGGAACTCTAAATTGTTTAATTTTCTCCTGAAAATGCTTTCTAGTTAGTAATACATTGCTATCATTATGAACATCTATTATAGTTCCAACTATTAATTGATGATCTTCTGTAAAATTATTTTTTGGGATACCCTTATCTGTAAAATCAGATACAATATTCCTATGATGTAAAAGCAAATAAATAAGTTCTCTCTCTGCTTTTATGATACTGCTTAATACCTTTTTATCCCTCCGATCAATCATTTTATTCTATTAAGTCGCCTTCAGATAAAGAAATCTTCAATGTCCTATTACTTTCTACTATATTATTTATACCCACTCCAAATTCTTTTTCTATATTCAACATATCATTATTTAGATCGAATTTAAACACAAGAATAGTAGACAACTTACTATTAAATCTCTCTATAAAAAAACTATCTATCAAATCAGTAATTAAGGTCATTTGCTGTGGAGATCTTGGTTTCTTAATTATATTATCCACTACAAGCCAATTACAAGTTTTAAACTCAACCAAAGCCATAGTATCATCTTTAGAGGCTCTTAATATCGTATTAAAATCTATCCAGTTGTAAGTTTCTCCCCTATCCCCACTTCTTATCCTAGATTTTACTGCTTCTTTGATAATAAGAGAAGCAATCATCGTTCTTCCTTTTTTCCCATCAGCTGGACCAAAGATAATTACATTTTCACCATTCTCTAATCTATTCTGCATAATATTATTTTTACGCAAAAAAGAAACCGCATTCTTCTCACTACCTCTATATCTGTCTCGTATTTTACCCCATTCTACACCCCAACAAAAATTACATATTTGATTCCTAACTTTAATAACAGTACCAGGAGAAAGAATTTGATGTTTCTTTTTGTCAGTGTCTACAGCATAACCATCAAAATCGAAAATAGTAAAATTAGAATAACCCTCAGGTACAACACTGTCAACGTAAGCCCATACTTCAGAAAGCAAAGAACACTTTTGGAATTCAGAATCATCTAAATCTAGTACTTGCTTATCGAAATATCTATAAGCAAGTACTTTAATATATTTCTTTTTAATAGGTTCTATATTTCTCATTTAATTTATAAATCAAATCCCATTTCAGAACTATCTGTTCCCACAGAAGTAGTTTTTTCGATATCTAAATCTTTAGCATCATTAGCACCAGAATAATCTACCATATTCTTTATAGATGCATTGGCTTTTAAACATCGTGTCTCTGCCCACTCTTTTAGATCATCAAAATCTCCCTCTCTCATCTTATAAAGAGGTTTAAATGCTCGTGCTGCTTCAACTATATCTTTTGTTTTAATCTTTCTTTTCTTCTCTCGGAAACCTCTAAGCATAGCATTGTCTATCGCCTTTTCAATTTCTGCTCCACTATAATTCCCGGTTGCAGATGCTAACTCACCTAAGTTGAAATTTTTCACCTTTAACTTATTACGCCTCAATAAAACTTCAAAGATTTCTTTTCTTTCTTCTTCGTTGGGAAGATCAACAAAAAATATCTCATCAAAACGACCAGCTCTTAAAAATTCAGGCGGAATAGATTCGTGATTATTAGCCGTCGCAACAACAAATACAGGTGTTTCTTTTTCTTGCATCCAAGTTAAAAATGTACTTAATACCCTACTTGTAGTACCAGCATCTGATTGACCACTTGATCTAATACCCGATATCGCTTTTTCTATTTCATCTATCCACAAAATACTTGGGGCTACCGCCTCTGCTAACTTAATAGCTTGACGAGCATTTTTTTCAGAGTCCCCCACAAGAGAACCAAAAAGTTTCCCGAAATCTAGCCTCAGCAATGGCATATTCCAATTATTACTGACAGCCTTACAAATTAAACTTTTACCACATCCCGGCATACCAATGGTCAATAAGCCTCTTGGCTTTTTAATACCGTAATCTTCTGCTTCTTGAGAAAAACTTTTCTTTCTATCTTTAATCCATTCAACCAGATTTTTTAGACCGCCTACATCATCCATCGACACAGGTTTATCGAAATACTCTAACATACCATTCTTATTAATAATCTGTTTCTTCTCTTGGAGGATAGTTTTTATATTCCAATCTCGATGAGCGACTATAGACTTAGCAAAAGCATTTTGTGCCTCTTGTAACGTAAGACCATTAACACCATTAATCAACTCCTCTTCTAAAACTTTCGTTTTTGATCGTATATCAGGTATCTTCTTCTCCGCACCCGTAACCACTTTATAAAGAGAATATTTTATTTCCTGCTTATTAGCAAGCGGAAAATCCAAAACGGGTATTAAATTCTCCAATACCTCAGTAGCAGAATAAACAGGACCCGTAATAACAGTAGTAACAATAGAATTTAAATATGCAATGGCTTTTAATCTTCTTTCAATATTCGGGTTAGGAGTCATAAACCTAAAATAATCCAGTAGGACAAAAATAACACCATTAACACCCTCACTCTTCTTTTGTGCTACTGCCTTTTTATTAGTCTGATATATTTTACCTTGAGTAATAATATGATCTAAAATTGCTGCAGGGTTATTTTTTAGATCCTCTGCTGTACCTACTACAACTTCCTTCGTGGATAAACTTATCAAACCATTATAAGCATCCCATTGATAGCTCTCATAACCATTAACGCGGGAATAATGCTCAAGAAATTTTATGTACCTTGGTTCCTCATTCGTAGTAAGATAGAATAAAGGATAACGAGATTTTACTAAGGTGGTGAAATCATTCTTGAACTCAGTAGTTGACATATCACCTAACATCTTTTCGCTAACTTCCATACTTACCATTTTCTTGGCCATTGTAGTTCTTCCATTCTAAAAATATTTTTCAATAATTTCCCACATTCTACAAAAATAGTTTTCACTTTTCAACTATAAAGGATTTAAAGTTGTAACTAATCTGATCCTATTCTTAGAAAAAGTGGTCGAAACAGGCTTCCAAGTAGCTTTTTTTGAAAAATCATTCAGTTGTAGATTAATTTTCTCGATAGCTCGATTTAACATCCCCTTTTCCCGGCCCTTTAATTCCATTACATATCTAACATAATAATGTTTATCAAGAAATTTTAATATCTTCTTATGCTTAACCTCTATATCATGCTTATCAGTTACAAAATTACATCTAATTTCTTTCAATTGAGTATGGGGTTGATTTTTCTTCTTCTTATTTGCATGATATTTCATTTTACCATAGTCACCTATCTTACAAACTGGAATCCCACCTTTATCAGGGAAAGTAACCTGAATCAAATCCATTTCTTTTTCTTCTGCTAATGTTAAAGCTTCTCTAATACATACCTCTCCCCTCATTTCTCCTTCTTCCGTCACTAACTGAACCACTTTAGATCGTATTTGATAATTAACCTGAAATTCTTTACTCATTACTTATTTTTCCTTAAAAAAGAAAACTTATCATTCTCCTCATTCTTAAATATAACATTTAAAGGTAAACTTTTCTCTATTTTACTTATAATTATATCTGGTTGCTTGAATGGTAACCATAATGGATAGGGGGAATAAAGTTCTGTTGCTTTTTTAACAATAATCAACATACTTTTCCTATGTAGTTTCTTACAAGCATTTAATACCAATTTTACAGCATCTCTCTTATCCATATCCTGATCCACGAGTAACCAGTTTAAAGATAGAACTATCCCATAATTACAAAGAAGAGTTGTTTCTCCAAGCTTATATGATTGCAAAACACCTCTTGGAGTAAAAGTATCCTGCTCTCTCTTTTTTATATTTTTTTCTTCGGTATATTTGAGATATCTATCTCTATAATCATAAGAAGCCACAAATTTCTTTAAGATTGAATTATATTTCATCTGAGAAAAATAGAAACCATATTTCTTTTTATATTCATCAATATAATTATCAAAAAAGAAATGTATATAATCCTTCATTATAAGATTACTTGAAAAACCGAACATATCATATAGTATATCCTGTATTTTATTAATTTCTAGGCTATTACCGCCCCTATTTAAAAACCAATTCTCATGATACTTAGATATATAGAGTTTATGAGTATATTCGAAGAAGTCAAAAGACTTCCATTCCTCAAGATTTTCTTTGACTTTAAACTTTCTAGATTTATAAATTTGATCATATCTGACAAAGTCCGTTTTAATCCCTGTAATCTCTATACCTTCTTCATTTGACCTTGTTCGTAAGTCGCCGCCTTCGACTTGTCCACATTTCACTCTCTCACCCTTCTTTTTTCTCTTTCTTAAATCTTTAAACTTTATTTCCTCAGGTCTTTTTTTATTAACCTCAGAAATAATATTCTTAAGATAGTTTTCTGTTTCTTTATCCATGTCAGTTACAACTACATCTAATTTTAAGAATTAACAATTTCAAATTCCTTTTCTGTTTTATACATTTTTAATCTCTTCTTACTATGGGACTCTAAATATTTACAATGATCCATAAAATCAACTGCAATAGCTTTGGTCTTACCCTCATAGGGTCTCAAAATCCTTCCTATTCTTTGTAACGAACGGGTAGCAGATTTCCCTCCACCTGCTAGAATCAGAGTATCTAAAGGACGGCAATCGATACCTTCATCGAATATGACACTAGCTATAGTTATACTAGGAGCACCTTCTCTCATTAAATCCAGATGTTTTTGTCTCTTTTTTTTAGATGTAGAACCGTGAAGAAAAATACTATCTGGAATTATTTTTTCGAGAAGCTTACCATGAGATATAGATTTAACAAGAATCAGAATTTTACGACCCGTCTTATATAAACTATCAGCAAACTTTACAATCATTTTATTTCTAAATTCGTTTTCTACAATAGCATTTTTATAAATAGTCTGATAAGTTGACTTCTTAATACCTCTCATGTTGGATATCTTTTGAAAATATATAACAGGTTTAACTAAAAATCCTTTCTTTATCAAAAAAGAAGCATTTATATCTGAAATACATTTACCGAAACAACCATCTATAAGGATATCATCACCCATATCCCTCCAAGGTGTAGCTGAATTATGAACTAAAATTCCATTAGCTACAAAAGATTGATGTCCTTCCATTTCCAAATCATATACGAAATCATCGAAATTCGTTTTTCCAATCTTAATAATTCTATATTCATTACAATCTACATTATTATATTTTTTAACATTCCCATTTCTTCCTTTATTATAACCAAATGAAGCATTTAATGAAAAAATTAATTGATAACTTTCTCTTCTAGAAACCATTTGTCTTCCTTCAATAATACCCCCTTTAGCAGGTTTCCGGATAGATAAAGAACAAGGAGTCCCTATACTTCTTAAAATAGTCATAAAGCCCTGAGCCAGTTTTAATGAAGTTGTTGTATATCTAGCTTCTTTTACATTTCTATCTCGTTTATTATTAAAACTCCCATCTGAATTCATAAGACCATTAATAAATCTCATCTTATTAAAATCAGACCACTCAAAAATAATTTCTGAAGGTATCTCTTTCTCATAACAATATTTTTGACCTAAAAAATCCTTCATCAAACAAGATAAAAGAGCCGAAGATATCCTGACCTCATATGAACATCCTTCCATTTTTCTTATTTTAGGTTTAACATGTATAAATGGAATATTTCCTATATATCTTAAAAATTCTTCTAATCTCGAATTCTCCACAGCAAAATTTACTCGGTTGCCATCAAACCATCCATCTCCAATGAAAAAACCTAATAAATAAGCAATCTTTTTATAAGAAAAATTAGGATCGATATATACCCCACTAGCCCCTTCTGTATATATTTTTTCAGGTTGTGGTAATATATCTTTATTTTCTAAATAAGTATCAAGACTTAACCCCGAATCTCTTCTTTTAATTTGATAAAATTGATTATGATTCAATTTTATATTATCAGCATTAATATTGTCTAAATTAACTTTCACTCTTACTTTTGCAGGGTTATGATATTGCTCTTTTAATACCTTAAAAATATTAAAATTATTTTTAGAACTTGTGAACCACTCTCTACCATTGTCCCCTATTAATAAGTCACCCTTCATCAAATGTGAAGATTCTTTACAAACAAAAGAATTTCTCGAATACTTCATCCCACTTTTTGGCAAATAAAAAACAGAATGATCGTCTGTAATTAAAATTTTATTTTTACCCCTGAAATATATTTCTCTTGTTGGTTTATTACATTTATGACGTATAATTTTCCTCACTTTTTTCCAACAAAATTGTCCTCTTTTATCATCCCATCCTCTTGAAGATATATCTAAACTTGAAACATCTATCATTTCATATTCGTTAATATGGGTGGTATAAGCACCATTTAAAGATAAGATATCTTCCCAAAAATCTTCGATACTAATAATCCTTCCAGAACCATATATCCCTCCATATAACTCTAACATAGAATCAGGACCAACACTTAAGCCATAACGATATTGACACATATATGAACTATCTGAAATAATTTGACATGTCTCTGCAGCCCAATGTTGAACCTCATCACAAATCATCAATCTACAATCATGAATTAGATCTCTCAGGTTAGTCTTAATATCGTTTATGTCTGTCATATCCTTATTCTTATCTTCTTCATCATACTTGACCCACACACCACCCAAAGCCCTAACTGCTGTCTGAATAGTCATAACTGTAATATCTTTGATGTCTCGATGCCCACCACCTACCATACCCACTTCCACAGGAAGATTATTATACCTAACAAATCTTTTAATTTCATCCCTTGTTTGTATCAATAAATCAATTGAAGGCACATACCATATTATAGGAGTGACACCAATACCTGATATAATTCCACAACCAATCGCGGTATTGTGATTAATAAATCCATTAGATACAAAGCTATTGGTATCTGGAATTACAAAATCATAATTATCTGATTCATTATTTTCTATGTTATTAACCATATCGTAATAATATTTATTATCAGATATCTCTAAAAGTTCTTTTACAATTGCACAAATTCTTTCACTTATTTTTTTTTCACAAGGTTCTTTTTTAATTATAAAAATATATTCTGCCCATTTTAAAAAACTTAAAATTTTATATCTAGAAGGAAATCTCCAAAATTTATTATCTGCCCATGAACGGAAAACATTATATTTAATACCACTTTCTTCAATTTTATCTATGTAATTATTTCCATATACTTTTTTAAATAGATCCCTTATCTCATACATTTTTTGTTGTTGATAAGGTATTAAATCTTTATTACTATTTTTCTTTTTTCCCCATGATTTGTTAAAATATTTATGTACTTTTGCTATTTTGTTTCCTTTAGCATTAAAACATATTTCATTCATAAATTTATTTATATAATTTCTATAAATGGTCAAAATAAAAGCATCTCTTCTATAAGTTTTCTTTTTTCTCTTAAAAGATATTATACCAAAATT
>Ga0075115_10001248_pt1 | contig 12523 bp, 9 predicted proteins | sample AntAceMetag02UKH_FD_69785 | JGI IMG/M metagenome (GOLD analysis project Ga0075115, IMG submission 69785) | Saline lake microbial communities from Ace Lake, Antarctica - Antarctic Ace Lake Metagenome 02UKH | ecosystem: Environmental > Aquatic > Non-marine Saline and Alkaline > Saline | place... | reverse complement strand
TCGTGGTCCCCATGTTGGCACCCATTACGATCGGTATTGCGCCTTGGATGGAAAGGGCTCCGCCAGAAACGAGAGCGACAACCATCGATGTGGTAACCGATGAGCTCTGGACAATTGATGTTACAAGGAGACCGATGAGGAGACCGATAAATGGATTGGATGTTGTTTGAATTAGTGTTTCTGCAACACCCTTGCCCAGAAGTTTAAATGAACCACCCATCAAGGTGATGGCGGAAAGAAATAAGTATAATAAAGCCAAAAGAAAAACGACTCGAAGAAAATAGACGACAGCGGGAGTTTTGAGTCGACGAATCATGCAGAGGTCCTTTGTTGTCAAAAAGATCGAGTGCCTTCTAAAGGAAACATGTGCCCTGGTGCAAGGGAAAAGAGAGGCATTTGGAGGATAACAGGAGGATTAGGATAACCCCATGAAATCCAACACACTTCAACAATTCCCCTTAAAGAGGTTCTCAGCTGGTCGCTTAGAGCAAACCCTCAATTCAGACCCCATTCATTATAGATGTTATAGCTTGACGAATAATATCCGCCTATGCAATTAGCGGTCCTGTTTATAACCGACTCGCCTGAGATAAACCGATGACTCCACTTGTGACAGACGCGCCGCAAAAGACAGCTGTTGATACACACCCCTCTTCCACACTCCTTGCGGACGCTCGTCTCAAAATCGCATACGAGCAAATGATGGCCATTGCCCCATTTGTTTACGAGCGTTATCAGGCAGAGTATTACCTTCGTCATCTAGCAAATTACTTGGCGACTTCGGCAAAGGATGGACGAAAAGCAATACATGTCGATCTAAGCTCTCCCGACATTTCGTACTTCACAAACTGGGGCGCTGATGAACGCAATGCGTTTGTCACCGATATCGACATGCTTGCCGATGACCCGACGCTCGCTAAGCTCGCAGACACCGTAAAGATCGCATTGCTTGAAATGAACGGAGGCCTCGGTTCAAGCATGGGAATAGATGCTGCGCTCAACCAAAGCAAGGCAAACGGCATCAGGTTTAACACAAGTTCCGACGGAACAACCATCAACCTCTCCGTAATGGACGCTAAGATGATGCATACGTCTCAGCTGGCAGCTAAGCTCGGCACCGTACATTTCATTCCGGCTAACAGCACGATCACCGAACTGGGTTGGCAGGCCTTCCTCAGGGAGACGACGCTCGCCGCACTACCCGGTCCCAAGATGCCCCGCATGACCAATGTGGAGTTCCTAGCAAACCGCCAGGTCCAGGTGCATCCTAGCGTGATCCAGTAGGTATCCCCACGTTTGGATCCGGCAACCAATGAAGTGGTACAGACCAACAACCCTGTCGATGCACTCGCACCCGGCGGTCACGGACAGTTCCTGTATCACCTATACTTCTCAGGCAAACTCGACGAGATAGCCCAAGCAAGCACGCAGATACTTGTGATGGCAAATGCGGACAATATAAATGCAACACCCAACCCCATCATTGCAACAAAGATGGTTCGCGACAACGTCATGGGAGCGCTCGTTTCAACCGATCGAACCCCACTCGATACCAAGGGAGGCATCTTTGTGATCAGGAATGGCAGGCTCGACGTAGTTGAAATGGGCAGCGTTTCGAAGAAACAACAGGAACTATTCACGCAAATCGGCTTGCGCGAGGGTGATGCTACACAGCCATTCAACACCAATACTATTTACATCAACGTTCCATCTCTGTTGCAGCACCTAAAAGATCTCGCCGAATCAGAGAGCGAGGAAACAGTCCATGCGCTTCTCATGCCTGAGACCATACCGAATAAAAAACCGGCTGGAATTCAACTCGAAGGTGCAATCAGCAGCACAGTGCTAAAGCTCCCTGGCGTACGTTTCTTCAACGCGCCCACAGAGCACCGTTCAGATGAATTTACGCCGCTCAAGACACCCATCGACGCCGTCTACTATCTCGACAGCGATGCGTACGCATACGATACGACGATGCATCAGCTGCAGCGGCGCCGAACCGGTCCTGAAACGACATTTAACGTGGGCGGCTGGGATGGCTGGAAAAATGTGATCACGACCCGGCACGCTTTCGGCCTGCCCTCCTTCAAGGATCTCAACTCACTGACGATCTCCGGTAAAATCAGCGGCCCAAACACCATCTGGCGCGGCAAGGTGCAGGTAATCAACGAGGGTGAAGGAACCCTGGACTTGACTCAAGTCGACGCCCTGCAAATCGACGAACACCTCACACTCGACAACGTGCGCGTCACAAGGGCTAAAGACGGCTCCGTCAACGTAAAACCGATTTAAATCATACGCTCATCAGGACACAATGGCATGACAACTGCTAATCTCGCAACTATTCCCACTCGATTGTGGCGGGGGGTTTACTTGAGACGTCGTAGACGACGCGGTTGACGCCCTTCACTTCATTGATGATCCGGTTGGCGATAAGTCCCAACAATTGATACGGCAGGTGCACCCAGTCAGCTGTCATGCCGTCTGTGGAATGCACGCAGCGGATAGCGACGACACTCTCGTACGTGCGCTCATCGCCCATGACACCTACTGTCTTTACAGGCAGCAACACACAGAAACTCTGCCAAATGCGGTTATACCAGCCTGCCTTCTTGATCTCCTGCATCATTATGTCATCGGCATCGCACAACACGCGTAGCCGCTCGTTCGTGATGTCGCCTACGATGCGCACCGCAAGGCCCGGACCCGGAAACGGCTGACGTCCGATAATCTCGTCAGGCAGACCCAGCTCGCGCCCCACCTCGCGCACTTCATCTTTGAAGAGCTCACGGAACGGTTCTATGAGATCCAGACCCATCTTCTCTGGCAGACCGCCCACGTTATGATGGCTTTTGATGGTTGCCGACGGGCCCTTGAACGAAACCGACTCGATGACATCTGGATAGAGCGTGCCCTGCGCCAAAAACTTTACTCCCTCGGTGCGCTTGGCCTCTTCTTCGAACACGGAAATAAACTCGTTGCCGATCACCTTGCGCTTCTTCTCGGGGTCGGTGATGCCCTTAAGCTTTTCCAGAAAGCGCGCGCCGGCATCGACGACGTCGAGATTGATGTGAAAAGAATCGCGAAACACTTTCTCGACCTTATCGCGCTCACCCTTTCTCAACACGCCGTTATCCACAAAGATGCAGTTAAGCTGATCGCCGATAGCCTTGTGCAGGAGCACAGCTGCCACCGATGAGTCGACGCCGCCGGAAAGACCCAGGATCACGCGCGCACCGCCAACCTCTTCGCGGATGTCCGCAACGGCATGCTCGACAAACGAGGCCATTGTCCACGTGGGCTTGCACGAGCAGACGTCGAACAGAAAATTCTTGAGAATGATTGCGCCTTCGGGCGTATGCGTGACCTCGGGATGAAACTGCAGGCCGATGATGGTGTTCGACGCGTTTGCCATGACGGCAATCGGCACATTGTCACTGCGTGCAACGACGCGGTATCCCGGCGGAAGGTCATCAACGTGATCGCCGTGGCTCATCCAGACGGGCATGGGCCACTCGCGAATGCCGCGCAAAAGCGTATGCGACTCTTCGGCATAAACCAGCGCCTTGCCGTATTCGCGGTTTTTCGCACCATGAACTGCGCCGCCCGCGATATGCGCAATCGCCTGCATGCCGTAGCATATCCCCAGGACCGGCACGCCCAGCTTTAAGATCTCTGGATGAAGCTCAGGAGATTCAGTCGCGGTAACACTGGCCGGGCCGCCAGACAAAATGACGCCCTTGGGCTGGAATGCAGTGATCTCGTCCATCGATATCGTGCAGGGATGAATTTCACAGTACACGTGCTGTTCGCGCACTCTTCGTGCAATGAGCTGGGTATACTGCGAGCCGAAATCTAAAATTAGAATTCTGTTCTGGTCCATAATTTTTTGTGAAGGGTGAAGGGTGAAGAGTGAAGTGAAACTGCCAAATGAAATATGCTTTTTGGTTTTTACCCTTCACTCTTCACTTTTCACTTTTCACGTTCCTAGTCGCGCCAATAGTTTGGTGCTTCCTTCGTGATCACGACATCATGTACATGTGACTCAGTGGCACCCGCTTGCGTAATCCGTATAAATTTTGTCTTCGTGGCCAACTCCTCGAGACTTGAACAACCCGCATAACCCATGCCGGAACGCAGACCACCGATGAGCTGATAGAGGACGTCCTTCAAGTAACCGCGGTAAGGCACGCGCCCCTCGATACCCTCTGGAACGAGCTTCTTTGCCTCTTTGACGTCGGCCTGGAAATAACGATCTTTGCTGCCCTTCTGCATGGCACCGAGCGAACCCATGCCGCGATACATCTTGTAGCTGCGGCCCTGAAACAGGATCGTCTCACCTGGGGATTCGTCCGTACCTGCGAACAGCGAACCGATCATCACGATGTTCGCGCCGGCGGCCAATGCTTTAACGATGTCGCCCGAATACTTGATGCCGCCGTCAGCGATGACGGGGATTTTTTTTGCGCGCGCTACGCTGGCAACGTTGGCGATAGCAGAAACTTGAGGCATACCGCAACCGCTCACTACACGCGTCGTACAAATGGACCCAGGACCCACACCGACCTTCACTGCATCTGCCCCAGCCGCGATGAGATCCTTGGCCGCGTCTGCGGTCGCGATGTTACCACCGATAATGCACAGATCTTTGAGATCGTTCTTGAGCGTCTTAACCATCTCGATGACGCCTTTGGAATGCCCGTGCGCAGTATCGACTACTATAACGTCGACACCCTTCTCGGCGAGAGCATGCGCACGTTCAACCTCATCCTTTGAAACGCCAACCGCCGCGCCAACGAGCAAGCGACCGAACTCGTCTTTGCTGGCAAACGGATAGACCTCAACTTTTTGGATATCGCGCACCGTTATGAGGCCCTTCAAAACGCCGCTGCCATCGACAACTGGCAGCTTTTCAACGCGGCGCTCGTGCAATATCCGCTTTGCTTCTTCTAGTGCTATACCCTCGTGACCCACGGCTAGCCGCTCGCGCGGTGTCATGAGATCAGAAACTTTTTTTGTGTGATCACCCTCAAAGCGTAGATCGCGGTTGGTAATGATACCAACCAGCGTCTGGCCGCTTACGACCGGAAAACCGGAGATGCCATGAAGCTCCTTGAGCTCATAGATATGCTCCAGCGTGTCGCTAGGCGAAACAGTTATGGGCTCACGCACAACACCGCTCTCGAACTTCTTGACGCGACCGATCTCTCTGGCGTGATCCTCTATCGACCAGTTCTTGTGAATGATGCCGATGCCGCCCTGCTGAGCCATGGCGATAGCCGAACGTGCCTCTGTGACGGTATCCATTGCAGCGCTGATGATAGGAATCTTGAGCGGAATTTTTGATGCAATGCGCGTAGAGAGGTCGACGTCTTTTGGAAGTACGGAGGAAGGCCCCGGAACGATCAAAACGTCGTCAAAAGTGAGTCCATCGCTAATTCGATCACCCAACATGCGCGGACCCTATAGATCTACCCCTTGATTGTCAAGGAGTTGCGAGCTTTTCTTGTTATTTCGACTGAAGCAGCGCCCCCCTTGCTCTTGATCCGTTTTTGCCTGCGCTTCACTCTTCACGTTTCACTCTTCACGGTCTTTATTAGTCCCACCGAGAAGGGATAGTTGATCTGCGCGGTTCGCTCGCCGGCAGTGCAGGAGGCGCGCTCTCGGTCGAAACAGGCGTCATTGGTGACGGAGGCGTTCGCGCCCGCGTCATATCGGTTGCACCTGGGAAAGGTGAACCACGACGCTGGTAAGGTGCGTATCTACCCGGCTCCACACCGAACGTTACGCGGCGGTTGCGCTGCCGTTCAGACTCGGTCGTATTAGGAGCAACCGGACGCCGCGCACCGTAACCAACCGGCATCAGACGCACACTGTGGCTCACGCCGTGCGAACGCATGTAGTCAATCACAACCCGTGCACGGCGCTCAGAGATCTTCTGGTTCGCCGCATCCGTACCGCGTGCGTCGGCATTACCCGCAATGCGGATCTGCTTGATCCATGGGTTACGGTTAATCTTGCCGATCACGAGATCGATGACCTGCTTGTCCTCGTCACTGAGCTTCGAGCTGTTGAATGCAAAGTAAACGGGACGATAAGTGATGATCTCACCGCCGACGACTGCAACAGCGCCGCCGTCGGGACAACCATCCTCATCGGCAAAACCGTTGTAGTCCTCTTTGCGCTCGGGACAAACGTCGAAGAAATCGTTGATGTTGTCCTTATCGGTATCTCGACTAGCGAGGAGGTCGACGACAGACCACTGTGCCTCCGGATACTTTTGCAATAGATCGAAATACTTCGGACAGGCCGCGTCGTGCTTGCCCGCCACGTACTTGGCTGGATCGTCCGGACATACCTGCGAGAGCATAGCGATCTCTCTGAGGTCGTAGAACTTTGGACACGACTGATCGTGAATTGCGGGGTTGAAATTCGTCGGATTGGATGGACACCTGAGCGCCATCTCAGCTGCCGCGAGCGTATATGCAGTCCAGATCTCATCCTGCGAAAATCCTTCCATGAGAGTGTAGAGTTTCGGACATGCATCGTCGTGCACGCCTTGAACGAACTCTGCCTCTGTCGCCGGACATTGCCACAGCAGTTCGGCGATCTCGCGCAGGTCGTAATACTTAGGACACTCATCGTCGTCGACGCCCTGTTTAAAGTTGGCGGGATCCGGCGGACAAATGAGACGCAGATCGTAATAGCGCTGTGCCGTCATCTTTTTGAAAGCCGCTTCGCAGACGGACGCGTACTGCTTGTCTGCCTCACGATATTTTTCTGGCATCCAGCGATACGCCACGCCCAGCACGCCGCGGATAAGCGAGCCCTTCACACCGGAGACCAAGCAACTACCAGCACCTCCATTGATCTGGAGACCGAGATCCTTGCCACCCTTTTTTATATCCCACTTCACGCCGGCCATGACCTCGGCCGCGTTGAGATCCCTGTTGTTGAACAACGCATTCATCGACAGCTCTGAATTCACCTCGCCGAAAACTGTTAGCCCTTTGCGCAGCCATGAATAATAGGTACCCAGGCCCATCATCATCTTGTACTGCCATTCGATGTTGCGAAAGAGGACCTTTTTGCCAGCCTTGAAACCGACGTTACCGGTAATGCCAAACTGCGGCATCACGCGACCCTCAACCGCCACGAACAAACCGCCGCTCAGACCGGAATCACCAACGTAAAGACTATCATTACCAGTGGGTATGGTCATGAACGGTACAAAAGCGAGCCCCACAGGGTACTTGCATGGGTCTATGATGCGCGCCTTGCCCTCGATGAGGATGTCGCCCATCTTGAACATATTGTTGGTGAATCCTGGAGTCGGCGTAATGTTGGGATCCTGAAAACGGTTGAAGAGAACCAGCGGTACATCGAAACCGAGCTGAAGATAGTCGGTAATGCCAAAGGCCGCCGTAAAATCGTTAACTATGGTTGAATTGATCACGCTGGCAACACGCGTGTTTGCCTGTCGTAGCTCCAGCGGACGATAACCGTAGGAGATGTAATTGCCGAATTGAAACTGGTACTTGTACAGCGTGTCCACGCTGTGAAGCATGAGGAATTTGTTGCGTCCGACATCCGGCTTAAAGAACAGGGCGTTAAACGTCGTCACATCGGCGTGGACACTTTGTGGGGAGGCAAATGCGACGAGGAACAACACTACGGCTACGGCCAATCCAAGAAGTCTTTTCATGTTTCCCCCGGTAATGAACTGACTACTGACTACTTACTACCGACTCTTTCTCTTCTTCCTTCTCTTTCTTCTTCTTAATTTTCTTTTCCTTCTCATGAATTATGAATGAGAAGAGACGGCTCGTGTTGGCAACAACGAAGAGCTCGTCGCCAAGTATAAACGGATCGCCAAAACTACCGCGCCGAATATAGCGTTCAAAAACGATATCGCCGTTGTATTGATCAACAAGATAGAGTTTGTCCTCTGTGGATACTACAGCGATATAGCCCTTGCCACCCGCCGGCGATGAGATACCAGGTGTGTCGAGATTTTGCTCCCAGAACTTGGCTCCCGTTATCGGATCGACTGCCGATAAAATACCGCCGCCAGAAGCGAAGAGCACTCCATCGTGATACAAAAGATCGTTGGCGCCACCAGCTGGTATACCCCACAGAATTTCTCCGATCGTTGGATCGAGACAATAGAGCATGCCGTCAGCCGACGCGGCGTAGAGCTTATCAGCTATGATAACTGGCTTGCTGTCGACATCCATAACCTGTGCGCGCGGGTTGCCGAGCAAGCGCACCCAAGCGAGCGTCCCATCGACAGAATATGCGACAAGCGTGCCACGAGATGTACCGAAGATAATTTTGCCGTTGTAGTGGATGGGCGATGATTGACGCCGCACGGTGAAGCCTACCAAGCGCTCCATGGCGTCCGTGTGCCATAGCTCCATACCAGCATTTGCATCGAGAGCGAAAAGACGCCCGTCGAGCGTGTTAAAGTACACAACACGCCCTACCACCAGTGGCGCACCTAACAGCTCATTGCCCAATGGCACCTTCCAGTTGATAGCACCTGTATCGGTATCGAACGAATACGCGTAGCCCTTTACGTCGCCGACATACACGGCGCCGTCCGCAGCAGCTGCTTTGGACTCAATGCCGCCTTCAGTCTGCACCCACCAGCGCTTGGCATTGGGTAAGATATCGATGGCGTAGAACATACCCGCATTGCTGCCCACGAAAACGCGATTATCGAACACCACCGGGGTGGAAAACTGGACGGGTTTAGTGTTCCAGAATGACGGCTTTTTCATCCGGGTCGAGCGGCGAGCCCTGACATCGTACTCACGCTCGGGACGCTTGGTCTTGCGCCACGGGCGCAGTGAATCGTGGGCATTGGCGGACTCCCATGCGAGAAAGTGACGCTTTGCGCGCGGACGCGCTGCCCCCCTGCTCGCTCCGCATGCCTGCACAAACGCAAGGAGCACGAGACAAGCAACTACGATGATTTTTTGATACGCTGATCGGCGGCCAACCATAAAAGTCGCTCCTCGCTCAATGCCTTGACTGCTTGAGCAGACTCATCGGATGACGCAACGATCTTTTCATACAACGAACGTGCGTCATCGTATTTCTTGAGCTCTTCCAAACAGCGCGCCTCTTCGTACGTGCTGCGCATATTGATAACATTGCCCTTCGTTTCCGCGGCGCGGTTGAATGCCTGCGCAGCCTCTTCCCATGCGTTCGCCTGAGCATGAATGTGCCCTAGTTGATGCAGCGCGTACGTCTTGAGAATGGGATAGCTCCGTGCGCGATCCGCGGCCTCTGCAAACCACCGCTTGGCGTTGTCGGCATTGCCTTCCTTGAGCCACCTATTGCCAAGCATGAGCATAGATTCTCTGCCAGCTGCGGTGCGTGCATAGTCATCAGCCACTGCGGCAAGCGCGTCCACCTGCGCTGACCCCTTGGTCGACATGGCAACCGCCAGCGCCTTTGAGCCGCTCTCTTCTTTCCACACATGGTATTGATAGACGCCAAGTGCTGAAAGAGAAATCACGACAACGAATGCGGTTACCGCAACGACCTTACGCCAATTGATCATCACCCAGGCATAGATGCGCTCGGCAAACGTCGTAAGCTCGCTGCCCGGCTTCTTCTTCTTTCGTGGTAATCTCTTATAAGTACCCAAGCTGAAACCTCCTCATTGATAATCGAAAGATTGTGCCAGATGGCATGTTATATGTCAAACCGTAACGTATTGACTTCACTAAGCTATTCCCATGCGTTGCCGCTATCATGTACCGTCCTCCGCGCACCCTAAAATCAAACTAACATCCCATGCAAAAGCTCCGCCTCAACCCCCTGCCATGCAATACGTATAACGTTTCCCTCGCCTACAGCGGCGACACTATCTGACAGAGCACCTCAGCAGCAAGACCATCACGATGTCGGATTTATAAAAAACTGTGAAGTGTGAAGGGTGAAATGTGAAGTGAAAAACCCGTCACGCATAAAGCCGTTTTTCGCTTGTCCTTCACTTTTCATTCTTCACTTTTCACTCGTTTTTTATGGAAGATCTTCCGATGTTGTAGCTCAGAGACAATTTCTGCAGAAAACAATAGGACCAAACTCAAGTAATAGATCCACACGACTGTTAGGATGACCGCGGTGAGCGACCCGTAGATAAGGTTATAGCGCGTGATCGCAAACCCCATGTACCACAGGTTGATATACTTCGCGATCGCGATGCCTGCAGAAAAGATGACGCCACCCACGACCGCATAGCGCAGGTACACCTTCTTGTTGGGAATGATCACCACGCCCATGAGATAGGCTACGAAGACGACCAGGACGAAGTAAATTTTACCCGTCATAAAGTCAGCTAGTGGAATATTCATACCGATACGAGCAAGACCCAGCTGCAAAAGAGATGCGACAGTGGGCAAGGACATCAAGAGCGCCACCAGAAAAATCATGCCGATACCCAGCAAACGCGAGTGAAAGAAATTGCGGCTCTTCTCTGTACGGAAAATTTTGTCGAATGCCGCCTCGACCGATGACACGAGAATGGTCGCAACGAAAATCAGAAAACCGACGCCGACGATGCCAAGGTGCGACTTCTTGGCCATGATCGATTCCAGATTGGCCAAAAAGATGTCTCGGCCCCAGGGAAGGAGGTCGTTCATACCGCGCACGACCTGGTTGAAAGTGTGTTCGGACGTGCCCAGCACGAAACCGGCGACGGACACCATGATCATCGCGAGAGGGATGATCGCCAGCAGGGAACAGAAAGAAATGCTCGCCGCATAGTTGAACGCGTCATTCCTAAAAAACGATTTAATAACGTTCGGTAAGATCCATTTATCCATTTTGCTTTTTCCGATCCCGCTGATCTCGCCGTACTGGCCGACGTTATTATTTCTTTCTACATATAATTCTAACCGGAACCTCGGTCGCGCCCAGTTTCTCCTGAAACCGCTTTTTTAAATACCGCCGGTACGTATATGGGACTGCCGCCGGCATATTTGAAAATAGCGTGAACGTCGGCGGATACGAGCCCGTCTGCGTTGCGTACAGGATACGTACCTCACGCCCCTTGTACGTCGGCAGGTGATGCTCCGCCAGCGAGCGTTCGAGCACACGGTTGACCGCCGACGTGGTAAGGTGGCGGCCCAGGTGACCGTCGATCCGATTGATCGTCTGAAAGAGCTTGAGGCAATGATAGCCAGTTGAGGCCGAAATGCACAAGACCGGAATATTGCCGAGGTGCCTGAGTTTGTGGCGGACGCCCTCTTCGTACTGTTTCCAGTCCTGGTCGATGAGGTCCCACTTGTTGACGACGACGATGAGGCCCTTGCCTTCTTCCATGATAAAACTCGACAGCGCCACGTCGTGTTTGTTCACACCCTCAGCTCCGTCGATTAACTGGCAAACTATCAAGCTACGCTCGACCGCCTTCAGGGAGCGCACCGATGTATACTTTTCCAGGCGCTCAGAACGTTTCCACCCTTTTTTCACACCGGCCGTATCGACGAAAACATAGTCCCTACCCTCGAACTGAATTTCCACGTCGATAGCATCGCGCGTGGTACCGGGCAGCTCATGCGCAACGACGCGGTCGGAACCGGCGAGCCTATTGATGAGAGTAGACTTACCTACGTTGGGACGGCCGACAACTCCGATGCGAAGGCCTGGACGCTCGGCGTCCTCGGCAGCACGCTCGTCAGGGAAGTGTGCGATGACCGCATCGCAGAGCTCGTCCACGTTGCGTCCGTGTTCAGCCGACACCATTACAAGGGGATCGATGCCCAAGCGCGCGAACTCACCCAGCTGGGACTCGTGAGTTTCAACATCGACCTTGTTGACGCACCACACAACCGGCTTCGACTGCTTGCGCAGTGCCCGCACGACATCCTCATCCTCGGCCGTGGGCGGATTCTGGGCATCGAGCACGCAGACAACAACATCAGCCTGGTCCACGGCCACCATGCTCTGCTCGGTCACCTTGTGCTCAAGACCAACTTTGGGATCGAACTCCATGCCGCCGGTGTCCACGACAATGAACTCGTGGCCCAACCAGTCGGCAGGCGCATAGTGGCGGTCGCGCGTGATGCCGGGCTTATCGTGCACGATGGCACGAGTCTGCCCCACCAGGCGATTGAACAGGCGTGATTTACCAACATTGGCACGCCCAACTATGGCGACTACGGGTTTCATAAGTATAATACCTCCTCCCCTTTGTAAGGGGAGGTTGGGAGGGGTAGAGCGTTGGCTCTACCTCCCCTAGCCCCTCCTTACAAAGGAGGGGGACTTGAACGGGAGCTGCTACCATACCGTCCTACGTTTGTCATTAGAGTTGCGTAAAACGCGCCAGTCATGTAATCACAGGCATCATGATTAGAATTATCATTATCTGCCTCGCTCTTCTGCTGCCCTCAAGCTCCGGCGCCGACGATTATGTGGGCGTGCAGGCCAGTAAACATGCATGGGGATCCAAGCGCCTCAAGAGCACCCTATGGGGCATCGCCCGCGCCGACCTCGACGGCAACGGCAC